>Ga0136611_10004292_pt1 | contig 9986 bp, 6 predicted proteins | sample AntDrymUQ2232306_2_FD_106645 | JGI IMG/M metagenome (GOLD analysis project Ga0136611, IMG submission 106645) | Polar desert sand microbial communities from Dry Valleys, Antarctica - metaG UQ223 (23.06) | ecosystem: Environmental > Terrestrial > Soil > Desert | place: Antarctica: Dry Valley... | reverse complement strand
ACGGCAACCCCGACCCTGGGTGCCAGCTCGGCGAGGTCGGCCACCAGCACCGCCGGCTGCTCGGCCCGCACCCACCACACGACGTCGAGGCGGTGGCGGTGGGCGGCCGCCAGTGCCACCGCCAGGGTCGTCTTGCCCACGCCCCCCATGCCCTGGATCGTCTGGGTCAGGACCGTGCCCTTCCCGCCGGCGACTGCCGGCCCCAGGCTTTCCAGCAGCACGTCGCGGCCAGCGAAGACCATCGGCAATGCTGGTATGCGCCCGCACCACACCTGGGTGCCCTTCACCACCGCACCACCCGAGGGATTGCGGACAACGTCGACGAGGGCTTCGGTCACCCGGGCGGTCGCTGCGCTGTCGAAGTATTCGATGGCGTGCAGGGCCCCGGTGCCGTAGGGGAGCTGAGCGCCGTCGTGCAGGAGGACCGGCGCCAACCGGGCCCCTTCCCGGCGCACCTGGTCGATGGCCATCACCACCTCCTCGTTCTCGTAGTGGGCCTCCTGGGTGTGTGAGGACACCAGGACCACCACCACCGCCGAGGCCCGCAGGTGCTCGGCCAGCATGCGGTGCCAGTTGTCCCCCGGCCGCAGCACCGCCTCGTCGAAGCAGACCGACAGTCCCGCTGCGGCCAGCACCTGGTACAGCACCCGGGCCCGGTCACGGTCCGGGGACGCGTAGGCCAGGAACACGTCCCACCGCCGCCCGTCGCTCATCACCTCGACGCTACGACGTCCTCCACCGATCACATGGGAGGGCGAACGCGGCAGCAATGAACGCGAACAGCGCACTGTTGGCAACCGAACTACTTGTCGGGTAGTGCCACGCTCCTTAACGTCACCCCAACTCGTGCGGCATCGTTACAACAGCGGCGCCGGGAGCCGCCGGTACCGGGCGCCCTGCTGGTGCCGTTCCCGGGCGCCTGGAGAGAGGCACGGACCCCCCCCTCCGTCCGGCTGCCCGGCACGGTATGTGTGCCTTCCTCCGTCCCTAACCGTGGAGGAGGAGCGCCTATTACTGCGGCGCGAGAGCGACGAAGGCCGCCGCCCTCTCGTCACTGTGTCCCTGCGGGCACATTGGAGACTGTGGGAGACCGGTGGCGACGAGACGGCTCTGGCGATCAGATCAGGCGGAAGGTGGGCGCGCCGAACTGCTCGAGCGCAGGTTCCGTCTTGATCAAGTAGTTGCCCCGCTGGGCGCCCCTGGTGTCGAGAACGTACACCGCCTCACCCCGGCCGTTGACGCGTATCGTCACCCTGGCGCGGTGCTCACCGGTGAGCCCGTCGTCGCCGGGGCCGTCCTTCGCCCGGTAGAACTTCATTGTCACCTGCTGGTTAGCGGCAAAGCCGGCCAGAACGACGTCGAGGGTTGCTCCTACCCGCTCCTCGGGCTGGTAGACGAAGGAGGCCTCCGTCCTGGGCGTCGTCGAGCGGCTGTCGCTCCCCAGGACAATGCCCTGACGTTGGGTTGCGACCTGCACCGTGAACCCCCCGGTGGCTCGGGCGCCGCCCTGGGTGGCAGTGACCGCATAGCGGCCAAGCTGGTCCCCCGGCCGGCCGAGCAGCACCATGTAGACCACATCGCCTTCAGATGTGGTGACTGATCGACGCGTCGTTGTCCCGTTGGGAGAGGTGATCACCGCTTCGACCGGTGCCCTGTTCGTGAACCCGGGGAAGCACAGGATCGAATGGCTCGCGATCGAGAGAGGTCCACCGTAGTTGGCGTCTGCGACGATTGCGGGCGATACCGTCGTGTCGATCTCGCTGCACGCGGGAGGGTCGCCTGCCCCCTGCACGAATGACACCTGGTCGCCGGCACCGCCCAGGGGCGCATCGCGCTGCGCCAGCGGCCCGGGCGTCGCCTTCTTCGTCGTTGCGGGTTTAGTGGTGGTGGGAGGCGAGGTGGTGCTACCGGCCAGCGTCGTCACCGTGGTCGTCGGATCACCGAGGGGGGCTGCCGTCGTGCTGGGCGTGCCGAGGGTTGTGGACGTGCTGCCTCGCCCGGCCTGGACGGTCGGGCCGCCGCAGGCGACCAGGACGAAGCCAGCCGCGACGAGACCGCTGGTGATCGCGGGCGCGAGATGTATCTGCCGTCGCGCCGCCGAGACGCCCACCGCGCAAGGTTTACCACACCGTTCCCCGCCTGTCCCACGCTCAACTCACGATCTGCTGGCGCTCCGCCTCGTAGCGGCTGCGCAGTGCCGCATCGTCCCCGACGAGAGTGATCGCCCGTGCGTAGGCCTCCTGCGCCTTGACCATGTCACCAAGGCGGACGTGGATGAACCCGAGCATCCTCCACGACTGCGCCCGACGGTGCTCGGGATCCCGGTTCTCGGGGAACAGCTCGATGGCCCGTTCGTACTCGGCCGCCGCCCGGCGGAAGCGGGCATCGGCGTCGCTGCTCCCTGCTGGTGGCAGGTAGACGAACCCGAGGGCGGCGTGCGCCTCGGCTGCCATCATCCTGAGCCGCACATTGCCCCTGTCGAACTCGTCGACAACCTCCCGGAACGCTCGTTCCGCGTCGTCCCAGTGCTCGGCGACCAGACCTTGGCTCAGGCACAGGTACACCCGGCCCTGGCCGAACGCGACTTTGGCCGCGATGTCGGCCAGCGGAGGCTGCACCCGAGCCCGCTGGGCGCCGGCAAAGGCCTCGAGCGACTGCCTGAGCCCCGCGGCGTCGAGACCACCCGGTTCGCAGGTCCCGCGGGCGCGGTGGAGCAGGACCTCGGCGATGCCAAGGCGCGCTCTCGCGTACTCGGGGTTCAACGCCAGGGCCCGGTCGTAGAAGCCGGCCGCCCCGTCGTAATCGCGCAGCTTCGCCGCGGCGTTGCCGAGGAAGAGGTAGAGCACCTCTTTCCCGTCCGCATCGGGCCATCCGACCGCGGCCTCGGCCTTCCGGAAGTGCTCGAGGGCAGGCCGCCACTGCTCGAGCGAGGCATAGCTCAGCCCGACCACGAACTCTGCCAGCGCGCCGGTGCGGCCGAGCAGCTGGTCGCGGAGGGCCTTCTGAGCGACGACGTTCCGAGAGAGGTCGTCGAGGAGCTGGACGCTGGAGCCCAGCTGGTACTGGCCGAGGAACTCCTCGGCATCGAGCAGCTTTTCCTCGCTGACGTAGAACTCGGGGGTGAACTGGCCCGGCACCTTCGTGTCGAAGGTGCCGTAGACGACGACGTCGGCGCCGATCTTGCGAGACGCGGCGGCGGCCGCGTCGGCCCGCTCGACCGGCGCGGCGCCCTCCAGCGTGCCCGTCTGGTCCGGGGGTCGCAGTTGCACGTCGAAGCCGCTCTGCTCGATGCCCTGCAGCTCGACTCGGAGCCGGTCGTGGACGGCGCGTGCCAGCGCAACGCCTTCGGGGCTGTCGACCCTTCGCCCGCGCCCGTCCACCGCGCTGAACTCGGCGACGGCGATGTTGAAGAGCCCTGACATCCGGGGGACGGTGGGGGCCTTTCGAAAGAAGGGCAGGACGTCGGAGTAGAGGCCGACGAGCGTTGCGGCCACAACGGTGATGGAGACGATGGCGACGACCACCCGGCTCTGCCTGATGCGGCGATAGACGTCCGCCCCCTTCCGCGACAGTGGCTTGGCCGGCGGCACGGGTGGTCCCACGATCTGCTCGAGGGAGGTGATCAGCCTCCTCAGGTCGTCGTCCCAGCGAAGATCCTCGACCACCAGCGCGTTGCGCCGGGCCAGTCCGGCGATCGGCTCGGGGAGGTCCTCGGCTGCCGGGATGGCCGCATCCTCGACCAGGACGGGGATGACCGGGATGTCGCGCTCGAGGGCGCTGGCGATCTCGAGCCGGACGAAGTCCTCGGGGTCGTCGAGACGACGGCGGCCCTCTGGGTCGGTGCAGCGCAGCCAGTCCCTTCCGATGACGGCGATGAGCACGCCGGCAGAGCTGATGAAGTCCTCGATGGCGCGAACGAAGTCGGCGCCGAGCCGGACCGTCTCGACGTCGCGGAAGATGCGTTCCCCGCCGAAGTGGACGCACAACGCGTCGTGGAGGCGGCCTGCGAACCCGGAGGTGTCGTCGCGCCGGTAACTGATAAAGATCGTCCCGGCTGCAAGATCGGCAGGAAGCCCGGCCGCTCGCCGTCCACCGCCATCGCCCCGAGGCCCACGCCCGTCCGCCGCCACGGCACCCATTGCCGAAGTGTACGTGCGGGGCCTCCAGCGGCAACCGTACGGGTGTAGCCTTCGACGTGTCGGAGCCAGACCTGGTCGAACCCCACGGCCCTCGTCTAACGCAGGTTCGTACAACTTCTCGGCGGCGGCCGCACCAGCAAACGGTGAGAATCTGAAGCTCATCGCCGACCGCAGCCACACCACCGCGTCACCATCGAGGTGATCCGCCTGTTCAACCATTACCTGTTCCGGGTCAAGCAGGAGCACGCCTCGACGGCCTGACCCAGCCTGTCACGACCGAGGCGCGGTGTGTACGCGGCCCTCGGTGACTCGATGTCGATTGACGAGTAAGCCGGCGGCGCTGGCCTCGGGGCCGCCAGCCTCCTGTGGCAAAACCAGACCACGGGCCCGAGTGGCGGGGCCGCGACCTGACCACCTGGGACCCCACGGCCCGGCAAGGTGCTGCTCGCCGCCGACGGCGCCACCTCCGCCGACGTGCCGACGACCAGCTCCGCCGCCTTCGCCGCCTCGACATCGTCCCCAGCGTCGCCAACGTGACGATGGGCGGCAACGACCTGCTCAGCCCCTACGGCGACACCATCGCCGCTCGCCGAGCCGTCGCCACCACCGCCCGCAACGGCCGCCAGGTCCTTGCGGGGCTGCCGACCTTGATGGGGCCGGCTGCCCCATCGTGGTCGCCACCATTACGACCCCAGCGACGGCACCGGCGACGCCGAACGGCTCGGGCTGCCTCCCTGGCCGGATGCGCTCGACGTCCTCACCGAGCTCAACCAGACGCTGCGGACCCTGGCTGCCGACCACACGGCCCTGCTCGCCGAGGTCCACGACCGTTTTCCCGGCCGTGGCCTGACCGCCGGCGGCCCGGCGCAACCGGAGAACCGTCCGACCAACCGAGACCTCTGGTACTGCCACCTCATCGAGCCCAATGCCTGGGGTGCCAGCCAGATCCGCGCCGCCTTCTGGGACAGCCTCGCCGCCGCCGGCACAGCCGACCGCACCGCACCCGGCCGGCTCAACCGACTGCGCCACTAGAGCATCGGCGGCGTCAGCGGCTCCGACGAGCCACGAACGTTCCCCCACGAAGACGCGCCCTTGTCACAGTTAAGCCCTCACCATCGAATACGCGTGCCCTGGCTGGGGCGATCCGCCACGATGGTCGGCTTCCACGGATCCCCCTGACACACCTGCTCCCGCTGAGCGCACTCGGACCTTGAGACAGGCCCGTGACGGGGACGGAGCTCGCCACCGCGAGGACACGCCCTTCATGCGCTCCTCTCCGATCCCCAGCCCGAGCAGCCAGGGACCCCACGACACACCTCGTCGTCGGACTCTTCGTGTTACCGAGCGCTAACCACGTGCCGCTACCGAGCGGCTGCGACAAGCGTCGTGAAGGGGACGAGCATCACCGGGGCGCGCCCGTAGTTGAGTGACAGGTTTGCCGGATGAGCTCAAGGGCCCCCAACGGAAAGAACGCCACCAGCTCGTCGGCCGGCCGGACCATGAGCAGCGACAGGACAAGGCTGCCCGAAGCCCTTCCCGCCAGCCGGTGGAGGTGTCAATGTTGGCGCATGAACACAACGAGCGGTCATCGGCGCCGTGCTCTACAAGGATCTTCTGCCGTCGGACCCAACCAAAGTGGTCCGGTGCGGCAGGGAGGATTAACCCAGGACCGGCGGGAGCCCACGACCATGATCTGTGCGAGATGCGACGGGACCAGCAGGATGAGGGACCCCAGGGGCCCGTCCCGGAGGACAACCAGCCCGGGCACCACCCCGAGGTCGAGCAGGATAAGCCGACCGGTCCTCCCCCGGTCGCTTAGCAGCCGGCCCGGCAAGTTCAACTGATGAGGCACCATCGGGAGTTGCCTGGAGGACGGGCGCTCGGTGTCGTGGTCGCCGTGGTGGCCGCTCTCACCACTGCGTGCTCCAAGCCGGACCTTCCCACCGGTGAGGCCCGTGCCTTTCTGGATGCCTGGGCGCAGGGAGACGCCGCCGTCGTCGACCGGCTGGCCGTGCCCGGCTCCGGCGCCTCCGCCGACCAGGCCCGCTTCGGGGACGAGGCGGGCCTCGGGCGGTCGACCTTTGAGCTGGGGAATCTCACACGGGGTGAGGGGGCCACCGCCCCCCTCACCGCCACTCACCAGGTGCGGGGGCTTGGCGAGTGGCGGGTGGCGACCTCGCTCCGGTTCGTCCGGCGCGACGGACGGTGGCTGGTCGACTGGAAGCCGTCGGCGCTCCATCCTGATGCCGGGGCGGGTGACCGTTTCGAGCGGCAACGGACCCGCCCGGCGCGGGAAGCGATCCTCGGGGCTGGCGGCCAGCCCCTCACCGTCGTCGGCAAGGTCGTGGCCGTCGGCGTGCAGCCCTCGAAGATGACCGACCAGGTCGCGCTCGGCGCCGCCCTCCTCCAGCACGTCGGCGTCGAGCCCGCCCGCCTCGACGCCGCCCTCAAAGCGCCCGGTGTGAAGCCCGACCACTTCGTCCCCCTCGTCGAGGTGCGCGAGGAGCGGTACCGGCAGGTGGAGCCGGCCCTCCGGCCGGTCCCCGGCGTGGTGTTTCAGCGCAAGGACGCCCGCATCACCCCGTCGGAGGCCTTCGCCTCCCACACCGTCGGCCGGACCGGCGAGATCACCGCCGAGCTGCTCGACAAGCTCGGCCCCGCCTACCAGCAGGGCGACCTTGTCGGACGCTCAGGGCTGGAACTCGCCCATGAGCGTGACCTGGCCGGAGCTCCCTCGGGTGAGGTCCGGCTGGCGAAGCCGTCCGGGGAGAAACAGGTCCTCTACCGCTTCGACGGCATCGCACCCAAGCCGGTGGCCACGACGCTGCGGCCCGACGTCCAAAACGCCGCCGACGCCGCCCTGGACGGCGTACGGGTCCCGGCCGGCTTGGTGGCGGTGGACGCCAGGACCGGGGCGATCCTCGCCGTCGCCAGCCGGCCGCTAGCCGGGGAGTTCAACCGCGCCCTGGCCGGCCGCTACCCGCCGGGCTCAACGTTCAAGATCGTCACCACCGACGCCCTTCTCGCCGCCGGCGGCCCCGACCAGCAGCTGTCCTGCCCAGCTGAGGTTACCGTGGGCGGCAAGCGCTTCAAGAACTTCGAGGGCGAAAGGCTCGGCGACATCACCCTGCGCGACGCGCTCGTGCACTCCTGCAACACCGCCTTCGCCACCGCCGGGGCGAAGCTCCCGGGTGACGCCCTGTCGGCCGCCGCCGGCCGTTATGGCTTCAACGTCGCCTACAGCGCCGGCCTCGGCGCCGACAACCCCGCCGTCTTCCCCCCGCCCACCGACGAGGCCGAGCGGGCCGCTGCGGCGATCGGCCAGGGGCGGGTGCTGGCCACACCGGCCCACATGGCCTCGGTGGTCGCCGCCGCCACCACCGGGACCTGGCACGCCCCCCACCTCCTTACCCCCGCGCCGGGCGCGCCGGCGCCGCCGTCGGCATCGGTCACACCGGCGGCGGTCGAGCCGCTGAAGGCCTTCCTCCGCGCCGTGGTCACCGAGGGCACCGCCCGCCCCGCCGGCAACGTCCCCGGACTGGTCGGCAAGACCGGCACCGCAGAGTTCGGCACCGGCGAACCGCTCCCCACCCACGCCTGGTTCGCCGGTGAGCGCAACGGTGTCGCCTTCGCCGTCCTCCTGGAAGGTGGCGGCGTCGGCGGCCGCGACGCCGCCCCGATCGCCGCCCGGTTCGCCACCACCCTTTGAGGCAAACCGTCGGGCGGCGTTCAACCTGGCCGGCGCCCCTACAGGCTCGGAGCGCCTCCCTCACTGGTGCGGCACCGCTACAACAGCGGCACCGGGAGCCGCCGGTACCGGGCGCCCCGCTGGTGCCGATCCCGGGCACTCCCGCGAGCGCACTGCGGCGCGAGGACGAGCACGGTCCGGGGGTCCGTCTCCTCACGCCTCGCATGCGGCGATCTCCACGTTCGCCCGTCTTGGGCATACCCTCGTTGGATGGAGCGGCTCGAAGTGGAGGCCTTCACGCCGGTCCACAACTACGCGGTGATCCGGCTGCCTGGCCGCGCCTTTCCCGGCGTGGTTGTCCAGGGCGACTCCCTTCATGTGCTCTCGGAGAGCGTGCAGGAGGCACTCGACGAGGTTCCGTCCGGCGCCTTCGACGATGCCGCCGAGTCATTGCGGATCCTCCTGGCTCACCTCCATGATCTCCAGAGGTCCTATGAGGTTGCGCTTCATGAGCACGGTGTCGAGCTGCCCTACCGGCGCGCCTGAGGCGGATTGCCCGGCCTGAGGCTTCCCCATCTCTTGGCGCTCGATCAGGCGGGGCGGGTTACCGAGCGCCCGGCTGGTGCTGCGATGAAGGAGCGGGTCGCCGCTCTTGCGTGACTGGTCTGGTGGGGCGCACCGGGTTGGTGGCGCTGGTGACGAGCGTCGTGGAGGTGCAGCAGATGGCGACTTCGAGGGGGGCCTCCTCTCGCCGTGGGGGTCCGAGTGTTGAAAGACTCGGGCCGACGAAAGCAAGCCCACCACGACGAAAGAAGGTCCCTGTGGAACCAGAATATGTTGGCATCGACCTGCACCGGCGCCGCTCGGTGATCGTGCGGATGAGCCCTGACGGTGAGCGGCTGTCGACGGAGAAGATCGACAACGACCCGCGGGCGTTGGCGGCAGCGATCGCGCCGGCGGGCCCGAACCCGAAGGTGGTCGTCGAAGCCACCTACGGGTGGTACTGGGCCGCAGACGTCCTCGAGGAGTGCGGAGCGGAGCTGCACCTGGCCCACCCGTTGGGCATGAAGGGCATCACCTCGCACCGCCGGGTGAAGAACGACGTGAAGGACGCCGTCCTGCTCGCTGATTTGCTGCGCCTGGGGAGCCTGCCTGAGGCGTATATCGCCCCCCGCGGGTTGCGGGAGCTGCGCGAGCTGGTCCGCTACCGGGCCAAGCTCGTGAACCTCCGCTCCGGCCTCAAGTCCCAGGTCCATGCGGTGATGGCCAAAGAAGGCGTCCTGCCGACGCGAAGCGACATGTTCGGCCTTGGCGGCCAAGCCCAGCTCGATGAGATGCAGCTCGGTGACTGCTACCGGATCCGCATCGACTCGCTCCGCGACCTGATCGACAGCTTCACCGACGAGGTCGAGGCGCTCGAGGACCTGATCCACGACGTGCTGAAGGACCACGCCGGCTACCGGGCGGTCCAAGCGATCGACGGGGTGGGACGCACGTTCGCAGCGATCTTCGTGGCCGAGATCGGCGACGTCACCCGGTTCCCCGGTCCTGCCCAGCTGTGCTCGTGGGCGGGCCTGACGCCCAGGCACTACGAGTCGGACACCACCGTCCACCGGGGGTCGGTGACCAAGCAGGGCTCACCGCTGCTTCGATGGGCGGCGATCGAGGCGACCGCCAAAGGTCGGGGCGGCCCGAAGCTGCGGGCTGACTTCCACCGAATCGCCCAGCGGCGGGGGGTGGCCAAGGCCCATGTGGCCATCGCCCGCAAGCTCCTGACGCTCGTCTACTACGGCCTACGCGACGGCGAGATCCGCTGCCTGGCCGAGACGGGCTGACCAGCTCGGCGCAACCGGTTGCGAGCTCGACGAACGGCATGGCCCCACGAGCGGGCCGGTCTTGTGCTTGAGCCCAACCGGTTGTGGCTGATCGCAGCATGTCACCCCAGCCTGGGCGCGACGAAGGAATGACAGGCCCCCGAGCTCGGCGAGGCCACCGCTAAAGACGGACCCTGCTGCGACAACCTCGACGACAACCCCGCGAACAGGAAGGCCTGACGGCCTTCCTCATCAAGTCTGTGCTGGAACGGTCTTGTCAAGCCCTCCGCAAGATTTTTTTCACGGGGGCGGGGTCGCGTCGAACCGAAGGTTCGACGTTGGGGT
>Ga0136611_10004291_pt1 | contig 9987 bp, 9 predicted proteins | sample AntDrymUQ2232306_2_FD_106645 | JGI IMG/M metagenome (GOLD analysis project Ga0136611, IMG submission 106645) | Polar desert sand microbial communities from Dry Valleys, Antarctica - metaG UQ223 (23.06) | ecosystem: Environmental > Terrestrial > Soil > Desert | place: Antarctica: Dry Valley... | reverse complement strand
CGCACGGTTGGTGGTTTTGTCTATTATTGAGTTTGTGCCACTAAGGAAAAATAAGAATGGGAATATTGAGGTTCTGCTATTGTCGCGTGGCATGGACGACCCTATCTGGCCAGGAGAACTCCATACCCCAGGCACAGTCGTCAGGCCCACGGATACGCAAGGCGGTATGTATTTGGCGTTTGAACGGATACTTGATGATGAATTAAAAGGTGCTAAAGTCTCCGCGCCCCCCAATACGTAGGCAGTAACCTACATAAAAGCAAAAGGGGCATGGAGCAGGCGCAGATATATTTGGTTGAACTGCTTGAATCCCCTAAAACAGGGCAGTATTTTCCGATTAATCAGTTGCCGCCAAACCTCATGAAATCGCAGACTGCATTCATAAAATTGGCCGCCAAAAAATACAAAAAACTAAGTTTGTGAAGGTTTTTACGTTTGAAGTATAGTAATGATCTTAGACGTGAGTTCATCTAACTGCTGCTGAGTTTTTGCTTCGGCGTTAAGTCGCATGACGGGTTCAGTGTTACTGGCCCGTATATTAAACCAGTAGTCCGGATAGTTTACAGTTAAGCCGTCCAGTGTATCTTGATGGCCGTCTTTGAAAACCAGTTTTAGGGCATTAAAAGCAGCCTCTGTGTCGGCAACTTCAAAATTGGTTTCTGTAATCATGGCGTACGTACGGTATTGGTCTACTAATTCTGATAGCTTTTTACCGGAATCGCTGATGGCTTGCATGGCCACTAAGGCGGCGATTAAGCCAGAATCGGCATCGTAGTTTTCTTTGAAAAATAAATGTCCGGTAGTTTCGCCCCCAAATGGTGATCTGCGTTCACGCATGACGGTCCCAATGTTGACCCGGCCTGCTTTGCAACGGAAGGGTGTGCCGCCCCAAGCGCGAATAAACTCTTGGGTTGCCCGGCTGGTGCGGACTTCGTGGATGATTTCGCTGCCCGGGTACTTGTCCAAATATAATTTAGCCACGAGTGTTATTAAATCCGTTCCCAGTACGGGCCGGCCTTTGTCGTCCACAAAACCGGCGCGGTCGCCGTCGCCATCAAACGCGATGCCAAAATCCAAATTGTTTTCAACGACTTTGGCGATGAGATCTTGTAAATTTTCAGGTTTTTGAGGATTGGCTTCGTGGTTAGGGAAGGTGCCGTCTAAATCAAAGTACATTTCTTCTGTTTGTAGCGGTAGTTTGGGGAGAATGTGGGGTAGTATTGCTCCAGCCATGCCATTGCCCGCATCTATAGCAATCCTAAAGGGCTTAATGTGGGACACAAAAGTAAGCGCGTGTTCCACCCAGTCCTGTGTAATATTTTTTGCTAGCCTTTCCCCTGGAATGTTAGCAGCCGGTTGAAATGACTGGTCTATAACCGCGTCGCGGATTTTATCTAACCCTGCCTCCAGCCCGACCGCGATTACCTGGTCGCGGTAAAGCTTGATACCGTTGTCGTTGCCAGGATTGTGACTGGCAGTAATGACCGCGCCGCCAGCCAGTCCCCATTTGCCCACTGCGAAATAAATCATATCACTGGTAACTAGCCCAATATCCCAAACCGTGTAACCTTGCGCTTGAAGGCCATCCATAAATGAGCTAGCCAGTTGGGACGAGTCTGGACGCATGTCATGACCCACGGCAATAATGCCCTCTGTGGGCAGCCAATCAGCAAATGCCCTGGCAATATCTTTGACCGTCTGCGTGTTAAGCTGTGACCCAACTTTACCCCTAATATCATAGGCTTTAAAAAATTCTGATAAATTGGTGTCCATGTGCAGCTCCCTATTGTTTTATAGTTGCTCATACAGTTTAGCCCGAAAGGGCACATTTTACGTTGTTTATTGTTTTTGCCTAACGTCTTATTTGCTGTAGGCTTTAAGTAAGCATGAAAACAATCATGAGATACTGGAAAATTTTTATTGGTGTGCGGCCAGAGTACGTGTTTGTTGGGCTGGCGACGATATTTGGGGTGATACTGACGTTTAGGATGGTGCCGTTGTTTGGAAATGATGAGGTGGTGCATTTTCCGCGCGCCTACCAGGTGCAGGAGGGCCGTTTGTGGGCGGAACACTTGGGTGGAGTCGATTATGGCAATTACGCGCCCGTACAAATGAAGCAGTTTAACGACGCTTACCGCGAACAAGTGCAAAATGACGCGACTGACGGCGACAAAATTTATATTGCCAAACAACGCTATGCCCAGGAGCGGCTCACGGATAGCAAGCGCGAACCGCTGGTGTTACGTCGGCGACACTATCCGCCGGCTGGGATTATTTTCCGCCAGCAATAGGTATTTTGGCGGCGCGTATTTTACATTTGCCGCTTAATTGGTTTGTTTACCTGGGGCGGTTATCTACCCTGGCGGTGTATATACTACTGACATATTTTGCCATTAAATATATCCCTATTGGTAAACGTTTTCTGCTGGTGGTGGCCTTGTTGCCCACAGCGCTGATACAGGGGGCTACGATTGGCATGGATGGTTAGGTCAACGGGCTCAGTTGGCTAATAATTGCCCTGACTTTCGCCGCGTTGGTTAAAAAGAGGACTTCCGTAGAACGGCACATTTCCGGTCAAAAACTGCGCTCCGATGCGTCGGCTCCGCCTCTTTCCTCACTGCTCGGTAAAAAAGTGCGAGCACTTTTACTCCCTGCGCGGCTCGTACACCAACGCACCGATGGTGCGCCTCCGCTTCGGTACTCCTTTTTGGCCAAAACTGCACCATTCTACAAAAGTCCTGTAGGCATAGATGTAACGCCAAAACTTTTGGCGTTGATGGCTTTTTTGGCGGTCTATCTTGCGACGACCAAGCAGGGCTACGCGCCAATCGCCATGTTGCCGTTGCTGTTGCCAGCGCGTTTGTTCCCGTTTCAGCTAAAAAAGGTGTGGCTGTGGCGGCTGGTGTTTGGGGGCGGCTTGGTAGTGGTAAGCCTGTGGTACTTGGGAGCGACAGCGCATATCGCCGAGGTTATTCACCAAATTCAGCGCCCGGGTCTGCACGTGGATGAATCAGAACAGCTGCATCACATCTTTCAAAACCCTCTTAAGTTTTTAAGTATGATTTTTATACAGCCGTTTACCATTTGGTCGGGTAATATTTACGCCGGTATTGTGGGGGTAGTTACGAACAAGTTAGTTAAATTACCAATACCAGTCATGTTGTTATCGTACATGGCGCTGCTGGTGACGGTGTTTCACCGGGAGAGAAGCCACGTGAACGGCCGCGACCGGTTATATGTGCTGGCGTGTAGCACGGGGGCGTTTTTGGCCACCTTTACGCTCATAAACCTGGCGTTGTATTTGTCATTTACCCGAGTAGGCTATGATCACGTAGAGGGCTTGCAGGGCCGGTATTTCCTGGCGCTGTTGCCGTTGCTGGGCATAATTTTGCATACTGCCATGCCTAAACTATTTTTAAAAATATCAGATGGCTTTATGAATTTACTGGCTTACCCGGCGATAGTTATAGGCTTAGTAACAACCACCTTGCTAGTGTTCTGATAGGGCTTACGCAAGAACAGCACATTTTCGGCCTAAATACTGTGCTTCGGTGCTCACGTACCGTTAGTACGCTCCGCTCCAATGCTCGCACTTAAACCGAAACTGTACTATTTTGTGAAAGCCCTACTTAGTGGTATTAGACAGGGAAAAGTGGCATAAAATAGAAAAATATGCTATTGTTAGATTAATTACTGTTATTTTGTCATCAAATTGGGATGATATATAGCAACAATAAGCACTAATAGTAAGGAACGTAGATGCAGCGAAACGTGTATGTGATTATGCCTGTTTACAACGAAGAACAAGTTGTAGGTAGGGTCATAGCTGAACTGCAAAAGCACTTCACAAATATAATTTGTGTCGATGATGGCAGCAGTGATGATTCGGTGCGTGAAATTGCCAAAACCAACGCCGTGCTCATAAAACACGTTCGCAACCAAGGGCAGGGAGCCGCGCTGCGAACTGGAATCGCCTACGCCCTGAGCAAAAAGGGTGCTAAATATTTTGTAACATTTGATGCCGATGGACAGCACCGGCCCCTGGACGCGGTTGACATGCTGGAACATTTAAAATCCCGAAAGGTAGATATAGTTTTGGGTTCCCGGTTCCTGGGCGCGGAAGCAGAGGGCTTGCCAGTCGTAAAAAGAATAGTGCTTAAGGTGGCAATTGTGTTTTCTAGCCTTACCACTGGGCTTAAACTCACCGACACCCATAATGGTTTGCGGGTGTTTAATCGTGAGGTGGCAGCCAGGTTACGGCTGACCTGTTCTGGCATGGCTCATGCGTCCGAAATTATTTACCGCGTGGCCGAAAACAATTTTACATACGCCGAATTGCCCGTGACTATCAAGTACAGCCGCTATTCTAACAACAAGGGGCAATCGGTATTTAACGCTTTTAATATCGTAAAAGAGATCATCACCTACAGGCTACAAAAAGATCCTACCGATTAATTCATTCCACAGTTACAGACTTAGCCAGGTTACGAGGCCGATCTACGTTGAGGCCCTTTTCTACGGCGACGTAGTATGCGAATAGTTGCATAACAATAGCCTGCAAAATTGGTTCGGTTTGCTCCAACGTTTTGGGGATATAAATAACATCGTCGGCATGCTGATGGACCAATTTGTTGCCTTTTGTTGCGACTGCGATAATTTTTCCTTGGCGTGTTCGAATTTCTTGCATATTGCTGTAGGTTTTTTCTAACATCGGGCCATCGCCGGCCAAGGCAAAGGTAGGGAAGTCTTCATCAATTAATGCCAAAGGGCCGTGTTTCATCTCCCCGGCCGCGAAGCCTTCAGCGTGGATTAGGGCGCACTCTTTTAATTTAAGCGCTCCTTCTAGTGCGGTTGGGTAGGCGTAGCGTCTGCCAATATACAAAAAATCTTTGTAGCCTTTGTATTTTATAGCGATTTTTTTGATTGTTTCCGCCTGGGCTAGTACGGCTTGGGCCTTGTCGGGCAATGCTTCGATTTCCTGCAATAAGGTATTAAAAAGTGGTGATCGGTCCCGGCCTAAAAACAAGGCGATTTCCAGTAATACCACTACCTGGGCGATAAATGCCTTGGTGCTTGCCACGGCCTGTTCTGGGCCGGCGTGGCAGTAGACACCGGCATCAGTCATGCGGGCAATCGTAGAGCCAACAGCGTTAACCACTCCAAGTTGTAGGACGCCGTACTTTTCGGCCTTTTTAAGGGCGGCAATGGTGTCGGCCGTTTCCCCGGACTGCGAAACGACAATCAGTGCGGTCCCTCTAGAGAAAGGTTCGTTCCGGTATTTGAACTCAGAGCCAATCTGTACTTCTACCGGAATGCCGGCCAGCTCTTCGATTAAACATTCTCCTATCATGCCGGCGTAGCTGGCCGTACCGCAAGCCACGATCACAATCCGGTCTATGTGTCGCAATTGTTCCTCTACGCCCTCCAGCCCGCCCAGCTTGATAGTACGTGTGGCCGCATTGACCCGACCCAGCGAAGCCAAGCGAATTGTTTGAGGCGCTTCATAAATTTCTTTAAGCATATAATGAGGAAAGTCGCCCAAAACAGCTTTTTCGTGTGCTTAATCCAACTCTTCAGCTTTCCGCTCTACCTGGATGGCTTTACTGATATTATGAATTTTAGTCTCATCTGCGGTAATCTCTGCGATTTCATAATCATCCAAATACAAAACTTTAGTGGTTTTATCCATCAGCGCGGAAGCGTCGGAGGCTAGGAAGTGTTCATGATTACCAACGCCAATGACAATCGGGCTAGAAAGACGAGCTACATATAAAGTGTTTGGCTCAAGGGCGTATAGCGCCGCAATGGCATACGCTCCCTTAAGGTCTTTGACGGTTTTCTCAAAAGCTTTCAAAAATGAATCTTCTGTCTTGAGATAATAGTCGATAAGATGGGGTATGACCTCTGTATCTGTTTCTGACTCAAACACACAACCATTCTTAACCAGAAAAACGCGTAATTCCTGGTAGTTTTCGATAATTCCATTGTGGACCACGAAAACGGTTTGAGAACTATTGGCTTGTGGATGGGCATTATTGCTAGTGGGCTTGCCGTGGGTAGCCCAGCGGGTATGGCCAATGGCAATACGTGTGGCCGCCAGTAGGTTCTGCTCAACATGACGCCTTAGACCTTCGACACGTCCCACCTGTTTCATTAAAATAGGCGCACCTTTTGTACTTAGTGTTGCCAGCCCGGCTGAGTCATAGCCCCGGTATTCAAGCGCCTGCAAGCCGCTTAGCACAAACTCAACCGCGTGCTTTTTTTGACCGACGTAGCCAACTATTCCACACATGTACGTATCCTTATGATTTTAGGTTGTAGTAACTATTGTATAATACGGCCGATTTCTTGGCGGATGTTTTTTCTAAAAACATCGTTGCTAAATTTTTTTGCGGCAGCTTGCAAGTCATCAGTATTATAACTGCTGGAGTTGAAGCGCTTAAGCGCGTTCTGTAGCGAATCAGTGGTTTGGTGTTCAAAAAATAGACCGGTTTTGGGGGTTATATAATCCAGGGCGCCGCCTGCTTTATAAGCGATGACTGGCGTTCCGGCCGCCATGGCTTCTACCGGGGTTATGCCAAAATCATCTATGCCGGGAAAAATAAAGCCCAGGGCCTGTGCAAAATACTGGGCTACCTGCACGTCCGTGGCGTTGGTGACAAATGTAATGGTTGGTCCAGCCATGCTTTTAAGGTTTTGGTGATCCGGACCATTGCCAATGACCGTTAAAGGCACCCCTAGCAGCGTACAGGCGGCTACGGCCAAATCAACCCGCTTGTAAGGGGTTTGCCGACCGGCAATTACGAAGCCTGTTCGAGTCGTGAGCTGTGAGTCGTGAGTTGTGAGTTGGAAACGGAGGGTGTCGACGGGAGGATGTATGACCACACTATCTCGCCCATAGTATGTCTTAACTGCCGTTTGTGTGTGAGTGGAGTTAGCGATTATATGATCAGGACGCTGGGCGGCTTTATAATCCCATTTACGTAGCGGACCCACCAGCAATCGCAAACCAAATCGACCCAGACTATTAAAGACGCCCCAGCCAGGATTTGCCAGGTATTCCTCATAACGGCTCCAGTAGTAATGAGTCGGTGCATGGCAGTAATTAATATGCACCGGTTGAACCCATTTGCCATCTGCCTTTTGCCATTTTCTGTTTTTAATACCTTTGGCTTCCGCGCCGGAGCTGCTAATTATAAGCTCGTAGCCCGTTAGGTTTAAACGCGTAATCCACCAAATGCGCAGCGGTGGCAAAAGTTTACGTAACTTAGAAAATGGCCAGTTCTGCAAAAATCCTGTAATTACTTTGCCATCCATTTTTGCCCGCCACTCGTCGTTGCAATAAGACGTATAAATAGGCGCCTCGGGGAATATCTGGTGCAGTTCATACACCACGCGTTCGGCCCCGCCGCCCACCAGCCAATCATGAACTATTGCGACTTTTAAGGCCTTCACTTAGACCCAGAACCGCTCAACACCGTGCGGATGGTTTTAAGCAAAATGATTATGTCCAGCCAGAAGGTCCAATTTTGGACATAAAAAATATCAAGCTTACGACGCTCCTCAAAACTGATATCTTTGCGGCCTGATACTTGCGCTAGGCCAGTAATGCCCGATTTAACGCTTAAAATAGCGTGCTTTTTTTCATACACGCTAAGCTCGTGTGGCACTAAAGCCCGGGGACCAACCAGGCTTAGGTCGCCCGTGAGTACATTGAACAGTTGTGGTAGTTCGTCCAAGCTGCTTTTACGCAAAAATAAACCGAGTTTGGTGTAGCGCGGGTCATTTTCCAAGTACTCGCCATTGTCGTAAAAAGCTTTCAGCTGGTCTGCTTTGCCCATTTTTTTAAAGGCTTGTTCATGAGTTAGCCCGGTATATTCCTTTTTTGATGTCAAAAATTTATAAACTCTGAATTCGTGATTAAAGCGGGTAAGGCGTACTTGCCGAAAAAATATTCCACCGGTGAATAACAAATTAAGTAGAACAATAAGTACTAATAATGGGGCGATAATGATAAGTAAAATCAACGCGGCAATGAAGTCAAACAGGCGTTTAACGATCCGGCCCCAGCCTATCAGAGCAGTTTGATGCACGGCGATCATGGGCAGCCCACCAAAAAGTTCCACGGTAATGTTGCCCACAAACAGGTCGGTGTTACCAGGCACAAAACGGTACGCTACATGATTGTGTTGGGAGTATTGCAGTATCGCGTTGTTTTTGCCCTGGTCACGGTATAGCTCGGTCTGGATGATGCTATGGATAGGCCGGCGCAGGCGGAAAATTGCATCATCAAAGCCTTCGTATGTCTTAAATTTTTGTGAGGATTCAGCGACAACCGCTAACACGCGTAGTCCAGTTTTTTTAGTATTACAAATGGCCTCTGCAATCTGTTCCGTGGCATTGGTGCTGCCTATAATAAGTACGTTGCTAACCCCTATCCCAAAACTGTATAGCGCCCGCCGAACAAACTGCGCAAAGGACCGAAACAAAACTAAAAAGCTAAAACCAATGAATAAACCATATACAGGCACTAAGCGGGCCGGGAACAGACCCTTTTGAACCACAAAATCATAGCCAAGAACGACCAGAATACCCAAGAAGGAACCTATAAAAAGCCGCCCAATCTCCGTAAACCGGCGCTCATACACCCGCTGTTCATACAGCCCAATAAAGGCGTGCACCAAAATCCATAAGGGCAACACGGTCGCAAAAGTTAAAAAATAAGCCTGGGCGGGAATTTGCTCTATGAGCGGTCGGGGATCTAATTTAACACGCAAGATGTAGGCAGCACTAAAAGCGCCCAAAAGTGCCAAAAAATCACCTATAACAAGTAAAAACGAATAGGCCAGGGAAGCATTATTTTTCATACTATGGTTTCATTTTAACACTAGTGTCCCGGCTAAGCTGATATATACCATATATAAACTACTTTCCGGCCTCCAGACTTGCCCTTTTTGGCCAGTATATCGCTAAATTTTATAACCGTATCCGTTGGTACGCTCATAAAATTTCGCGTTATCCTGCCACGAAAATATTCAAGCCTGGAAACCGGAAATCAATTTATGAATGATATACTTATGATAATAAGCGAAAGCAACATGATAAAACGTAAGAAAAAACAGCAAAAAGAAATCAAACGTATTGTCGAATATATGATTAGCGGCGGTGCGTATTTTTGGTCCGGATATGTAACCTTTTTTCTGATCGATAAAGGCCTGGAAGGTAGCTTTTTCTGGGCCAAGTCGGTATCAACCTTAGCTGGTTGGACAATAAACTATTTGTTGCAGCGCTACTGGGTATTTAAAAACCCCAAGCTCGCCAAGCACCAGACACAGGTAACAACCCGCTACACCATAATTACCATAACTGATTTTATACTGGATTACTTTATTGTCTATGGGCTTAAAACAGTAGGCATAACACCTTATATTGGGCAATTCGTATCATCTGGCTTCTTTACATTTTGGAACTACGTTTGGTACAAATACTGGGTTTTCCCAGACAAATTCAAGAAAGTTAAAGCCCGCGTAACCATCCCCCGTATTGTTGCCCACCGGGCCCACGGCCACGGCGCCTACAAGCACACCCACTAACCAAACCCACAAAACCCCCACAATTCCGTTCTACGACTGCGAAAGGTCCGACCTAGCGCACAACCTATTAACAAGAATAACAGATAGCTTTTAGCTGACAGTAAGGTAATTAAGAGCATTTTACGTATGCGCTAGGTCGGACCTTTCGCAGTTATTTTGGTGGTAGGATTAAGGTATGGCAGATGAAAAAACTACCCGGCCTACAAAAAAACAGCGGGAAATGTTGACATTTATAGAAAATTTTATAACCGAACATGGCTATAGCCCTAGTTACAGGGAAATTATGACGGGCATTGGCTACAGCTCAGTGGCAACAGTCGCGCTTCATATAAACAATTTGATTAAGCGTGGGCATATTATTAAACGGAATAATTCCGCCCGCTCATTAGAAATT
>Ga0136611_10004290_pt1 | contig 9993 bp, 7 predicted proteins | sample AntDrymUQ2232306_2_FD_106645 | JGI IMG/M metagenome (GOLD analysis project Ga0136611, IMG submission 106645) | Polar desert sand microbial communities from Dry Valleys, Antarctica - metaG UQ223 (23.06) | ecosystem: Environmental > Terrestrial > Soil > Desert | place: Antarctica: Dry Valley... | reverse complement strand
TAGGCGTTCGTCGCCGGGTCGATCCCGCCGAAGCCGGCGTGGCACATCATCGCCTTCGTCCCGGCGGGGAGCCGCTCGCGGAAGACGGGCAGGAGCGCCTCGAAGATCACGTCCACGAGCCGTGTCTGCGTCTCCCAGCCGCCGACGACCGGGCTCGGCCAGGTGCAGTTCGTGACGCTCCCCTTCGGGGCGTGGAGCGAGACGAGCCGGTAGAAGCCGTGGTTCACCGGCAGGTCGGGGTCGATCAGGCACTTGAGCGCGTACGCGCACGCGGAGAACGTCTGCGCGTAGGTCGAGTTGACGGGCGCGCGCCGCTGCGGGTCCGAGCCGGTGAGGTCGAAGGCGATTCCCTCCGGGCCGATCTCGATCCGGGCGGCTAGGTGCACCGGCTCGTCGGTGTAGCCGTCGGTGTCGACCGATCCTTCGCCCTGGAAGACACCGAATGGGAGCTTCGAGATCTCGAATCTCGTCCGCCGTTCGGTGTACTCGAGAAGCTCGGCCATCGCTGCGACGAGCGTCTCCCGTCCGTGCCGGCCGGCGAGCGCTTGCAGCCGGCGGACACCCGTTGCGTTCGCGGCGATCTGGGCCCGGAAGTCCCCGGCGGTCTCGTGCTTCGAGCGGATCTGAGCGAGAATCAACGCGAAGACGTCGTCCACGATCCGCCCGTCCTCGACGACCTTGACCGGCGGGATGATCACGCCTTCCTGGAAGACCTCGCGAAAGGCGCCGATCGAGGCCGGGGCGCCACCGCCGACGTCGACGTGGTGGGCGAGGTTCGCGACGTAGCCGAGAAGCTAGCCCTCGTGGTGGACGGGTGAGATCAGGCTGACGTCGTTCAGATGGACGCCGCTCGGGAAGGGATCGTTCGTGATGATCACGTCGCCCGGCGCGAGGTTCTCCGGGCCGTAGTCGAGGATCGCGCGTGGCACCTGCTCGACCATCGAGCCGAGGTGCACCGGCTGCGTGAAGCCCTGCGCGACCGAGCGCAGCTCCGCATCGAAGAAGGCGCAGGAGAAGTCCGACCGCGTCTTGATGTTCGTCGAGTAGGCGCTGCGACGAAGCGCCAGCACCATCTCGTCCGTTGCCGCGACGAGCGCGTTCCGGATCACCTCGAACGTGATCGGATCCATCATCGAACGGTCAGCCGATCGACGGCGTCGAGGTCGATCTCGAAACCGAGCCCGGGGGCGTTCGAGATCGTGACGCGACCGCCGTTCAGGTCGAGCGGCGTCGTCACGATCTGCTCGGCGAGGAGCTGGTGCATGACCTGGTTCCCGAGCGTCAGGTTTGGGAGGCACGCCATCACCTGCAGCGCGGCGAAGGTCGAGATCGCGCTCTCCGAGCACGCGTGCCGGTTGACCGGGATCCCGTAGGTCTCGGCGAGGTGCGCGAGCTGGCGCAGCCGCCAGATCCCTCCGGTCTCGTGGCTCCCGATCACGATCGCGTCGGCCGCCTCCTGCTCGAGGACGGCGCGGAGCTCATGCGCGGTGAAGACGGCCTGGTCGGCTGCAATCTTCGTGTCGACCGAACGGCGGATCCAGGCGAGCCCGGCGACGTTCCCCGCGGCAATCGGCTGCTCGACCCAGTCGAGGTCGTACGCCTCCAGCCTGCGGATCGCGTCGACCGCTGTCGGCACGTCCCACGCCTCGTTCGGATCGACGCGCAGGAGCGGCTCCGGCCCGATCGCCTCCCGGACGGCCGCCACGATCTCCTCGTCGTCGCGGTGCGCGCGGCCGACCTTGAGATAGACGACGCGGTAGCCGTCACCGGTGAGCGCCGACGCCTCGCGGGCCAGCTCCTCGGCCGAATCGCCCTGCGGGAAGGCCATGAAGTCGACCTCGTCGCGCACTTGCCCGCCGAGGAACGTAGAGGCCGGCACGCCGAGTGCCTTTCCGAGCGCGTCCCAGCAGGCGACCTCGATCCCGCTCGCGATCTGCTGCGACCAGTGCGGGTAGAAGCGCCAGCGCCCGTCGCGCCAGAGCTCGCCGAGGATCGCCTCGATGTCGCCCGGCGAGCGGCCGACGAATGCCTTCGCCATCAGGTTGCCGTACGAGACGACCGCGGCCTGGTGGTCGCAGATCGACTCGCCGTAGCCGGTCGCGCCGGCGTCGGTCTCCACGGTGAAGAGGACGAGCTTCGCGTCCTCCTGCACACCCGAGCGCCAGTGGAACGGCCGCTCGAACGGGATTGCGAGCGGCGTCGCGGTGACGGACGTGATCTTCACGCGCGGTTTCCCGGCCCCCAGACGGATCCGAACGTGCGGCCGGTCGAGAAGCGCTCCCCGGAGAGGCTCGAGAGGTCGATCGGCGGCTCCTGGCCCGCGATCACGTGCGCGAGTGACTCGCCGAGCGCCGGGCCGAGCTTGAAGCAGTGGCCGCTGCCGCCGAAGGCGGAGTAGTAGCCGCCGACCTCCTCCTCGCCGAAGATCGGATACCAGTCCTCGGTGATGTCGTAGACGCCTGAATAGCCGGTGACGAAGGTGCCGCCGTAGTTCTCGGCGCCGAGCGTCGGCCGCAGCGCCTCCAGGCGATTCAGGAGCCGCGGCACCATTCGCTCCAGGTGCGCGGCGTCCGTGCCATCGTCGTAGTCCTCCGGGTCGGCGTGCTCCTTCTCCTTCGGCCAGCCCTCGCCGACGAGCACTCTGCCCTCGCCGTACCGGCGGAAGTAGAGCTGCTGGGTCGCGTCGGACATGACCGGGATCTCGCCGAGCGCCTCGGGGGGCGCCTCGAAGATCGCCTCGTGCTCGCGGCTGAACGTGAGTGGGTAGTCCACGCCGACCATCCGGCCGATCCTGTCGCCCCAGGGGCCGCAGGCATTGACGACGACGCCGGTCGCGATCGTCCCGTCGCCGGTGACGACCTCGGAGACGCGGCCGTTCTCGATGGTGATGTCGAGCGCGGCGCAGCCCTCGTAGACGTTCAGCCCCTTGGCGCGAGCGGAGTCGACGAGCGAGCGCGTCGTCTGGACGGGGTCGGCGTAGCCGGACGTGGGCTCGAAGCAGGCGAGCGCGATCCCGTCCACGTTCAGCTCCGGCCAGCGGTGCTTCACCTCGTCCGCGGTCAGGATCTCGGTCTGGACGCCGTAGCGCTGCTGCACGGGCACGACCTCGCGGATCGCCTGCTCCTGGTCGGGCGGCGTGATCACCATGTAGCCGTGCTGGACGAAGCCGGCCGGGCCGCCGAGCCGCTCCGCGGCGTTCGCGAACATCTCGGCGCCGCGGACGGCGAGCCGGATCGCGACCTCGTTCGAATAGTGCTGGCGGACGTGCGCGGCGGAGTACTGCGTCGACCCGCCGCAGATCGTCGACTTCTCGACGAGCGCGACCTGACCGAAGCCGAGCTCCGTCAGGAAGTGGGCGGTGCTCGCCCCGATGATCCCGCCCCCGATCACGACCGCATCGGCCTTCGCGATCACGCGTTCCTCCTCTCGGCTCGCAGAGCCGTCGTCTGTTCGTGGTCGACAGTCCCATCCGCGGCGAGCGCGACCGCGTAGAGCTCGCGCGCTGCGCCCGCGCTCACCTTCTCGTTCGCGACGTCGTCCGCGACGGCGTTCGGGTCGCGCTCGAGCGGGTCGCCCCAGCCGCCGCCGCCCGCGGTCCGGTGCGCGTAGACGTCCCCGGCCGCGATCTCGGTCGAGAACATCGGCGGCAGGGTCTCATCGCTGCCATCCGGGTGGGCGAGGTGGTTGCTCGAGGTCGCGCCGGGCGCCCCGCCCGCGAGCCCGTACGGCGGATGCTTCGCGCGATCGGAACGGACGATCAGCGACGTGCCGGGCGTCAGGCAACGCCACACCCGTTCGACGGCGAGGCCGCCGCGATGGAGCCCGGCCCCGCCGGAGTCGGGCACGAGCCCGTAGCGCTCGACCACGATCGGGTACTCCTGCTCGGCGACCTCGACCGGGACGTTCGCGGCGAGGCTGGCCGGGTTCGTGAGTCCGTCGTTCCCGTCCGCCTCGGGCGTGCCGCCCCAGGTGCCGACGATCAGCTCGTAGAAAACGAAGCGCCCGCCTTCGGGCCGTTCCGCCCCGAAGATCGCGAGCGTGTTCCCGCCCTCACCGGCTGCCGCGACCCGGTCGGGAAGGAGCTGCGCGAGCGCGCCGTTGACGGCGTCGAGGACGCGGAAGCCGGTGACGCCGCGCATCGACGAGGCGCCGGGCATCACCACCTCGGCGACCGTCCCCGGCTTCGTCAGGACGTGGATCGGGCGAAACGCGCCGGAGGTGTTCGGCACCTCGACGGTCAGCGCTGCGCGCACCGCCTGGTAGACGCAGGCCTGGACGAACGAGCGCGTGCTGTTCAGCGAGCCGCGCACCATCGGCGCCGACTCAGTCAGGTCGGCGGTTACCTCGTCTCCGTGGATCGTCACGGTCGCGACGATCGGGACGTCGACGATGTCGATCCCGTCCGAGCCGAGGTAGTCGGTGAAGGTCGCGGTGCCGTCGGGCCAGGTCGCGATCTCCTGGCGGACGAGCTGCTCGGTGTGGTCGATCAGCGCGTCGCAGAGATCGGCGAGCTGCGCCTTCCCGTGCCGCTCCGCGAGCGCGACGAGCGCGCGCTCCGCGACCGAGCAGGCAGCGACCTGGGCGCCGAGATCGCCGAACGTCATCCTCGGGATCCGGACGTTCGCCTCGACGATCTTGAAGACGTCCTCCACCGGCTCGCCCGCCGAATAGAGCTTGAGCCAGGGCAGGCGGATCCCCTCCTGGAAGATCTCCGTGTTGTCGCAGGCGCTCGAGCCGGGCAGCCGGCCCCCGACGTCGCCGTGGTGCGCGGTGGTACAGGTGAAGCCGATCACCTCGCCCTCGAAGTGGACGGGCTTGAAGACGAAGAGGTCCTGGAGGTGGATCCCGCCGTCGAACGGGTCGTTCATCAGAAAGACGTCGCCCGGGCTCATCCGGCCCGCGTAGTGGGCGAGGAGCGACTCCATCGCGACCGGGATCGAGCCGAGGTGGAAGGGAACGGTGACCGCCTGCGCGACCGTGCGGCCGTGCGCGTCGCAGATGCTCGCGGAGAAGTCCATCCCGTCGCGGACGACGCTCGAGTGCGCGGTGCGGAAGATCGTCGTCGCCATCTCATCGGCGGCGGACGCGAGCGCGTTGCCGACGATCTGGAGCGTGATCGGATCGACGCGGGTGCCTGTCTCAGGCATCGGCCCGCTCCAGGATCAGGGTGCCGGTCGCGGGATCGCGGCGGACGTGCCAGCCGGGCGGGACGACGACGGTCGTGTCGTACTCGTCCACGAGGAGCGGGCCGGGCTCCGGCGCGGTGGCGAGCGACGAGCGCGAACAGATGGGCACGTCCCGTTCCTCGCCCTCGAAGTGGACAGCGCGGCTCGCGGCGTCGGGCGCGGCGCGCGAATCATCCAGCTTGAACGAGCTCGTCGCCGCCGACTCCCCGAGCGCTGCGAGCCGAAGCGCTCGGATCTCGACCGGCGAGCCGGGCTGGTCGCGGACGCCGTAGAGGCGCTCGTGCTCGGACTCGAACCGCTCGCGCAGCTCCGCGAGCGCCTCGCGGTCGAGCGGCCGGTCGGAAAGCTCGACCTCGACCTCCCAGCTCTGGCCTCCGTAGCGGAGGTCGGCGCTCCGGGCCCACTCGACCTCCGGCCGACCCTCGAGCGCGGGCGCGAGCGCCGCCTCCATTTCGGCGAGGAGCGCGAAGAGCACGCCTGGGTCGGTGGAGTCGAGGTCGAGGTGGCAGGTGCGCACCTCGTGGAACTCGGGGCGGGCGAAGAGGAGGCCTACTGCGCTGAAGAGCCCCGCGACCGCGGGAACGAGGATCGTCCGCACGCCGAGATCCTCGGCGAGACCTGCGGCGTGGATCGGGCCGGAGCCGCCGTAGGCGATCAGCGCGAACTCGCGCGGGTCGCGGCCCTTCTCGGACGAGACCGAGCGGAGCGCACGCACCATCCGCGCGTTCGCGATCCGGTGAATGCCGCTCGCTGCCTCGAGCGCCGAGAGGCCGAGCGGCGCCGCGACCCGCAAAATCGCCACCTCGGCGCGGAGGCGCGAGATCTCGATCTGCCCGTCCGCGACGGCGCCCTCCGGGATGAAACCGAGAAGGACGTTCGCGTCCGTCACCGTCGGCTCGATCCCGCCTCGGCCGTAACAGGCCGGGCCGGGATCCGCGCCTGCACTGCGCGGGCCGACCTGGAGTCCGCCGGCCGGGTCGAGCCAGGCGATCGAGCCCCCGCCCGCGCCGACCTCGGCGATGTCGATCGTCGGGATTCGAAGCAGCTCGCCGGCGCCGCGGATCAGACGGCTCCCAGCCGACATCGAGCCGCCGACCTCGTACTCCCGGCCGCGCGAGATCATTCCGTTCTCGATCAGCGAGGCCTTCGCGGTCGTGCCGCCCATGTCGAAGGCGATCGCGCTCGGGACGCCGAGCCGCTCGGTCATTCCGCGCGCGGCGACGACGCCCGCGGCCGGCCCGGACTCGAGCGCGAAGACCGGTCGGATCTTCGCGTCGTCGGAGGTCATGACCCCGCCCGAGGACTGCATGATCGAGAGCGGGCCGTCGAGCCCGATCTCGTCGAGCCCGGTGCGGATCCGGTCGATGTACGAAGCCATCAGCGGCCGCACGTACGCGTTCACGACCGTCGTCGCGGAGCGCTCGTACTCGCGCTGCTCGCGCAGGATCGCGCTCGAGAGCGAGATCGTCGCCTCGGGGAACTCCTCGGCGAGGATCGCGCCGAAGCGCTCCTCGTGCCCGGGATAGAGGTAGGAGTGGAGAAAGCAGACGGCGACCGATTCGACGCCGCTCGCGCGGAGCCGCAGGGCCAGCTCGCGGCACTCCGCGTCGTCGAGCGGGCGCAGGATGGTTCCGTCCGCCAGCAGCCGCTCTTCGATCTCGAAGCGGAGGCGGCGCTCGACGAGCGGCGGCGGCTTGCGCCAGAAGAGGTCGTACATGTGCGGGATCCGCAGGCGGCGAAGCTCCAGCACGTCGCGGAAGCCGGCGGTCGTGACGAGCGCGGTTGAGCTCCCTCGCCTCTCGAGAACGGCATTCGTGGCGACGGTCGTCCCGTGCACGACCTCCTGGATCACTCCCTCCCCCACGAACCCGCTGACCGCCTCGACGACGGCACGGTCGTAGCTCGGCGGTGTGGAGAGGAGCTTGCGGACGACGACACGGCCGTCGGCGCCGTGAAGGATCACGTCGGTGAACGTGCCGCCCACGTCGGCGCCGACCCGAGCCGTCGCCGCACTCACTTCGGCTCCAAGCTCGAAATCGAAGACATGCAATATGAAATATGAAATTTCATGTTGCGGATTTCATGAGCGTAGACGAGACTGCCCCGGAATGGAAGGACCAGCCCAGAGCCTCCCGATCGTCCCCCTCGACAGGCGGGTCTCGATCGAGCAGCGGATCGCCCGCGAGTTGCGGATGCTGATCGGTGGCGGCCATCTCCAGGAGGGGACGCAGCTCGTCGGCCGGGACATCGCGACGAGGTTCGGCGTCTCGCAGACACCGGTGCGGGCCAGCCTGATCCAGCTCGAGCGAGATGGGTTCGTCGCCTTCGGCCCGACAGGCCGCGCCTTCGTCAGGAAGCTGACCCGCGAGGACTTCGAAGAGATCTACTACGCCCGCTATGGCCTCGAGGGTCTCGCGGCCCGCCTCGGCGCAGCCGTCTCCGGGTCGGCGCAGGTCGACCGGATGGCTGAGGTGCTCGTTTTTCTGCGTCAGGCGGCCGACGACCAGAACGTCGAGGCCTACCTCAACGGGCGCTGGCAGTTCTACGGCACCTGTTACCGAGCGAGTGGCCGCACCCGGCTCGTCGCCGACGTCGAGCGGCTCTACCGGCGCTCGGAGCGCTACAACCGACTCGTCCTCTCCACTCCTGAGCGGTTTCGCGAGTCGCTCGGCCGCTACGAGGACTTCTACGTCGCGTGCGTGGCGAGCGACGGCCTCCTCGCGGAGCGGATCGTCCAGGACAGCCTCCGCTGGGCAGTCGACGGCGTTGCGAGCACGTTGCCGTCGGAGTCGGACGAGTGACGGTCGTGATCGAGAGCCTGCGCGAGTCACTCGCCGCGTTCGTCCGCGTCTCCGGCGGCGACTCAGACCGTGATTTGCATTCGGCGGACATGACTTTCCATCGACCTCATCGGCCCGACCTCGTCGTCTACCCGACCTCCACCGACGAGGTCTCCCGCACGCTCGCGCTCGCCAACGAGCGCCGGGTGGCGGTGACGCCGTTCGGCGCCGGCTCGAGCCTCGAAGGACACGTGATTCCGATCGAAGCCGGGATCAGCCTCGATCTCTCGCGCCTCGACCGGGTACTCGAGGTCGCGCCCGCGGATCTCACCGCGACCGTCCAGGCGGGCGTGACCCGAAGCGCGCTCGAGCGGGCGGCCGGCAAGCACGGACTCTTCTTCCCCGTCGACCCGGGCGCCGACGCGACCCTCGGCGGGATGGCGGCCACGAACGCAGCGGGAACGACGACGATCCGATACGGAAAGATGCGCGCCAACGTGCTCGGGCTCGAGGCGGTGCTCGCCGACGGCAGCGTCATCCGCACGGGGGGCAAGGCCCGGAAGACGTCGGCCGGCTACGACGTCCACTCGCTCCTGGTCGGCTCGGAGGGAACGCTCGCCGTGATCACGGAGCTGTGCGTGTGCCTCTACGCGATCCCCGAACACGCCCTCGCTCAGCGAATCGCGTTCCCCGACCTCGAAGCGGCCTGCCGCACCGCCGCGGCAATCGTCGCCGCAGGCTCCGCCGTGACCCGCCTCGAGTTGCTCGACGCTCGGACGATCGCGGAGATCAACGCGCACTTCGGCACGGGGTACGCCGAGGGGCCCTGCCTCCTCGTCGAGGCTGCGGGAACGGAGGCAACGGTCGAGTCCGACCTCGAGCTCGTCCGGGAACTCGCCGAGCTCGAAGGAGCGGTCGAGATCGCCGAGGAGCGCGACGCCGACGGCCGAGCTCAGCTCTGGCGCACCAGGCACGAGGCCGGATATGCGGCCGCAGCAGCTTCACCCGGCAAGCGAGAGCGCTCGACCGACACCTGCGTCCCCGTCTCCGAGCTCGCCGCCACCGTAGCTTTCGCACGCGCCCAGCTGGAACGGCTCGGGCTCAGCGGTGCGATCCTCGGCCACGCCGGAGACGGCAACGTCCACGTCGGTCTCCAGGTCGACCCGGACGATCCAGACGAGCTGGCCCGGGCAGACGAGCTCGCCGAACTCCTGGTCGTCGACGCGCTCGCCCGGGGAGGCACCTGCACCGGAGAGCACGGGGTCGGGCTCGGCAAGATCAGTGCGTTGCAGCGCGAGCACGGCGACCTGATCCCGCTGATGCGCGGGATCAAGCAGCTCTTCGACCCGAACGGGATCCTCAATCCCGGCAAGATCTTCACCCCCGAACCGACCGACCGAGAGGAGCGCTGAATGGCCCAGAACGGGCTCCCGTTTGACCGCCCGGGCAAGATCGTCTGCGTGGGGCTGAACTACGTCGACCACGCCGCCGAGTCGAAGATGGAGGTTCCGCCGCAGCCGCTCCTCTTCGCCAAGTGGCCGAACGGGCTGACCGGTAACGGGCAGCCGATCGTGCTCCCGCCTCAGGCGAAGGAGGTCGACTACGAAGCCGAGCTCGGCCTCGTGATCGGCCGGACGGCGCGGTCAGTCTCGCGGGATGACGCGCTCGACTACGTCGCGGGCTACACCTGCGCGAACGACGTCAGCGCGCGCGACGTCCAGTTCGCCGACGGGCAGTGGACGCGCGGTAAGTCGTTCGACACCTTCTGCCCCGTCGGGCCCGTGCTCGTCCCGGCCGCGGAGATCGCCGACCCGCAAGCGCTCGGAATCCGCTGCCTCGTGAATGGCGAGCCGCTCCAGGACGCGTCCACCGCGGACATGATCTTCCCGATCGCCGAGCTGATCGCCTACATCAGCGACGGGATCCAGCTCGAGCCGGGCGACCTGATCCTGACCGGGACGCCGCCGGGCGTCGGCTTCGCCCGGACGCCGCCGATCTTCCTCGAGGACGGCGACGAGGTCACCGTT
>Ga0136611_10004289_pt1 | contig 9994 bp, 11 predicted proteins | sample AntDrymUQ2232306_2_FD_106645 | JGI IMG/M metagenome (GOLD analysis project Ga0136611, IMG submission 106645) | Polar desert sand microbial communities from Dry Valleys, Antarctica - metaG UQ223 (23.06) | ecosystem: Environmental > Terrestrial > Soil > Desert | place: Antarctica: Dry Valley... | reverse complement strand
TCCTTGAACTGCTGGATGACCTGCTCGAGCGGGCGACGCACCATTGTCGTGTACTGAAACAACAGCACGACCGTCCCGACGGTGAGGGTGTTGCGACGCAAAAAGACGATGCCCAAGACCAGCATCAGGGCCGTGCCCAACGAGAACAAAAGGTTGGTGATGACGAGCAGTCCGCCCGATCGGACTTCCCATCGGAAGTTGGCTCGATAGGCCGCGCCGTTGACCTCTTGGAATCGCCGCAGCACGTGGTCGGACGCGCCGAGCGCCCGAATCTCCTCGGCGCCGGCAAGTCGCTCTTCGAGATTGCCGATCACTTGGGCCGTTGCCTCGCGCTCGGCCGTCGCCAGCGGAACCGTCATCTGCTGGAAGCGCACGACGATGGTGGCGGCGACCAGCAGGAAAGCCACGAGCGCGGCCCCGATACGGACGTCCTCGCGCAGCACCAGCACCACGGCCCCGACGAGCAACAACAGGCTCCCGAGCACCTGGAAGAGGAACCGGCTCAAGAAGTCGGCCAGCGAGGTGACGTCGCCGTCGACCCGTTCGATCAACTCGCCCGGCGTGTGCCGCCCGTGGAACGACAGGTCAAGGCCGAGCACGTGGGCGACCAGGTCTTCGCGCATCTCGTTGGTGGTCGTCCACGCCAACCGGCTGGCGAAGTAGGTGGCGACCACCGAGATCAATTGACCGCCGAGGGCGACCACGAGATATGTGCCAGCCGTCCCGAACAGTGTCGCCACCGGACGTCCGCCGATGGCCTGGTCGATGAAGCGGCGCAACAGCTGAGGCCCAGCCAGTGGAAGCGCAGTTGCAGCCACGAGCGCGACGGTGAGGACCACCACGGTCGAACGGTGTGGTCGGAGATAGGCCCCGAGTAATCGACGCGCGCCCACGGGGTCTATGACTGGAACAGCAGGCGAAGGTTGGGGTCGGCGCCGGCGTCGAGCGGGGTAGGCCCGTCGGACTGCAGGCGCCACCACCCGGCGGTGGCGATCATGGCGGCGTTGTCGGTGCACATCGAGCGACTCGGCAAATAGGGATGTAGCCCGTCGGCGATGCAGACATCGAGGGTGCGCTCCCGCAGCACCGAGTTGGCAGCGACGCCCCCGGCGAGACAGATCGCCTTCGCCCCCGTCTCGTGGGCGGCCGCTCGGGCCTTGGTGACGAGCACGTCGACGACGGCCTCCTGGAACGACGCGGCGACGTCGACGGTGGCGACATCCGGATGCTTGCGCACATAGGTGACGACCGAGGTCTTCAGGCCACTGAACGAGAAGTCGAAGCCATCGCCCTTCAACCCTCGTGGGAAGGCGATCGCCTGCGGGTCGCCGTCCATGGCCGTGCGATCGATGGCCGGACCGCCGGGGTAACCCAGGCCCAGGTAGCGGGCGACTTTGTCGAAGGCCTCGCCGGCCGCATCGTCGATGGTCTGGCCGAGCAGGCGATACGAGCCGGGGGCCTCCATCAGCACGAGCATCGTGTGGCCCCCCGAAACGAGCAGGACAACCGCCGGCAACTCGAGGTCGGGTTCTTCGAGAAACGACGCATAGAGGTGACCCTCGAGATGGTTCACCCCGACGAACGGCACACCCCACACCAGAGCCAACGCCTTGGCGTGAGCCACCCCGACGAGGAGCGACCCGATGAGCCCGGGTCCGACGGTGCAGGCGACGGCGGCGACCTCGGGGCCCTCCATTCCTGCTTGCAGCAAGGCTTCTGCGACGACCGGGGTGAGCAGATCCAGGTGGGCCCGGCTGGCGATCTCGGGCACGACACCGCCGAAACGGGCGTGCAGATCGATCTGGCTGCTCACGACCGACGACAACACGTGGCGACCGTCGACGACCACGGATGCTGCCGTTTCGTCGCACGACGTCTCGATGCCGAGCACCCGACCAGATCGGCTGTCTGTCGCGCTCACGACGACAGACCTTCTCCGAGAACGGTGGTGCCAGGGATCGACGCCTCGATGGCGGCGAGCCGCTGTTGGTACTCGGGCTCGTCGATGTGTTCGGCCCACATCACCAGTGCATCTTCGTTCGTCTCGACGTAGTAGTTCTTCCGAACCCCTGCGCCCACGAATCCGAAGCGCTCGTACAACGCCTGCGCACCGGTGTTTGTGACCCGAACCTCCAGCGTGAGGTTCAGGGCATTGTGCTCCCGGGCCGTCTTGGTGAGCTCGAGCAACAGGCGGCTGGCGATCTTGGATCGGTGCCAGGCCGGATCGACGGCGATGGTCGTCACGTGGGCGTCATCGCCGCTGAACATCAACCCGGCGTATCCGACCACGACCCCGTCGACGCGAGCGACGAGGTACGAGCGACTCGTGCGGAGCGCCAGTTCGGAGAGGAAGAGGCTGAGCGACCACGGCCGGGGATAGACCTGGGCCTCGATCCGCAAGATCGAACGCAGGTGACGCCGGCGCAGCGGCACCAGGTGCACTTCGAGGGGCTGCGGCTCGAGTGACGATTGGCGGGCGGCCACGGTCACGCGCTCCGCTGTTCCCAGTTGATCTCGGCGTCGGCCTTGCGAAGGTAGAGCGGTTGCAGCTCGCTCGGCTGGATGAACTCCTCGCGCAACGCGCGCGGGTGGGCGAGCTCGACGAGGTCACCCGCCGACGGCCACTGCATCCCCACCGACCCGATCTCGACCTTGGCGCCTTCCTCGGCGAGTTCGGACGCGTAGCGAATGGCTCCATCCCCGATGAGCAACGACTCGGAGTTGGTGGCCCGCAGATCATTCGCCAACTCGGCGGCCGTGCCGACCTTGGGATCGCTCAGCCGTTGGATGCCGCCCTGCACGTGGCGATAGGTGGCGCTGAACACCTCGCCCCGCCGCGCATCGATGACCGGGACGATGAGTCGTGGGCTGTGGCGCACTTGATGCGCGAGCAGGTCGAGGCTCGACATTCCGATGACCGGCACCCGCAGCGCCGACGCCATCGCCTTCGCCGTGGCGATGCCGACCCGGAGTCCGGTGAACAGTCCGGGACCGATGTCGACGGCTACGACCGAGATCTCCCGGAACTCGATGCGGGCGGACCGACATACGAACTCGATCGCCGGCACCAACGTCTCGGCATGGCGACGGCCCCGGGACGCATGGAACGAGGCGAACACACCCTCGACGCCGCCGAGCGCACACCCGACTTGCGCAGTGGCCGACTCGATGCCGAGCACGATCATGGGCCGGTCACCCACGGCACCAGCGCTCGTTGCAGGGCCACGGTGCGATTGCCCCACGATGCGCCGACGATGCGCAGGTCGAACATTCGCACCTCATCGGATACGGCTTCGTCCGAGTTCGGGTCGTCGTCGTACGTGATTCGCACCTCGAGGAAATCGGCCGGGAGCACGGGCTCGGCCATATCGCCCCACTCGATCACGGCCACGGCATCGTCGTCGACCAACTCGCCGATGCCGAGGTCGACGATCTCCTGCAGGTGCTCGAGGCGGTAGACGTCGGCGTGCAGCAGCCGCAGTCGCCCTTCGTATGGTCGCATGAGAGTGAACGTCGGGCTCGTGATCGTCTCCTCGATCCCGAGGGCGCGACCGAATCCCTGGGTGAAACACGTCTTGCCCGCACCGAGTTCACCGGCCAACAACACCACGTCACCACTCTTGACGAGCTGGGCGATGGCAGCCGCGAGCTCACGGGTCTGTTCGGGGCCGCTGGTGGTCGCGTGGATCACGCCGCCGCCGCCGCCGCCAGCGCTTCCTTGACCCGGACCAGGTCAGCCCTCACCTTGGCCATCGGTTCGCCGCCCCCCCGCAGCACGGCCGCCGGGTGGAAGGTGGGAACGAGCACCCCGTTGCGATAGGGGTACGTCCGGCCCCGCAGCTTGGTGATCCCGTCGCTGGTGGCGAGCAAGAGCTTCGAGGCGAAGTTCCCGAGGGTCACGACCACGATCGGGTCGATGAGGTCGAGTTGCAACTGGCCAGAGCGACCCACGAACGGCTCGCCCTTCAGATCCTCGTCGCGGCCCGGGGCCTCCCCGACGAACACCAACCTCGACGACGGGTCACCGACGCCGAACACGACCTGCGTGCGGGTCTCGGCCAGCCGGCAGCGCCTACAGCCTGATGCCTGTGCCGCCAGCTGCTCGAGGGCGTCCACCACCGGCGAAACGCTAGTCCTCGAGCAGCTCGGCCCCGACCCCTGCATCGACGGCGACCGCTCGGCCCGACGACAGTGCCCGCCAGAGCGCGCGGTAGCTCGGATACTCGAGTTCAGGGGCGACCCAGCCGGCGGCGACGAGCTCGCGGTGCAACGCCGGCAACCTCCGGAACGGAATGCCCATGTCGACGTGATGGGCGAGGTGCCAACCCGTCTTGTAGGGCACGAGCCAGAACCGGGCGAGTGGCGTCTGGCGCACGACGTGGGTCGTGAGGCGTCGATCGGCCGATCGCGTCATGCCGCCGTGCTCGGCGATGGCCCGCAGGCGGTTCAAGACCTTCCACACCGACATCCACGGCGCCAGCCACAGCAACGGGTAGAGCCACGGTCGGCCGGCCAGCGTGAAGCCGAAGAGAATCACGAGCTGGGTGGTGAGGATGCGAAGCGCGAGCGGGCGGCTCGAGGGCTTGGCCAGACCCTTCACCAGCGGCCGCAGGTTCTTCCAACCGGAGATGAAGAGGGCGTCGCGCTTGAGCTTGCGTACGAACGAATCCATGGGGATCGGGTAGCCGGCGTAGAACCCCTGGTCGGGTTCGTTCGGTCCCATTTCGTCCTTGTGGTGGGCCATGTGGGCCCGGCGGTAGAGGTCGAAGGCATTGAAACTCGGATAGGCCAGAAACCACTTCCCGACGAGGTCGTTGGCCCGCTTGTTCGAGAACAGCAGCCGGTGAGCGGCTTCGTGTCCGAGGATGTTGATGAGGCAGTGGGCCCGCCCCAGAAGGAGGAACGCGACGACGTAGGCCAGCGGGTGCCCGATCCAGACGGCAGCGGCGATGACCCCGAACGACTGCAGGTAGACCCCGACCACGGTCCACGTGTTCAGCAGGTTCGGTATGCGGCGGAGTTCTTCACGCAATTCCGGCGCCGGACGCCCGGTCGGGCTCAGCCGGGTGGTCGGCAGCACCTGGGGCAACAGCGACTCTGGAGGGAGCATGGTGGTTGGGGAGGATGCGGTGGCGACCACGAACCAGACATTACACTGATCAAACACGTGATGTCAGAACGTAAGCCTCTCTCCGCTCGATCCGTCATCGCCAGCACGCTGCTCGGCGTGCACCCCCCGGTCTTGACAGCGAAGGTCCTGGTTCGTTCGGGGGAGCTGTTCGGTATCGCCGAGGGGACGACGCGTACCGCCCTGTCACGCATGGTCTCGTCCGGGGAGCTCGCCATCTACGACGGCTCCTACCGGCTCACCGGACGCTTGTTGGCCCGCCAGGCTCGCCAGGACATCAGCCGCAAGCCTCCTCGTTGGGGATGGGACGGTCACTGGCGCATGGCCGTCGTCGTGGCCGACCGCCGTCCGCCGGAGGATCGGGCCGCCTTGCGGTCGGCGCTGTTAGGGGCGCGCTACGCCGAGCTGCGCGAGGGCGTCTGGACTCGCCCCGACAATCTTCCCGGTGACCGGCCGGTCGCTGCAGGATGTGAGTGGATCAAGGCCACGTTCGATGATCCCGCCGACACCGCGGCCATCCTCTGGGACCTCCCCAGCTGGACGATTCGCGGAGAGGCGCTGGAGACCGAGCTCGAGGAGTGGTTGCCGAAGTTGGTCCGTGATGGCATCGACGCCCTCGCGACGTCGTTCGTGCTGTCGGCCGACGTGCTGCGCCACCTGCAGGCCGACCCCCTGCTGCCACGCGAGCTGCTTCCCAAGTCATGGCCGGGCCAGCGACTCCGCAAGACGTACGACGCCTTCGACGCCGCCTTTACCCGCACGTGGCGGGAATGGCACCGGAGCCTGTAGCTACATCGCCGTCGGCCCGAGCGCCGCCCGCACCGCATCTTCCACCGCTCGGGCTGCGAGCATCCGGACCCGGTCGACCGTCGTTTCCACAACACCCGTGGCGCAGGCCACGAGGGCGTCGCCATCAACGGTGGCGTGCACGGGCTCGAGCGCTCGGGCCAGACCGTCGTGTCCACCCTGGGCCACGAGCAGGCACCCGAGCTTGTCGAGGCGGGCATTGGTCGCGATCAGTCCGATGGTCGTGTTCTCCCCGAAGGGGGATGGTGCAAGCGCTGTCGGCAGCGGACCGTCGCCCACGAGATCGCCGAACGCATTCACGGCCACGAGCGCCGCCACCACGAGGTCGCCTTCGCCTCGCGTCGCCGTTCCCAATCCGCCTGGGCGCACCGCTTCGCGACCTCGCCATTTGTTGACGGTCGCCCCTGCCCCGGCACCGACGCGCCCGGTGGGACACGTCGCCGTCGTCGCGTCGAGACACGCGGTATAGCCGGCATCGGAATCGGGGCGGACGGAGGGATCCCCGACGGCGAGGTCGTACAGCACCGCACCTACGACGATCGGCACCCGACCCGCGGCCGTGACGAAACCCCGTCCCTGTTCTTCGCACCAACGCACGACGCCGTCGCAGGCGGCCAGCCCAAAGGCCGAACCCCCGGTGAGCACGACGGCGTCGATGTGGGAGACCAGACGCTCTGGCCGCAACAACTCGAACTCGCGCGTCCCCGGCGCCCCTCCCCGGACTTCGCCTGATGCCACCGTGCCCGGCGGGAGCAGCACCACTGTGCAACCGGTGCGCGCCATTTCGTCCGTCCAGTGCCCGACCGAGACGCCTTCGACGTCGGTGATCATCGGAGGTAAATCCGGGGAACACGCGGCCCGATACCGCAGAGGATCTCGTAACTGATCGTGTCGACTCGAGCCGCCCAGTCGTCGGCGGTGATCACGTGGTCGCCCTGGCGCCCCAACAGCACCACCTCGTCGCCGGCCGTCACCTCCGCGTCCGGTCCGCAGTCGACCAGCAGTTGATCCATGGTGATCGTGCCGACGATGGGTCGCAGCTCGCCCCGCAGCACGACCTTCGTGTCGGTGCCGGAGAGCCGGCGCGGTACGCCGTCGGCGTAGCCGAGGGGCACGGTGGCGATCGTCGATCGCTCGGTCAGCGTGTGACGCAGTCCGTACGACAACCGCTCCCCTGCCGGGAGCGTCTTCACCTGGGTGACTCGGGCCTTCAATGACAGCACCGGTCGAAGGTCGAGCGGGCGTTCGGGGTCGGGCGCATAGCCATAGACGGCGATGCCAGGTCGGACGAGGTTGTGGTGCTCGCCTTCGTAGAGCGCACCCGCGGCATTCGACGTGTGGCGTTTCGGAACGGGGACCCCGGCGGCCTCGATGGCCGTGCACACTGCGTTGAATGTCTCCGACTGGGACTTGGTGAAGGCGCGCTCCGCCGAGTCGTCAGCCACCGCAAAGTGCGTCCATACCGCGTCGAGATGCAGCGACGGGTGCTCGTAGATGCGGCGCGCCAACCGCGTTGCCGTGGCCGGGTCGGCACCGACGCGGTGCATCCCGGTATCGACCTTGAGGTGCACCCCGAGGGGCCCTGACCCGCCGGCGGCCGCCCCGAAGGCTTCGACGCCAGCGTCGGTGTAGAGCGTCGGAGTGAGGTGCCGGGCCACCACCTCGTCGGCGGCGTCGGCCGTCGGTTCCGAGAGCAGGAGGATCGATGCTTCGATTCCCGCATCCCGCAGCTCGACGCCCTCCTCGACCAACGCGACCGCCAGCGAGCCGGCGCCGGCTTCGATCGCCGCTCGTGATACCTCGACCGCGCCGTGGCCGTACCCGTCGGCCTTGACCACCGCGCACACCTCCGCCGGCGTGACCCGCTCGAGAATGACCCTGACGTTGTGGCGCAACGCCTCGAGATCCACCTCGGCCCACGCCGGCCGGAACCGGGCTGCCGCAGTCATCGATCGCTGCTGAGAACGGAGGGCAAAAGGTCGAGGAGGTCGCCGGCGACGAGTCCGACGCGAGGCCCCGACAGAGCTGCGAGCCCGTGGGCCGTCGCCGCCAATCCGCCGGCTTCCAGAGGTGACAGTCCGGTGGCGAGGAAGGCGGTCACGATGCCGGTGAGCACGTCGCCGGTTCCGGCTGTGGCGAGCGCCGGCGACCCGAGGCGGGCGACGAGTACCTCGCCGTCGGGGTCGGCGACCACCGTGATCGATCCCTTGAGCAAGACCGTCACGCCGAGCCGTTCGGCCAGCGCCCGTACGGCGTCGATACGGTCAGGACCGGTCGGCGGAGGTGACCCAGTGAGACGTTGGTACTCCCCGTCGTGGGGCGTGAGGATGGTCGGCGCGCGCCGGCCGTGCAACACGTCGACGGCGGCGTCGGTGGACCCGAGGGCGAAGAGCCCGTCGGCGTCGACCACCAGGGGAACCGGTGCTCCGGCGATCACGCACTTCGCCTCGTCGACCGTCGCGTCGTTGCGGCCGATCCCCGGCCCAATGGCCATGGCCCTCATGCGCTCGGCGGCTCGGACGGCGACGGCTCCCCATCCGCTCGCGGGCAGCGCCACGGAAACGACCTCGCTCGCCGCCACCGTTGCGACATCGACGCCGGGGATGCCCAATCGGCAATAGCCGGCACCCGCCCGCATGGCCGCCCGCGACGTCAGCGTCGCCGCGCCCGTCATACCGGGCGAGCCTGCGATCACCGCCACCGACGAGGAGTACTTGTGGGCGAAGCGAGCGCGGCGCGGCAGTCGTCCCGCCACATCGCCGGCCTCGACCACGTGGATGCGGGCCGTCGACACGTCGAGACCGATGTCCTCGACCAGCACCGCTCCGGTGTTGGCCCCGAACAGCAGGTTCGGCTTGAGGGCGGCGAATGTCACCGTCACGTCGGCCCGCACCTCCCCGGACGGCACGTCGACAGACAACACGAGTGCACCGCCGGCATCAGGCCCGTCGTATGAACCTCGGAAGCCGGTGCCGTACGCCGCGTCGATCACCAGATCGCATGGAGGCAACACGGCCGGGCAATCGTCGGCGTCGAACTCCACGACCCGCACACCCTTCGCCCGGAGTCGGCGAGCGGCCACCCGACCGTCCGCCCCGTTGTTGCCCTTGCCGCAGACCACGACGACCCGCCGCCCGTACGATCCGCCGAGCTCCTCGAGGGCCACCCGAGCCACAGCCGCGCCGGCCCGCTCGACGAGGACCTCGAACGACTCCGACGCAGCCGCGTCGATGGCCCGCATCTCAATCGGCGTGACGACGGCGATCACTGGGCCCTGACGTTCACTGAGCTACGACGATGGCCATGGCGATCAGGTCGGAGTGGGTGATCGACACCTTCCACTCGCTGATGCCGCGCGCCGTCGCTAGTTCGGCGGCCCTCCCCGACAGAGCCAACGACGGTTCGCCCGAGCGAGCCTTGGTCACTTCGACGTCGTAGAACTTGAAGGCACCGAGGCCGACGCCGAGGGCCTTCATCGTCGCTTCCTTCACGGCGAAGCGGGCCGCCAGCCGCTCGGTCGGATCCTTCTTCCGCAGTGCGTAGGCGCGCTCGCCCTCCGTGAAGACCCGCTCGACCATGCCGGGCGTGCGCCGAAGGGCCAGGCGGAACCGGTCGAGGTCGACGACGTCGGTGCCGATCCAGAGCACCCCCACCCGGTCAGCGACGCCAGTGATCAGCGAGGACGTGCACCGGGTCGACCAGCAGATCCACCAGTGCCACGTCGGCGAGCACGGCGTCGGCGAACGCCGGCTCGGTTTCGGTGACGGCGTCGACGATGGCGTTGTAACGGTTTCGATAGCCCGTCAGCACCTGTCTGGCGACGACGGCGTCGAGGCGATCTACCAGCTCCACGTGCAGCAGCGTGATGCCGGTCACCTCGTTGTCCTTCGTCTCGGGAACGATGACCGTGGTGCGCCCGTCATGGCTGCTGCGGCTGACCGTGACCTCGCGCTCGAACGCGGCACGCCGCTTCGTCCCCTTCAACGCCGGATCGACGTCAGTGCGCGACGGCAGATCGCGCGCCGATCCGCCGCTGTCGATGCGATGGATCGTGGCCGT
>Ga0136611_10004288_pt1 | contig 9994 bp, 12 predicted proteins | sample AntDrymUQ2232306_2_FD_106645 | JGI IMG/M metagenome (GOLD analysis project Ga0136611, IMG submission 106645) | Polar desert sand microbial communities from Dry Valleys, Antarctica - metaG UQ223 (23.06) | ecosystem: Environmental > Terrestrial > Soil > Desert | place: Antarctica: Dry Valley... | reverse complement strand
TTCCTGACCCGAGCGCTGAAGGCCCCAACGCTGCGCGAGGCCGTCCCGCGGCTGGTGGAAAGGGCCCGGGCGGAGTCCTGGACCCACGAGGAGTTCCTGGTCGCCTGCCTGCAACGGGAGGTCTCCGCCCGCGAGAGCCACGGCGGTGAAGGCCGGATCCGGGCCGCCCGGTTCCCCTCCCGCAAAAGCCTGGAGGAGTTCGACTATGACCACGCCCGCGGCCTCAAGCGCGACCTCATCAGCCACCTCGGAACTCTGGACTTCGTCACCGCCAAGGACAACGTCCTGCTCCTCGGGCCACCCGGGACCGGCAAGACCCACCTCGCGACAGGGCTGGCGATCCGGGCCTGCCAAGCCGGCCATCGGGTGCAGGGCCGCCGGTAGGCCCAGCCGGTGAGCAGGGTGCGGTGGAATCGTTCGACCTTCCCGTTGGTCCACGGGCAGGCGGGCTTGATGAATCGGCGCTTGACCTGCATCGCGGAGCAGACCGCGGCCCAGTCCCCGCCGCGGCGGTAGACCATGGCGTTGTCGGTCAGCACGCGGCGTACCACGATGCCGTGGCCGCGGAACCAGACCAGCGACCGGTGCAGGAAGGCGGCGCTGGTGGCGTCGCGTTCGTCGGGCAGGACCTCGCTGTAGGCGAGTCGGGTGTGGTCATCGACCGCGGAGTGCACGTAGTCATAGCCCAGCCCGCGGCCGCGGACGGTTTCGCTGCGGCCGTGGGCGCGCCATCCGCCGCCGGGCGGGATCTTCCCGAGCTTCTTGACGTCGATGTGGATCAGGTCACCGGGTCGGGGGTGCTGGTAGCGGCGGTCGGTGGCCCGGGACCGGACCCTGGCCCCGGTGACCAGGTCCAGCTCCCGCAGCAGCGGCACCTGGTGCCGACGCAGGATCGCACCGATCGTGGCGGCCGGCACCCCGGTCTCGGCGGCCAACAGCATCGGACCGACCCGCAGCCGCTTGCGGGCGGACAACACCCGCCGCTCGAGCTTGGTCGGGGTGCGGGCGGGCTGACGGTGGGGGCGGCTCGAGCGGTCGCCCAGACCGGCATCGCCGGCCTGCACGTAGCGGCGCCACCAGCGCGACACCGTCTGGCGGCTCACTTCCCAGCTGCTCGGCGACGTGGGCCTGTGGCCAGCCGGCCGCAACCCGCTCAACGAGGAGCCTGCGGGCGTGCAAGGTCAGTCGGGCGTTAGCGTGCAGCACGAGGGTCTCCCTGTGGTCGTAGTGGCGTCAGACACCTCCACTTCCGCAGGGGACCCTCCCTTCGAGCAACCCGCCACGCCGTACTGCCCTGTCAACAACGTCTCAGGTCAGGACACCTAGCGCCGGTCACCCGAGCCAGTGGGCGCTCGCACCACGTCGGGTTCCGATATGCCGCCAATGGGGCTCTACGCAGCCAAGCGTGGTGGCCCGGCCTCTGATCCGTGTTGGTTGTTGAGTGTGCCAGTCGATGCCGCAGTGCAGCAGCAGGCGCAGGCGGTAGTTCTCGAAGTTGCGGAAGCCGTGACCGACTCGCTTGATCTTCTTGATGAGCAGGTTCATCGCTTCGGTGGGTCCGTTGGACACCCCGCCGGTGTCGAAGTAGGTGCAGCCACCTACGACATCACGACGGCGGCGGGGCCGGAACAGCGGCCGGGTCGTCGTGGCCAGCGACGGTCGACGATGCCGCGATCCCTAACCGTCGGGCCGAGCTGAACGGCGGTGAAGAACTGTGGCGTGCCCTTCGAGCAGCTCCTCCCGCCAGGCGTGGATTGTGCGGGCCAGGCGGTGCAGCACGGGGACGTTGGAGTCAGCGCAGTGGACGAACCAGCGCGCAGCCACCGTTCGGCCCGGTCACGGTCAGGCTCGGCAAAGAGCAGCCGCAGGTCTTGGGCGGCGATCCAGCTCCAGGTCTGGCCGATCTGTTCGTCGTCGGTGTCCCACGGCCACCAGGTCTGCGAGGAGACGCTCCCAGGCCTGGTGGCTGAGGTTGTCCGCGCCGCGGCACAGCAGCCGCCGGATCGTGAAGAGTGGGTCCTCGCGTCGCCCGCGGTGCCCGGTGCTCTCCTGCTGGACGCGGCGGCGCATGTCGTCCACGGCAGCAAAGCCGAGCCAGGTGACGTGGAACGCGTCCAGCACCCTGGTCACGCCCAGCAGGCTGGTGCGCAGCGCGGTCGCGTAGCCATGAAACGGGTCCAGCGCGGCGACCGCGATCCCCTCGCGCCATGGTCCTGGCTGGGCGGAACCCACGCGGAAGACAAGGCGTTTCCGGCTTCGACATCAACCGTGGTGATTGCGAAAAGCTGGCATGGCCGCCTATGCCTGTCAACATCGCTCAGCTTGCGGAACTCAGGCCTGGGCCGGCGCGCTCCTCGGGGCCTGCAGGACGACGTGAGCGCCCGGTTACGGACGGCCGGCGCCCTCCGAGCGCAGGAGTTTCTCCCAGGAGACTGCTTCTCTGGTCCTCCGAGCGTGTGTCTAGGGCGGACTCAAAGCATGTTGCAGTGGGTGAACGCGCCGTTGACAATAGGGTGACTCGAAACCGGTCCGTCGCCATGCGTCGAGCACGCTGGCCTCAAGGCCCCGCCGGGTCGCCGCTTCATCCGAGGTGAGGAAGTCGTCGAGCTGGCTGCGTCGCCGGACTTCGATGACCATCATGCGGCAGCTCCTGGATCGTCAACGCGACAAGAGACGAAGAGTGTAGACAACAGTGGTTTCTAGGTTCGCGGTACCGTCCGCGTATGTCGGAACACTCGGTTGACGGTCTTCCCGTTGTCTTCTATTTCACGGACGAGATCGAGCGAGACACCCTGACTCCCGTCGCTCGCGAACTCGCTCGTCGAGGCTGCGTAGTCCGAGGAACATCAGACTTCCGGGATCAGGCCGAGATTGGGTTGTACGCGTGCCACTCGAACCGATTCTTCGACTTCAGTGCTGGGCGATGGACCGTCCCCTCGAGCCGCTTCTCAGTGATCGCGCTGCACGATCTCGGGCAGGCAAACGACTCGGGTGAGTTGTACTTCGAGAACGACAGCTGGCATGTCTTCGATCTCGGACTGCTGCCTGGTCCTGCCTGGATGTCTGTCTTCGCCAGAGCGGTGGGGAGGGGCATTCGCGGCCCGCGATTGGGCGTGCGCGTTGGCGGATGGCCGAAGGGAGACCACGCGTCGGGACCCGAATTTGACGAGTCCTGTCGGCGCCTGCGCGACGCGCTGGGATTGGACGGAAGCAGGAAAGTGTTGCTGCTCGGATGCTCGTGGTCGGACCGGCAGCAGCTCACGGACGTCATGCGCAGGGTTGATCATGATCGATTTGACGTCGTCGTCAAGTACCCGTCGTTCCCGCCTCCACCCAACGGCTCTCCCTGGTTCGACAGGCTTGTCGCAGCTCGAGAGGAATTGGGTTTGGCTAGGCACCTCGCAGAGAACTCCGCCGGTGTCCGGGTCGCCACGGACGGGAGCGATGTGTACGCCTTGGTGACCATCGCGGACGTGGTCTTGTCGAACGGCTCCAATCTGCTTTACGAGGGCGTCTTGATGGGGACAGCTGGTGTCAGCGTGCGTGACTGGGTCCACCCGGCTGGCCGGGACGGCTCCTTGACCGCCCTGCCGTATGTCGATCTTGAGGGAGTGCTCACCGCTGGTCGAGACACCTTCCCTGCCATGCTCGACCTCGCCGTCGACCCGGCGTTCGCCTCTGCCGTGGCTTCCGGTCACGCGTCGTTGGTCAAGCCCAATGATCTCGGCAGGTCGGCTGTGCGAGCGGCCGATGAAATTCTAACGGCATACCGCAATCGGTCTGATGAGGCTGAGGGGTCACGGAGCGGTGGCCCCGGCGCATCGACGCAGCTTTGGGGGGATGACGTCTCGTTGCGGGAGGCGTTGGACGCCGCCGCTGAGCGCGAGAGCCGGGCGCGGGACCAGCTGGCCTACTACGAATCCGAGCTGCTGGCACGACAGCGGGCCTTGCAGGCTGCAGATGAACGCGAGCTGAACGCCCGTGCGAGGATCGCACATCTCGAGGAGCAAGTAGCTGAGCTGCTAGCACGGACGATCCGGTAACGTCGGCTCGCCTCAGCTGGGGTTCGGCTCCTTCGACTGATCAGGAGGTAGGCACGATGACGTCGGACCCCGACGGCGGGACGGTCTTCCTTTTCGACTTCGACGGGACGATCACTGCGACTGAACTGCTTCCGGTCATAGCTGCCGAGGTTGGCCTCGCGCGGGAGATTGGGGAGCTCACAGCGGCGACCATGGCCGGAGAAGTGCTTTTCGACGCGAGCTTCCGGCGCCGGGTGGACCTCCTTGCGGAGGTTCCCGTCGCGCGGGTAGCGGAGATCGTCACGGAGATGCCCGTCCTTGAACAGCTCGTCAAGTGGATCAAGAGCCGACGCTCGGAGTGCTGGATCGTGACGAGTAATCTCGACTGCTGGGTCCGACCTTGGCTAGACCGGCACGGTCTGGAGGGCTTCACGTCGCGGTCGAACATGCGCTCAGGTCGTGTAGCTGTGGAGCACATCCTGCGAAAAGAGTCGGTCCTGCGTCGCTTCCCGGGCCGCCGCACAGTGATGGTCGGGGATGGCGCCAACGACGCCGAGCTGATCAGCGAGGCCACGGTAGGCATCGCAAACGCCATTGTGCACGACGTACCACCGGTGGTGCTCGAGGTTGCCGACTACCTGGTCATGGACGAAGGGACGCTGTGTCGAACTCTGTCACGGTTGTGATCAGTGCGGCTGGGCTGGGTACCCGCCTCGGGTTGAACCGGCCGAAGGCCCTCGTATCCGTGGCTGGGAGGCCATTGCTCGAGTGGCAACTCGAGATGACCCGTGCCATCGACCGCATAGTTGTCGTCGTGGGGTTCCGCGCACAAGAGGTGGTGTCGCTCGTCCGAGGTATTCGCCCAGACGCTCTGATCTGCCTTAACCACGAATTTGCGACGACCGGGACCGCGGCGAGTGTGGCCAGGGGTGCTGAGACCGCAAGTGACTGGGTCCTCTCGCTCGACGGTGATCTGCTAGTCGACCCAACAGACCTGTACGAGTTGATAGCGTCGCCCAGTTCCTGCCTCGGTCTTGTTCCGGTCGTGAGCACGGCCCCTGTCTACGCGACCGTGGACGACGGAGTGGTGACCGGCTTGAGCCAGGACGAGGAAACCCCGTGGGAATGGAGCGGGCTAGTCAAACTGCGGCGCACCGAAGCTGCCGCGTTGGGACGCGGCCACGTCTTCGAGGGGATGAAGCCTTCGCTTCCGATGGCATACAGAGGCATTCACTGCGTCGAGGTCGACGAAGTGGAGGACCTTGCGAGGGCAAAGGCCTGGATCGAGAGCACGCCAAGGATGCGCGAATATGCCGGCTGAGCGCCTCAATCGTGAAGTCCTTCGTCGCTTCTGGGCGAACAAGGCCCAGACCGCAAGCAATCGGTGGACTGGAGACCGGGTTCTGGAGTTCGAACTGGCCATGCTCAGGCATCTGGTTCCGGCGGGAGCGGCAATCCTTGACCTCGGTTCGGGTCACGGTGAGTTGTCCCGCAAGCTCTGCCCGCCGGACGGCAGGCTCGTCGCCGTCGACTGGGAGGCGGGCTTCTCGACTGCCTTCACCGCCCCACAGCACAGCTTCGTGACCGAAACGGTCACGGACTACGAGCCATCGGCGTTGTTCGACGTCGCGCTCCTGTTCGGCGTGGTGACGAGCCTAGAGCTACGCGAAGAGGAGGAGGTCTACGACAAGATCAGCAGATGTCTCAAGTCTCACGGTGTTGCTGTGGTCAAGAACCAGTGCGCCAACGCGGATGAGTTCGTGGTCGACGGGTACTCCGAGGCGCTGGGGACCTTCTACTCCGGCCGCTATCCCTCGCGGAGCGACCAACTGGCCAGGTTGACAGCCCGGTTCGGCGCAGTTGAGCCTCTGGACTACCCGGCCGATCTCAACCCCTGGCCGGAGAGTGGTCACGTCGCCTTCCTCTGCCACAACCCAGCGTCCGGCCGCTGATGCCGGACCGAAACGCTGCGCAAAATTCGCGAACGGACGGTGCTGTGAGGGCACGGGCAGTACGACGAAGGGCTGACAGGGTGGGTAAGATCGCTGAATTCAGCAACATCGCGCAAACTGGTGTACGACAGCCGCGGCGGCGAGCGCTTGATCTGCAGCGCGGCGCAGGATCGCGTCCCCGGGAGTGGTGTAGTTCGTCGCGTGTAGCTCTGCGAGTGAGGGCAACTATGCCGTAGCGGCGATCGTCCTCCTCGGGGTCGTGGCCGGCGGGGCCGCCTTGGTCTCGATCGCGGTGGGCGGCGGTGGGTTGAGCAGGGCCATGGAGGCCTCGGACAGGTAGCGGCGGTCGCTGTCTTGCCACTCGTCGTGGGCCTCGATCAGGACGCAGCTCGACAGGCGTAGAAGCGCTGCGGGGTTGGGGAAGATCCCCACGACGTCGGTCCTTCTCTTGACCTCGCGGTTGAGGCGCTCGATTAACCGGCCCTCGGGCCGGGCGTCAACGATGGACTTTGGGCGGGTTGGTTTTCGAGCCGCTGGAGGTGTCCTTCGAGGGCTGCGGCGACGTGGCTGTGACGGTCGCTTTCGCGGCTTCATCCTCGCTGGTCAGCGTCGTCCTTGAGTGCGCGAATGTCGGCGAGTTGGTCGGTGAGGGCGGGGAGGAACTCGACGGCTGGGGTGTAGTTGTCGCAGGTCTCGCAGATGTTGGCGTAGGGGCAGGCTTCGCCAGCGGCGTGCCGGGAGCAGTAGCCGTGCGCAACCCGGGTCTTGAGCATCTCGGCGGCCAGCCAGCTGACCTTGTCCGGCACGATCGGCCGTCCGACTGGGGTGAGGGTGAGCTGGGTCTTGATCGAGCCGATGGCCTGGTCGTAGGCGGTCCGCAGGGTCGGCGATGCGAGGGTGGTGTAGCGGAGGGTCATCTGCGGGGTGACGTGCCCGAGCAGCGCCATCAGGGCTTGCAGGCTCATCCCGGCGTTCGCGAGGCTGGTGGCGTAGGTGTGCCGGAGCTGGTGGCAGGTCACGACCAGCGGAGTCCCGCCTGGGCCGGTCAGGCCGGCCTCCGCGGCGGCGGTGAGCAACCCGACCCGGAGGCGGGTGGCGCCGAGCTGACGGCCGTGGGCGGTGAACAGTAAGTTCGTCTGCTTCCCGGTCCTCGGGTGGGTCAAGGGCCGGTGGCTGTCGCGCTGCTGTGCCCAGGTGTCGAGAGTCTGCAACGTCGCGGCGTCCAGCGGGACCATCCGTTCGGTGGCGAGCTTGCCGAGCGGGACCTTGAGCCAGGACCCGGCCGGGCCGTAGTCCACGACCGCACTGAGCTCCAGGTCGAGCAGCTCCCCGACCCGCAGGCCGGCGCCGCGCAGGACCTGAAGCCCGGTCCGGACGAACAGGTCCGGTGAGGCGGCGACGGCCGTCATCAGCGCGCTGTCGACATCGGGCGTGAGGGCCCGTGGCAGCGGCTGGTCGAGCTTGGGGACGTCCGCGGCGAACAGCAGCCGGCGGGTTGGTGCGTCGGTCCAGCCCCAGGCGGTGATGTCATCGAGCAGGTTCCGGACGGTCAGCACGGTGGACTGCACCACGGCGGGCGAGATGGTCCGGCCGGCGCCTTTGCCGCGGGCCCTCCAACCGCGCCACTGCCGGGTCCGGTTGTGGAGCAGGAACGCCTCCAAGTGCGGCCGTTGCAGGTCGGCGAGGTTGAGCACCTCGGGGTGTTGGGCGTGGAGGAACTCCGCGAACGGCAGCAGGTCGTTGATGAGGGACTCGACCGACTTCGGGCGCAGCACGGCGCTGCGCAGCGTGACGTAACGCAGCAGGCTGACCCGGATCTGGGCGGCCATCGGGACGGCCGCGAACCGGTCCGTCAGGCTGGCGCCTCGTCGGCCGCGGCGAGGGACGTCGTGGACGATCTGGAGCTCGAACAGGATCCGCCGCAGGCTCGCCAGTCGGGTCCGGTAGGCGCGCAACGACGTCGCCGGCAACGCCGCGCTGCTGCTGAGGGCGGCCGCGAACTCCTCCAGCAGGTCAGCGTCGAGATCGGCGGGATTCCCGTCGTGCCAGGCGATCAGCACCGCCAGGCACTCATGCAGGACGGTCTTGACCCAGCCTGGGGTCCAGCCCAGTCGCAGTCCCGCCTCGGTCGCGGCCGCGAATAACGCCGGGTGCTCCCGTTCGACGATCTGGCCGAGGCCGGTCAGGTTCTTCGCCGTCATCAGCGGCAAGTCAAGGCGCAGCCGGCCGGTGCCGATCGCGAAGACCACCAGCGGCCAAGCCTGGGTGCGATGTAGTTCCTGAAGTCGTAGGTCGAGCGGTTGTTGCATCCAAGCGGTCAAGTCCGGCTGGGCTTCAAGGAGCGCGCGGGCTTTGCGGAGCCGGTCGCGCAGCGCCCGATCCGACAGGTCGAGGGAGGCGACATGCGCGAGGTAGTCCTCCAGCATCGGATGGTCAGAGTTGGTGGCGGTCCGGGCGACCGCGGCGGTCACGGCTGGTCCAGGACGGCGCGGGCCGCGGCGTACTCCGCAGCCAGGTGCTCGGTGGACAGGTGGACGTAGCGGGCTGTGGTCTCGGGGCTGGCGTGGCCCATCAGCTCCCGCAGCACCAGCAGGTCCATGCCTGCCGCGGCGAGCTCGGTGCCGTAGGTGTGACGCAGCCGGTGCGGACGGACCCGTAGCTGCCCCGAGGTGTCGCGGTGCCGGCGAAACAGCGATCGCAGCCCCGCCTCCGTCAGGGGCGCCCCGGCGGTTGGGCCGCGTAACACCACGAAGCACTCCGGGGTCTGCAGTCCGGTCGGGCGTTCCCGTCGCAGGTAGGCCCCGAGCTCGGTGAAGAACACCGCATCGACAGGCACCACGCGTTCCTTGCCGCCCTTGCCGAGGACCCGGAGCCGGCGGCGCCCCATGTCGACGTCGCGCAGCAGCAGCCCGCGGACCTCCGCGGAGCGCAGCCCACCGAGCAGCATCGCGAGCACGAGCGCCCGGTCCCGGTGGGTCCGCAGGTCCGACAGGAACACGTCGACGTCCGCGGGCGGCAGCGCCTCCGGCAGCAGCTGGTCCTGCCGCACCAGCCGACCACCGCCGCTGCGCCGTCGGCCAGGTCCGAGGTGACCGAGCAGGCCGCGCGGGACAGGCCGCAGCCCGCTACTGCGTCGAGGTGCCGGGACGGGGCTCGCCGGGATCGACTGGCGCATCACCAGGAACTCGAACAGGCCACGGACCGCCGCGACCCGGCGGTTCACCGTCGACGGCGCGACCGACCTGGACCGCAGCGGCACGACCTTCCCCGCGTTCGGGGCTGGCTGGTTCTGCCAGTCCACCCAGCCGAAAACGTCCATCGCCGTCACGGTCACCAGGACCAGCTGCTGTTCCTGGCAGTACCGGCCGAAGTTCAACAAGTCGAACGCGTAGGCCCGTCGCGTCGCCGGCGAGAAGGCCCGGACCCGCAGGTGGTCCAGGAACGCGTTCGCCGCCTCCAGGTCCGCCCAGTCACCACTGAGCCGGTGCCGCTTGTCGCTCGTGCTGACCGTCAAGACCATCCGGCTCAACCCCTTGTTGTCGCTGCCAGCCTGACCGGCCCCGACCAGAAGCGAGGGACGTCAGGCGGCCTGGTCGAACGCGCCGTCTGAGGGCCGGATAACAGATAGCGGGTTGGTGGACCAGATCTTCTGCCAGTGCGCCATCGGGAAGTCCGCGAACGCGGTCAGGTCGGCCTTGGCGTCGGCCAGCAGCTCGGCGACGGCGGGGAACTCCCCGCGGAGCAGGCTCGCGACGGTGTCGAGCTGCTCGCGAACCTTGGGTCCGGCGGGCTGGGCGAAGATGGTGCGGATCGTCGCGGCGACCATCTCGGCGTGGCCCTTGTTCACCTTGGCCAGGGCGTTGCGCATGAAGTGGACCCGGTAGACTCCCACTGTCAACTTGACGCTGTGCGGACCCTGCGGAACCCGGGGTTCTCAGGCATGCCGGCATGCCCGCGCGCCCTGTGACCGCGGGTGTTCGAGCAGAGGACGTCAGGCTGCTGTGGTGTCCTGTTTGCCGG
>Ga0136611_10004287_pt1 | contig 9995 bp, 5 predicted proteins | sample AntDrymUQ2232306_2_FD_106645 | JGI IMG/M metagenome (GOLD analysis project Ga0136611, IMG submission 106645) | Polar desert sand microbial communities from Dry Valleys, Antarctica - metaG UQ223 (23.06) | ecosystem: Environmental > Terrestrial > Soil > Desert | place: Antarctica: Dry Valley... | reverse complement strand
TGTCGGGTCGTCAACGAGGCGCTGTGGCGCGCCGACGGCACGTGGTTCCCGGCCGAGTACTCCTCCCATCCGATCGTCGAGCATGGCCAGGTCGTCGGTGCCGCTGTCACGTTCTCCGACATCAGCTCGCGGCTCGCCGCGGAGCGAGAGCTGCGCGCCTCGGAGGAGCGCTGGCGGCTCACGCTCGATCACGCGCCCATCGGGATCGCGATCGTCGAGCTCGATGGCCGGTGGTCACGAGTCAACACCGCTCTGTGCAAGATGATCGGCTACACCGAAGAAGAGCTGCTCGCCCTCACGTTCCAGGACATCACGCACCCCGAGGACCTCGATGGAGATCTGTCCCTCGTGGCCGAGCTGCTGGCGGGCACCCGATCCAGCTACCAGCTCGAGAAGCGGTACGTCCACCGTGACGGCCACCAGGTCTGGGTCAACCTGTCTGTTGCCCTCGTGCGGACAGACGATGGTCGAGCGCAGCACTTCATCTCCCAGATCGAGGACATCACCGCCCGGCGGGCCGAACGGGAGACCCTCGCCCGCTTCGCCATGACCGACCAGCTGACAGGGTTGGCCAACCGTCGGGCCTTCATCACCGCGCTCGAGCAGGCCCATGCTGGGGGACGCCGGCACGGCCGACGATTCGGCGTGGTCTACATCGACCTCACCAGGTTCAAGGCGGTCAACGACTCGTACGGCCACGCCGCCGGCGACGAGCTGCTGCAACAGGTGGCCACGAGACTGCGAGGCTGCCTCCGCGTCGAGGACACCGTTGCCCGTCTGGGCGGTGACGAGTTCGCCGCGGTCTGTGCCGAGGTCGACCACGAGACCGCGCGCCAGGCGCTGCAGCTCCGTCTCGAGGCGGCCCTCACCGAACCGTTCTTCCTCGCCGATGGTGAAGTCGCCATCGGCGCCAGCATCGGCATCGTCGTGGCCGAACCGGACGCCCCCACCAGCGCGGCGCTGGCCGCCGCCGACGCAGCCATGTACGCCTACAAGCGGGCTCACCTGCTCTAACCGGAGCCCTCCGGCCCCGGGCGACGTGCCGAGGGCATTCCCGGAGCGCGTTGCCTCAGCTGTCGACGCCCAACGTGTCGAGGAGGAAGGCGTAGACGAACGCCTCCTCTTTCCACGCTTCGTAGCGTCCGGACGGCCCCATGTGGCCTGCCCCCATCTCGGTCTTGAGCAGCAGCGTGTTGGTGCCGGTCTTCGTGGCGCGCAGCTTGGCCACCCACTTGGCCGGTTCCCAAAAGCTGACGCGCGGGTCGTTGAGCCCGCCGGTGACCAGCATGGGCGGGTAGTCGACCGTGGCCACGTTGTCGTAGGGCGAGTACGACTTCATGTAGTGGTAGACGTCGGCGCTGTTCGGGTCGCCCCACTCCTCCCACTCGAGGACGGACAGCGGCAGGTCCTCGTCGAGGATGGTGGTCAGGCAATCGACGAACGGCACCTCGGCGATGACGGCACCGAACAGGTCGGGTCGCATGTTCACGACCGCACCGACCAGAAGCCCGCCGGCGCTACCGCCCCGGATGGCCAGCCGGGCCGGCGACGAGAAGCCCTGGCTGATGAGCGCCTCGGCGCAGGCCACGAAGTCGGTGAAGGTGTTTCGCTTGTTGGTGAGCCGGCCGTCTTCGTACCAGCGGCGTCCGAGCTCGCCTCCCCCGCGTACGTGGCCCACGGCGAAGACGAAGCCGCGGTCGAGCAACGAGAGGCGCAGGGACGAGAACCACGGATCGGTGCTGGCCTCGTACGAGCCATAGCCGTACAGCAGACAGGGGGCGGTGCCGTCCAGGTCGAGGTCGCGGCGCTTCACATAGGTGATCGGCACGCGGACACCGTCAGGAGCGGTCGCCCAGATGCGGTCGGTCTCGTAGACCGACGGGTCGTACCCGCCGAGCACCGGTTGCTGCTTCAGGAGCGTGCGCGTCTGCGCGTCCATGTCATACGCGAACAGCGAACCCGGCGTGACCATCGACTGGTAGCCGTAGCGGACGGTCGTCGTGTCGAACTCCGGGTTGCCCCCGCCTCCGATGGTGGAGACGGTTTCGGGCTGCTCGACGACGTGGGTGTGGCCGTCGGCGATGCGCCGTACCGTCAGGCGGGTCGATCCCTCGGCCCGCTCGTAGCCCAGCAGGTGCGACGCGAAGGCGTCGATGCCGTCGAGCTTCACGTCTTCCCGGTGGGCAACGACGTCGCGCCACTGCGCCTGCCCAGGGTTGTCGATCGGCGCTTCGCACAGCTTGAAGTTGACGGCACCATCGGCGTTGGTGACCACGAAGAACCGCTCGCCGTGGTGGTCGATGCTGTACTCGACCCCTTGGCGGCGAGGCTCGATCACCCGGAACGGGCCGGTCGGTTCGTCGGCCTCCAGCACCCAGGACTCGCTCGTGACCATGCTCGACAGGCTCAGCACCACGAACCGCTCGCTGCGCGTCTTGTCGACCGACAGGTGGAAGTGGTCGTCGTCCTCCTGGTGCACGAGCACGTCGACGCGCGGATCGGTTCCGAGCGTGTGGCGCCACAGCTGCCACGGCCGCTGCGCGTCATCCAGCACGGTGTAGAAGATCGTCCGATCGTCATTGCCCCACTCGACGCCGTAGTACGTGTTGGGTATCTCATCGCCGAGGTCGACGCCCGTGGCCAGCTCTCGCACCCGCAGGGTGAAGGCTTCGTCCCCTGCGGTGTCCTCCGACCAGGCCAACAAGGAGTGGTCCGGGCTCACCGTCATGGCACCCACCGCGTGGAAGTCGTGCCCCTCGGCCAGCGCGTTCTGGTCGAGCAGCACCTGCTCGACCGCCTCCAGGGATCCGGCCTTGCGGCAGAAGATCGGGTACTGCAGGCCCTCGACGGTGCGGCTGTAGTACCAAAAGGGCCCGTCCTTCACGGGCACCGACAGGTCGGTCTCTTGTATGCGGGCGCGAAACTCGTCGAAGAGCTCGGCCTGCAGCGCCTCGGTGTGGGCCAACACCTCCTTGGTGTAGGCGTTCTCGGCGGCCAGATGGGCCAGCACCGCCGGGTCGTCCTTGTCCCGCAGCCAATACCACTCGTCGACCCGCTCGTCGTTGTGGTGGACGAGGGAGACGGGACGCCGACCCGCTCGGGGCGGCTCGAGCGGGGGACCTGGCATGGGCGGAGGGTAGTTTGCGACCATGTCCGTCTACGCCCTCGGCGACCGGGTGCCCAACGTGGACCCCGACGCCTTCGTCCACCCCGACGCCGTGGTGATCGGCGACGTCACCATCGGCGCGGAGGCCACCATCTGGCCGGGGGCCGTGCTGCGGGGTGACTACGGCCACATCGAGATCGGCGCCCGCACGTCGATCCAGGACGGCACGGTGGTGCACGCCACTGCTCAGCTGGCGACCATCGTGGGCCACGACTGCGTGGTGGGGCACATCGTGCACCTCGAGGGCTGCACCATCGAGCCCTTCGCGCTGATCGGCTCGGGGTCGGTCGTGCTGCACGACGTGGTGGTGGGCTCCCACGCGTTGGTCGGTGCCAACGCGGTCGTCACCAACGGCACCGTCGTGCCGCCTCGCGCCATGGCCCTGGGCATCCCTGCCAAGGTGCGCGAGAACGCCATGCCTGAGGGGCACGTGTACGGCGCCGTGCTGATGTACGCGGCCAACGGCAAGCGCTACAAGACCGACCTCCGCCGTCTGGACTGAGCCGCGCAGCCTCAGCCGGCGACCAGCGACTTGGTCTTGTCGCTGAAGACGATCGAGCCGTTGGCCGCCCGACGACGGGCCCACGTGGCCACCTCGCCGTCTTCCGTCAGGTACACGACCTGGGCATCGCCGGCGAGCCGATCCACGAGGTCGAGCATCGTCCACTTGGCATCGGCTCTGAGGTTCACCAGGCAGTCGTCCAGCAGGAGGGGGAGCGACTCTCCTGCGGGTCCGACGGCACCCACCGCGGAGAGCCGTTCCCGCAGCATCCGCTCGACGGAAGCCACCTTGGCCGGGGTAGGCACGCTGTGGCGACCGTGCTCGTCTTGCAGCATGTTCACCCGCCGCTCAACGGCGCTGTGGCGGTCATGGATCTGGCTGACGTCGGGGACCAGCTTGGCCGCCGTCCCGTAGGCGATGGCCGTGAGCCGCCGGCGCTCGGCCAGCACCTCAGGATTCGGCTCATGGGCGTCGTCCGGCGTGACGTTGGTGCCGAACTCCGCGCGGTAGTCGGCTTCGGCGGACTGCTCGAGGCGAGCGATCTTGCGTTCGAGCTCTTCGACCGGCCGGTTTCGCGACCGAAAGAGCACCCGCTGGGTGGCGGCCGCGGCCCGATCCTCGAACAGGACGATGCGAGCGGCCAGGTCGCCGTGGTCATAGCCCAGCCGGGCCAGCGCGTCCTCGAGGGTGCACCGGCGGACGACATCGTCCTGCTCGGCCGCCTCGAGCGCCGCCTGCCTACGGGCCAGGGCACCCACGGCGGCGAGCTGGCGCACCAGGTCGGCGGCCAACGTCGGGTTCTCGATCCCGAAGGGCCGGCAGAGCTCCATGAGCGCTTCCCGCGCCGCTTCCACGGCCGGCTCGGCCTGCACCGTCAGGCGGTGACGCGTCTCACGGACGTCGTCGTCCAAGCCTCCCAGGGCGTTCACCGCGTCCGCGTAGGTGCGCACCTCGCCCTCGAGCTCGAGGGCTTCCAGCGGAGAGACCTCGCCGGCCAGGAGGCGCCAGTGGAGCATGGCTCGCCGGTGCTCGGCCGTGGCCACCTCGACTTCGGCGGCCAGAGCCGGGTCCTGCAGGGCCTCGATGCGCCGGAGGTGGAAGGCCAGGTATGAAGGCACCCCGGCGCGGTTGAGGGTGTCGTCCTCCCAGGTCTGCGCTTCGGCGAGCGCGTGGCGAGGCGCCAGCACGGCCCAGTACGCAGCGCTGGCGGCACCGGCGAGGGCCAGAGGGGCGATGAGCGGAGCCATCGGCAGGGCGATGGCGCTGAGGGCGGCGACGCCCGTTGCCGCCACCACGCCGTACTTCCGCCGCTCCACCACCTCCTGTGCCGCCTCCACGGCGGTGTGGGCCGACTCGATCTCCTCCACGATGCTCGGAGTGAGGCCCTCGGCGACACCGCTGACGGCAAGGGACTTGCGCTCGAGGCGCTGGCCCGTCTCCACCGCCCTCCTGCAGACCTCCCACAAGCGGTGCTGGTCGGCGCGGGCCAGTCGGGCCACCGCCGGGTGCGACGGTGGATCAAGGTGGGATGCCATCATCTCGGCCAACCGGTCAGACAGGTTGGCCCGGATCTCGTCGGCCGCGGCGAGGCGCTCCGAGCGCATCTCGAGCTCGAGCGGCACCCGATCGGGTACGGCGAGAGCGGCGTGCATCCAGCCGGCATCCAACCGGGTGCGGTCGCCGAACTGTCGACGGGCGTCATCGAGGAGGGCAAGTGCCTCACGCCATGCCAGCGCGTGGGCCCGCATGTGCACGCCCTGATCGGCGAGGACCTCGTCGCTCAGGCGCTCTGCGGCCGAGCACAGAAGAGCACTCTTCTCCTGCTTCACCTGCTCCAGCTCGACCAGCAGCCGGGCGTAGGCGCGTCGGGGTGCTCCGGCCTCCAGCCCCTGGATCTGCCCGTCTAGAGCGATGACCTCGAGGCGGAAGGCTTCGGACGCGCTGCGGGCCACCCTCGCCCCTTCCAGCTCGTCGGTCAGTGCGGCCAGGGCGGCGCGGGCCTCGACCAGCTCGGCCGGCTCAGCCGGTGCGGGTTCGGCCAGACCCAGCTGGCGGGCCGAGACGTACATCAGGTCGAAGAGCTGATGGACGGTGCACGCCAGCCGCAACGCCGGAGTCGGGGCCGCGCTGCCGTCGTCGGAGTGGACGGCGACGAAGCGGTCGTCGTCGGTCTGCTCGAGGCTGATGCGGCGGGCGGTGCCCTTGTACGTCAGGCCCACCTCGCATGGCGTCGTGACCTCGCCCGAGAGCAGGCCGAGGATGACCTCGACCAAGTTCTGGCGATCCATCGTCCCCATGTCGCTCAGCACGGTCAGACGGTCATGGAAGCGAACCGGCCGACCGGCGCCGGAGGCGCGTAGCGCCAACGAGTGCAGCTGCATCGGAAGCATCCTCCTTGTCCTATCTGTCGACGCCCCGGCCGACGGTCTGAAGCGCCCTTCCATTACTTCGAAAGCCGAACAGTCGCGACCCGTCGGGTAGAGTCGCGCAGGTGCCAACCCCCACCGACAGCCGCCGCCCCGGCTGGCAGCTGCTGATGAAGACCCTTCGCCCACAACGGAAGGGCGTTGCTCTGGGGGTGCTGGCCGGGCTGTTCTGGACCGGAGCGAAGGTCACCGTCCCCAAGCTCACCAGCTTGGCCATCGACCGCGGCATCGCCCGGGACGAGGATGGTCAGCTCCTGAAGTGGTGTCTGATCATCCTGCTGGCCGGCGTGGTCGCCGGCATCTTCACCGGTCTCCGCCGGTACCAGGCCTTCAGCATCGCCTGGCGGGCCGAGACCGACCTTCGCCAGCGGCTCTTCGCCCACCTCCAGCGTCTCCACTTCGCCTTCCACGACCAGGCCCAGACAGGTCAGCTGATGGCCAGGGCCGCCTCCGACGTGCAGCAGGTGCACCAGTTCCTCACCATGATCCCGATCACCATCTCCAACGTGGTGACGATGGTGGCCGTCACCGTGATCCTGCTCCTCATCAACGTGAAGCTGGCCGTCCTGGCCCTCTGTGCCCTGCCCCTGATCAACATCTTCGCCAAGAAGTTCTCGAGCCAGGTGCACCCGGCTTCGGTGCAGCTGCAGGCCGAGCTGGCCGACCTGGCCACGGTGGTCGAGGAGACGATCACCGGCATCCGCGTCGTGAAGGGCTTCGGCGCCGAGGGAGTGCAGGATGCGCGCCTCGTCGACCGGGGCGACCGCGTGTTCGGCAGGGCCGTCAACCTGGCCGGCATCCGGGCGCGCTTCAACCCCATCCTCGACTTCCTCCCGGCCATCGGCCTGGTCGCGGTGCTGTACTTCGGCGGGCGCCAGGTGCTCGAAGGCAACCTCACCATCGGCGAGCTGGTCGCCTTCAACGTCTACGTGGTGATGTTGATCCCGCCGCTTCGGATGACCGGCCAGCTGGTGGCTCAGGCACAACGGGCGGTGGCCGCCGCCGGCCGCATCGACGAGATCCTCTCCACCGATGCCGCCATCGTGGACGACCCCAAGGGAGCGAAGGCGCTGCCGCCCGGTCAGGGTGAGGTCGTCTTCGACAACGTCAGCTTCGCCTACGTGCAGGGCGCCCGACCGGTGCTCCACGCCTTCGACCTCCGCATCACCCCGGGTGAGGCCGTCGCCATCGTGGGGGCCACCGGTTCCGGCAAGACCACCGTGGCCCGGCTGTTGCCGCGGTTCTACGAGATCGACTCGGGCAGCATCCGCATCGACGGCGCCGACATCCGCGGCCTGCGGGTAAAGGAGCTGCGTCGCAACGTCGGCATCGTCTTCGAGGACACGTTCCTCTTCAGCGACAGCATCCGCGACAACATCGCCTTCTCCGACCCCCTGACCACCCAGGACAAGGTCGAGCGGGCGGCCCGCCTGTCCGGCGCCCACGACTTCATCCAGGACCTCCCAGAGGGCTACGCCACGGTGATCGGGGAACGGGGCTTCTCGCTGTCGGGGGGCCAGCGCCAACGGATCGCCCTCGCCCGGGCCATCCTCGCCGACCCCAGGGTCCTCATCCTCGACGACGCCACCTCGTCCGTCGACCCGACGAAGGAGCACGAGATCCGCGAGGCCCTCACCGAGGTCATGAAGGGTCGCACCACCATCGTGATCGCCCACCGACCGGCGACGATCGCCCTGGCCGACCGGGTTGTGCTCCTCGACGACGGCAAGGTGGTCGCCGAAGGCACCCACCAGGGTCTGCTGCAGACGAGCGAGCGCTACCGCGAGGTGCTGGCGCGCCAGACCGGGGGAGCACCACTCGGGGCCGAGGTCGAGGAGGTGGGCGCCTGATGGCTCGAGGAGGCGGTGGAGGAGGCGGCGGCGGCTGGTCGCGCGGTGGCGTCGACGCAGAAGATCAGCTCGACGCCAAGGAAGCCAAACGCGTCATCAAGCGGGCGCTGCGCATGCTGCGCCCGTACCGCAAGCAGATGCTGGTGGCTGCGGGCGTGATGATCGCCTTCACCCTGGCCACGCTGGCCGGGCCGCTCCTCGTGCGCTACGGCATCGACAAGGGCCTGGGCGGCGACCGGGGCATCGGTGCCGCCGACAGGGGTGCGCTCGACCGGGCGGTGGTGGCCTACCTGGTCGCCTCGATCCTGGCCCTCCTCCTGGCCCGGACGCAGATCCTCCTCATCACGCGGGTCGGCGAGAACTTCCTGCGGGACCTGCGCGTGCGGGTCTTCCGCCACCTGCTGCGCATGTCGATGAGCTTCTACGACCGCGAGCAGACGGGGAAGCTCGTCGCCCGCATGACGTCGGACATCGACGCGTTGCAAGAGCTCGTGCAACAGGGCCTGGTCATGTTCATCACCAACGCGCTGTTGCTGGTGCTGGCCGTCGTCCTGCTCGTCTCCATGTCGCCGTTGTTGGCCCTCGTGTGCCTGGTCGCCTTGCCCATCGTCATCGTGGCCAGCCTCAGGTTCCGCTCGGCGTCCAACAAGGCCTACCTCGAGGTGCGCGACCGCATCGGCCAGACCCTGTCGACCTTGCAGGAAGGCATCTCCGGGGTGCGGGTCATCCAGGCCTACAACCAGGTGGACAACCAGGTGGACCGGTTCGGCCGCTACAACCAGGCGCAGCTGAACGCCAACCTGACCGCCACCCGCATCTCGGCGCTGTACTTCCCGGTCATCGAGCTGGCGGGCATCGCCACGACCGCCGCCGTGGTGGGCATCGGCGGCATGCTCGTGCACCGTGGGTCGGTGTCACTCGGCACCGTCGGCGCCTTCATCCTGCTGTTGTCGTTCCTGTTCGAGCCGGTGCAGCAGCTCAGCCAGCTGTTCAACGTGCTCCAGTCCGCCGGAGCCGCGCTGTCCAAGCTGTTCGGTGTGCTGGACACGAAGATCGACCTGCCCGAGCGTCCCGGTGCGGTCGACCTGGCCAAGACGGGGGACTTCGACGTCACCGATCTGACCTTCTCCTACGACGGCCGCACCGAGGTCCTGCGGGGGGTCGACCTGCACATCGAGCACGGCGAGCGGCTGGCGCTGGTCGGCCCCACCGGTGCCGGCAAGTCGACCGTCGCCAAGTTGATGGCTCGCCTGTACGACCCGACCTCGGGCTCGGTGAGCTACGGCGGCGTCGACCTCAGGGACGCGACCCTGTCCAGCCTTCGCGAGCGCATCTGCGTGGTGCCGCAGGAGGGCTACCTGTTCTTCGGCACCATCCTCGACAACGTCCGCCTCGGCAAGGCCGATGCCACCGACGACGAGGTCATCGCCGCCATGCAGCGCATCGGCATCTACGAGCGGTTCGCGGCGCTACCTGACGGGCTGGCCACCGAGGTGCGCGAGCGCGGTTCGCGTCTGTCGGCTGGCGAACGCCAACTGGTCTCGCTGGCCCGAGCGGCCTTGGCCGACCCCTCGGTGCTGGTGCTCGACGAAGCCACGTCGAGCCTCGACCCCGGCACCGAGCACATCGTAGAGCTGGCGCTGAACGCCCTCATGGAAGGACGGACGGTGATCGTCATCGCCCACCGACTGTCCACGTCCGAACGGGCCGACCGGGTGGCCGTGGTGGATGCCGGCGGCATCCTCGAGATGGGGACCCACGCCGAGCTGATCACCCGTGAGGGTGGCCGATACCAGGCCCTCTTCGCCTCCTGGACCGGAGGCATGAGCGCCGCACCGAACTGATTCACGCCTCAGGCGCCGGCAGGCTCCGTCATGCCTCAGGCGCCGGCAGGCTCCGGCGCAGCGAAGGTGTCGTCTACGGCTACGCCGGCCTCGATCTCATCGAGGAAGTCGGTGATCTCCCGGCCGTCGAACAGTGAGCGCTCCCGGGTGAGCCCCAGCCACTCCTCGACCTGGCCGATGACCGGATAGGCACGCAGTGCGCTGTAG
>Ga0136611_10004286_pt1 | contig 9996 bp, 4 predicted proteins | sample AntDrymUQ2232306_2_FD_106645 | JGI IMG/M metagenome (GOLD analysis project Ga0136611, IMG submission 106645) | Polar desert sand microbial communities from Dry Valleys, Antarctica - metaG UQ223 (23.06) | ecosystem: Environmental > Terrestrial > Soil > Desert | place: Antarctica: Dry Valley... | reverse complement strand
GGCGAGACGCTCTTTTACGGCCGCGGTGCTGGCCAGGACGCCACGGCGAGCGCGGTGCTGGCGGATATTGCCGAAGCGGCAGACGCGCTGCTTTCGCCCCGGCGCAACCTCGGCTTCATGCCGCATGGTCTCTACGGCACTTGCAAACCCATCGAGGAGATCGTCTCTGAGTTTTACCTCCGGCTCTCAGTGGAAGACCGCCCGGGCGTGATCGCGCAGATCGCGAGCATCCTCGGTGAAGGAAACATCGGCATCTCCTCGATCCTTCAACCCGAAAGCGAGGACGAAGGAGCCAATGTCCCGCTCGTCCTGATGATCCATCGCGCCAGCAACGGCCAGATGCAGCAGGCGCTCGCGCGAATCGAGGCGCTGGATTGCGTGCAAACACCCGCGCGTCTCATCCGCGTCGAGCACTTCAGTTGAGGCGGCGCTTGCGAGCACCCGAATCACCGCCACACTCGCCGCATGATCGCCGATCGGATCCGCACCCTTTGAGAGTCGCCACTCCTGAGGCGCATTACGACCGCGGGGTCATCACGAAGTGGCGCGCGCATTTGCCGGTCACGGATGCCACGCCGGTGATCTCTCTCAACGAGGGCAGCACGCCGCTGATTCACTCGCCCAAGCTCGGTGTGCGGGTCGGGCGCGGGTGCCAGGTTTTCATCAAATACGAAGGCTTGAATCCGACCGGGTCCTTCAAGGACCGCGGGATGACGATGGCCCTCTCGAAGGCGGTCGAGCGCGGTGCGCAGGCGGTGATTTGCGCGTCCACTGGCAACACCAGCGCGGCGGCAGCAGCCTATGCCGCACGCGCCGGAGTGACCTGCATCGTGCTCTTGCCCGCCGGCAAGATCGCGCTCGGGAAGCTCGCGCAAGCGTTCATGTATGGCGCGAAAGTGGTGGCGATCGACGGCAACTTCGACGCCGCGTTGCGGCTCGTCCGGGAGATCGGTGAGACGGAGCCGATCGCGATCGTGAACTCGATCAATCCCGATCGCATCGAGGGCCAAAAGACCGCAGCTTTCGAGATCGTGGACGTGCTCGGGGATGCACCAGACATTCACGTGTTGCCCGTTGGGAATGCGGGAAACATCAGCGCCTACTGGCGCGGCTACGAAGAGTTTCGCACCTTGGGAAAAGCAACGCATTCGCCGCGGATGGTGGGCTTCCAGGCTGCGGGTTCGGCGCCCGTTTTCTACGATCGGGTGATTGAAGATCCTGAGACAGTGGCCACGGCGATCCGCATCGGGAATCCCGCGAGTTGGGATTTGGCGCGCGCAGCCGTGCGCGACTCCGGCGGCTGCGTGGACATTGTCACGGACGAGCAGATTTTGGAGGCGCAGCGCTGGCTTGCTTCAAATGAAGGGATCTTCGTCGAGCCGGCGAGCGCCGCGAGCATTGCCGGGCTGTTCAAATGCAACACCGCCGCGCGGTGCCCTTGCTGCCCTTTCGCGAACGTCCCGGAAGGCAGCCGCATTGTCTGCACCGTCACCGGACATGGCTTGAAGGATCCGGATGTGGCGAAAGACAACATCCGGAGCATCACGACGTCTCGCGCGGAGAAGGCGGCAATCCTTGATCTAATCTCGAAATGACCTCTGCAGAACCGCTCGTCTGGATCGAAAGCACATCGTGGGAGCCGGCCTTCTTCGGCTTACCGCAACGGATTCCGTGGCCGGCGGACATTGATCCGCAAAAGGCCAGTGAAGAACCGCTGGATACGATCGAGCTGGTGCGCGCCATCGAGATGCTCGGTCCCGATGCGGGTGATCCGTGGACGACCTTCCGGCTCGCCTCCGCGAATTTCGACGAACTAGCGGAAGCGCTCGAAGATGGGGAGTTCCCACGCGCTGCGGAACTGCTTGAGGAGGTGGAGCAAATGCATCCCGGAACTTCGTTCGTCGCTTTCCATCAGGGGGTGGTTGCGCGGAACGATGGACGTTTCGAAGAAGCCATCCGGCTTTACGAGGCGGCGGCGGAGAAGACGCCAAACATTGCGGTGATCTGGCTCCATCTCGGGACGCTGCTCGCACAGGAAGGGCACCGCGACCGGGCGATCGTGGCGCTCGGAGAAGCGCTTCGCTGTAAGCCGCAAGACACCAATGCCCTCGAGGCGCTCGCCAGCTTGCGCGCTGCGGTGAAACTCCTGCGCGATCCGAAGGACCCCAAAAGCGCGGTTTACGTCGATGTCCCCACATTCCGAAAGATGGCGACGGAACAACTGCAGCAGCTCGCCAACAACGCGCCGGGGTTGCTTGAGTTCGCGGAGTTTCAGATCCGCAACAATCTGGTTCCGGAGATCGGAGTCCAGGCCGTGGAACGCGCGGTCGAGCTTCTCCCGAACGACCCGCGCACGCTCAGCGCACTGGCGAATGCCTACCGAATGGTCGGCCGTCACGATGCATCCAAAGATGTCGCTCAGCGACTGGCGCAAGCGCATCCCGGGCAACCGCAAGCGTGGCTCAACCTGGCGCAGATGTGCAAAGCTGCGGACGACATGCCGGGAGAAAAAGCTGCACTCGAGAGAATGCTCGCGCTCGACAAAAATGCGCAACCGGCGCTCGCGATTCTTCACGGGCTGAGTGATGGCCCGGCGATCGAGAAGGAGGAGCGGCTCGGCGCGTATGCCGAGGAGCACAGCGCGTTCATGGCCTATCTGCTCGCGAGCAGCGCAGCGCGAGACCGAGGCGATTCAGCCGCAGCGGTGCAATGGGCAGCGAAGGCGTTCGCGCTCGAACCGGAGCGCGAGGAAGTGCTGCTGCATTACGGCGCGATGCTCGGCGACGCGAAGGATCTGGCACGCCTCGTTTCCCACATCGAACCGGCGATGCAGTCCGGGAAATACTCGAAGCGGCTCGACTGGAACTTCGCGCAAGGTCTCAAACAATGCGGCCGCTTGCAGGAAGCGATTCAGGTGATGATCAATGCGGCGTCCGCGGAAGGCGCACCGGACGACCTGAAGCAGGCGGCGGCATCGACAATCGACTTCTGGAGCGGTCGACTGGCGGAGAGTGGAATCGCGCTTCAACTCAGCAAAGCGAACACCATCGCACGGCCCGTGGTGATCAACCTCGAGGGAGAAGACGGCGCGGTGGTGCTCGCGGCGGGGAACCCGATTCCCACTGAAGGCAAGTTCCCCTGGCGCGTGCGGATGCACGCCCCGGGAGAAACCCGGATCGTGCTCCAGCAAGGACAAAGTGGTTTCGCCGTCGAGCCGCATCCCCTCGGCGCATTCGTGGTGAAGGTCCCGCCGATCACGGGCGCCGCGCACACGATCCAGTGCTTGATCGGCGTGAACCCACAGGGCCGGCTCCTTTTCAAGGCGGTGCAGAATACTCGCGAGCTGCCCGTTGCGTGGGTGGCACCTGCCTCCTAGCTGTGGAGGCTCAACACCATGTTCATGTGCAGGTTGAGTATTTGAGATGGGCAGGTTGCCGAGCGCTCGCCGCGAAAGCTAAACCGGAGAACGCGCCTCCAATAGCGCGGAGAGCGGACGCGGGGGAGGGGCGCATCTGGATGCGATCGAGTAGGACTTAAAGAGCCGCGACTTGGGCTCAGCGGCAACTGGGGGTGGCCCGTCGGCAGCTCACGACCGCTTTCCACAAAGTAAGCTGCGCTCACGAGCAGGACACAAGCCACCACGACTAAAACGGGCGCGCTCTGCTACAGGATCGTCAGCGAGTAATTCGTCAGCGGGTCGAAGGTCTGCGGCGTCGTCAGGTTTGTGCCAGTTGGGCCAGCGGTGCGCTTGTAGGTCGCAACCTTATCGGCGACGAAGCCGAATGGTGCACTGCCGCTTGACCCATCGACGCCAGTGACGCTGATCGTGCCGAAATTCGCCGCGGCGACTTGCGAATCGCGAAAGCGAACCCCAGTGTCGTTTTCGCCGACGGTGAAGCTCTCGATCGTGCGAATTTTGATGAAGTCACTGGCGCTATCCGGGCGGCTCGTCGTCCCGACGAAGAAGTCAGCGTTGTCCATCCCCCCGAGGCTCACCGTGCCGATGTTCGACTTTGCCAGGGTGACGGTCGCGTTTCGGAGGAATCCCGCGATGTGGATGCTGCCGATCGCGCCACGGTCGACGATGAGGTTCGCCTCGAAATCGCCAGCCACTGCGGGCGCGTTTCCGTTCGCAGGCGCACCGGTGATGTTCAAGCGTCCGAGGGAGGGCGCAAGAATGCGGTCGTCGGCGCCTGTGGTGTCGAGCCACTGGCGCGCGGTGAGCGAGGCAATTGGCTGAGACGATTCGAGCGAGACGTCGATGACCTTCCGCAGTTTGATCGTCGCCGGGGTGGTGTTGTCCGGCAACAATGCGCCCAGGACGAGCGTGTGGCCTCCTGAAAGCGAGCCGAGTTCCAGGCGGCGCACTCCTTCACTGACGTTGATGAAGCCGTCTGAGTCCACGCGGCTGAATCCGACGGTCCCGATCGGGTCGGTGATATTGATGTCCTCGATCGCGATTCTCCCGCCGCCCGCTTTCGTTTCCGCGGTCAGCACCGACTCGAGGTGAGTTCCGGCCACGCGGAGATCGATGTCCGCGCCATCGCGGGTCAAAGTCGCGGTGCCTCCGCCCGCGAGCCGCAGCACAACCTTATCGCCGTCCGCTTCGCTATAGATAAACTTCGGAATGATGCGGGAGCCGAAATTCTGCACCGCGACTTCGCCGAACTGATTGACCAGGGAGTGAAGGTCCCCATCGATGGCATTGTTATCGTCGGTGAATAGCTCGGTAAGCGTTGAGCCGGCGGAGGTCTTGACTTCGGCAAGAATGCGATGGGCGCCGGTGACGGCGGCGATCTCTTTCGGAATCCTGACCTGCCCGGTCAGATCGAGGCTGGCGCCGCCGGCAATCGAGATCGGCTGCCCGGTCAATTGCCCGATCAACCGATCGCTCGGATCGAGGATCGAGCCATTTGTGTCGTTGGGGCCGGTCTTCGACAGATAGAACTTCACGTCCACATTGGTCGCGAGCTGGCCCGCGGCGTTGTTGGTCAGCTTGACGACGACGTTCGCCGCGTCGCCTGATGCGATAATGCTCGGCAGGGTATCTCCATCGACGTTCGCGATGAGGTTCGGCAGCACTTTCACCTGAAAAGTCTCATCGACACTCTCCCCGTTGCGCGTCGCGGTGATGGTGACGTTCGCGACGCCTGCTTCGCCGGGCGCGTATTTGAGTTTTAGCGCGGCGTTATTTTCCCCACCGATCTTTGCGGTGAGCAGATCCGTTGGAGCGTTGGTCGTCGCATCGGTGATGCTCTTGACAACGAACGTCGTCCCGGCGGCGTTGCCCGGCACTGGCGGCGTGACTTCCACGTTCGTGATGCGGATCAGCTGCTTTGAGGTCGGCTCCGGAGCGGGAGTGTTCGGGTTGTTGTCGGGATCGAGGCTGTAGTTCTGCACCGGCAAGTCGCTCAACGCGCCGCCGAAGTCGCGCTGCTGCAGGGCCGCGATTTTGTCGAAGAGCTCGAGATTCTGGATCACGCGGCCGAACACCGTGAAGCCGCCATTTTGAGTGTTGAGACCGGAATTGTCCTTCAGGTTGACGAACCACTCGCTCGTCGCGGTGTGTGGCCCGAGCCCCGTTTTGGCCATCGCCACGGTGCCGCGCAGGTTTGAACGATCCGCGCCGAATTCGTTGTGCACCTCGGGTCCGACCGCGATGTGCTTATCGATATTGGAGGCGTCGAAGCCGCCGCCCTGGATGACGAAGTTCGTCACGGCACGGTGGAAGAACGTGTTGGTATAGTCGGCTGCCGCGTTCGGATTCTGCGCGTAGCTCAGGAAATTCTGCGTCGTCAGCGGAGCCTTGTCATCGAAGAGCTCGATGACGAAAGGTGCGCTCGGCTGAATGCCCGGCGTGTTCGCGTCCGCATCGAAGTTCGTGGTGAAGGTGACGAGCGTGTGGCCTGGATGGGCGACCGTTGCGTCGAAGAGTTGCGAGAGTTCCACCATCGCGCTCGTTTTTCCGGAGCCTGCGACGATATCGGCGATTGGGTTTACGACGACGAGCGCCGGTGCGTAGCGCGCTTCGAGCGGCTCGATGGAGGATGTCGCGCGGCGGAGAGGAATGGTCATGGGTTTGGAAAGCGGCAGTTTACGGAAATCCAGACGAGGTCAACGAGCCGCGACGAGGTGCAGCAATCTGCTGCGTTACACTCCAACCTCGCGGACGGTGACGTCCCCGTTTGCTCCCAGCTCGAATGTCTGCGACGGGATGGCGGGATCGAGCGCCAGCTTCGTGCCTCCGTGTTTAAACGAGGCCACGTGCTGCGCCACAAAACCGAAGTGATCGCCGGCCGCGGCCGTGCCACTCACCGCGCCCTTGACCACCACCTTGCCGATCTGCGAGATGCGCGCCGCTTTATCCCTCCCCCCGGTAATCTTGGAATCATCAACATTGCCGAAGCCATTGCTCGCCGTGTCCTTCACGCCGGCGGTCAGGTCGCTGGCGATCCAATCTCCGCCGACCTTCAGAAGCGCGACCGAGGCATCCGCGTTCACCGGGTTGCCGTCCAGATTGTAGCCCGCGAGGATGCTGGAATCGCTGACGGTCCCGCTAATCTTGAGCGCGCCAATTGCAAAATCGAGCGCGCTGGGCGCGGTTTGGCCGCGCGCGCTGATCGTCGAGCCAGTGACGTTGCCCGTGATGGACGCGAGGCCAAGATCGTCGCCGACGCGCAACGTGGCGTTGAGGAGTCCGGCGCCGGCGGAGAATGCTGCCAGTCGCCCACCAATGGTGATCCCAGGGCTAACTCCGCCAGCTCCCGGAGCGACACCACCGGAAAGGGTGACTGCCAGTGCATCGCCGCGGTGGATCGAGCCGAGTCCCGTCTCGATTGCTCCGCTGCCAGCGCCGGCGCCACTTTTCAAGGCGACTGTCGTCAGCGTAGCAAGATTTCCGTCTGCGGAGACGCGTCCGGAGCGCGCCCCGCCCCCACCGGCGATGTCGACTCCGATGGTCACAATCCCTAGATCACCGGCACGACCGAGCCCGTTTTCAGCGCTCTCATCGAGAGCAACAACGCTGCCGCTCGACTCCCCTGCTGCGCCCCTCAGAGAACCGGCAATACTCACCGCGGCAACCGCGCCGTAGCCGCGAATGGAGCCCGAGTAGTCGCCGTCGCCACCCACCGCCCCGCCGTTAATCGTCACGCTCTCGATCGACCCAGCGGCAAAGATTCCGCCGCTGAAATCGCCGCTTCCACCGGTGAGGTTCGCCGCGGCCGCGCCCGTTCCGATCACTGCCCGCCCCAGCGCGCCTTCAGAGATGATTGAGCCGGCGCTCACGGCGCTGCCGCCGAGCACACCACCCTTCACTTTAACAACTTTGAGCGCACCCGGTCCGAAGGGATCTGTCCCGGCAAAAATTGAGCCGGTGTTGGCGGCGCTGCCGCCGATGAGTTTTCCGCCGATGACCACCTTCGCGAGATCGCCCGTCGCCACGATGCTCCCCGCGTTCGCCGCGGAGCCCCCGGTGATATCACCGGTGAATTTCACAAACCCGATATTCTTCAATCCTTCGACAAAGCCGCTATGCGTCGAGCTGCCCCCCGTCAGCTTACCGGTGACCACGAGGCTTGTGAGATCGCCGCCCGCCGACACTCCTCCCGAGTTCGGTCCGTTCCCGGTGACATCCCCGGAGATCGTGATCACGCCCATCGTGCCGCCACTGGAAACGACGCCGCTGCCGTCGCCTGCGCCGCCCGCGATGCCGCCGATGATCGCCGCGGAAGCGAGCGTCTTACCAGCCTGCACGCTGCCCGAGGCCGCACCTGCGCCGCCGTTCAGGCCGCCGACCTCCGCCGTCGTCGGCGGTTGGCCACCCAAGGGCTGCATGGAGACCACACTGCCGACTGCAACCGAGCTGAGCTTGCCAGTCGCGATCACGGAGCCGCTGCTCGTGCCACCGCCGCCGACCAGTGCGCCTTTGACCAATACCGAGCCGATGTTCTTGCCGACGATCGAGCCGCTGTTCAGCCCACCGCCGCCGACCAGTCCGACGTCGTCGCCAAGCGCGAGCACCGACACGGTCCCGATGCTCCCCGCAGACTCAATCGTGCCCGTGTTGTTACTCGACGCCCCGGCTGCGGGATTGCCACGAAGCGAGCCTCCGATCGTCGCCGAGACGATCTTCGCCGGGGCGGTAGTGGTCGGCTGGTTGTTGACGAGGCCAGTGCCATTGACCGCATGCAAATAGCCGGAAACATCGCCTTGCACCAGGAGCGTGCGGAGCTTGCCGGTAATGCGGCTTTCGAGCGCATCCGCCGCGGAGGTGCCGGCAACTTGGGTCGTCGCGCCGAACTTCCCAAGGGTGCCCACGGTCAGGGACCGGAGCGCCACTTTACTTGCCGCGGTCCCGACATCGATCTGGCCCAGATCTCCCTCAATGCTGACCGCGTTAAGGCTTAGCCCGGTCGCCTTGATTGCGCCCACGTTGGTGGTGTCATTGCCGACCGCACCCGCGCCTTTGACCGCGGTGATCGTCACCGATGTGCCCCCTGCGGGGTTTACGGCGCCGCCGTTCACGAAAATGGTCGACACCTTCGTTAAGTCTGCGAGCTGCAGTTGCTGCGGTCCGGCGTTCTCGAACGGCACGGCGGTCGCGCCGTTGGAAAACTTGAACACATCGTTCAGCTTGTTCTCCGCGATCGTTTTGGCCGGATCGAACAGCGGCTTTGAAAACTTTACCGTGACGACATCGCCATCGAGATCGTTGAACGAGATCGTCGTGGCGTTGAGGAGGCTCGCGGGAGCGATCCGGCCCTCCAGCGGCTCGATCCCGGAACCGCGCCGCGGCATTTCCGGCTGACGGGGCAAGCGAGCGGGCGCGTGGACCCGCCGCGGGAGGATTTTGTTGAGCAAACGGCGGAAGAATGGGATGCGGGACTTCATGGAGCGGTGGCTTTATCTAAGACGAGAACGGCGACGTCGTCGGGATCGATGCCATTCCACTGGCGATCATCGCTCACTGCAGGGGCCAAGGTCACGCGCACATTTTTCGCTCCGTCGACGGCATTGTCGTCTTTCGCCGTCACGGTGACGGTCTGCTTCGTCGCGAAGTTCTCCGGCGTAAAGGTGAGCGTGAGCGGCGCGACGAGCAGCTCCGCGGGTTTGTCCACGGAAAGTGCAATCGTGACCGGCGCGCTTGGCCGCCGATCCATCTTCACCGTGAAGGTCTTCGCCGCACCATCGCCTGCGGCTGCTTCCTGCACGCTGAGCGACATCGGTTTCACGATGAAGCCATTGAATGGCCCGTAGACCACCTCGCGGGCAATGGGCATATGGTCGCCTATGGGATCGTGATAATCAAAGTGCGCGAGGAGGTTGAAAGCCGAGCCGTTCTCGCCGGGCGGGAGCCGCAAGCGCAGATCGCTGGAGGCATTCGCCTGATCGAAAATGTAGCGCACGCCTCCACCAGGCGCGATCGCCTGCAGGTTGCCTTCCGGCTGGTCGCCGATGGTGATCAGCCGATCCGCGGGATTCACGTAAGTCTGCCCCGGATTCTCCGGATCGGGCAGCGTCCGCGCCGCGAGATTCAGCGTCTTATCCGCGGAGAGATAGAAGCGGAGCTTGCCGGGCTGCGACGCCTTGGCGCCTGCATTGAGCACGATCAGCTCAATCGTGAGATAGGTTTGTCCACCGATCGTTGACCGCACGGCCTTGAACTGGGTGCCATTGCTATTCGGCACTTCGACGTCCCCGATCTGCCCGATGAGATGCGCGATTTTAAAAGGCGGGAGATGCTTCGCTGTGCCCATCTTGCCGATCCTCGCCGTGCTCCAGGCGATCGCGTCGGGCGCCGACGGGCCGCTCTTGCGCCGAACCCTCACCGTCACCGCAAAATCGCCGGCATCTTTGTAGCGATGTGACCCACGCACTTCAAATGAGTTGCGCTCCTGGCTCAACTTCCCTGCGGATACGCGTCCATCGCCCCAATTGATCTCCGCGGAATAGTCGGATGCGCTGAGCGTCGCGGTGTCCGTGAATGTCGCGACG
>Ga0136611_10004285_pt1 | contig 9997 bp, 5 predicted proteins | sample AntDrymUQ2232306_2_FD_106645 | JGI IMG/M metagenome (GOLD analysis project Ga0136611, IMG submission 106645) | Polar desert sand microbial communities from Dry Valleys, Antarctica - metaG UQ223 (23.06) | ecosystem: Environmental > Terrestrial > Soil > Desert | place: Antarctica: Dry Valley... | reverse complement strand
CTCGACCCACTCGCCTTGCGGGGCCAGCCGTTCGTAGGCCCGCCAATGCGTGCGCGCGTCGACTGACCGGCCCATCTTCTCCAGCGTGACCGCCAGATAGAAGTGCGCGTCGGCGTAAGCGTTATTGAGCGCCAGCGCCTCGCGGTACGACGCCTCGGCCTCGCCGTAGTGGGCGTGGTCGTGATGGATGTTGCCCAGGTTGAAGTGCGCCTCGAAGTACGACGGGTCGAGCACGATCGCGCGCTCGTAGAGGGCTTGCGCCTCGGCCAGCTCGTCGCGCGAGTAGCGGATGTTGGCCAGATTGATGATGGCCGCCACCAGGTCGGGGTCATCTTCAAGCGCGCGACGATACGCCTTGACGGCTTCGTCGACACGCTCCGGCGTCCCATCGTCCAGCAACGAGCCCATCAGGAAGTACTGCTCGGCGGGAGAAAGTTCCCTGACGCTGCTGGTGCCTAGCGTGCCTAAAGTGCCTGGAGTGCCTGGGATGCCTAAGGTGCCAAGGGTGCTGGAGGCGTTGCCAGCGCGAGACTTCAGATCGATAATGCGTGCCGGCTGGGCATCAAGCCGGAAGTCGAATGCCAGCTGACCAGCGCGCAGGGCCTGGAGATTGCGGAGAGCGGCGCGGAACGCGGCGCCTTGCTGAAGTTCGCCCGCCAACTGCCGGAGAGTAGTCAGGTCGCTGAAGGTGAAGAACGTATCGGCGTTGTTCTTGAACGCCGGCTTGATGAGGCCGCACTTCTCCAGGTAGCGCAGGTGATCGAGACGCAGCGCCGGATACATGGCAAGCACGTCCTTCTGCCCGTAGTGCTGGGTGCGGCGCTCGGCCACGGCAGGCTGACCTGCCCGGCGGCAGAACTCGTCTTCGCTGAGCACGCGGATGCGACCGGGCGTCTCGGCATTAATCTGCGCCACGCGCCGCAGTTTCTGATTCTGGGTGCTGGTGTCGTCGAGCAGGACCGAGAGGTCCGGCGCACCGTCGGGGTAGCTGGCCGCGCCAACCACCAGCAAGGTGGTGCGCACCGTCACATCCTCATCAGTGGCCCCACCGAGCTCTTCGACGAGTGCTCGCGCTTCCTTGCGGCCGAAGGACCAGAGCTTTCCAGTGAAGACAACTGTCTCGTTGTGAAGGGGCCGGCCCTCGGGCGGATCGAATGGCAGTTCAAGCATCGATCGCGTTCACCATGAAACAGATTGGGTAGGAAGTCAAACGAAGATCGCAGGCACGCGGCTGAAGTCAACTCATTGGCATGATATTTTGTAGAGCATATGGGCATGCGTTCTGCACTGATACTGATCTGCTGTTGTCTGACCGGAGTCTTGCAGGCGCAGGCGCCCAAGAAAGCACCGGCGGCGCCACGGGCCGAACGCAAGGTTCCCTACGCAGTGGGCGAACGTCTGGTCTACGACGTGTCGTGGTCGAACTACGTCTCAGCCGGCACGCTCACCATCAACGTCGAAGCCAAGCGGCCATCGTATAACTCGACGGCGTATTACGTCGTGGCCCAGGCCCAGACCGAGGGAATCCTGGCCAGGCTGTATACCCTGTCCTACAAGGCCGACACGCTGATTGACTCGTTCACCATGCTGCCGCAACGCGGCTCGGTGTTCAGCCGCGAGGGCGGACGCCAGCGCATGAAGATCACGACTTTCGATCATCCCAAAAAGCAGGGCCGGTTCGAGATGCAGACCGCGTCGAAGATGGTGAAGGATGTCGCGCTGGGTACGGCCACCCAGGACGTGCTGTCAGCGATTTATGCCCTGCGAACGATCGCTCCGCGGGCGGGCGAGAAGTTCACCATGCCGGTGAGCGACAGCGGCTGGCTGTATCAGGTGCTGTGGACGGTGGGCCAGGTGGAACCCGTGAAGGTCGCGTCGGGCCAGGTTGTTCAAGCCCTGCGCGTAACGCCCCGCGTCACTGATGAAAAAGGGCAGGCGGTCGGCAGCGGCAGCGTGCTGTGGCTTGCCAATGATGGCTCGTTCCGGCCGGTTCGCCTGGAGGCCTCCGCCACGGTCGGACGCGTCGTCCTGGCGCTGAAGTAGTCAGCTGCGCGCCAGCGCCGCGCGGAAGGCGTCGGCCGATTCGAAGCGTTCGGCGGGGACGGGGTCAATCGCCCGGAGAATGGCATCGCTGACCGCCGGGGGAATTCCGGCATCTATCGCCGACAGCGGTGCCGGCTTCACGTTCAGCATCTGTCCCAGTAGCTGCAGGACCGAGGGGGCATGAAACGGCTGGTTGCCAGTCACCATTTCGTAGGCGAGCACGCCCAGAGTAAACACGTCGGCGCGCACATCCGGCGCAGCGCCCATCAGCACCTCTGGCGCCACATAGGGCAGTTCCTGCTCGCTCGCCTCCTGGCCGCGCAGTTCCTGCTCACGCATGGTCGCCAGCACGTCCTGAACCGAGCGAATGCCGGCGGAGGACACCACGATCTGTTCGCCGCTGTCAGGCGGGTCTGACTTGTCCGCCGTAGCGCCTGGCGCGAAGGCGGAAGGCCCGCCTCTACGTTCCCCACCCGCCCGGATCCGAATCATGTCGGGATTCACGCCGCAGATGAAACCGCCGTGGCGATGAAGCGCCTCAATCGCATCCAGCGCCTGCGCGAGCAGAGCGCGAGCGCGTGGCCACGGCAACGGACCGCTCTCTGCGAGCGCTTGCCGCAGGCTCGGGCCGTCGACGAAATCGGTGACCAGGAACACGCTCTGCTCGTCTTCGCCGAAATCACGCACCTGCAGCAGACCGGGGTGCGGCACTTGCTGCGTGCGCGCCTCAAGCAGAAAGCGGGCGCGCACCGCATCCCAGTAGGGCTGCTCATCGCGCTTCAGGATGCGAATGGCCACCGGCACACCCAGCGCGCGATGCGTGCCGCGATAGATCAAGCTGCCCAGCCGGCCGCGGCCCACCAACCCACCCAACTCGTAGCGCGAGAGTAAACCTGCGCGCTGCTCGGGATCGGCATCGCCGCCGGCACCACCGGCGGCCTCCTGCAAGGCGTCGACGAAGTCGGTCACCTTCGCCCACCGGTCAGCCGGATTCTTGTCGAGCGCCCGCATGACAGCGCGATCGATCGCCTCCGACAGACCAGGGCGACGCACCGTCGGGCTGGTCGGCCGGACGGTGAGCATCTGGTGGATCAGTGTCACGCGATTGCCGGCATCGAACGGCCGCGCTCCCGTCAGCATCTCGTAGGCGACCACGCCCAACGCGTAAACATCGGTGGCCGCCGTCACCACCTCACCGTGAATTTGCTCCGGTGCGGCATAGGCCATGGTCCCGAGGAAGAACGCCGGATCGGTGAGGCGGGTCTCGTCGCTGGTCGCCTTCATGGCCGCCAGCCCGAAATCGATCACCTTGTAGACACGCTCGCCAGACTCGTAGCGATGAACGACGATGTTGGCGGGCTTGAGATCGCGATGGGTGATGCCGCGATCGTGCGCGAGCTGCAGGGCACCCGCCACCGGTCCCAGGATCGCCGCCACGCGAGCCGGCGGCATGGGCGATTCAAGCTCTATCTCCTCGCGCAGGCTCGGGCCGCTCAGCAGCTCCATGACCATGAACGGCTGGTTCGCGGCGTCGAAATCAAAATCCAGGATGCCGACGATATTCGGGTGGCGCAGTTGCGCGCACGCGCGGCTCTCGCGCAGAAAGCGCTCGCGTGATTCGGGCGCGGAGATTTGCGCCGTCTGCATCACCTTGATGGCAACTTCATCGCCCAGCCGGAGACGTCGGGCCCGGTAAACCTGGCCCATGCCGCCGGAGCCCAGGACGTCGATGATCTCGTAGCGGTCGTCGATCCGTGTTCCCGGCGCCAGCACGCGAACAGCTTATACGTGAACGAGCTGCGATTCAGCCCGATCCAGCAGGTGCTCGAACCACAGGTTCGAGATCTTTTCCTGGACACTGTTCTGGCGCAGTCGCGCCTGCAGGTTCACGAAGTCGACGCGGTCGAGCTCCTGGTCCTGGTTGTAGCAGGAGAAAATGAATTCTTCGCGGCCGGTCTCCGGATCGACGTGACGCTGCAGGCACTGCGCGCACACTTCCTTCATCATGCACTGCATGGGCGAGTTGATGCTGCCAATGCCGACGTGCTTCGGGTTCAAGTACGGCTGCAGCACGCCATGGCGCGCCAGGCGGACCGCGTTCATCATGCGATCCGAGCCAATCGCGATGATGCGGGTGACGTCCTTGAGCGGCACAGCTTGCGCGCCCAGCGTGCCCTCCGCGTAAGCGACCATCGCCTGCACGATGTTGCCGCGGAAATGGGCGTCCTGCGGCCGGTGCGGGGGGATCTCGACGCCGGAGTCGGTGGCCCAAATCACCTGGTCGGTGGCCGCTTCGATGTCTTCGCGTTTGAACAGGTCGGCGCCGTTCTTGTAACCGGCGAAGTAAATCACGCGATTACCCTGCGCCTTGAGCGCCCTGGCAATCGAGAACAACACGGCGTTGCCCAGACCGCCGCCCGCCAGCAGCACGGCCGAGCCTTCGGGGATCTCGGTAGGCGTCCCGGTGGGGCCCATCACCACGACCGGCTCACCCGGCTTCAGGTAGGCACACAGCCGGCTCGACACACCCATCTCGAGCGTGATCAACGACAGCAGGCCCTGCTCGCGATCCACCCACGCGCCGGTGAGGGCAATGCCCTCCATCAACATCGACGCGACGTGATCGTCGAGGCGCACGTGCGGGCTCAGCCGCTCGAAGTTCTGGAGGCGATAGAACTGGCCCGGGTGGAAGTGACGGGCCGCCGCCGGGGCGCGAACGATGACTTCGATAATCGTCGGCGTCAGACGCACGACACGCTCGACGCGAGCGAGCAGCTGATCGTCGAGCCTGCCCACCATGGCCTGCCAGGCAGCCTCGCGCGCCGGTTGATCGGCCGGGTTCAGCGCCGCAATCTCGTCGGCAAACAGCGCCACGACATGCGGGTAGCCGTGCTTGGCTGAGGCCATCGCCTTCACCACGTTGCCGTTGTAGCGCGGGTGGTTGTCACCGTAATAGCTGACGAACTTGCCGTCGGTCTCGTGAGACGTGAAGAAGCCGTTGGGATCGGGTTCGAGCTTGAACGTCGGCGCTGGCACACCTGGCACGACGTTCTTCACGGCTTTGAAGCCCTGGAAGAATTTCTGTTTGCCGTCGAGGCTGAACGAACCCGGGTGTTCCTTCTCGTAGGTCACGTTCGGCACGGTGCCCGCCGCCACCAACACAGTGCGCGCGGGCAGCTCGATCGACGAACCGTCGGCGCGGGTGAACAACATCGCCTTGACGTGACCGAACTCGTCGGGAATGGCCTCGACCGGGTTGACGTTCTCGGTGACCGAAATGCCCTCCTGAAGGGCGAGCGCGACCTCTTCGTGATTCAGGCGATAGGCCGGCGCCTCCTGCAGGCGCTTGCGATAGGCCAGCGTCACGCCACCCCACTCGCGAATCATGTCTATGAAGTTCGGCAGCTCACCGGCCGCCGTGGCGCGCGCGCGCTCGGCGCGAACTGCGCGGCCGTGCAACAGGAACTCCTCGAGAATCACCTGCTCTTCCAGATCCATCATTCCGCGCACGCGCACTTCGCCCAGATCGCGCACCAGCGCCTCGTAGCGGTCCAGCGTCTTCTCGACCTGGATCGGGTAGTACGCCATCAACTCGGTCGCGGTATCGACACCGGTCAGGCCGCCGCCAATCACCACCGCCGGCAGACGGGCCTGCAGATTCGAAAGAGCGTCGCGCTTGAACGCGCCGGTCAACTGCAACGCCATCAGGAAGTCGCTGGCCTTGCGGATGCCGCGAATCAGGTTGTTCTTGATGTCGATGATCGTGGGACGGCCGGCGCCGGCGGCAATCGCCACGTGATGGATCCCGGTGGCCCAGGCCTCTTCAATCGGCAGGGCGCCACCGAACCGGACGCCACCATAGATCTTCAGCTTGTTGCGGCGCGCGAGCGTGAGATGGATCAGCGTGAGGAAGTTCTTGTCCCAGCGAACGGTGATGCCGTATTCCGAAACGCCGCCAAACCCTTCGAGCACGCGCTCGTCCAGGGGCCGGTAGATTTCGCTCCAGCTCTTGATCGGCCGGGGCGCCACGCCCACGGAAGGGACGCCAACAATGTCGTCGGGCAACGGCTCGATCTTGAGGCCGTCGATGGCGACGACGCCGAAGCCTTCGTTGAGCAGATAGTGCGACAGCGTGTAACCCGCCGGGCCCAGGCCGACGACCAGCACGTTGCGGCCGTTGTACGGCAAGGCGTAGGGCCGCTGCGCGTTGAGCGGATTCCAGCGAGTCAGCAGGCCGTAGATTTCGACTCCCCACGGCATGTTCAGCACGTCGGTGAGCACCCCGGTCTCGATCTGCGGAATGTTGACCGGCTCCTGCTTCTGGTAGATGCAGGCCTTCATGCAGTCGTTGCAAATGCGGTGGCCGGTGCCGGGGCACATCGGGTTGTCGATGACGACAATCGCCAGCGCGCCGATCGCATCGCCGCGCTTGCGCACGGTGTGCATCTCGGAGATCTTCTCGTCAAGCGGGCAGCCGATCAGCGGAATGCCCAGCGGGTTCTGCGTGACCTTGCCTTCCTTGTCGCGGATGCCCTTCGAGCAGGTGTCCTTGTCGCGCTCGTGGCACAGCACGCAGTAGTGAATCTCGCTCAGCACCTCGCGCGGCGTGTAGCGCGGATCGGTCAGCTCGAAGCCCTGGCGTCGCCGCAGCTTCTCGTCGGGACCCAGGATCTGCTCGGGCAGCTTCGCGTCGGGACGCTGAATCTGGACCAGGTGGTCGTAGTCGAGGTTCTCGGGAAAGCGGAACACCACCCAGCCGCGGTATGCCGGGCTGTGCACGTGGGCGGCACACCAGCGCTTCAGCGCCTCGATCTCCGCGGCAACAGCGGCCTTGTCGGCGTCGGAACCGGCGGCGCGCAAGGCTTCCTCACGGTCGAGAAGCGAGCAGCCCAACTGCGCGAGGGCAAGTTCCTGGTCCGATGTGGCGTCCGGCTTCAGCCGGACCTCGGCATCGGTCCGCCTAAAGGCGGACTCCACATAGGCATGGTCGTCAGCGGTCGCCGTGACGTGCGCGCCGCCCTTCAGCAGGGGCAAAGCGCGGCGCCGGACGAAGTCGATCTTGAACCGGAACAGCACGTCGTAGGCACGGGTGGCGGCAGTCAGCGCATCGGCCTCGCTGCCCACGCCAAACAGCCGCGTGATAAAGCGGCTGACGTGCGGCGCCATGGCCACCACCAGGTTGCCGCGGGCCACCGCGCCGAGCGCCTCGGGCACCTCGCGGTACTGGTCCCACTGCGCCCACAGCTCGGGCTCGGAGGCCTTGACCGCCTCGACGAACTGGTCGTGCAGGTCGCGCAAGCGCAGCGGTGCGTGCAGGTCGGCGAACGAGAATCCGGGGATTCCGAGAGCAGTCTCAGGTGCGGGGTTTGGTGCCATTTCCAACTCTCAATTATATGTGATCAGCTATGGTACGATCGGAGCCGGACCAGCCATGACCATCAAGTTGAACGGCGATTCCCACGACATTCCGCAGCCGCTGAGCGTGTCGGCCTTGCTGGCCGCCCTGGAGATCGACCCACGCCGCGTGGCCGTGGAGCACAACCTCACGGTGGTCAAGAAAACCGCGTACGACTCGGCCATCGTCGGCGACGGAGATGAAGTGGAAATTGTGAACTTCGTCGGTGGCGGATAGTCCGCCTGAAGGCGGACGCCACATCTGAAGTAGTGTCCGGCTTTAGCCGGACATAGATGAAGGCTAGAACGAACATGTCTGATCTCGTTATCGCGGGGCGCACCTTTCGGTCGCGCCTCATCGTCGGCACCGGCAAGTATCCATCGCACGCGATCATGAAGGCCGCGCACGAAGAGTCGGGCGCCGACATGGTCACGGTGGCGGTGCGCCGCGTCGACATCTCGCGCAAGACCGAGTCGCTGCTCGACTACATCGACACCTCGAAGATTTTCCTGCTGCCCAACACCGCCGCCTGCTACACAGCAGACGATGCGATTCGCACGGCGCGGCTGGGCCGCGAGGCCGGCATGTCGAACTGGGTCAAGCTGGAAGTCATCGGCGACGAGCAGACGCTGTTTCCCGACAACGAAGGCTTACTCGAAGCAACGCGCGTCCTGGTGAAGGAGGGCTTCATCGTCCTGCCCTACACCAACGACGATCCCGTCATGTGCCGGAAGCTGGCGGAGGCCGGCGCCGCGGCAGTGATGCCGCTCGGCGCGCCGATCGGATCGGGCCTGGGAATCCAGAACCCCAACAACATCCGGATTATCCGCGAGCAAGCCAAGGTGCCGGTGATCGTGGACGCCGGCGTCGGAACAGCGTCGGACGCGGCAGTGGCGATGGAACTCGGCGCGGACGGAGTGTTGATGAACACGGCGATCGCCGGCGCCACCGATCCGGTGATGATGGCGCGGGCCATGCGGCTGGCGGTCGAAGCAGGCCGGTTGGCGTATCTGTCAGGCCGCATCCCGCGGAAATCGTACGCCACCGCGAGTAGCCCGTTGCGCGGCGTCGTCGGCTCCTGATGCGCAGCGCCTGGCCCCGTCTCGCGCTGGTCGCGTTGTACGGTGTCACCAGCTTCGCCTTCTGCTCATCCCTGTTCGAACAGCCGTCGGCGCTCGGTGTTCACGACTGGGATCAACACCTCTTCTACTACGGCGCGGTGCTCAAGAACGTCGTCGAGTACGGGCAGATGCCGTTCTGGAACCCGTGGTACTGCGGCGGCAACGTGCTGTGGCAGAACCCGCAGATCGCGCTGCTCAGTCCGGTCTATCCGCTGACGGCGGTGATGCCGCTGGCGCTGGCGATGAAGGTCAACATCCTGCTGCACTACTGGGTGGGGTTCATCGGCATGCACCTGCTGCTGGCGCGCGCCCTGGGACTGCGCTCACGACCCGTGGTGTTCTTCCTCGCGACCATGTTCGTCGCCTCAGGGGCGCCCGCCATCCACTTGATGGCCGGCCACAGCGTGTTCCTGCCTGCCTTCTATTTGCCGTGGGTGCTTTACTTCTTCTTGCGGTCACTGGCGACCGGAACCTGGCACGGCGCTCTGCTGGCCGGCGTGGCGATTTCGCTGATGGTCTTCAACGGCGGCACGCATATCCTGCCGATGGCAATGGCTGCGGTCGGGCTCCTCGCGGCGCTCACCGCCGTCACGTTGCGGCAGTGGCGTCCGCTGATCGTCGGACTGGTGTGCTGCGCGTCGGGCCTCGCGTATTCCGCGCCGAAGCTGCTGCCGGTGGTGTCGTTCGTGGGCGGCAGCGAGTTCTGGGACACGCGGCCGGAGATCGTCCGTCCCGACCGGACGACACTGGAGATGGCGGAGCGGATCTATCTCGATCCGCATCAGATGCGCGGCCAGCGGCTGCCCGAGCAGCGCCACGGCTGGCATGAGTACGGCAACTACATCGGCGAGTTCTCGGCCCTCCTGATCGTCGCCAGCCTGCTGTGGGCGATGGCGGGCCGCGGCCGGCCGGGATGGTGGCTGGGCCTGCCGCTCGCCTTCTCCACGATCGCCTTCTTCCTGTGGTCGCTCGGCGAATTCAGCGTCGTCGCGCCGGCGTCGCTCGCCACCCATCTGCCGCTGTTCTCAAGCTTTCGCATTCCGAGCCGCTACAGCATTGCCTTTGTCCTATGCGGCGCCGCCACGGTTGGCTGGGCGGTGCGGGCACTCGACCTCGACGCGATCGCATCGCCGCGGGCCCGGCTGTTCGTTACCCTCATCTGCGTGCTGGCGTCGCTGCATTTGATCGTCCGCAACCGCATGCTCTTCGAGGGTGTCTTCTCTGAACCCCCGCTGGCGGCCGGCTTCAAGCCGATGGGCGGCCCCACGCAGCTCGTGACCGACGCCGACTCCAATGCCTACAAGGACGGCTCGCCGATGTTGACGGCGCTGATGAACGACCGCTCGTTCTATTACTGCTATGAGTCGCTGCAACTACTGCACACGGCGCTACCGGACGCGCCGTGTGCAGTAGTTGCAGCGACTCATAGCAGTAATAG
>Ga0136611_10004284_pt1 | contig 9997 bp, 5 predicted proteins | sample AntDrymUQ2232306_2_FD_106645 | JGI IMG/M metagenome (GOLD analysis project Ga0136611, IMG submission 106645) | Polar desert sand microbial communities from Dry Valleys, Antarctica - metaG UQ223 (23.06) | ecosystem: Environmental > Terrestrial > Soil > Desert | place: Antarctica: Dry Valley... | reverse complement strand
GAGCAGGTCGACCAGGAGGTACCGGTCGGCGAGCAGGTCGCCCGGTCCCGCTGACTGCTGCACAACTCTCCCTCTACGGATGGTTTCCGGCCATCGTAGGTGCCCTCAGGTCCGGGAGCGGGACGGGAGTCGCCGCGTCACGGTGTTCAGCACGTCGGTGACCTCGGTCAGACGGAAGAGCCGGGCGAGGACCAGGAACAACACGACGTCGACAGCCGTGACCGCGAGCGCCCGGAGCAGCGCCACGACCAGCGTCGGGTCCTCGCCCAGACCGGCCAGCAGCCAGGTTGCGCCGTACGCGCCCGCGGTCGAGACGGCCGCCACGACCATCAGCCGGACGGCGAACCGCACCAGGTCACGGAACCCGAGCCCGCCGAGCTGTCGGGCCAGGACCGCCGACGACACCCCGGCGCCGACGAGGTACGACGCGGCGTAGGCGAGGACGAGGGCGGGGGAGGTCTGCTCGGCGGTGGCTTCGCGGACCAGCAGCAGGGCCGCCGCGATGTTCGTGGCGGCGATGATGCACTGGACTACGAACACGGTCCGGGTCTGCTCGAGGGCGTAGAAGCCGCGCAGCATCAGGTAGTGGACGGTGAAGAAGACCAGGCCGATGCCGAAGAGGGCCAGCGTGGGTGCGAAGTTCTGGTAGGTGTCGCTGCCCGCGCCGTACCCCCAGATGACATGGGCGGCGTCGCGGGCGACCAGCGGCAGCAGCAGCGCGAACGGCACGACCACGGCCAGCGCGGTGCGCAGCGTGGAGTTGAGGTTCTGGGCAAGGCCGCGGTGGTCACCGTCGGCCGCCATCCGGGAGAGCTGGGGCAGCACCGCCGTGGCCAGCGAGACGGTGATGATCGAGTGGGGCACCATCACGATCAGGAACGCGAAGGAGTAGACGGTGTAGCCGGTCGCGGTCTCGCCCGGCGCCTGGGCCGGGCCGCTGCTCGCGAGGTTGACCACCACCGTGTAGGCGATCTGGTTGACGATCACGAACAGCACCGTCCACACGCCCAGTCGAAGGGTGTGGCCGAGGCCGGTGCCCCGGAGGTCGAACCGGGGCCGGTAGGAGAACCCCGCCTTGCGCAGGTAGGGCACCAGCACGGCGAGCTGGACGACGATGCCGAGCGTGGAGCCGAGCCCCAGCAGCGCCTCCTGGCCGGGGGTGAACGGGCCGAAGACCTCCGCGCCGCTGGCGGGACCGAAGACCAGGAGGTACGTCGCCAGCATCACCACCGCGATCAGGTTGTTCGCGATCGGCGCCCACATCATCGGGCCGAACCGGCCGCGGGCGTTGAGGATCTGACCCACCAGCACGAACATCCCGTAGAAGAAGACCTGCGGCAGGCACCAGCGGGCGAAGTCGACCACCGAGGCCTGCTGGGCATCGAGGTCGGGCCGGTTGTAGGCGTCGGCGAGGAAGAGCTGCATCAGCCACGGGGCGGCGAGGACCAGCAGCACCGTGACGGTGCCGAGGAACATGGCAGCGAGGGTGATGATCCGGTTGGTGTAGGCCTCACCCCCGTCCGGGTCGCTCTTCATCGACCTGACCAGCTGTGGCACGAGCACCGCGTTGAAGACGCCGCCGGCCAGCAGGATGTAGAGCATGTTCGGCACGGTGTTGGCGACGTTGAACAGCTCGGCGTGGAGGCCGTTGCCGAGGGCGGCGATCAGCAGCGCGGAGCGGACGAAGCCGCTGAGCCGAGACACGGTGGTGCCAGCCGCCATCACGGCGCTGGACGACAGGACGCTGGCGTTGCTGCGATCGTCGGTCGGGGTGGTGTTCATGCCCGTTCGCTCCGGACCCGGCGCCAGATCCGGATCGCGATCGCGAGGAACAGGAGTCCCACGCCGACGCCGAGGATCAGCCAGATCACGCCACTCACCTGGGCCGAGCGGATGGCGACCCGCTGCGAGGCGCCGAGCGGGGTCCCGGCCTGGTCGGTGACCATGATCCGGACGTAGTGGACGCCGGGGCTGGACGCGGACGCTTCGAGCAGCACCGTCTGCCGGCTGCCGGCCGCCAGCTCGATCGGGTCGGAGGTCTCGACCTCGACGTCACCCAGGCTCGTCGTGCGCAGCCAGACGGTGACCGGCTGGTCGAGCTGGTTGGTGACCGTGGTCCCGATCTTCCCGGCGGCACTGGAGAGGGTGACGCCCCGCGGCGCCCGGATCCGCACCCGTTCGAGCCGCTGGCCGATCCACCCGACCGCCTCGGCGGAGTCCCGCCGCGACTCGATCGTCCGGTCACGCTCGGTGTAGGACAGCGACGTCAGTGCCTCATCGAGGACCTGGTCGGCGACCACGTCGTTGCGGGGCAGCACGTTGTCGAGGGTGCGCCCGAACTCGATCAGCTGCTCCGCTGCGGCGAAGTTCTCGGGATCGAGCTCGGTGAGCTCCTGCTCGACGGGGTAGGTGATCTCGCCGGCGGGGACCCGCCGGCCGCTGCCGAGGTCGTCGGTGTCGGTCAGCTCCAGCCAGGGCGCCTCGAGTCCTGACCAGAAGCTGATCGGCGAGGTCGGCACGAACTCCGCCGGGAGGACGCCCAGCAGCGGCGTCCGGTCGTGGAACAGCAGGCGTACGGCGGCCTCGGCCAGGAACCGCTGCCGCATCGCCAGCTCGGAGAACGGATCACCCGGACCGGGCCCGCCCAGCGCGGTGGCCGAGGACGAGAACAGCACCCGCTGCCCGTCGACCTGGCCTGAGGTGCGCACCTCGCCGGGTGGGAGCGCGCGGTCGCTGAGCAGCACGGTCGCGTCGCCGGTGAGCATGGACAACGCGTCGACGGGCAGGAAGCCGTCCGGGGGCGCAACGACAGGGGTGGTGTCGATCTGCCACCGCCGCAGCTCGGTCCCACCCCGGCGTACGGCGGCGTCGTAGAACTGAGGCGCGTGGGAAGCGACCGCGGCCACGTCGGGGTCACCGAAGGGCAACGCGAGCACCTGGTCGGCGGCCAATGCCTCCTCGAACCCGGTCAGCCAGGAGGCGCCGGGGGCGGCGGCGGCGTTCGGGGGCTGCTGCGGCTCGTCTGTCTCCTCGTCGCCGGGCTCGACGATCTCCGACGACGGAGTCTCTTCGCCTGGGTCGGGGGCCTCGGTCTCGCCGCCGGCGTCGGGCGGCGGCAGGACGTCGGCGAGCGTGCGCGGCGGATTGCCCGCGACCAGGCGGGCGACCGCGTCGGGAACCGCCGGGTCGACCAGCCAGGTCACCGGGATCGCGCCGGAGGTGGCGCCGAGGTCGGCCAGTGCGCGTAGCCTGCCGCCGACGCTGAGGTCGGCGGCCCAGCGGGCGGCGGAACGGAGCTGGCCGTCGGCGGTGTGGCGGATGGAGCGCCGGATCGGGATGACGACCGCCGCGCGCTCCCGGCCACTGGTCTCCGGCGGCACCAGCGGCAGCAGCGTGCGCGCTCGGCCGTCGGCCACGCCGTCGCGGATATCGGTGGTGTTGCCCAGGGCATGGGCGCCGAACCAGTAGACCCCCGCAGCGGACACGGGGATCTGGCTGCGCTTGAGCTCGATCGAGTAGCTGTCGCGTTCGCCAGGCGCCAGCGAGCCGATGTCATCGAAGGTGCCCGGGAGGGTGATCCGGCGCCCGACGTCGGCGTCGATCGGCGTGGTGGAGGTGGCGGCCAGCTCGGCGGAGGAGGTCAGCGGCGCGTCGGCGATGAAGGCGTGGACGTTGATGGCCCGCCAGCGGTCGTCGCTGACGTTGGTCACCGATCCGCTCAGCCGCACCATCCCCTGCTGCGGGAGGTACGACGGGCTGAGCAACTCGATCACGACCTCGAGCGGCTCCTCGCTCTCGGCCCGGGCCACGGCCGGTGTGCTTCGGGCCGACGTCGCCGCCGCGACGGACAAGGCGACGGGCGAGGCAACGGTCGATGCGGCGGGGGCCGCCAAGGTCACCAGTGACATCGTGGTCACCGCTACCACCACCACCGGCACCGCCGCCGCCACGAGGGCAGGCAGCAAGGACGACCGGCAGAGCATGGCGGCGACTCTATCCGGCGTGCCTGTGGCTCCGGGTGCCCCGCGACTCGGGTCGTACTCCGACCGTGCCCTAGAGTTTCTGGGCGTGTCCGAGTTCGTTCTTCCCGCATGGAACATGCGCGACGCGCAGCAGTCGATGGCCGCCGAGCTCGACCGCATCGCCCCGGTCCTCGAGCCGCTCGGCGAGCGTTTCCGCGGGGCCGGCCACGCCCTGCACCTGGTCGGCGGCCCGGTCCGTGACGCGATGCTCGGGCGCCGCGTCAGCGACCTCGACCTCACCACGTCGGCGCGCCCCGAGGAGACCGAGCGGCTGCTGGCCGGCTGGGCCGACGCGATCTGGGACATGGGCCGGGCGTTCGGCACCATCGGCTGCCGTCGGGGAGAGTGGCAGATCGAGATCACGACCTACCGCTCGGAGTCCTACGACCCGTCCTCCCGAAAGCCGGACGTCGCATTCGGGAACAGCCTCCACGGCGACCTGGGCCGCCGCGACTTCACGGTCAACGCGATGGCCGTCTCCGTCCCCGGCCGCACCTTCAAGGACCCGTTCTCCGGGGTCGTCGACCTCGCGCACCGCACACTGCGTACGCCGGGCCGGCCGGAGGACAGCTTCTCCGACGACCCGCTGCGGATGATGCGAGCCGCGCGGTTCGCTGCCCAGCTCGGCTTCGACGTCGCGCCGGAGGTGGTGACGGCGATGACCGACATGGCCGAGCGGATCGAGATCATCTCCGCCGAGCGGGTGCGTGATGAGCTGGTGAAGGTGGTGTGTGCGCCGCAGCCGCGGCTCGGGCTCACGCTGCTCGTCGAGACCGGCCTGGCCGAGCGGGTGCTGCCCGAGCTGCCGGCGTTGGCCCTCGAGCGCGACGAGCACCACCGCCACAAGGATGTCTACGAGCACACCCTGACCGTGCTCGAGCAGGCCGTCGACCTCGAGCCCCGGCTCGGCGACGGCCCTGACTTCATCGTGCGGTTCGCGGCGCTGCTCCATGACATCGGCAAGCCGCGCACCCGCCGCTTCGCCGACGACGGCACGGTCACCTTCCACCACCACGACGTGGTCGGTGCCAAGCTGACCCGCAAGCGGATGAAGGCCCTGCGCTTCTCTGGCGACGAGATCGAGGCAGTCGCGCAGCTTGTCGAGCTGCACCTGCGTTTTCACGGGTACGGCGAGGGTGACTGGACCGACTCCGCGGTGCGCCGCTACGTCCGCGACGCCGGCGACCAGCTCGAGCGGCTCCACATCCTCACTCGCGCCGACTGCACGACCCGCAACCGCCGCAAGGCCGAGCGGCTGCGTCGCAGCTACGACGACCTCGAGACCCGGATCGACCGATTGTCGGAGGAGGAGGAGCTCGGGGCGTTGCGACCCGACCTCGACGGGACGCAGATCATGAGCCTGCTCGACATCGGGCCCGGCCGCGACGTCGGGGCGGCGTACGCCTTCCTGCTCGAGCAGCGGATGGACGACGGACCGCTGGGTGAGGAGGAGGCCACCCGCCGGCTGCTCGCCTGGTGGGCGAGCCGCCGATGAGTCCTACTCGTCGGTAGGGTCGCCGGCATGAGCGAGATCGAGCAGCTGCACGCGTCCGTCGACATCGACGCCGCGCCCGAGCGGGTCTGGTCGCTGGTGAGCGACCTCGAGCGGATGGCGTCGTGGAGCCCGCAGGTCGTCAAGACGTTCGTGCGCGGGCCGGTGCAGCAGGGCACTCGCGCCTTCAACATCAACCGCCGCGGCCCGCTGCTGTGGCCGACCCGGTCCAAGGTCGTGACGTTCGAGCCGCACCGCGAGTTCGCGTTCCGTATCAAGGACAACGCAGTGATCTGGGCGTTCGTCCTCGAGCCGACCGCCGCCGGCACCCGGCTGGTCCACGAGCGGCGTACGCCGGACGGCATCACGCCGATCTCCCTGTCGCTGCAGAAGAGCGTGCTCGGCGGCGTCGACCGGTTCGCCGGCGAGCTCAAGTCGGGGATGCAGCAGACGCTGACCCGGATCAAGGTCGAGGCCGAAGCCTGACCTGACCCGGGTCAGCACCCACGTCTCAGCGCTGCGTGATGAAACCCTCGACGTAGCCGGTCTTGCGCACCATCACTATCCGGATCGTGTGGTCTCCGCTTCCGAGGTTGCGGAAGCCGTTGCGCTGGCCGAAGTCGATCGTCTGACTACTGGAGCGGAACGACAGCCGTCCCTGCTTCTCGCCGTCGATGTAGACGAGCGCCTTGCCGCCCTTGGTCGAGTCGCCATGGATCACGACGATCTTGGGACCCTTGAAGTCCAGCGTCAGCACGTCCTTGCCCTTCCGCTTGCCGCGGTTGTCGCAGTAGGCGCCGCCGTTGGCGCTGTCGTTCTTCACGACTCGCCAGCTGCCGGACTTCTTCACTCGATCCACCCTGCAGCGAGTCAGCTTGCGCACCACGACCTGCTGGGTGGCGGTGTCGCTGTTGCCTGCCTCGTCGGCCACCGTGAGATCGACCGACTTCGTGCCGGCCTTCTTGAACCTCTTCTCGACGGTGCGGCCGGTGGCGTCGACCGTGCTGCCGCCGTTGCGGAAGTTCCACTCGTAGGTGAGGTCTCCCGGCGCCGACGTCTCGTCGGTCGAGCCCTGACCACTGAACGTCACGCGGGTGGTCGTGTAGGGGCGGGGCCGGTCGAGCGAGATCTTCGCCTCAGGTGCGACGGTGTCCGCGCCCGGTCCGCCCGGTCCGCCCGGTCCGCCCGGCTCCTCTGACCCGAAGCCGTAGTCGAAGACACCGCAGCCCTGGCCCATCGTGAATGCCACGTTTCCGGTGAGGTCACCGTCGGACTCGGCCGGGCCGTCCTCGTTGCCGGACATGCCCAGGACGTCGAAGCTCAGGCAGTCGTAGCGGAAGTGCCAGTTGCCGTCGCCGGGCTCGCCCTCCTTGTCGGGGTCCTCACCGCCGGGGTCCAGGTAGTTGTCGGTGTGACCCTCGCCGAAGTCGCTGAACAGGTTGTCGCCGTCGGCGGCGGTCCAGGCAGCGTCGTTCAGGTCCGGCGCCTGCTCACCGGGCACCGGCTGGCTGTCGAGCGGCGACTGCGCCGGCGGGTCGGGCGTGCCGTTGTTGCCGTAGCCGTGCGCCTCGTCGGTGTAGACCATCGACAGGCCTGCCTGGAACTCGATCGGGGAGCGGTCGATCTGCCCCTTGCCGTCGAAGTCGAAGCCGGAGCGGTCGCGCATCTCGAGGTAGTAGGCGTGGTCGGCTGGCGCCTCGGCGCCGGCGGCGACGTAGCTCCAGCCGGTGGTGCACTGGGTGGCGGTCGTGAAGTCCTCCTTGCAACCACCGTTATAGACGCGCTCGTCCTCGGGACCACCGGAGTCCTCGAAGTCGGTCACGAGCACCTCGCGCGGCTGCTGACCGGGCTCGGTCAGAGTGACCTTGACGTCGTCGATGAACCAGCCGGGCCGGGCCAGACCGGGGTCGGTGGCGTAGCTGAACCGGAGGGCACCGGTCTGCTCACCGGCGAGGTCGCTGATGTCGTAGGAGTCGGCGAGGAACACCGGCTCCGGGTACGTCGGTTCGACGTTGTTGGCGTTCCGGTCAACGTCCTCGGTCCCGGATTGGTAGGAGCCGCTGCTGCCGGTGAGGCCGTGGTCGTAGTCGGCCTGGCACTGGTTGCCGAAGGGGTTGCCCTCCAGAGGCTCGGCGTTCTCGGTCGTGTAGTCGTTCTGCGACTCGTGCGAGGTGTAGCTCTGGCCGCCGTCGACGGTGGTCATCACGAAGCCGTAGTCGTAATCCCACTCGATGTCCCACAGCGACTTGAACTCGACCTTGACCGTGCTCTCGGGGTCGGCCGTGGTCAGCTCGGGAATGAGCAGGTCCAGGTTGTGGCCGCCCTGCGGCGCGCAGCCGAAGTCGTTGCCGGACTGCGACCACCAGGCGTGGGTCTTGGAGGCCTTGTCGCCGGTGTCGAATACCGCCGGGTCGATCAGCTGCCGTCCGGGCAGCTTGGCGACGTACGCCTCGGAGTTCTGCACCCGGCCGTCGTCTCCCTGGCGCAGCGTGTAGGGGGTGCCGTCACGCTGCTGCCAGGTGATGGTGTCGATGTCCTGCTTGGAGTCCTTCCAGTCGCTTACCGCGGGGGTGGAACCGGGCTCGAGGACCGTCGGGACGACCCAGCCGAGCTCCTGACGCGAGAAGATGTCCATGTTCTGCGACTTGTCGGTGGCCATCAGGTTCCAGTCACCGTAGGTCTCCCGGCCTCCGGAGGAGGAGTAGAAGTCCGGCAGCCCGAGGGAGTGGCCGTACTCGTGGGAGATGACGCTCGCGGTGTCGATCGCGGTCTCGGGGTTGACGTTGTAGGGACCGACCCGCACGAAGACCTTGAGCTCGTCAGGACCGGGGGTCGTCGTCTTGTCGGTGTAGGAGTCGTCGGTGTACCAGAGCTTGCGTCCCTCGAGGTCCTTGAGCTGGTCGTCGGTGGTGAAGCCGGGCAGGCCGGTGTCGGGGTCGGAGTAGTAGAACTCCAGCGAGGAGGAGTGCGGCCACACGTTGTCGTACGGGCGGTCGGCGTAGGGGCACCCGAGCACGGTCAGCTGCGAAGCGCCGTTGCCGCCACAGCCGGCGAAGACGGCCATGAAGAAGTCGACGATGCCGTCCTTGTCGGTGTCGAAGTCGGAGTAGTCGATCTCCGGGTCGGCGATGGCCGCGGCGTCACGGACCATCTTGCCGGGTGCGCCGCAGCCCGTGTCGATCTGGCCGACCGGGGCAATGGCGCTGCCGCCGGAGTCGGCGCCGTAGAACTCGGTGTTGCCGGGCAGCTGGTAGACACCGTCCACCACCCGCTCCGGGTAGAGAGGAGTGCCCTCCTCGGGGAGGGGGGTGTCCGCGAACGTCACACCGGCGGTGCAGGTGTCTCCGGGCACGGCGCGGGGGGTGAAGTCGAAGCCGGGCTCGTAGTCGAAGCCTGCCGTCTCCAGACCGTCGGAGGGCACGGTGCCGTCGGGGTAGAGCTGGCCCAGCGACATCTCCTGGAACAGGTTGAACGTGGAGCCCTCGAAAGCAGGGTCGTTGATGACCGTGTCGAGGGTGCGCTCGTGGTCGGTCTGGTAGCCGCGACCCTGGTAGGCCACCGGCACGACCGGGAACGGCCGGTCGCCGTAGCGAGCGGTCTCGTACTGCTCACCCGGCGGGATCACCTTCGGGCCGCGGCTGACCAGCGTCTTCGACGCGCTGCCGACGCTGACGGTGGCCCGCGAGGAGATGTCGCGCCACACGACGGTCGGGAGCTGGCCGAGGGTGGCGGCCTTGCTCTCCAGGACGAGAGTCTTGGTCGAGGTGGCCTCGACCTGGCCGGCCGACCAGGTGACGGTCTTGCCGTTGGGGCTGATGGCGCCGCTGCCGGCGTCGGTGAAGGTCGAGCCGGTCGGAGCCGTCACCACGACCTGCGCACCCGACACCGGGCTGCTGCCGGTGTTGGTCAGCAGGATGCGGGAGGGGTAGGTCTCACCGGGCTTGACCCAGCCGACGGAGGAGACGAAGGAGTTCTCGACCTGCAGGCCACCGACGGTGTCCTTGGAGACGACGCCGAGCGGTCCGGCGGGCGCCGAAGTGGGCGCGGTCGGTGCGGCGCTGGCGGTGGTCGTAGTGGGGAGGAGCAGCAGGCTCGCAGCGAGGGCGGTCACGGTGGTGACCGCCAAGGCGCGCAGCCGGGAGGAGGCGAGCGACATGGGTTCTCCATATGTGCGACGGAGGCGCGCGATCGGCACGCCATACCCCACAACGAGGGGCGACGACCGTTGTTACGCACCTCACGTCCGCTGGTGGAACCGGACCGAACCGTCGGTGAGGCGGCGGTTGGACGAGCGGCTCTCCCGCAGTTGCTGGACTTGAATCACCCAGCCAAGGACCCACCGAAGATCTGCCAGGCCAGCGCGGACTTGGCGCCCAGGCTCAGCACGAGGTAGACCTTTTCCCCGAACGCGTAGCTGCGCCACGGCCCGATCTCGCGGTACTGCAGATACTGGTTGAGCGCAAAGGATATGAAGAACACGAAG
>Ga0136611_10004283_pt1 | contig 9998 bp, 8 predicted proteins | sample AntDrymUQ2232306_2_FD_106645 | JGI IMG/M metagenome (GOLD analysis project Ga0136611, IMG submission 106645) | Polar desert sand microbial communities from Dry Valleys, Antarctica - metaG UQ223 (23.06) | ecosystem: Environmental > Terrestrial > Soil > Desert | place: Antarctica: Dry Valley... | reverse complement strand
CGCGCCCGCCACCTCGGGAACGCTCAGCATGGCCTGCAGCTGCGGGACGTCCGAGTTGGCGACATAGTACTGGCCCGGCGTCTGGCCCGGCTGGAGGAGCTTGGAGAACCCACCCGTCCGCGGACCGGCCAATACCCCCGAATCTGCCTTGGCGGAATCACCAGGGGCCTTGGCGCTGGTGTCGCTCGAGAACAGGTCGGTAATGCCAGCGGCCGGTTTGGCCTTGTCATTCGTGACCGGGGCACCAGCCGCCAAACCCTTCTCACGGACGACGGCGTCGATCCGGCTCATCACCTTCTCGAGCGAACCCGAATTGTCCGTAATCTGGAACTGCAGGAAGGCGGACTTCTTCACGATATCTTCGGCACGACGCTGGTCATCGATGCCAGGGAGCTCCACGATAATTCGGTCGGTGCCGACTTTCTGCACATTCGGCTCCGCGACGCCGAACTGGTCGATGCGATTGCGGACAACCTTGAGCGCCCGGTCGAGCGCCTCCTCCTTGTTTGCCACGACTCCCCTCGACTCATCGACCTCGAGCGTCAGGTGCATGCCGCCCTGCAGATCGAGCCCTTTCTTCGGCGGCCAGGCCCACACGGAATCAAAGGTGATCCGACCGTCCACGTGCGTGATGCGCTTTATGACCTTCGCCGGACGGAGAAACCAGAGCGACAGCAGCGCGAGTGCGCCGATGAGCGCGAAACGATACTTGAGATTGGACATGACTACGGAAGAATTGTGACGTTGGGGAGCAGCATTGAAGGCTACCGGAGCAGCGCGACGGAGTCAACGGAATTACGCGCCAGAATGGCTCTGGCCTGATCGGCGTCACGCCGCAACTGCGCGACGAGTTCGGCCGACCCCGAGAACTTCATCGTGTCACGCATCCGTGCGATGAAATCGACGCGAATGGACGCGCCGTACCAGTCCCCGCCGCCATCGAAGGCGTGCACTTCCAGCGACGTCGCGGTATCGCCAAAGGTGGGACGCGGGCCCAGGTTCATCATTCCGCCCAGCGGGCCACTCGGCGTCTGAACCCGCACCGCGTAGACACCTTCGGGCGGGAGCAGCTTGCGGGGTGACGGAGATGCCAGATTGAGCGTTGGGAATCCAAGCAGCCGGCCCCGCTGCTCGCCGCCCACAACCACCCCGCTAATGCCGTATGGCCTGCCGAGTCCCGCCGCGGCACGCTGGAGATCGCCACCGGCCACGGCGCGCCGAATGGACGTGGACGAGATCGGCCGGCCATCGCCCAGAGACACCGGGGCGATGACCTCCACGCGAAAGCCTCGCTGCGCGCCAAGCGCCTGGAGCACTTCGACATCGCCTTCCCGGCCCCGACCGAAGCCGTGATCGTGTCCAATGAGCAGCTCCCGCATACGAAACCGACCGCGCAGGATCACGTCGACGAACGCCTCGGCGCTGTACCCGCGGAGCGTTGGTGTGAAGGGGACGACGGCCAGATAGTCGATGCCGCTCTCCGCCACCACTTCGGTGCGCTCCAATCCGATAGTCAACAGCGGAGGCGCCGCCGCGGGATTCACGACCTCGAGCGGATGCGGTTCGAAAGTGACCAGGACGCTCTTCAATCGCACCTCGTGCGCGCGGTCGGCCAGCCGCCGGAGCACGAGCTGATGTCCGCGATGCACGCCGTCGAACGTTCCGACGGTGACGACCGTGCCCTGCACATCGGGCGGCAGTCCCGATTCGTCTTCCGGATGCATTCGATCAGCGGTCACGGAGCACCACCTTCGGCTGCCACTCCTCCCCAACGCGCTCAGCCACCGCGAGCAGATCGCCGGCCTCGTCGAGCAGCGCCGAGCGAGGCCCGCTCGTTACGGCTGGGACTGTTCGGCCGTGGAGGACACGCTCGATCGCCTCGGGGAGCAGCATCTGTCCGGGTAGGGACCTCACGGCGTCGCGCATCGGATGCACGCACTCGGCGCTCACGGCATCGAGCGTGTGCGCATCTGCGACGTGAAACGGTCCGCTCGCCGTACGACGCAGCGCCGACAGGTGCGCGCGGCTCCCACTCAGCCGGCCGAGGTCACGGGCCAGGGCACGGATATAGGTACCACCGCCGCAGGTAATGGTGACCGACCACGTGTCCGGAGCGCGTTCGGTGACGGTCCACTCGTGCACCGTGACCGCGACCGGGCGCAGCTCGAGCGGCGCTCCGGCCCGGGCCGCGTCGTAGGCACGCTGACCGTCTACCTGCTTTGCCGAGTACGCTGGGGGAAGCTGCTGGAATGATCCCGTGAGCTGCGCAATGGCGAGATCAACCGACTCGGGCGATGGCAGGGGGGCTGCGTGCGTCTCCTCACCCGTCATGTCATCCGTCCGGGTTTCGCTGCCGAATCGGATGCTCGCCTCGTACACTTTGGGCTCACCATCGAGGTAGGGCAACAGCCGCGTGGCACGTCCGGCGAGTAACACGAGCAGGCCCGTGGCAAATGGGTCGAGCGTGCCGGCGTGGCCCATGCGCTTTACGCCAAGCGTCCGACGCGCGATCGCGACGACGTCATGTGAAGTCACCCCCGCCGGCTTGTCGACGAGGAGCAACCCATCAATCGAGCGGGTCCTCATCGCCTGCCACCTCGCCTCGCTTCACCCGGGAGAGCAGCGACTCGATTCGCGCCGCGTGCGCCACCGTCTCATCGATCCGGAAGGTGATCTCCGGGGCAAGCCGCAGACGAAGCGAGCGACCCACCCGCGAACGCAGATGCGTTGCGACGCTATCGAGACCTTCCATCGTGGTGGCGCGATCTTCCGCGCTGCCAAGCACGCTCACGTACACCTTCGCCGACCGCAGATCGGGCGTGACGTCCGCGCCCGTCACGGTAACCAGGCCCACGATGCGCGGATCCTTGACGTCCTCGGCAAGGAAGGTGGCGACCTCCTCACGGATCGCCTCGGCGACGCGGTCGTTCCGGCGCGGAGTGGCCACTCAGCTCGATGACGACTCGAGCGTGCGCGCAATCTGATCGGTGCGGTACGACTCGATGATATCGCCCAGCTTGAGATCGTTGAAATTATCGATACCGATACCACATTCGAAGCCTTCACGCACTTCCTTGACGTCGTCCTTGAAGCGACGGAGCGACCCAATGGTGCCCGAATACACTTCGGTGCCATCGCGAACCACCCGCACCCGATTCTGTCGGTTGATGAGGCCACTGCGTACCGAACATCCGGCAATGACGCCCGCCTTCGGCACCTTGAAGAGCTCGCGTACCTCGGCCTCTCCGACCACGACCTCACGCTGTTCAGGACGCAGCAGGCCTTCGAGGGCGGCGCGGACGTCGTTCACCGCCTCGTAAATGATGCGATACAGCTTGATCTCGACTCCTTCACGCTCGGCCGAAGCGCGAGCGTTGGTGTCGGGACGCACGTGAAAGCCAATGATGATGGAGCCTGACGTCTTCGCGAGCAGAATGTCGCTGTCGGTAATGGCGCCGACGCCGCGATGCACGACCTCGACCTGCACTTCCGCATTCGACAGCTGTCCCAGTGCGTCCGCAAGCGCTTCCGCCGGACCGCCCTGATCCGCCTTGATCAGGATGCGCAAATTGCGACGTTCCCCTGCAGCCGCATGCGCCATGAAATCCTCGAGCGAGAGCACGCCCTTGGCGGTGCGTCGGCTCTTGGCTTCGCGATCGAGACGCTGGCGACGCTGCGCCACTTCGCGCGCATCGGTCGCGTCTTCGACGACGAGCATCTGGTCGCCGGCCATCGGCACACCCGTCATGCCGAGGACCTGCACCGGAATGGCGGGACCGGCGCTCTTGACCGGCTTGCCGCGCTCGTCGAGCAGCGCGCGGATGCGACCCGAGTACATGCCGCAGATGAAGTCGTTGCCGACTTGGAGGGTGCCGTTCTGCACGAGGACCGTGGCGACCGGTCCCTTGCCCGGATCGAGCTGGGCCTCGACCACGGTGCCCGTGGCACCGCGCGAGGGATTCGCCTTCAGATCGAGTACTTCGGCCTGGAGGAGCAGCTGCTCCAGAAGATCGGGAATGCCCGTCCCCTTCTTCGCCGAGATCGGAGTGGCGAGTGTATTGCCGCCGAACTCTTCGAGCACGACGCCGTGCTGCAGGAGATCCTGCTTCACCTTCGCGACGTTGGCTCCGGGCAGGTCGATCTTGTTGATCGCGACGATCATCGGCACGCCCGCATTCTTGGCATGGGAAATCGCCTCGATAGTCTGCGGCATGACCTGATCGTCGGCAGCGACGACGAGTACGACGATGTCCGTCACCTGCGCGCCGCGCGCGCGCATGGCGGTGAACGCCTCGTGGCCCGGGGTGTCCAGGAAGGTAATGGACTTCCCCTTCGGCAGCGACACGTGATATGCGCCGATGTGTTGCGTGATGCCACCGGCTTCACCGGCAACGACGTTGGCCTTCCGGATGTAATCGAGCAGCGACGTCTTTCCGTGATCGACGTGACCCATGATGGTCACGACCGGTGGGCGCTGCACGAGGTCTTCGGCCTTGTCTTCGACCTCGGGCTCTCCGGTCTGGCTCGCCGCGTACTCGTTCTCGCGGACCGCCTGGAAGCCGAACTCGCTCGAGATGATGTCGATCTGCGCGAAATCGAGACGCTGATTGATCGTGACCATGAGCCCGAGATTCTTGAATGCGAATGAAACGATTTCCGTCGCTGGAATCTTCAGAATCTGCGCCAGTTCGCTGACGGTGATGAACTCGTTGACGCGAACGGTCTTCCGCTCGCGCTCGGCGTCAGCCACGCGCTGGGCCTCGACGTCGTCACGGTACGCCCCGCGCGTGGCGTGGCTTGCCGGACGGCGTGACGGCGCGCCACGAATGGCGGACATCGTCTTGGAGATGTTCGCTTCGACCGCTTCCTGATCGACCGCGCCGCGCTTGCCCTTTTTCCGACGGCCTCCGCGATCCGTGGGCGCTCCAGCGCCAGCCGGCTGCGGACGCTTGTCATCCCGACGCGGCTGCGTGCCGGTGCCCGGAGCGCCACCCGGGGCGGCAGACGCCACGGGACGAGGGGGCGCAAATGGCGATCCACTGGCGACCGGCCGGGGCCGTGGCGCGCCCGGGACGATGGGCCGCGGTCGCGGACGATCAGGCGACATCGACGGACGCGCGTGCGACGGAGCACCAGTCGAGTGCGATTCCAGCCGCGGCTCGATAGCGCGCGGCGCGGCGTCGCGAACGGGTGCTTCGCGGACAGGGGCTTCGCGGACAGGGCCTTCGCGCGCGGGCGTTTCGCCTGCCGTCTCGTCGCGCTCCACCCCGTCCACCTCAACCCGTTCCGGTGTCGGCAGCGGTGCGAACGTGACGCGCGCTGGCGTGGTCTCGGCCGGTGACGGAGCAATGAGGACCGGCTCAGCAATCACCGCTGGCGGCGGCTCAGGAATGACAATGTCCGCCGCCTTGCGACGCCGGTGCTTGGCCAGCTGCTCCGCAACGGGTGCAGCAGCGACTGGTGCCGGTGGCGGTGGCGGTGCCTTGGCGCCGCGCGCGGACTTCGTGGGCGCCTGAGCAGCCGGAGGAGCTGCCGGCGTGGCGGTGGATGACACCGCCGCGCTCGAGGCCCCCGCCGTCGCGCTCCGGCGACGCCGAGTCGATGGCGCCGCGGGCTTTTCGGCCCGTGCGCGCTTCTCGCGCTCCCAGCGGGCGCGGACGCGGGCAACCTGTTCGTCGCTCAACACACTCAGGTGGCTGCGAACCGGAACATCCATCTGCCGAAGCAGATTGACCACCTCATCGCCGGTGATCCCGAACTCGCTGGCCATGTCGTTCACGCGAAGCTTGCTCAAACCATCCTCCTAGTGAGCCCCCTGAGGGCCCGACTCCACCAGTCGCCGAATACCGTCGGCCAACTGTCGATCCGTGATGACCACTACCGCCGTGGTCTGCCGACCCACTGCCCCGCCGAGCTCCGCGGCGCCGAACGCCTCGCTCACCGCCACCCGCTTCGCCTTCAGCATCGGGACAATCTTGTCGAGGCTGTTGTGTGAAGAATCCGTGGCCACAAACGCAAATGCCGCCTTCCCCCGCTGCACGGTTGCCCGTGCCTGTTCCACTCCAACTACGATAAGGCGGCCGCGCAGTCCGAGCCCCAGCAGAGCAAGCGCCTTGCGGCGCGCCTCGTCGTTCACCGTCTATGCCGCCGGCGCGTTGTCTCCCTTCGCCGAGGCCGTGGCAGCTTCCTCCGATCCACCGTCCTCGGTGAGCTCGTTCAACATGGCCATGATCCGGTCGGCCTCTTCCGGCGCAATTCCGGGAAGCTTGAGGAAATCCTCGCGCTCCAGATCGATAATGTCGTTCAGCGAGCGATAGCCGGCCGCTTCGAGCACGGCCACGGTCGCCGGCGGAAGGCCCTCGATCTCGGAGAGCTGGACGTCGGCCGCATCCGCCTCTTCCGGCAGCGGCGCAAAAAGCGGCGTGTCGCCCGCTCGCTCCATCCACTCGCGGCTGGAATACAGGTCGATCTTCCAGCCGGTGAGCTCGGAGGCCAGGCGGACGTTCTGCCCATTGCGGCCAATAGCCAGCGACAGCTGATCCTCGTCAACCACCGCCTGAATGGTTCTGGTCGCGGGGTCACTGAAGACACGGGCAACGCGCGCCGGAGCGAGAGCGAGTTTCGCGAACCGCTCGGGATCCGGCGACCACGGCACGATGTCGATCCGCTCGCCACCGAGCTCATTCACCACCGCTTGAACGCGAGAGCCTTTGAGCCCGACGCAGGCGCCAACAGGATCGATGGAGTCGTCGCGCGAGAACACCGCAACCTTGGTCCGGCTGCCATGCTCGCGGGCGGCCGCGCGGATGTCGACGATGCCCTGCTGAATCTCTGGCACTTCGAGCTTGAAGAGCGCCTGCACAAATAGCGGGTCGGAGCGGCTCAGAATGAGACGCGGACCCTTCGGCGTCTCCTCGACGCGCTTGAGCACGGCACGGATAGGCTCGCCCTGGTGATAATGCTCCCGGTGATTCTGCTCGCGATACGGGATGATCGCTTCCGCTTCACGAAACTTGTTCAGCATCACCACCAGCTTGCCGCGCTCGATCTGCTGCACTTCGCCGGAGAGGAGGTCGCCGACCCGGGTGGCAAACTCGTCGCGGATGCGCGAGCGCTCGCCTTCACGGACCCGCTGGATGATGCGCTGCTTGGCCGCCTGAACCGCGGCGCGCCCGAACTCGGCAAAGTCTACTTCCGTCTCCTGAACGTCGCCGACTTCAAACCCGGCATCATAGAACTTCGCGTCGTCGAGCGAGATCTCGCGAGCGGCGTCTTCCACCTTCTCCACCACGTTCTTCAGCATCACGATGCGAATGCCGCCCTTGTCGTCGTCTACCTCGACTTCCGACTGCACGGTGGGGCCGTACTTTTTCGCCAGGGCGGCACGGATGCCGTCCACGAGGAGCTCATGGAGCTCCGTACGATTCAGCTGCTTCGCATTCGTGAGCTCGCGAACCGCTGTCAGGATTTCGGCCGAACCAACCATCGGTGCTCCTTGTTCTTCGCGGGTCGCGGTCGCGGGTGCGGCCGGTTTCGCTTATCAAAAGGTGAACGTGAGCCGTGCTTCCGTTATCTCCGCGAGCGGAATGCGGCGCTCAGCGCCCTTGTCCATTCGCAATCGCACGACGTCCGTCCCATTCTCTTCATCCAGGCCTGCATTGTCTGCTTCAAATCGTCCACCGTGCGCCGGACTCAGCACCGATACGCGCTTTCCCACGAAGCGCCGCCAGTCCCGCGCGTCGCGCAACGGTCGTTCGATACCGGGTGACGACACCTCCAGCACGTACCGCTCACCCACCAGCCCACTGCCGTCGAGCTTCGCCTCCAGCGCCCGGGACACCCTCGCACAATCGTCCACGGTGACGGGTGACTCGTCCGTCCGGTCAATGCGCACGTCGACAGTCGGACGGCTGGCTGTGCCCTTGCGCCTGAGCTCGAACAATTCGAGCCCAAGTGCCTCAACTTCTTGCGTGATAACGTCTTTGAGGTTGTCTTTCACTTGCTGACGAACTCACCTATAAAGACAAAAAAATGTGGGGAACCATCCCCCACATCTTCCTCGCGACGACAAAACGCCGCGCAACACTTGTAATGTAGATCACCACCGCGATAAGTCAACTCAGGACGAGGCTGCTCCCCGTGGTGCGCGCAGAGCGGCGCCGGCCACGATCACCGCGATCTGACGGCCGACATCACCAGCCCGGTGCGAGTAGAAGCGATCGTTGTCGCACCGCGTGCAGTAACTGCTGACCCGAATGTCCGTGACGCCGCAACTCCGGGCCTGCTCGGCGATGAGGGCGCGAAGGTCCACCGCCGCGGGATGCGCAATGTCGTGTCCGGTGAGCTGCCGGTACACGTCAGGGCTGACTTCATAACAGCTCCCGCAGATCGCTGGTCCCAGGTGCAGTCGCAGCTCTCGCGGGGCGATCCCCGACGCTTCCAGCGTCCGAATACCAACCTCGGTGATCCGGGCAACGGTGCCCTTCCAGCCGGAGTGCAGTATCGCGGTAGCGCCTGACGGATGCGCGATCAGCACCGGCACGCAGTCGGCGACCGACACGCCCATCGCCGTGCCGCGAGCCGGGGACGCGTGACCATCAGCATCGTTGCCTCGAAGCCAGCCCGACCAGCCGGATCGATGCGTGATCACCCGGGCGCCGTGGACCTGCCGAGCGGTGGCGAGGCGGTCTGTTGACAGGGCCAACGATGCCCGCAGCGCATCCCAACGCGACATCACGACACCGACGGTGTCGTCGCCGCTGACGGCCAAACTCCCCGCCGCACGCGTCGTGACGAACGCGCGGATGCCGAAGTCGGCGAAGTCAGTGATTTCTTCGTACGGAGCGATCGCGGTGGCGTCGCCCGGAATCGCGGTGGGGTCGCCCGGGCGTGTGACGGCGCTACCGGGGATCGCGATTGTCATCTCCCGCTAGCCCCGACGCTCGACGCTCGCGCCGAGGGCACGCAGTCGCTCGTCGATACGCTCGTAGCCACGCTCGATCTGGCCGACGTTGTTGATGACGCTCTTCCCTCGCGCGCACAGGGCCGCGAGCAGCATCGCCATCCCGGCGCGAATATCGGGCGATTCGAGCGTCGCCCCGCGGAGCGCGGATGGTCCGGACACGATCGCGCGGTGCGGGTCGCAGAGCACGATCCGCGCGCCCATGCCGATGAGCTTGTCCACGAAAAACATGCGGGACTCGAACATCTTCTCGTGCATCAGGATCATGCCCTTGCACTGGGTCGCCGTGACGATGGCGATGGACATGAGATCTGCGGGGAACGCCGGCCACGGCTGATCCTCGAGCTTGGGGACGTGCCCACCCATGTCGCTCTGGATCTCCTTCGACTGTCCGGACGCTACGATGAGATCGTCGCCGCGCACCTGGCAGGTGATGCCGAGCCGCTCGAAGCCCAGCCGGATCGATCGCAGGTGTTTGACGCCCGCGTCCTGAATGACGAGGTCCGAGTCCGTGACGGCCGCCAGGCCGATGAACGATCCCACTTCGATGTGATCCGGGCCAATGCGATGCCGTGCGCCATGAATCGTCCGGCCCCCGTGGATGGTGAGGCAGTTCGTGCCGATGCCATCGATCTGGGCGCCGAGGGCAATGAGAAAGTGCGCGAGGTCCTGGACGTGGGGCTCACAGGCCGCGTTCTCGAGGATGGTAGTTCCCTTCGCCGCCGCGGCCACGATCATCGCGTTCTCGGTGCCGGTGACACTTGGCTCATCGAGAAAGACGCGCGCGCCCACCAGGCCACGAGTCTTCAGCTCGAAGATGTCTCCGTAGGTGAACTCGACGCCAAGCTGCTCGAGCGCGAGAAAGTGCGTGTCCAGTCGTCGGCGACCGATGACGTCGCCGCCGGGCGGGGGAAGGCGAAGCGCGCCGCACCGCGCCAGCAGCGGCCCGGCGAGCAGGATGGCGCCGCGAATCTTCGCGCAGAGCACGGGATCGAGCGTCGACGCTTCGATCGATCTGGCGTTGACCGTCAGTGTG
>Ga0136611_10004282_pt1 | contig 9998 bp, 7 predicted proteins | sample AntDrymUQ2232306_2_FD_106645 | JGI IMG/M metagenome (GOLD analysis project Ga0136611, IMG submission 106645) | Polar desert sand microbial communities from Dry Valleys, Antarctica - metaG UQ223 (23.06) | ecosystem: Environmental > Terrestrial > Soil > Desert | place: Antarctica: Dry Valley... | reverse complement strand
GGCGAAGAATCCGACTTCGCCGCGATCAGCGACGCTCCGGCCGAGGTGATCTGGCGGCTGCGGCGTGCGCTGCGGGGGCGGCTGGTCGACGAGGTACGCCGGCGGGTTCGGGCCTCCGGCTTGCAGCGGGGTTCGAGCGAGGCCGAGCTGGGTTGGGCGGACTCGGTGCTCAACCGGGACGTGCTGACGATCGGCTTCGCTCGACGGGTTCCGTCGTACAAGCGGCTGACTCTGATGCTGAGCGACCCGCAGCGGCTGCGCGATCTGCTGCTGGACCCCGACCGGCCGATCCAACTGGTGATCGCAGGCAAGAGCCACCCCGCCGACGACGGCGGCAAGAAGCTGATCCAGAAGATGGTGCGCTTCGCTGACGATCCGGAGCTACGGCACCGGCTGGTGTTCCTGCCCAACTACGACATCGGGATGGCGCGCTACCTCTACTGGGGCTGCGACGTGTGGCTGAACAATCCGCTGCGGCCGCTGGAGGCGTGCGGGACGTCTGGGATGAAGTCCGCTCTGAACGGCGGTCTCAACCTGTCGATCCGTGACGGCTGGTGGGACGAGATGTACGACGGGGCCAACGGCTGGGCGATCCCCACCGCGGACGGCGTCAGCGATCCCGAGCGGCGCGACGACCTGGAGGCGAGCGGTTTGTACGACGTGCTCGGCAAGCAGGTGGCCACCCGCTTCTACGACCGGGACACGACCGGCGTCCCTCGTCGCTGGGTCGAGATGGTGCGTCACACACTGCTGACCCTGGGGCCGAAGGTGCTGGCCACGAGGATGGTCCGCGACTATGTCGAGGAGCTCTACACACCGGCCGCTGTCGCCGCCGCGACCATGGCAGCCGACGACTTCGCCGGCGCCCGGGCGCTGTCAGCCTGGCAACGTCATGTCACACGCAACTGGAACGGCGTACGGGTCGCCCATGTCGAGTCCAGCGGCGTCGGGGACGTGCCGGAGCTGGGTAGTTCGCTGACCCTGCGGGCCGAGGTGGAGCTGCCACACCTGCAGCCGGACGATGTCGAGGTCCAGGCGGCCTATGGGCCGGCCGACGATGCCGAGCAGTTGCACGACGTGAGCATCGTGTCCATGAAGCATGTCAACGGCGACGACATGCGGCACTGGTTCGAGGCAGCGGTCCCGCTGGAGCGCACCGGCGATTTCGGCTACACCGTGCGGGTACTGCCCCGTCATGACGCGCTGTGCGCGCCGGCCGAACTCGGACTTGTGACCTCGGCCTGATCGGCATGAGTGCTGAGGGCCTGCTGCTCGTCGCTTTCGTGATGGCGGTCGGCGTCGTCGGAGTGCTCATCCCGGTGGTCCCGGGGCTGCTGCTCGTTGCCGGCGCCGCGCTGGTCTGGGCGCTCACCGAACAGGACACGCTGTCCTGGGTGGTCTTCGCGGCGATGCTCGTCGTGCTCGGCATGGGCACCGCGGCCAAATACGTGTTGCCCGCGCGCAACCTGGCAGCGGCCGGAGCGCCGCGGTCGACGATGATGTTAGGGGCAGTCGGAGCTGTCATCGGCTTCTTCGTCATCCCAGTCGCCGGCCTTGTGGTCGGCGGGGTCGGCGGCGTGTTCGTCGCCGAGCTACGCCGGTTGAGCGGGAACCGCGCGGCCGCCTGGCGGTCGACCTGGGTGACGATCAAGGCGGTCGGCCTGGGCATCCTGCTCGAACTTGTCGCCGGCCTGGTCGCGGTCGCGATTTGGGTGGTCGCAGTGCTGGTGAACTGACGTCTGCGGGGTGTTCGAGTTCTCGACGCACGGTCGGTGTCATTGGATGCGGATCTGTCGTCAGATGAACCGATTCGCATCCAATGAGCGGCGCAGCACCCGGTGCCGCTCAAGACGAGTGGGAGGTTGACGGCCGAAAACGAACGTCGAGGGGCTCAGGGGTGGTCGCTGCGGTAGGTGAGCACGGTCCAGCCGAGCAGCATGCGGTAGCCGTCCTGCACCGGGTACGGCGCCCCCGACGTCAGCTTGGTCCAGTCCTTGGCGTCGGGCGCGGCGACGTGGGTGCCGTTCAACGAGTCCAGATCGACGACCACGACGTCGTCGCCTTGGAGGCGGACGGCGGCGTGCGCGCTGGACAACACGTGCTCCGGATCGTGGATGACCAGCGGCTGCGCCTGGCCGCTTTCGACGAGCTGGTGGCGTTCCGGCCGACGGCCGAGCACGACGTCACCGGTCAGGTTGGCTGTCCCGCCGTCCTCGAAGACGAGTACGCCGACGCTGCGCTGCTGCGCTGGGCTCGGTGTCTCGTCGGTCTGCGGTGGTGGGTGGAACTCGGTCTGCTCCGGGTCTGATGTCCCCTCGCCATGCGTATCGGCACCGGCCGGGGCATCGGGCCTGCGCAGCCGGCCGGAGACGGCGGCTAGGGGATCGGGCGCCGCAGCCCCCGTGCGCTGGCTGGACCCGTTTGAGGAGTCTGGGTAGCCAGGCGGGTCGGTGCCAACATGCAGGCGCGCGGATTCTTCCGTGACGGCGGGCGGCGCCATCGCTGTAACCGCCGACCACCGGAACGCGGCGCCGGCCACCGCGCCGTCGCACAGATCGTGTCGGGTGGACGGGGCCCGGCCGATCAGCGCCTGCACCGCCTCCGGATCTCCTGCCGCCACCGTTCGACCGTCGACCGTCACCGGAACGACGACGCCGTTGTCCAACGGTTGACCGTCCAGCGTCACGTCGACCCGCCCGCGTCGCAACAGGAACCCGGTCCTGCCGTCGGACACCAGTACGGCGAAGGCCGTGTCGTCGTCCTCGTCGACCATCGTCCCGGCCAGAGCATGCAGCAGCGGAGCTGCTCCCTGCGCCCGGCCGCCAAGCGCCAGGCAGGACAGCAGCGTCTCCCACACCGCGTCGGACACCTGCTCGGACGCCCACACCAGGCTGTCCGCACGGCGAGCGACGCTGCCCGACCCTGATACGACCTCACACGCTGCGTTCACGTCGCCTCCTCGGATGCACTGTAGTGATCGTGGCAGCGCAGCAGCGCTGCGCTGTAAGAGACGAGGGGCAGCTCGGCTCCCGGCGGCAGGCCCTGCCGTCCGGGCTCGGGGCGCTCCAGGGCGGTGTCCAGCAGCACGTCGTAGCTGCGCGCCCACTCCTCGGCCGGCAGCCGCACCGTCGTCGCCGTATCGCCGCCATGCAGCCACAGCAGGTAGCCGGCCGATCCGACGCCGTTGACGAACATGCCGATCGTCTGGCGGGCGACGTCATGCCACCGCTGGCCGGAAAGCTCGGCTCCGTCGGTGGCAAACCAGACCACGTCCCCGACACGGGGAAACTCGGCGCGGTGCAGTCCGGTCGATGTCCGCCGCAGTCGGAGCAACGCGGCAGTCCATTCCACGAGCGCGGCAGAACCGGACCAGTCCACATAGGACAGAGCGTTGTCCTGGCAGTAGGCGTTGTTGTTGCCGTGCTGCGTATTCCGCAGCTCGTCCCCGGCGAGCAACATCGGCACCCCGGCGGACAGCAACAGCGTCGTCAGGAAGTTGCGGGACTGGCGTCGGCGCAGTTCCTCGACGTCTGCCGTACCGGGGCCCTCGATCCCGCAGTTCCACGAGTGGTTGTTGTTCTCGCCGTCGCGGTTGTCCTCGCCGTTCGCCTCGTTGTGCTTGTCGTCATACGACACGAGATCTCGCAGCGTGAACCCGTCGTGTGCGGTGACGAAGTTGACCGACGCGGTCGGGCGCGGATAGAGGTCCGACGACCCGGTGAGTCGCGACGCGAGCTCCCGTACGCCGTCGGACCGACCGCGCCAGAAGTCCCGGACACCGTTGCGGTAGCGGTCGTTCCACTCGCTCCACTGTGAAGGGAAGCGGCCGACCTGGTAGCCGTCGGGGCCGATGTCCCACGGCTCGGCAATGAGCTTGACCCCGCGCAGGGCCGGATCCTGGCCCAGCGTGGCGAGAACGGCCCCGTGCATGTCCACCGCACCGTCGCCCGAGCGGGCCAGCGCCGGTGCGAGGTCGAACCGGAAACCGTCGACGTGCATCTGCTCCACCCAGTAGCGCAACGAGTCCATCATCAGCCGGAGACCGGGAGGCCGCGACGTGTCCAGGGTGTTGCCGCAACCGGTCACATCGGCGTACCGGAGCGGGTCGGCGGGAACCAGCCGGTAGTAGGCGGCGTCGTCGATGCCCCGAAGCGACACTGTCGGCCCGGTGTGGTCGCCTTCGGCGGTGTGGTTGTAGACGACGTCGAGGATGACTTCGAGCCCGGCTGCGTGCAGGTCCTTGACCATCGCCTTGAACTCGGTGACCTGTTGACCGCGCGCGCCGCTGGAGGAATAGCCGGCGTACGGCGCGAAGAACGCCAGACTGTTGTAGCCCCAGTAGTTGCGGAGTCCGAGCCGCAGCAACCGGGGTTCGCTCATGAAGTGATGCACCGGCAGCAGTTCCACGCTGGTGACGCCGAGGCCGGTGAGGTGTTCGACAACGGCGGGGTGGGACAGTCCGGCGTACGTGCCGCGAAGTCCTTCCGGTACGCCGGGATGGCACCGGGTGAATCCTCGTACGTGCGTCTCGTATAGCACTGTGTCCGTCCAGGGCACCGCCGGGGGACGATCGGACTCCCAGTCGAAATCGTCGTCGACGACGACGCTGCGGGGCACGTACGGCGCGGTGTCCCGGCCGTCGTGGCGCCCTGCGCCCAGAACGGATTCGTGCGGTTGATAGGTCCCCTCGATTGCCCGGGCGTACGGGTCCTGCAGCAGCTTCGCCGGGTTGCAGGCCGGGCCGTGCACCCGGAAGCCGTACCGCTGGCCGGGGCCGACGCCGGGCAGGTGACCGTGCCAGACCTGCTCGGTCAGCCCGGGCAGGGCCAGCCGGGTCTCCTGGTCGGCATCGTCGAACAGGCACACCTCGACCGCGTCCGCGGCCGGCGCCCACAGCGCGACGTTCGTTCCCGCCTGGTTCCAGCTCGCACCCAGATCGTGGTGACCTGGCGGCGCGGACGGACCCATGCCGGGGCAGCTTATGGTGCCGAGCGCAGCTGGCGTTGCGAGCACACAACAGGAGCGCAGTGGACGGAGCTGCGCGGGGTCAGAGCGGTGCCGACGATGCGGTTGGATGAAACGCATGGTGTTGCCTGCCCACGAGCATCCGGACATGGTCGTCGGGGTGGACGACGGCACAGTTGTCCACCTGGATCGGGTCACCGTCCGTCGGGGCGGCAACGATCTGCTCGCGGAGCTGTCCTGGTCGGTGGAACTGGACGAGCGGTGGGTGGTTCTCGGACCCAACGGTGCCGGAAAGACGACGCTGCTGCAGCTGATCAGCGCCCAGCTGCACCCGACCCGCGGCACCGTCCACCTGCTCGGCGAGCAGGTCGGAATGGTCGACGTCTTCGAACTCCGACCCCGGATCGGCCTGACGACTGCGGCACTTGCCAGCCGGATACCCGAGCACGAGAACGTGGTCGACGTCGTCGTCAGTGCGTCCTACGCCGTCGTCGGCCGCTGGCGGGAGAGCTACGAGGAGACCGACCTCGCCCGGGCGCGTGAGCTGCTCGGCCAGCTGGGCGTGGCGGCTTTGGCCGACCGGACGTTCGGGACGCTGTCCGAGGGCGAGCGCAAACGGGTTCAGATCGCGCGGGCGCTGATGACCGACCCCGAGTTGATGCTGCTGGACGAGCCGGCAGCAGGGCTGGACCTCGGCGGGCGAGAGGATCTGCTCAGCCGGCTCTCCGAGCTTGCCGCCGACCCGGATGCGCCCGCACTGGTCCTCGTCACCCACCACGTCGAGGAGATCCCGCCGGGGTTCGGCCACGCGCTGCTGCTGCGCGAGGGCCGCGCCGTCGCCGGCGGTCTGCTCGACGACGTCCTGACCGAGGACAACCTCAGCCTGACGTTCGGGACTCCGCTGCAACTGGAGCGGGCGGATCATCGATGGTTCGCCAGAGCCGCTGGTGCGAACCCCGACGCCAGCACGCCACGGCGATAGAGACTGCCGCGGCACTCCACAGCACATAGCGGATCACGTCCGAATCACCCAGCACCCGGTTGTCCGGAAATAACCACGCCAGCGGGGAATGCAGGTCCGCCCGGTCCGGCGCCGCCACCCACGTCGTGTCCCCCGACCAGCCGTGCCGGACCACGACGGCATACAGGACCGCTCCCCACGTCGCCGCGGCGGCGCTCAATCCTCGCCCGAGCCCGGGTAGCTGGGACACGAACCAGACGATCACGAGAACCGCCACGGGAAGTACGACGACGAGTTGCCGTCCCGGCCACCAGTACCCGTGCATGGTCAGCGCGACATACGTCGCGGTCAGCCAGCCGACACCGAGCGTCAGAAGCAGCACTGTCCATTGTGGAGGCCGCCGTCCGAGCATCATCGCGGCGGCCGGCACGAGCAGCAACCATGCCGGCTGCCATGCCCCCAGGCCAAAGTCCCGGTCGATCAGCAGGCCCAGGATCCTGATGCTGCGCCCGGGGTAGTTCGGATCGAACCCGACGACCCCGAACTCGCCGCCGGCTGAACACGCGCCGAGCGATCTTCCATGGGCTGTCCGCGCTTACCCGGCGTCGGGCCTGCTCGACATCGATCCGTTCTCTGGGCAACCCCCAGAGCTTGACGGCGTAAGGCGCGTAGAGCTCCGGGCCCAGCGAGGTTCTCAGGGCGCCGCCGTAGGACGAGGCGCGGTCGTCGCTGCCCGACCAGCCGGCGAGCCGGAAGGGCGTGCAGATCGAGTCGCGGGTGATTCGCCGCAGCGCTGTCGCAGGAACTGTGCGGGTGATCTCGGTGGGTTTGAGCGGGAAGCTCAGCCAACGGTCGTACAAACGCAACCGGCCGCGCCGGGGTCGGATCTGCAGGTCCGCGCCCAGGAGGGCTCGCAGGTCGGCGAGCAGCGCAGGAGGCGTCGACGGGTGCAACCGATGGCTGCCGTGATCGACTCGTACGCCGGCCACCTCGAAGGAGGCGGCAAGCCCGCCGAGAGCGGCGGATCTCTCGAAGAGCTGTGCCGACTTGCCGGCAAGCGCCGCCCGCCAGGCAGCGGTCAAACCCGCCGCACCGCCGCCCAGCACGACCAGGTCACACGTGCTGACAGCCGTCGGGGACGTCACGTCACCACCGTAGTTGCCGCACTTTGTGTTTAGGCTTGCCTAAGTTAGGCTCCCCTAAGTCTCAGCCGACCGAGGAGCGTTTCGTCCATGCCCGTGCCGAACCGTGCCTGGCCCGATGGCCGTCGTAACCATGCAGTTGCCGCCGCCACCGCGCTCGGGCTGACTCTCGTCCTGGCCGGCTGTGGCGGCGCCGATTCCGACGCGGCCAGCTGTGCCACCGACGCCGGCGGGTCCACGTCGGACACCGGACCGGCAGCGGACACCGGGTCCGGGTCGGGTAGCGGCTCCGGTGCCAGCGCCGAATCCACGGAGGTCGACGACTCCCAGCTGGTTGTGTACTCCGGGCGCAACGAGGAGCTCGCCGGGCCCCTCTACAAGCAGTTCACCGACGAGTTCGGCATCGAGCTCTCCGTCCGCTACGGCGACAGCGCCGCCTTGGCCGGTCAGCTGATCGAGGAGGGCAACCGGTCACCGGCGGACGTCTTCGTCTCCCAGGATGCCGGCGCGCTCGGCGCATTAGCCAAGGGCGAGTGTCTCGGTGAGCTGGCCACAGAGGTGCTTGACCGGGTTCCCGCGAGCTTCCGCGCGGATGACGGCGACTGGGTGGGGCTCACCGGTCGGGCCCGCGTCGTCGTCTACAACCCCGACCTGGTCGAGGAGAATGACCTGCCGGAATCGCTCGACGACATCTCCAGCGACCAGTTTCGCGGACAGGTGGGAATCGCTCCGAGCAACGCCTCCTTCCAGTCGTTCGTGACTGCGCTGCGGGTGCTTGACGGAGAAGAGGAGGCCCGCGCCTTCCTCGAGGGGTTGGTCGACAACGAGGTGCGGGTCTACGACAACAACCTCGCGATTCTCGACGCGGTGGATTCCGGTGAGATCGCTCTGGGCTTGATCAATCACTACTACTGGTACGAGCTGGCCGCCGAGGTGGGCGAGGAGAACGTCACCGCCCGGCTGCACTTCCTCCAGGACGGCGACGCCGGATCGCTGGTCAACGTGTCGGGAGCGGCTCAGCTGGTGAACTCGGACATGTCCGGTGATGCCCAGGGTCTCATCGAGTTCCTGCTCTCCGATGCCGCCCAGGAGTACTTCTCTGACACGCTGTACGAGTATCCGCTCGTCGAAGATGTGCCTGTTCCGGATGCGCTGCCCGACCTGGAAAGCCTGGCTGCACCGGATCTGGACCTGTCCGATCTCGACTCGTTGGCCGAGACCACTGAACTGCTCAGCGAGGTCGGGCTGAGCTGACCGTGACCTTGTGACGCTGGCTCCTCCTGCGCAACGGACACCCATTGCGGTGGCCGTGAGCCGGCCTGCGCGCAGAGGACTGCCGATCGGCTTGGCCGGCGCGGCGCTGGTGGCGGCGACGATCGCCCTACTCCCATTGATCTACCTCGCCGTCCGGGCCGGCCAGCTCAATGCGGCCCGCGTGGTGGACGTTCTCGGCCGGGTCCGCAGCCTGGAGCAGCTCGGGCGCAGCATCCTTCTCGCCGCTGTCGTCACGACCGGCTCGCTGAGCCTCGGTGTCGCATCGGCCTGGGTGGTGGCCCGCACCGACGTCCCGCTGCGCCGGCTCTGGGCGGTGCTGGCGGCGCTGCCGCTTGCCGTCCCGACCTACGTCGCGGCGTACGCCTGGGTCGCCGCCCTACCGGAGATCGCCGGCTTCGGCGGAGCCGCCCTCGTCCTGACCCTGTGCTGCTACCCCTACGTCTTCCTGCCGGTCGTCGCGACGCTGCGGGGGGTCGACCCGGCCTGGGAGGAAGCCTCTCGCTCCGCGGGTGTGGGGGCGCTCGGCACGTTCTTCCAGGTGACGCTGCGCCAGATCCGCCCGGCCGCCGCAGCCGGATCGCTGCTCGTCGCGCTCTACGTCATCAGCGATTTCGGTTCGGTGTCGATCCTGCGATACGAGACGCTGACGGTCGGCATCTACCGGGCCTTCACCAACAACCCGTTCGACCGGACCGCCCCGGTGGTGCTGTCCGGACTGCTCGTCCTCGTCACAGCGATCGTGGTGTTCGCCGAGGCGGGTAGCCGTGGCCGCGGCCGGTACTCCCGGCTCGGCGGCGGTGCGGCCCGCCCGCCTCCCGTGGTCCGTCTCGGCGTCCGGCGTACCCCCGTGCTGGCCGGCATGAGCGCGGTCTCGGCGTTGGCGATCGGCGTTCCGGCCCTCAGCCTGGCCTACTGGCTGGCGATCGGGAGGTCTGCGGCACTGGACCTGCCGGAAATCTTCGGCGCCGCGACCACGTCGATGTCCTTGGCCGCCGGGGGCGCCGTCGTCACCACCGCCCTCGCGCTGCCGGTCGGGCTGCTCGCCGCGCGGCATGCGGGATGGTTCCCGCGGTTGATGGAGCGGGCGGCGTACGTCGGGCACGCCGTCCCGGGTGTGGTCGTCGCGCTGTCGCTGGTGTTCTTCGCCGTCAACTACGCCTTTGAGCTGTACCAGAGCGTGCCGCTGGTGCTCTTCGCGTACGCCGTGCTGTTCCTGCCACTGGCCGTGGCCGGCGTGCATGCCTCGGCGGCCCAGTCGCCGCCGGCGATGGAGGAGGTGGCCAGATCGCTCGGGAGCTCTCCCCGGCAGGTGCTGCGCCGGGTGACGCTGCCGCTGGCCGCCCCCGGGATCGCAGCCGCCGCGGTACTCGTCTTCATCACCTGCATCAAGGAGCTGACCGCCACCCTGATGCTGCAGCCCACCGGAATGACCACCCTGGCCACCGAGCTGTGGACGCAGACCTCTGTCCGGGCGTACGCCGCCGCCGCGCCGTACGCTGCGATGCTGGTGCTGCTCTCGGCATTGCCGGCGTACCTGCTCGGGCGGCGCAGTCACCGATGGGGGGTTCGGCATGAGTGAGCTGGCAATACACGGCCTGCGGAAGTCCTTCGGTGCCACCGAGGTGCTGTGCAGCATCGACCTCACGGTCCCATCC
>Ga0136611_10004281_pt1 | contig 9999 bp, 9 predicted proteins | sample AntDrymUQ2232306_2_FD_106645 | JGI IMG/M metagenome (GOLD analysis project Ga0136611, IMG submission 106645) | Polar desert sand microbial communities from Dry Valleys, Antarctica - metaG UQ223 (23.06) | ecosystem: Environmental > Terrestrial > Soil > Desert | place: Antarctica: Dry Valley... | reverse complement strand
TACCGGACCGTCGCTCGCCGGCAAGGTCGCCTCGTGGCCTGGGTCGGCGGCGCCCGGCGACGTCTCGCCCGACGCGCTGGGCCGCTCCAGGACGGCGGTCATGCCGCGAACATGGGATCCCGCCAGCGCGGCCGCGGCTGCGGCCGTGACCGGAACGGTCTCCAGCGGCCCGGGTGACGTGCCCACCCGCAGGGCCGCGAACGTCGGATCGTTGCCACCGGAGATCGGGATGCCGACCATCGCCCTCACGGCTCTCTGGCCGTCGCGCGGCGGGGCGCCGTTCACCATCCAGGCAGGGGCCGCCGTCGTGGCAGAACGAACGGCCGTTCGACGTTCCCGGCGGCCCGGGTCCCCTCGATCATCCGTTCGACGGTCGGCCGGCCCACCCCGGGCGGGCGCCGCGGAAGGGAGGGGTGAGGGACTGCGCTCCCGGAATGGATCGGCCAGGGTCGATGCCCGCCGACGTGGGACGGCGTCCTCCATCACGGTCACGCGTACGTACCGTGCGGCCGGTGGCCGGGCCCGCAGAACCTCGACCAGCGCCGCGCCAGCGGCCACCCCGAGGACCAGCCCCAGGGCCAGGAAGGTGAACTCGCTCGCAGTCATCCGGCGCGCCTCCTCCGCTCCTGCCCCCTCGAGCGGGCGTTGCCCCGAACCCCAGCGTAGCTGCGAGATTCGCCAGCGTCAACTCTCGCGACCGGACCGTGTCGAACGATCGGGGAGCCTGCCGAACGCGGCGCTCGGCAACCCGGTCTGTGCAACCCCTCGAATGCCAGTGGTAGATTCGCCCTGTCGGCGGACGCGCCGAGTGCTCCCGCTGCCCCGAGTGTCACGACCACGGAAAGGCACGTCCCCGGTTGGCCATCGAACCCCTGCAGGAATTCCTCGTCCAGCCCGTGGACGCATCCTGGTTGCAGTGCAACATCGAGTGCCAGGAAGCGTGCCCGGTCGGGACGAACTGTCGCGGCTACCTGAACCTCGCCGCGGAAGGCCGGTTCGAGGAGGGCTACATCCTGTCCCGCGAGCCCAACCCGGTCGCTGCGATGTGCTCGTATGTCTGTTCCGCCCCGTGCGAGCGCGCGTGTCGGCGCGGCGACATCGATCGTCCGCTGGCGATCCGGGCGATGAAGCGCTTCCTCGTGGAGTGGCACGAGGCGTCGGGCATCCCGGACGTGATGCCCCAGATCACGCCGCGTGCAGAACGGGTCGCCGTCGTCGGTGCCGGACCGGCCGGGATTTCCGTCGCACGTGAACTCGCGATGAAGGGCTACCAGTGCAGTGTCTTCGACAGCCTGCCCTTCGCGGGGGGCACGATGCTTATCGGAGTGCCCGCCTTCCGCCTGCCGCGCGAGGCGATCGAGATGGACGTGCGCCTGGTGGAGCGCCTCGGGGTCACGTTCAAATACGACACGGAGATCGGCAAGGACATCACCTTCGAGCAGCTTCAGCAGGACTTCGACGCGATCGCGATCACGGCGGGCGCGATGGACGCAGTCGCGCTGGACATCCCGGGCTCCGATCTGGAGGGCGTGGACTACGGCGTCGACTTCATGAAGAAGGCCAACCTCGGCCAGCCGCTCGAGGTCGGCAACGACGTCGTCGTCATCGGTGGCGGCTATACCGCGATGGACTGCTCGCGCACGAGCCTGCGCCACGGCGCGGACCGCGTCTCGATCTGCTACCGGCGCACCCGCTCGGAGCTCGTGGTCGACGAGGAGGAGCTCGGCGAGACGGAGCGCGAAGGCGTGAACATGGAGTTCCTCGCCAGCCCCGTCGAGATCCTCGGCGAGGACGGCAAGGTGACCGGCGTCAGGTTCATCCGCAATCGACTGGGTGAGCCGGACGCCTCCGGCCGTCGGTCGCCGGTGCCGATCGAGGGTTCGGAGTTCGTGATCCCGGCCCAGACCGTCATCCCCGCCGTTTCCCAGGCGGCCGACCTGACCTTCCTGCCCGTCGAGGCCACGTTCGAGATCAACCGAGGCCGGGTCAAGGTGGATCCCGCGACGTACGCCACGAACGTCAAGGGCGTGTTCGCCTGCGGCGACTTCGTGACCGGGCCGACGACCCTGATCGAAGCGGCCGGCCACGGCAAGAAGGCGGCCTACGCGATCGATCGCTACCTGGCCGGCCGGACGGATGTCACGGTCGCCGCGAACGTGAAGATCACCAGCTCGTGGCGCTTCGAGATGCCCGAGTTCTACGACGTCTTGCCCCGCCAGCACATCCCGGTGACGAGCGTCGTGTCGCGCATGCCCTCCACGGACCCCACGATCAACTTCAACACCCCGGTCGAGCTGGGCTACGACGCCAACGCCGCCGTGGCCGAGTCCACGCGCTGCCTGATGTGCAACTTCAACATCTGGTTCGACCCGTTCCGCTGCGTTCTGTGCGGGGCCTGTGCGGACGTCTGCCCCGAGGGCGTCATCCACATGGTGGACATCAACACGCTCAAGTCGGAGGGTCTCCTGCCTGAACTCGAGGAGGCCTACGGCTGGGAGCAGGGCGGGGCGATGATCCTGGATGAGGAGCGCTGCATCCGGTGCGCGCTGTGCGTCAAGCGATGTCCGTTCGACGCCATTACGATGGAGCGGTTCGAGTTGCAGGAGATCTCGACGGACGGCCGGCTCTACAAGGAGTCGTACCGTGACGCCCAACTCGCCGGCACGCCCGGCGTCGCAGGAGGAGCCCGGTGAGTTTCCTGGAGCGGGTGGACCAGACCATCCGCCGGAGCCCGGTGTGGCGCTCCATCTTCCGCCAGCCCTACCCGCGCGACGAGCGCTCGCGGGCGTACGCGGTCATGAACAACGTGTTCCTGCACATCCACCCGGTGCGCGTCCGCCAGCACGCGGTCAAGTTCGCCTACACCTTCTGCCTGGGTGGGCTGTCCTTCTTCCTGTTCCTGGTGCTGACCGTGACCGGGGTCTACCTGATGTTCTTCTACGTCCCGTCAGCGACCCAGGCCTACACCAACATCCTGGACATCCAGAGCTCGGTCACGTTCGGCCTCCTGACCCGGAACATCCACCGCTGGGCGGCCCACCTGATGGTCTTCTTCGTGTTCCTGCACATGATGCGGGTCTTCTACCACGGGGCCTACAAGCCACCGCGCGAGTTCAACTGGGTGGTCGGTGTCGTGCTCCTGTTCCTGACCATCATGCTGAGCTTCACGGGCTACCTCCTGCCGTGGGACCAGATCGCCTACTGGGCGATCACCATCGGCACGAACATGGGTGGCTACGCGCCGCTGTTCAACACGCCCGTCTCGCGCATCCTGCTGGGCGGCGTGGAGGTCGGGCAGAACACGCTCCTGCGCTTCTACGTGCTGCACATCATGGTCCTGCCACTCGTGGCCGCCATCTTCCTCGCCGTCCATTTCTGGCGCATCCGCAAGGACGGGGGCATCAGTGGCCCGCTGTGAGCTGACCGATGTCTGACGTCAAGACTCCGACCGAACGACGAGAGGTCCAGCCGGTCGACCCGGCGCGCCGCACGGAGATCGACAAGCAGCGCGTGCCGATGTCGGCGCGCCCGTATCGACTGCTTGCGCTGGTCAAGCAGGACGCCGTCGTCCGCGTCCAGAAGGAACCCGACGACACGGTCATGACCTGGCCCCACCTGCTGTCCATCGAGTTCCTGGCGGCGGGCGTGATGAGCGTCTTCCTGCTGATGATGGGGCTGTTCATCAACGCCCCGCTCGAGGAGCTGGCCAACGGCAACGTAACGCCGGCCGTGGCCAAGGCGCCGTGGTACTTCCTGGGGCTGCAGGAACTGCTTGCGTATTTCCATCCGACGGTCGCCGGGGTCCTCGTGCCCACGTTCGTGTTGGTCGGCGCAGCGTTCATCCCGTTCGTGGATCGCGGCGACGTCCTGGCGACTCGACCCTCGCAGCGCAAGACCGCGGTCGTCCTGTTCACGCTCTTCTGCATCCTCGGACTCATCCTGACCTTCGTCGCGATCTTCTTCCGTGGACCGGGCTACTCCTTCATCATCCCGTTCATCACCGCCCCCGGCGTCTACTTCGCCCTGTGACATCTCGAGGACCGCTGAGCAGACGATGAGCAATTACCACGTCCAGCCGATCGACAAGCCTGCCGCCCTGACCAAGGAGGCGCTCAAGGCCCTGCGCAAGGCGCAGGTCCAGGGCGTATCGAGGCGCCAGCTCCTGCGAACAGCCATCGGCGCCAGCATGGGCCTGTGGCTGCTGGAGCTGACCGCGGGCACGATCGGCTTCGTCTGGCCGAACCTCCAGAAGGGGTTCGGCGGCAAGCTGCCCATCGGCGACCTGGCCACGGTCATGACGCAGAACAGCGTGTTGCCGATCCAGGAGGGCTTCCCGGCGTACTACCCGGAAGCCCGTGCCTTCGTGATCCTCGTGGACCCCGGGCAGCAGCGCTTCATCCCCGGCGAGGACACCACGGGAGACGGCACGGCGCTCAACGTCCGCGCCCTCTACCAGCGCTGCCCACACCTCGGCTGCAAGCCGAACGCCTGCGTCAAGAACTTCTGGCTGGAATGCCCGTGCCACGGCTCACGCTACGACCGGCTCGGGATCAAGGCGGACGGTGCCCAGTACGGGCCGGCGCCGCGCGGCATGGATCGCTTCTCGGTCACGGTCGACGGGGCAGGAGCCCTGACCATCGACACGGGCAAGATCACGCTCGGTCCACTGCCGGTCGCCCTCGGGCAGCCCGGGATCATCCCGCCGCGCACCCCGACCGGATGCATCTGAGTCCCGTGTCCACCCGCCGACACCGTCGAGGAGATCGATGAGCGACACGCCCGGACGAGAACCCGCGCGCCTGGAGCCCGAGCCTCCGGAGCAGAGCTCTCCGGAGCAGCGACTGCCGGCGACCCGGCCGCCGGTCTTGCCTGCGCCGGTCGAGCGGTTCACGTCGCCGCCCGCGGTCCGCGCCTTCGAGCTGACGCCGGAGCGAGCGGCGCAGGTCGTCCGCCAGTCGTCGAACGCTCGTTGGGTCGGGTTCCTGGCCGTCGTCGTCGTGATCCTGTTCGTCGCGATCTATTGGTTCTACGAGCTTGGCCTGCCGCTCGGGATCTCCCAGCCACGCCTGGAGTCCGAAGTCGACGCCCAGCAGGTCACTGCCGTGGAGCGCGGCTACAACGTCTACGAGGCCAACTGCGCTCGATGCCACGGCAAGCAGGGTGAGGGTGGCATCGGGCCGACCCTCAATCGCCAGGACAAGCTGTTCGCCCACCTGTCGGAGGACTACCTGCGCAACATCCTCAACGTCGGTGGCCGGTATGCCTGCGGAGATCCGAAGTCGCTCATGCCGGTCTGGTCGGACACGGGCGATCCGCCCGGACCCCTGAACTACCGTCAGATCGACGAGCTGATCGCGTTCATTCGCGCCACCGGCGACGAGACGTACATCGCCCGCCATCCGGAGCTGCTGGATCCGCGCATCGATCCCGTCTCCGGCAAGGTCGTCACGTTCAAGGGCTGGCGCGACGCGAACTACAAGCCGGAACCCGCCGCGACGCCCTATCCCGCCTGCTGGAAGGATGAGTTCGCCGCGCCGGCATCGGGCGAACCCGGCGGGTCCGCGGCACCTGGCGGCTCCGCGGCGCCTGCCGCGAGTGCCCCGCCCGCTGGTTCGGCGGCGCCGGTCGGGTCGGCCGCGCCGGCCGGTTCCGCGGCCGCCGGCGCGACCGTGACGATCACGGCGTCCGGCATCGCCTTCACGACGCCCGAGGTAGCGACGCCGGCAGGGACGCCGTTCACCCTGAGCTTCGACAACCAGGATGCGGGTGTGCCGCACGACGTCCAGTTGAAAGACGCCTCCGGGGCCGAGATCTTCAAGACGGACACGTTCCCGGGAGCGGCCAAACGCGACTACCAGGTCCCCGCCCTGGCGGCCGGGACGTATACGTTCATCTGTACCGTGCACCCGAACATGACCGGAACCCTGACAACATCATGACCGACGGTCCGGCCAACCTGGTCGGACCCGCTGAGGATGGAGGACGATGGCCCAACAGGCGCTCGGAACCGGGATGATCGTGCCGCGCAAGCGGGCCATGTTCGGGTTGCTCGACGCGGACGGTTGGGCGTGGGCGGGCATCAAGGCCTTCATGTGGATGATCCTGATCATCCTGCTGCTCGGCTATATCCCGGATCGCGCCTACTACCTCACGGTCAACCGGACCGTGGACCTCGGCGTCCTCGCCTGGTCGCCGATCAACCTGTGCCCGCCCGGGAACGAGTCGCTGCCGTGCCCGGCGCCGGTGGGTGCAGTCGTTCCGTGGCATCCCTCGCCCGAGCAACTCGCCCTGCCCGAGGCACGCACGGACGGGAACGTCGTCCAGGTCGGCAAGAAGCTGCTGTACATCGGGGGGTCCGATGGCAAGGCGGCGCAGACGTCGGTGTTCGTGGCGGAGGTCGTCCCGACCGGCAACTTCGATCGATGGGCTGACGGCCCGGCGCTCCCGGAGCCACGATCGGATGCCAGCGTCGTTGTCGTGGCCGGGGTCATCTATGTCATCGGCGGCTACGACGCGGAGGGCAAGCCGACGGACACGGCCTTCTCGCTCAAGGTGGACGCCCAGACGGGCGCGCTCGAGGACTGGACCCCGATCGAGGGCCTGAAGTTGCCGGAGGCACGTGCCGGCGCCGCCGGGTTGGCCTCGCCGGACGGCATCCTCCTGCTGGGCGGCACGGGGCCCGCAGGCATCGCCGACACGACCTGGAAGAGCCGGCTCAAGACGGACGGGACCCTCGAGAAGTGGGAAGTCGAGACACCGCTCGCCCGCGCGGTCTCCGACGCCGGCGCGGCCGTCCTTGGTGACAACATCTGGGTCTACGGCGGGCACGACGCGAACGGGCCGGTGGGTGGCGTCCAGCGTGGCGACGTGGGCCTCAAGGCGGCCGAGGGACTCCCCGAGGATCCGAACGAGGGCAAGGTCGTGGCGTGGGCCACGAACGACGCGGCGAATCTGCCGGTCGCGCGCGACGACGCTGCTGCCTGGGCGGCCAACGGGACGCTCTACCTGGTCGGCGGAGCGGATGCCGCAGGCCCGCAGCGGGAGTTGTACTGGGCGGTTCCTACGACCACCGGCGACCTCAGCGAGTGGAAGCATCTTGATGTCAGTGACCTTCCGAACGGCCTGCGTGGCGGGTCTCCGGTCGTCAACGGACCGAATGCCATCATCGTCGGTGGTGAAACGACCGATGGGGTCGTGGCCACGTCCGTTCGGGCCAACGTGGCGCCGATGAGTCCGTTCTTCCAGCTGGGCCTCGTCGGCGCGACCGTGCCGGGGCTCACGATCCAGGGCGAGATCGGGCAACAGCTGGGCTACCTGAACGCAGCGGGCGCCGGGACGGTGAACTTCATCATCGTCCTGTTGCTCGGCTGGGCATTCGCCCACAAGGACCGCTCCCGGGCGATGCTCGAACGGCTCGCCAAGCGTCGCCACCGCCGCCGCTGATCGAAGGTCAGCCCGGGCCCTGAGCGATCGATCAGGCGGGGAGGTCGCCCTCACCGGGCTCCGGGGCTCCGGTCCGGGTCGGCAGGCCGGCGCGCTGCCACGCGTCCATCCCGCCGGTCACGTTGACCACGTCCGTGCGACCCGACCGTTGCAGGAATCCGGCCACCGCTGCGGATCGTCCGCCAAGGTGGCAGATGACCATGATGGGGCGGTCCGCCGGGACCTCAGAGACGCGTTGAGCGAAGGCCGACGTCGGCACGAGCATCGCTCCCGGGGCCCGGATGTCGGCAAACTCACTGGCTTCGCGCACGTCCAGCAGGACCGGCCGCGACGGGTCCTCGCGCAGGCGCCGCTCCGCTTCGGTCACATCGATCTGGACCAGTCCGTCCGGTGTCGTCATGCGAGGTCGGCCAGGGATCGGCGGCTACCGAAGCCGGACTCCAGTTCGTGCCAGTGATCCACGGACGTCTCGCCGAGCTGCCAACACAGCCAGACCTGGCGCCCGGCGACCAGCGCCGGGAAGTCGATCAGGCCACGCTCGATGTCGCGCAGGCTGATGCCAAGACCGTCGATCCTCGACACGGCGGCAGCCATCTGGTCCACCACGCCCTTCATCCGCAACCGGACCCGCCGATCCTCGACCTCATCGACCTCCGACGATCCGCCGCCAGAGGGGGAGTGGGCGGCCAGCGAAGCGTCGCGCAGCCGGATCAGCTCGGCGCGCTGGTCCGCGAGGGTGGCCAGCAGGGGCGCGACCTCCGTCAGGACGGCGTTGGCGGCATCGATGTCGTAGAAGCGGGTCATCGAGCGGATTCTAATCCGTGCCGGCCGCGTCCGCCCCCGCACCAGCCCGCCGGAGCGGTACCATCGCCCACATCCGGGCTCGATGGAGGCGCCGCAGGGTCTCCGGACCGGATCGTGAGGAGCGCATGGACCTGGGTCTTGGCGGTGCTCGCGCCCTGGTCGGTGGCGGCTCGGGCGGACTGGGTGGAGCCGTGGGCGAGGCCCTCGCCGCTGAAGGCGCGCGAGTCGGGCTCGTCGCCCGGCCCTCGGATCGATTGATCGAGGCCAGCGAGCGCCTGCCCGGCAGCCTCGCGGTGGACGCCGATCTCGCCACAGCCGACGGTCCGGCCGGCGCCGTGACCAGGACCGTGGAGGCGCTCGGCGGGCTCGACCTGCTCCTGGTGAACTCCGGTGGACCGCCACCCGGCGGGTTCGCGGAGCTCGACGAAGACGCCTGGGATCGGGCCATCGATGGGACCCTGCGCAGCGCCCTGCGCCTGATCCGCGCCGCCCTGCCGCACCTGGCCCGGAGCGACCGACCGGCGATCCTCGTCATCCTCTCGTCGTCCGCGCGCGAACCGGTGGCGAACCTGACGACCTCGAACGTCCTGCGCCCGGGCCTCGCCGGGTTGATCAAGTCGCTCACCGCGGAGATCGCGCCGATCCGGATCAACGGGCTGGCGCCCGGCCGCATCTCCACCCGGCGCATCGCCCAGCTGGACGCCACGACGGCCCAGCGCAGCGGCACCTCCGTCGACGAGGTCAGGACCCAGCAGATGGCCCGGATCCCGCTCGGCCGGTACGGTGAACCGGCGGAACTCGGGCGCCTGGCAGCCTTCCTGCTGTCACCGGCGGCGTCGTATGTGACCGGTGCGATCGTGCCCGTCGACGGCGGCATGGTCCGGGCCCTGCCCTGATGGGGTCGTTGATGCGTCGGGTCTTCCTGTGGGCCGCCCGCAACGGGTGGCTCAAGGACCGTCTGCCGAGATTGCCCTTCATGCAGCGGGCCGTCCGCCGGTTCATGCCCGGCGAGTCGCTGGAGGACGCGCTCGCCGCGGCAGTCCCGCTCCAGGCCGCGGGGATCGGCTCCATGTACACGAAACTTGGCGAGAACCTGAGCAGCCTCGCCGAAGCCGATGCCGTCGCCGACCAATACATCGCCGTCCTGGATGCGATCAAGGCGCGTGGCCTGCGTGGCGAGATCTCGGTCAAACCCACCCAGCTCGGCCTGGACCTTGACGCGGACCGGGCGCTGACCCACCTCGTGCGCCTGGCCGAGCACGCCGCGGCGATCGATTCCTACCTGTGGATCGACATGGAGGGCAGCGCCTACACGGAACCCACCATCCGCCTGTACGAACGCCTCCGCGCCGTCCAGCCGCGTACCGGGATCTGCCTTCAGGCGTACCTGCACCGGACCGCCGGCGATTTCGATCGACTGCGCCCGCTGGATCCCGCCATCCGCCTGGTCAAGGGCGCCTACGACGAGCCCGATTCGATCGCCTGGCGCGACAAGGGCGAGGTGGACGGGAGTTACCGTGACCTCGCGGTCGACTTCCTCACGAAGGGCCGCGGCCGTCCGGTCCGCCTCGGCCTGGGCACGCACGACGTCGCGCTGATCGAGCGGATCGCGGCGGCGGTGGCGCCCGTCGGGATCGAGCGTGGCGGCTTCGAGATCGAGATGCTGTACGGCATCCGGACCAGCGAGCAGTTCCGACTCGCCAAGGGCGGCTACCGCGTGCAGACCCTCATCGCGTACGGTGACGCCTGGTT
>Ga0136611_10004280_pt1 | contig 10000 bp, 9 predicted proteins | sample AntDrymUQ2232306_2_FD_106645 | JGI IMG/M metagenome (GOLD analysis project Ga0136611, IMG submission 106645) | Polar desert sand microbial communities from Dry Valleys, Antarctica - metaG UQ223 (23.06) | ecosystem: Environmental > Terrestrial > Soil > Desert | place: Antarctica: Dry Valley... | reverse complement strand
GGTCGGCGGCGCCGTCGCCGTCGAGCTGCTCGATGAGCAACGGCTCACCGCTCCGGAGCACGGTGAGCGCGGGGTGCGGCAGGTGCGACGCCGTACCGGACACGCGGCTCACGCCGGCGATGATGCTCGCGCGCTCCGCGTCCACGAGGGCGCGGGCGACGCCGCGCAGCGTGCCATCGTCATCGACCATGTCGATCGAGCAGCCGTCCGCGAACTCGGGGACCGCGACTCGCGCGGCGCGGTCCACCGTCTCGTCGTATTCGAGGGATGTGGCAAGCCGCCGACCCGCGTCGGCCAGGAACGCGCTACGCCCTTGGGCGAGCCGCTCGCGGGTCAGCATGCGCGTCAGCTCGTCCTCGGCGCGCTCGCGCTCGTCGGTGCGCGCGACGAGCCGCTCGCGCATGATGAGGAAGTCGTGCGCGAGCGCTTCGAGCTCGTCTCCGCTCCGGATGTGGAGGTCGATGATCGCCGATTCGTCGTCGGCCATGCGGCGCGTGGCCTCGCGCAGGGCCTCGATCGGCGCGGACAACTTCCGCGCCGCATACCAGCCAAGCACGGTCGCGAAGGCGAGGGCGCCGAGCGCCGCGAGCGCCGAGCGGCTCAACTGCTCGACCAGCGGCTCATACATCTCGTCCGTGGGGAAGAAGGTCTCGACCACCCAACCGGTTCTGGGCGCCGGGGCAGCCGCGACCAGCGCCGGAGCTCCGTCCGCGGTCAGCCCATCTTCGGCCGCCGCCTCGCCGCCGAGCGCCCGCGTCACGGCGGTATTCTCGGTTCGATACGCGGTGAGAATCTTGCGCGGATCCGGGTGCGTGAGGCGAACGCCGCTCGCGTCGAGGACGCTCGCGTACCCGCGCTGCCCGACGCGAATGCCGCTCATTCGCTCGCTCAGGCGCTGCAGCGAGAGCGGACCGATCAGCGCGCCGACAATCCGCCCATCCGCCGATGAGATCGGGACCGACAGCGTGACGATCGGGAGCCCGGTCGTTGGCCCGAGCCGCGGCCGGCCGATCGTGGGGCCGTGGCCGTCGAGCAGGGATTGCAGCTCCGGGGTGATGGACGGCGTGCCGAGCACGCCCTTATCGTCCAGACTGATCGCGCGGCGGATGCCCTGACGATCGATCAGCACGAGCGCGGTCAGGTCGGTGTTCGCGCTGCCGATCCGTTCGAGGCGCCGATTCAGCGAGTCCCAGCGTTCCGCTTCAACTTCGGATGCGAAGAGCGGATCGGCGGCGATCGCCGCGAGCCCTTGGATCGTCTGCCGGACGTGGTCATCGACCTGGGTCGCGAGCACCTCGGCCAACGCGAGCTGGCGGTCGGCCGCGTCGCGCCGCGTTTCGACGAGGTGACCGTAGGCGTTCAGCAGGCTGACGCAGAGGATCGCCACGGCGACGGTGACGCCGACGAGCACGCCGAGCTTCGTGCGAATCAAGATCCGGCGCGACGCGTGGGGGGCGCGTCCCGCCGTGGATGCAAGGCCTTCCATGGTTCCGCTCCTGGAGCTGCGTGTGGCGGCGCGTGGCGCGGACCGCGTCGCGCTCGACCGCGCTCCCTGGGTAAACGAGCGGAAGCAGGGCAGCGGGATGGCCGGCGGGCCAGGAGCCAGGAGCTAGGAGGAAGTAGGGGCATGGCAAGCCATGCCCCTACAGCGCGGCGGCTTCGACTCCGTACGTGTCGCGGAAGGCGCGCTCCAGCTCCTCGAGCGTCGGCTGGATGACCGGCACCGCGTCCGCGACGCCGCCCGCGCCCGGATCCTTCAGCCCGCTCGCGGTGATCAGCGCGACCGAGACGGCGCCCCGGCGTAGCCGGCCGGCCTTGCCGAGTGCCGCGAGCGCCGCGACGGATGCCAGGCTCGACGCCTCGGCGTAGATGCCCTCGCCGCGCGCCAGCTCGGACTGCAAGGCGAGCAGCTCGGCGTCTTCGACCGTGACCGCGCGGCCGTCGTTCTCGTAGAGCGCGTTCAGCGCCTGGAACGTGCTTCGGCCGCCGCCGATCAAGATCGCGACGGTCGGGGCGGCATCGACGGGCGCCGGCGCCTCTAGGCTTTCGGCCTGGGCCCGCGTGAGCGGCCCGAGCACCTCGCCGGCCACCGGGCGGGGGGCGCGGCCGATGAAGCCCAGCTCGGCCAGCTCGCCGAAGCCGCGCATGGCACCGGCCAGCCCGTCGCCGTAGCAGACCGGAAACGCCATCACGTCCGGCGCTTCGCGGCCCAGCTGCTCCCAGACCTCGAACGCGAGCGTCTTGTACCCCTCGATCCCGTACGGGTTGCTGCCGATCGGCGTCGGCAGATAGTTCGAGGCGCAGTACCAGCTGTACTTCTCCACCGCCAGCCCCATCACCGCCCAGCGCTCCGGGGTGGCTTCGGTGGCGACGAGTTTGGCGCCGTGCGCGAGCATCTGGGCCTTCATCGCCAGCGGCGCACGCGCGCCGGTGAAGACCACGCACTGCAAGCCCGCCACGGAGGCGTACGCCGCGACCGCCGCGCCGCCGTTGCCGGAGGACGCGATGGCGATCGTGGTGGCGCCGGCGGCCTTCGCCCGCGCGACCACCACCGCGGCCATGCGGTCCTTGTAGGAGCCGGTCGGGTTGCGGGTCTCGTTCTTCAGATAGAGGAAGTCGAGGCCGAGCCGGGCGCCGAGCGCGGTGGCGTGGACCAGCGGCGTCTCGCCCTCGCCGAGCCAGACGGCATGCTCCAGGCCGACCGGCAGCAGCGCGTGGTAGCGCCAGACGCCGCGCTCGTCGGGATCGAAGCCGCGCGCGCCCTGCACGCTCCGGAAGGCCTCCTGGCTGTACAGGGGGCGGACGTTGACGGCGAACCCCTGCTCGCGACAGCGGGGGCAGCCCGTGACCAGCTCCTCGGGAGGGAAGTCGGCCGCGCAGCGGAGACATTGGAGGCCGGTAGCGACGGTCATGGCGTAAGGCCCCACCTCTCGTGCGAAAACCCGCGAGCGCCGTGCTCCGGGCTATCCCCCCGGCGGGTTTCCCCCAGTGTAGGTCATTCCCTCTTTAAGAGATCTTAGTCGCCGTAGTAGTAGTGAATCCACAGTGGGGAAAGCCGCTTCCGGCCAGCGAGTGGCATCAAGGAGGCGTCACGGAATGCGCTGTGGATAAGCTCGTCGCGGGTGGGGACAACGGGCGGCCCGGGCATGGATTGTCACGGGAGCGTCTCGGCGCGTCACGATCGGGGACCGGAAGTTGTCCCCAGCGACCCTCGGTTATGCACAGCCTTTCCGGTGTTATCCACAGCCCCGAGGCAGCTTTTCCACTGTTGGCGCCGCGCATGACGTCGGATGACGGGCAGCGGTGGACGGAATCGCGGCGCGACGTGGCCTCGCCGGCGTGCATGTGCAATACGGCCGGATGTCGCCGGTCTTGCCGTAGGTGGACGTGCGGGGCGGGATGCGCTACTGTCCCGAACGTCGCCGGAAGGCGACAGTGCCGGATGGCGGCCGTCGAGTACACGGGAGGTTGGCCATGGTCGCGGCGGGCTCACCTGGATCGTCCTTCGATCGCGGCGGGGCGGACTACGCCGGGGCGGCGTATCCCGGGGCGGGCTACGACGATGGGGCCGACATCGAGCAGCCGCCGATCGATCCGTCGCGCCTGGCGAGCGTGCCTAGGCGGTTCGGCGCCTTGCTGATCGACGGGCTGCTGCCGCTGCTGACGTACATCCCGATCTTGGCGGTCATCGGTCCACTGTATCCGTCGCTGCTGGTCGGGGACGTCACACCGGACACGCTCGCGACGATGGGGTACGCCGGGGTCGTGTTCTACGTGGCGCTGCTGGGGTACATGGCCTACGCGCTGGTCCAGATGGGCCAGGGGCGCTCGCCGGGCAAGCGCATCCTCGGCCTGCGGGTGATCTACCAGCGCTCCGGCGAGCCGGCCGGCTTCTGGCGGATGATGCTGCGCGAGGTGATCGGCAAGTGGGTGAGCGCGATCGTGCTCTACCTGGGCTTCTTGTGGGCCATCTGGGACAAGCAGCGCCAGGGCTGGCACGACAAGATCGCCAACACGGTGGTGGTGCGCGAGGACGCGCCGGATGCCGACCGCCCGGTGGACGACTACGCGCAGTTCTGAGCGCGGCTCGCCGACACGTCAGGCCGGGACGTAGCGCGCGACCGCCCAGGCGGCGCAGATGAGGTGCGCGGCCAGGGCCGGCCGGGGCGACCGTTTCCAGGCGAACAGCAGGAGGCCCATCGGCACCAGCAGGTACCACGGGTGGGACTGCGGCACCGCGAACGGCAGCGCGAGCAGGAGCAATCCCCAGGCGTAGAGCTCGTCGGTGACATCGGGGCCGGCCGGCCGTCGCCAGAGCCAGACGAGCAGGCCGAGGCCGAGGCCGATCCAGGCGCAGGCGGCCACGACGATGGCCTGACCCAAGATGATTGTCCCGGTCTCGGGCGGCAACCCGAGGTGGCGGGTGAGTGCCAGCACCGCGAGCGAGGTCGGGCTGGACAGGATGGCGGCCGTCTCGGTGGCGAGGCCGGCGAACGTCGCCGGCCCGCGCCAGTGCGGCAGCCAGACGAGCGCCGAGAGCGCCAGCGTGTCGAAGGCCATGACAGCGAGGGCGAGCCCGTACGCGCGCCGGCCGGCCGGCGCGCGGCGCAGCCGAGCGACCGCGTGGATGCCGAGCAGGGGCGCGGTCAGGTACTTGACCCAGGTCGCGAGCAGCAGGCACGCCCAGGACAGGCGCGGGCGGCTCGCGATACTCGAGAGGCTGGTCAGGGCGACGAGCCAGAGCATCAGCGCATCGAGGTGCGCGTTGGCGACGGCCTCGATCCAGACAATCGGGTTCAGGAGTAGGAGCGCCAGCGGGAAGGTCGAGCCCTGGGCACCGAGGTGTCGCTGGAGAAGCCAGCCGGTGCCGGCGATGCAGGCGGCGCCGAGCAGCTTGAAGAGGAACGTCACCCGGAACGGGTCGAAGCCGCCGAGGGTGGCGACCGACGCCGAGACCGTGGTCCAGACGGGGCCGTACGGGGAGGCGATGTCCCAGTAGCTGTAGGGGAAGGAGGGGCTCTCGGGGAAGGCGGACGGGGTGCTGGCGTACGGGCTGCCACCGAACCGAGCGACGACGTCGCCGGTGACGCTGTAGAAGAAGACGTCGGTGGCGTAGAGGGGCGGCATCATGAGCGCGGCGGTCGCGAGCACGGCCCCGCCGGCCCAGATGGCGCGGCGCCCGAGTGGCCGCCGGCCGATGCCGTCACGTCCGGCGCCGCCCCGCGAGAGCGCGAGCAGCGCGGCGGCGCTCGCGAGCGAGCCGAACAATAGCACCTGATGGGCGGCCCGGAACTGGTCCGCGGTGAGAGGCAGGGTGGGGAGGCCGTAGGCGGCGCGGTAGAGCGCCGAAACCTCGGCCGAGTGGTGGGGGCGCGGCGACCAGAATGGCGGCTGCGGGAGATCGGCGGGCACCTGGAGGTACAGCAGGGACAGCCCACTGAACTGCACCAGCAGCGCGACGTAGGCGCAGAGCCGGACGATGCGCGTCGCCCGCGCCGCGAACGCGGCGACGTCCCGCCGTGGCACGGCGATGGGACGTGTCCATGCTGTACTTGCGCCCGCGTCGATGGATTGCATCGGAAGTCTCGCCCCGGCTACTCAGGTTCGGCGCGATCGGCGGGCACGTGGCGTGATTGCTCGGTGCTCGCGTGCGCGCCGGGTAAAACGCCCGCGTCTTGGCCGCGCGTCACTCGCTAGCAGCAACAACGTTGGGTCGGCGCGCTCGGGGACGCATCCCCAGGCGCGCCGACGCCCTGCGCGCCGCGAGTTATTCGGTAATCTTGACGACCGCCAGCATCCCGCCCGGCTCGATGCCCCGGTTCTGGACGTGGCTGAGGATGTGGCAGTGGTACACCCACGAGCCCGGATTTTCCGCGACGAACTGGAGGTCGTAGCGCTCGCCGGGGCCGATGGTGACGGTGTCCTTGGTGAGGGCCATGCCTTCGCGAACTGGGTGCCCGTCGGTGCCGACGATGACGTCCCAGTCTGCCGCCGTGACCGATTCCATCGTGCGAGCCTATGACTTCTCGGGCATCGGCGTGCTGGCCGACGTGGGCGGCGGCCAGGGGGAGCTACTCGCGGCGATCCTCGCGGTGAACCCGTCCATGCGGGGCATCCTATTCGATCGGCCGCACGTCGTAGCCGGGGCCGGCGAGGTGATGAGTCGGGCGGGCGTCGCGGATCGGTACGAGGTTGCCGCCGGCGACTTCTTCGAGGGCGTCGCGAGCGGGGCGGATGCGTACCTGCTCAAGAGCGTCATCCACGATTGGGCGGATGAGTACGCGGTAGCCATCCTTCGGAGCTGCCGGGCTGCCATGCCGGACCATGGGAAGCTGCTGCTCGTCGAGCTTGTCCTCGGGCCGTTGAATGAGCCCGACCGTGGCAAGTGGCTGGACCTGATGATGATGGTGATGAATGGAGGGCGGGAGCGGAGCGCGGACGAGTACGCGCGACTGTTCGCCGACGCCGGGCTCCGGCTCACGAACGTGGTCCCCACGACCTCCGGTATGGGGATCATCGAGGGAGTGCCCGTGTAGCCACAATACCGGCACGTGAGCGGCGGCGCGCCCGCTTTTAGTCCCGTGGACCGGGAGTTTCGCCGAGGCGGTGCGTAGCCGGTCAGCGCCCACCCATGCTCAACGTCTGTCGGCACCAGAGGTAGCCGCACATCGCATCGATATGAAGCGGAGTCGGATGGAGTGGCGATCGGCGCGGCATCTCGCGGACCATTTCGCGAAGCACGGCCGCGAGGTCGGTGCCGCGACGCCTGAGGAGTACGACGTGCGCGCCCGCGCCCTGCTCACCCGCGACGACACATTCACGTTCGGCTACGAGGATTGGACGACGGGCGAGCGCCGCGTCCGGGGTCTATCATGAGGAGACTGGCTTGTTCGCCGCCGTGAGCGACGACGATCGCTGGATCGTCAACCATTTCGTATGCACCTGGCAGTACATCCTGGATCGCCTGGAGGACGAGTGACGATGAAGCACGACCGCACGGGCGCGGCGGTCGCCGCGTCGTCCAATCCTCGTAGCCCGAAGCGACGCTGCTGCGCCGTATCCACCGCCGGCTGGTGCCGATCCACGCCGGCCTGTCCGACGCGCTGGAGATCGACCAGCCGACGCAGCTCCGGCTGCTCCGCGAGATCGCCGACGTGCTCGACGAGATCGAGGCGAACCCGCACGTCCTGGAGATGATGCGCGCGGAGGTGGTCGCGAGGAAGCTCACGGCGCATCTCCTGCCCGGACCCGTGCCGCCCGCCCCCGTAGACCGTCCCGACCCCGCCGAGCGCTAGCAGGGCGCGCCGCGGCGAGCGCCGCGCCGCGGGTCAGGCGCCGTAGTGGTCGTGGGCGAAGCGGGCGAGGTCGTCGCGGAAGGCCGGGGACGCGATGGCGATGAGGGCGCGGGCGCGCTCGCGGAGGCTTCGGCCGTGCAGGTAGGCCACGCCGTGCTCGGTGACGATGTAGTGGACGTGGGCGCGGCTGGTCACCACGCCGGCGCCAGGTTGCAGCGTCGGGACGATCCGCGAGACGGCCCCGCCCTTCGCGGTCGAGGGGAGCGCGATGATCGGCTTGCCGCCGGGCGAGAGGGCCGCGCCGCGCATGAAGTCCATCTGGCCGCCGACGCCGCTGTAGACGCGGTCGCCGATCGAGTCGGCGACGACCTGGCCGGTCAGATCGACTTCGATCGCGGAGTTGATGGTAACCATCCGGGGGTTGCGGCGGATGATCGACGTGTCGTTGGTGTAGTCGATCGGGTGCAGCTCGACGCCCGGGTTGTTGTGGACGAATCGGTAGACGCGCCGCGAGCCGACGACGAACGAGCTGATGACCTTGCCGCGATGGATCGTCTTGGCCGAGCCGGTCACCACGCCGGCCTCGACCAGGTCCACCACGCCGTCCGAGAACATCTCGGTGTGGATGCCGAGGTCGCGCTTGGTGAGGAGCGCAACGGCGGCGGCGTTGGGGATCGCCCCGATGCCAAGCTGGAGCGTCGAGCCGTCCTCGACCAGCCCGGCGATGTGCTCGCCGATCTGGCGCTCGGTGTCCGTGGGCGGCGCGGGCGGCTCCTCGTGGGGCGGCTCGTCCACGGCAACGGCGCGGGTGAGGCGGTCGGCGTGGATGAAGCTGTCGCCGAGCGCGCGGGGCATGGCCGGGTTGATCTGGGCGATCACGACGCGGGCGGACTCGGCGGCGGCCTTGGCGACGTCGACGGAGGTGCCGAACGAGCAGTAGCCGTGCTCGTCCGGCGGCGACAGGTTCAGGAGGGCGACGTCGATCGGCAGGGAGCCGTCCGTGAAGAGGGCCGGAATGTCCGAGAGGAAGACCGGGACGTAGTCGGCGCGCCCGGCGTTGACGGCCGCGCGGACGTTGGCGCCGGTGAACAGGGCGCGGTGGCGGACGTGCCCGGCCAGCTCGGGCGCGACGTAGGGGGCCGGCCCGATGGTGTGGATGGAGACGGTTTCGACGTCGCGGAGGTCGGCCGCGCGGGCGGCGAACGCCTGCACGAGCGTGCGCGGCGTGGCGGCGGCGCCGTGAATGAACACGCGCTGCCCGGAGGAGATCGCGTCCATGGTGGCGTCGGCGCCGGTCGTCTTGGCGCGGAGTCGTGCTGCCCAGGTCACCGGCCTGCCTTTCGCGGGAACCGCTCGCGGGAACCGCACATCCGAGGTGCGGCTCATGGTAGCGTGTCGCGCGGGGTCCGGCCGACCGGGGCACCGAGGAGAGCGTGGATGACCGACCGACCGATTGTCGCATTCTTCGACCTGGAAGGCCCGGAAGAGTCGTACCTGCGGGAGCACCTACCGGGCGTCGATCTGCGCGTCACGCGCGACCGACTCGAGCCGGATACCGTCGCGTGGGCTGGGGATGCCGAGGTCGTGACCGTCTTCATCAACTCGCGCCTCTCGGCCGAGTCGCTCGCTGGCCTTCCGAGGCTGCGGCTGGTCGCCGCGCGCTCGACCGGCTTCGATCACATCGACGTCGAGGCGTGTCGGGCGCGCGGCGTGGGCGTGGCGAACGTGCCCGTCTACGGCGAGAACACGGTGGCCGAGCACACGTTCGCGCTCATCCTGGCCCTCTCGCGCAACCTGCATCGGGCGTACCTCCGCACGGTCGCGGGCAACTACTCGCTGGAAGGGTTGCGGGGCTTCGACCTGAAGGGCAAGCGGCTCGGGGTGATCGGGGCCGGCAGCATCGGCCTGCACGTGGTGCGGATGGCGCGCGGGTTCGACCTGGACGTGGTCGTCTCGGACGTCCGCCCGACGCGCCTGCTAGCCGAGGTGCTCGGCTTCCGCTACGTCGAGCTGGACGAGCTGCTGGCGACCTCGGACGTGATCAGCCTGAACCTGCCGTACAGCCCGGCCGTCCACCACCTCATCGACCGCGAACGCCTGGCGACCGTCAAGCGCGGCGCGCTGCTCATCAACACGGCGCGCGGGGCGCTGGTGGACACCGCCGCGCTGCTGTGGGCGCTGGACGAGGGCATCCTCGGCGGGGCGGGCCTGGACGTCTTCGAGGGCGAGGACGTGATGGAGCGCGAGGAGGCGCTGCTGGCGAGCCCCGGCGCGGAGGAGCAGCTCCGCGCGGCCATGCGGGTGCATCTGCTCGAGCGGCGGGAGAACGTGGTGCTGACCCCGCACATCGCGTTCAACAGCCACGAGGCCGTGCGCCGCATCCTGGACACGACACTCGACAACATCCGGGGATTCCTGCGCGGCGAACCGCTGAACATGGTGAACGAGTAGTGCAGGAAGCACGAGCGGGACGCGAGCATCTCCGCCGCGAAGTATTGTCTAAACCAAAGCCACAGTGGAATCTACATGGTCCCCAGTACGGCGCCAGTGGGTTTCATTGTGACTTTGGTTTAGGTGATGCGTTCTAGTCTCGACTTCCGCCATTTTCGACTGAGTCCACCAGGTCCAGGATACGTCGCGCGCCGACTTTCGTGGGCATCGTCACCCACACAATGGCGCAGAAACTCAGACGCGTGCCGCTCTCT
>Ga0136611_10004279_pt1 | contig 10000 bp, 6 predicted proteins | sample AntDrymUQ2232306_2_FD_106645 | JGI IMG/M metagenome (GOLD analysis project Ga0136611, IMG submission 106645) | Polar desert sand microbial communities from Dry Valleys, Antarctica - metaG UQ223 (23.06) | ecosystem: Environmental > Terrestrial > Soil > Desert | place: Antarctica: Dry Valley... | reverse complement strand
GTGTTTGCGCCTGTTCATCAAAAGTACGCCCGTTCTCAGGCGTACTTTTACCCGATTCCCACCAGTTGCTTTTCGCTTTCGTCCAGCCCGTAAAGCGCCGCCACGAGTTCGTCGATCTCGCGTTCGAGACGCGATACATCCGCGCTCGCATCGGCGGCTTTGGCGGCGAGGATTTGATCGACTTTGGCCGAAAGTTCAACTCGATGTTGATGCCATGATTTTGGAATTGGTATCGCTCGAAGGGTGTTCATGGTAATTCTTGGAAACAAAGCCTGTTTCGCTTTATCGCCTTTCAAACGAACCCAAAATGCGACCACAGTGGAACTGAGAACTGCTTGCAGTGCCTTCAAATCTACTTCTGTTAAATTTTCAGACCGTAGAATGTAACAGGACTTATTGACGGCAAACTTTTGGTCGGCGTAGGCTACAATAAGTCTGTCTCCGACAATTTCACGCATAATAAGACGAGGATTCGTAAAGAATCGAATGTCAGGCTTTTGGTACACGGTTGTCGCCGCGTAATCAACGAACGGGACGGCTTTATCGGTACTAACAGCAAAGCCCTTTATATGGCGACCACCATATTCGGGAAACCACCAACGGCCTCGTTTGGATAAAGCATGATGGCAGCGCGATTCCATTTGTGCAGGAGTGTGGAGCGTGTTGTGATAAACCTGCATTCCAAGACAAACATCATCGAGAACATTACGCAGCGGTAGTCCCAATTGTTGTAACTTTTCGGTGACAATCTCTGCTTGTCCTGAAACTTGAAGCGTCCACTCGCATTTTTCGTTTCTCAACCAGTTGGTTTGTTTTATTTTTGTAAGCTGACCGAGCTTTTCTAGAGCGTTTTCTCCGTCCGCAACGCCAACAAGAACCTCATTTTCGACAGGCAATTGTTTAGCTATCTGAAGGATGATGTTATTTACGGCAACTGCTCCGAAGACTGGAGATGCTAAGTCAACTATTAGATCAATGGAATCATTCTTCGTTATAGCACGCCGTAGTTTCTCAGCGCTGGGGATCGCTAACAGCGTGTTTGGGACAATGAAGCTAAGCCTGCCGCATGGCCTCAGTAGCCGTTCGCTTGCTTCGATAAACATTCTGTAAAGATCGGGTTTGCCCGCTAACAATGGATACGCAGTACCATACTGTCGAAGGAAATCATCCTTTCCAATTAGCACATACGGCGGATTGCCGATCACCACATCAAAGCCGTCTTTGAGTTCTGGGCCGAACATCCGTTCGGGATCGAAGAACGGGGCAACGGCGTTTTGGTCATACGGGTTCCAGCCGACAATCGGCGTGATGAACGAGTCGCCCATTCCGGCCTCGCGCATCAGCGTTTCGATTTCGCCTCGCAATCGCTTGTCTTGTTTTTCGAGTTCTTTCTTTTTGGCGCGGTTGCGCGGCGCGATGTGTTCGCGGCGCACTTTGGCCAATGCGCTTTCGAGCGGCGGCAAATCCACGGGCGTGATCGCGCCGGTTTGCGGCAAGGCAATCAAGGTATTGGCGGCAACGAAGCGCGTTTCGAGGTTGGGCAGCGCGCGGATATTGCGATTGGGCTTTTTGTCATCAATGCGCTGGTTGATGATGAGCGCGATGAAAAAACGCAACTTGGCGATTTGCAGCGCGACGGGCTGAATATCGACGCCGAACAAGCAGCGTTCGATGAGAAACAGCTTGCGCGCGTAATCGGGATCGTTGTCGTTGAAGATCGCTTCGGTGTCGCGCCGCGCCTGTTGCTGCGCATTGGCATTGGCGCTGTCGGCGCGCAGTCTTTCGGCGACGGCGCGCAGTTGCGCCGCTTGCCATAAATTGTTGTCGGGATCGAGCTTTTTCAGCAGCGCCACCATTTTGGAAAGCGCGCCCATCGGAAACGCGCCGCTGCCGCACGCCGGATCGAGAATCGTGCAGCGTTGCAACGACTGGACAATCGCTTCGATTTGCGCGTGCGAAAAACCCAGTTCAGCCGCGTTGCGCGCATCGCTGTCGGAAAGCAAGTCGCGCAGTGATTCGCCAAAAGTACGCCCGAATTCAGGCGTACTTTTGTCCTCAATCGCCGATTCAAGATAAGCCGCGAGAGCTTCTTCGACCATGTAGCTGACGATTTCGCGCGGCGTATAAAAGCTGCCGGTTTGCTTGCGCGCCGTGGTTTTGGTTTCGGGATTGTAGGACGCGAGCAGGTTCTCGAAGACTTTGCCGAGCAGTTCGGGGTCGAGCGCCACGTCTTCTTCGAGCGGCGTGTTTTCGTCAATCGTGAATTTATAGGCGTGCAGCAAATTGAGAATCGGCGTGATCGGGACTGCTTTTTGCTTTTTATCGTCGTAAACATCCGACAAATCGGCGACGAACTTTTCGCCCCAGAACAGCTTGTTGGGCAAGTGCGCGGCGTGTTTGCTTTCGCGCGAAAAGCCATCGATATATTCACCTTCGCGCGAGCAATGATCGAGACACTCGAATAATCCGCCGTTGAGAAACGGCACGTCGTTGACGAGTTTTCTCCAGGCATCGGCGTTCTTGAATTCGCTTTCATAGCGCCATAGCGTGGTATTGCCGTATTCGCCTTTTTGTCCGTGCGCCCCGCCTTTGGCCGGCGCAAAGGCGCGTTCCTTCATTTCGCGGTTGAGCGTGGCGAAAAACAAGTTTTGCAAAACGGCGCGATAATACGAATCGCTTTCGCCGTCCACGTTTTTCAACAAAGCTGCGAACTGCGCTGCATCGAACAGCGCGTCGGGAACAAGCCCGTCTTTGGTCGCCGGGTCGCGCTTTTCTTTGAGAAACCAGGTAAAAATCAATCGCGTGATGAGCCGAATCAAGCCGCGCTCGACGGCGTTTTCGCTCTTGTCGGGAAATCGGGCGTACTCGCGCGCCGCGAAAAACCAGTTCGACAAATCGCGGTAGAACCTTTTGTTCAATTCCGAAATATCGAGAACGGCATTCCAACGTGCCAGAAATTCCGTCCAGTTGCGCGCCGTGCGCTTCGCTTCGCCCAATTCGATCAAGATGCGCTCGTGCGCCGCGTGCGGGCGAGGCAGGCGAATATCTTTGAGCAGCGTGACTTTTTCCAGGACGTGCGCGCCGCCAACCGTTTTATGCTCGCGCCGCGCGACGCTGGCCAACGTGATGCTTTGCCAGTGCCGGAACAGCACGATCACCGGCGCTTGGAACGGCTTGTTGAGTTCGCGCGCAATGTTCGCCAGTTGGGTGCGATTGTAAGATTCGCCCGTTAATTCGAGCGCGACGAAATTGAAAACTTCAAACAATTCGCGGTTGGCGCCCTCGTTGAAAATCGCTTTTTGCGTGCCCAGTTCGTCGTCGGTGAACTGAAAGAGCAAATGCACGGCTTTCCAGTCGGCGCCCATCGCCCGTTCTTCATTGATTTCAGCATCGCCCGGCAACGCCTCGGCGAACTCAGAAAACGAAAGCCCCGGATAATCGAATGTCTTGGGCGATTCGTAACCAAGAGAGGTGAAAAACGCCAGTGCCGCCACGCGGAAATCGGTCGGATTTGCAAGGTTGGATAATGCGGTTTGCATAGTTTCTTTTCAGTCCGGCTATCAAAAGTACGCCCGAATTCCGGGTGCCCGTCAGCAGACGGGCGGATACTTTTTCAAACAATCGCCAGCCACGTCACGAGTTGAAAGCCTTCGAGTGATGTCGAAACCGGCGCGTCTATTTTCGCTCCGGCCATCGCCTGATTCAAAGTCACTTTCTTCGCCGTCCCCGCGATGTCTTCGACGGCCTTTTTCAAAGCCGGAACGACGGCGCTCATGTCGTGCCCGTCGGCAATCGTGACATCGAACGCATTGCACAAATCGCGGTCGGCGAGCTTGCCCAAGCTGGTCGCTTTCCACACATCGAGTGCGCTTTTGAGGTTCATGTATCCGCAATGAACCGTGTCCGCGTCGCGCGAAACATAAACCACATAGTGCGGCGCATACGGATAATGTGTGGACGTTTCGGCTTCCAATCGGCGCAGGCAAAACAAAAAGCCGGGCTTGATTTTATCGTTGAGTTGTCCGCCCACGGCTTGCCCGCTGGAAACGACGGCGAAAATGCCTTCGGGCGCTTCGGCCAAGAGGCGGCGGTTTTCATCCAGAAAGTCTTGCAGGTCGAGCCGGAATTCTTCGAGCGTAAAGTCGGAAAACGTGACCGATTCGCCCATTTCTTCGGGCGTTAGAATTTCGTCTTTCAAGCGCAGCAGTTGTTGATCGCGGTAACATAGCGCGTTTTCGGCGTCGGCGGCCAGCAAGTTGCCGTTGCCCGCCGCCGCCAGCACCGCCAGCGCCATGCGGCTTTCGACGCGGTTTTGCAAGCGAATATATTGATTCAAGTCGGGCACCGGCCAAAAGTTGACCATTTGAATCTTTTCGTGGCGCGATCCGATGCGATCAATGCGCCCGAATCGCTGAATGATGCGAACCGGATTCCAGTGAATGTCGAAGTTAATCAGCGTGCCGCAATCTTGCAGGTTTTGCCCTTCGGAAATGCAATCGGTGGCAATGAGCAAGTCAATGGTTTTTCCGCCCGCCGCGCGGTGTTTCGACTTCGGCGAAAAGCTGGAAAGTACGCCTGAAAAATCGTGAATTCCAATCGTCGAATCCACGCCGCCTGAGCCGCCTGTCACCAGCGCACTTTCGATTCCCAATCCGGTTTTCGCCCAATCGTTCAGTTGCTCATAAAGATAACGCGCGGTGTCGGCGAACGCGGTGAAGATGAGGATTTTGCGGTCGGGGTCGCCGTCGCGGTCGGTATCGCCGGCGTTGACTTTCCCGATGATGAAGTCCTTGAGCACTGCGAGTTTGTTGTCGCGTGCCGGAGTGACGGCGTGCGCCGCGTTTTGCAAAATGATGAGCCGCTCTCGATCTTTTTCAAGCTCTTTGATCCAGCGCGGCCTGTCCATGTGCTTGAGATTATATTTGGCGGCTTTGCCGGTTTGCATCGCTTCGAGCAAGTCGGGGTCGGCATCCGGGTCTTCGGGGTCGAAGTCGGGGTTTGTCGCTTCCAATTCGAGCGTATCGAAGGTTTGGAGTTTTTGGAGCAGCCGGTCGATTTTGGCGATGGTGCGATCCATCGTCTTGCCGAACGAAAACACGCTGCTTTCCAGTCGCTTGAGAAAATTCATTTTCATCATACCGATGAGATATTTCTCGCGCGCTTCCTGCGAAAAGTTGGCGATGCCCGTCGTGTCGGCGTATTCGTCCTTGAACTTCGGCAACACATAAGTCGAAGGCTTGAAAACGCACAACGTGTATTTGGATAGCTCTGCGTCGAGACGCGCGTAGGACAAAAAATGGCCTTGCGAATCTACCGTGTAGGGTGGAGAAAGCGGCACAAGGCGCTGCGGAAAAGCGCCGATTTCCGCCAGCGCATCTTTGTAATGTTCCTGAATCTGCGTGCGCGAACGGGCGATGGAAAGCCCGTCGAGCAGATGGAAAAATTCGGGCGGCAGCGAAACCGACAGCGCGTTCGTGGTGCGCTTTTCAGCGGGCAGCGACGACCATTCGACGAAATCTTTCTGCGCTTTTTTCAGCAGCGTCTTGAGATTGCGAATGCCCAGTGATTCGGCGAACGCGCCGTCGTCATCGCCGCTGAACAGCGCGATCTGGTTGTGCAAATCCGCTAAATCCACATTGACCGGCGTCGCCGACAGCAACAGAAACTTGGTGCCTTTGCCCGCCTTGACGACTTCGTTCATCAGCTTTTCATAGCGCGCGCCCTTGCGATTGCGCAGGTTGTGGCTTTCGTCAATGACAACCAGGTCGTAATTGTCCCAGCGCATGTCTTCGAGATGAACTCCGGTTCCGCTTTGCCCACTTTCGCGCGACAAGTCGGTGTGCGCCAGCAGCGTATAGGTGAAAGCATCATCGGGGAACGGGTTGTATTTTGAGCCAACATAGCTGAGATAAACCCGCCAGTTCTCTTCCAGCTTTTTAGGACACAGCACCAGCACGCGGCCTTTTTGCGTGCCTTTGAGTTCAAAGAACTTGATGACTGCAAGCGCGCTGAAGGTTTTCCCAAGTCCAACCGAATCAGCGAGGACGCAGCCGCCATGCTTTTTGATGCGGTTGATGATGCCTTTGACGCCGTGCTGTTGAAACTGATAAAGCGCCTGCCAAATCTGTGTATCCTTGAGGGTTTGAACGGTTTCTTTGTCTTGCCCCGCTTCGCTTTCGGCCAAGCTGCCGAGCATCGCCAGCAGCGTTTTCTTGTAAACGAAATCCGGGTCGCGGTCGGTGTAAAGCTCGCGCAGATATGTCAGCACTTGCTCGCGCGCATCGGCGACAAGCGTCGGATGATTCCACAACTGGTCGAACCACTGAAGCAAGGCATCGCGGTCGCTGTCCGAGTTGACGACGAGATTCAGTTCGACATTGCCCTTGCCGCCTTTGAGACCCAAACCGTCGACGGTGAAGTTGGATGAGCCGGAAATCGCCTTGCGCACTTCTTCGCCACGCTCGATGAAATAGAGCTTGCCGTGCAGAAAATCGGGACGCACGACCGAGCGAATCTCGACGTTGTTGCGCTCGATCCAAGCGGCGCACGCTTTGGCACCGGCCCGCAATTGGGTCTGCGCGTCCAGCGCCAAGCCTTCGTCGCGCAACGCGAAACTTTTGGATTGAACGTGCGCGGGATCAAGGTTATCCAGAAACGCCGGCTCGCCGAACAAGAATCGCATCGAGCCGATCACGTCCAGTTTTTCGCGCAGCGCCAGATACGCCGGAACCGTAAAATAAGCCGAAACGAAAGACAACTTGTCGTTGGCTTTTATGTTATTTTCGAGGTAATTGGCAACTGTGCCGCTGTCGTGATTATCGCGGATATTGGAATTGTGCATGGAGTTAAGGGCAGGGATTGAAACGAGAGACTGTGAGAAAAGAATTGCAGAGATTATAGCACGAAAAAAGCGGCTTTCCGGCCAAAATGGCCTGACGCGACATCGAAGTGAGCGTCGGAAAACACCCGATTTCAGGCGTACGTTTCGAGCGATTGCATATGATCGTGAATTCACGCCAGCGCAGCGGATGAGCAGCGGATGCCGTACACGCTACGTCACGGCGTCAATACAAGCGAGCCGGGCCGGTGCCGCGCTCGATGCCGTGAGTTGTTTTAGCAAAAGCGCCATCAGGCAAAAGCACGACACGCCCACCACGAGCGAGACCGCAAGCATTGCATACGAGGCGCGTTTATATTCGATCGTTATCATGCGCGCCAGTGTAGGCGTTGCGGCACGCTGCGGCGATTTTCAGGCCGGTTTGTCGGCTACTGGTGCGGGTATTTAGAAATTGCATAACTCTAAGCTACTCCAACCTACTCAAACCGATCTTGGCGATTTCACGAGGGATTGCCGAAAAATCTGCTTTGAGTGGTGCACACTTTTTCGACAATAAAATGTAGGTAAATGAACGCTAGAGCCCTGAACAAAGTACACCCGACTTCGGTCAGGCAGCGTGCCTTGGAGGATATTTCACAAAGGCGCGCAAAAGCTATAATATGCTCCCATTCGCGCACGGTCACAGAACAGCGACCGCGTAACCCCCTTGCAAGGCACCGGCACGCGGTTATCCCATGCAACGACAAAACGCGCACCCGATGAGTAAAAATATGCTGCATGAAAAGAAAACTCAGAATTACGGACACCGGAAATCTTGATGCGGCTGCTTACTCATTTCTCATAGAAAAAGGCTATGTTGTACGAAAGCTAGACTCTCTTACTCCTAAAATAGTAGATACATGGATCGCTGAAGATGATACATTTCAGTATTTCTCTGACGATCTGTCTTCTCTGCTGGCACTTGTTACGATTTCAGAGAAGCGAGGTATATCATGGGAAGCGAAAGAAGAAGCGGCAGAAGAATATATGGCACTTTTGATATAAAAGCGGACACCCCGTAAAGGATGCCCGCTGCACTAGGTCTGTGGCGATTCTAGGCGGCCCTCAATGCGCCGGTTCCTGCTATTCGCACATCGCTTGCAGCCGTTCGATTTCCGGCGCGGCGATTGAAGCCGCTGCTTTGATGTGGTCATAGCTCCAGCCGGTGCGCTCGATCTCGAAAGCCTGGCCAGCCGCGCACGTCGCAACGATTGTGCTTGTGCCATAGGCCGCCAACGCTTCGGGCGGCGCATCCGCCGGCATATGAACAAAGCAACGATTCTGGCAAAACTTGCAGTATGGCCCCATGATGTTTTTCTCCTTACCGGCAAACGCGCGCAGCGCCGAGTAACCAACGGATTTTGGTGGTTTTGTCAGCAAATTCTCGCAATTCCCTCGTGAACCCAAAGTACAACATCAAACGTTTAATGTTGTAGGGGCTTTTACTCGGTTTCTGACTTGTCGGAATCGGGCTGCGCGGTGTTCAAATCGGTGCGCTGAATTCGGCTTGCTTCCAAACGCTGCGCTTCCGCATATTCTTCATTGCTGCGCTTGCGCCGTTCTGCATCCTCTAAAAGCATCTGCTCATAATCCGCTTCTGCTTTTGCATCCATTGCCGCTTCCTTCGCGCGATGCTCGGCTAATTTTTCAATCGGAATAACGGTCGTGGAACCGGCAGGCAGAATACCAATGCCGCCCCATACGAGGCCGTTAAACTCAATCCCCGCAAGGGTTTCCTCGCGCGTCATAATGCCTTTTTCTTCGTTCTCTTTAATCTGCGCTTCGATTTCTTCGTGTGTCATTATTTCCTCCGTTCTGCTTGTGATTGCCGCCTGTTTAGCAATTCGTACTTCAAGTTCTTGAAGTACTTTTCAAATACATCATCAAGAACTTGATGATGTATGGGTCTTTTTCATCTTCCAGTTCTTGAAGTACTTCCAGTTCTTGATGATGGTTTGGCCTTTTCCATCATCAAACGTTTGATGATGTATTTGATGAAAAAGTAACGGCGCGCATCTTTGATCCGATACGCGCCGTACTGAAATGCAGTGATTTAAGACTGGAACAAATCACTGATCGCCAGCCCCGACCGTTCCCAGTTGGAGCCGAAGACCAGGAGCCAGCGGCTCTCGAAATCTTTGCGCGTTGCCGGACTGTTCCAGTTTATGGCCTTGCTGTTTCCCATCGCTCCCACCGCATAATCGAAATACGGCTGCCATTCGCGCATCGTTTGTTCGGCTTTGGCCGCTTTCAAGTTCAGCCAAAGGAAGTCGGCCAGCACGTTTAAACTTTCCGGTTCCAGTTTGGCGATGTCGGCCAAACGGTTCATTTCTTTCGCTGCGCTGACGGCTTTGGGCATCGCGCTCGATTTGCGCGTTTGCTGCAATGCGCGCAGGGCTTTCTCGCGGTCATACATCGCGTCTTCGTAAATGTTGACGCACTCCTGTTTGAACGCCCTCCACCAGCGGCTGGTCACTGCCGCCGGAACTTCGTTCTGCCCGTGCTCTTTGCCTTCGAGCGCCTCTGTCAGCGCCTTTGTTTTGTCCGGCGCAGCTGCTATCGCTTCGACTGGGATTCCGTTCATTCTACACCTCTTTCTAAACTTTTAAGGCCGCACAGGTTTTCAGGCGTACTTTTGCGACCGGAAAGTACGCCCGCTTGTGCGCTGTTACCACGCCAGCCTTCGCGCTTTGATTGCGTTACCCACTAGGCGCCAATCTTCGCCGGTGAGAACTTCGCGGCTTTCGATGTTGCGGCAAAAGAAGCGGCTGAAAGCGGCGCGCATGGCTTCGTCGTCGTGATGGTTGAGACCTCGCTCGCGCATGATGGCGAAGGCGCGCTTGATAACTTTCCAGTGAGGGCAAACTTCGCGCTGTCGCTCGATTCTAGGCCGGTTTGCCGTCGTGCGCGTCATTGTGGCGGGTGCGTGATTTTCGGCGTGTTGTAGAGCATTGTGCGCGATTTGCAGCGTGGCCGGTGCTTGTGTCTGGCCGGCGACCGTCGCGCGCCAGAGGATGCACTCTTGCAGCTTCGCAGCGGCTTCGCGTGCCGTGCTGCCCCACCCTTCGACCTCGCCGCAAACAACCGCTTCAAACTCTTGCAACTCCTGATCGAACCGCACGC
>Ga0136611_10004278_pt1 | contig 10001 bp, 10 predicted proteins | sample AntDrymUQ2232306_2_FD_106645 | JGI IMG/M metagenome (GOLD analysis project Ga0136611, IMG submission 106645) | Polar desert sand microbial communities from Dry Valleys, Antarctica - metaG UQ223 (23.06) | ecosystem: Environmental > Terrestrial > Soil > Desert | place: Antarctica: Dry Valley... | reverse complement strand
CCCTGATGGATCCGGTCGCACGGAGTTCGGCAGTGCCGGGATTCATCGGCATGCCGGTGATCGGCAACTGGGTGTGGCAGACGATGCGTGCGCCCGATGCAGCGAAGGGACAGCCGTCGGACTTTCTGCATCCGGAGCAATTTCCGGGATGGATCGAACGCTACGAACCGCAGATGCGCTATCGCGGATTCGGGCGTGCGCTGCGACGCTCGGCCGTCTTTACTTCGACCGTGAACTTTGCCGATCACTACTCGGCGGTCGGCAGGACTGGCGTACCAACGCTGCTGGTCTGGGGGAAGCAGGACTCCACCGTGAGCATCGCGCTGTCACCGGTCGTGCGCGACAACATTCAAGGCATCGAGTACGTCGTCGTGGACTCGGCCGGCCACCTGCCCGCGATGGAGCAGTCGTCACTCGTGCACGGCAAGCTGCTGGAGTTTCTCGAGAAACACCCGCGGCAACAGCGCGCAACACCGTGAAACGCGACGCAACGCGACGCGCTAGCCGCGGAGTCGCTCCGCGACCATGCGCCGGAACGTACCGTCCTCGAGGTACTTCCTCAATCCCGCGCCCGGGCAGCTCGTGCCGGTGAAGTAGTTGTAGTGACCGCCGATGCGATCGAGCGGCACGTCAAACTCCTTCACTGCCCACGCCATGAGGTCGGCGATGGCCTTGAGCGTCTCCGGCGTCGGTTCCTGCTTTTCGTAGTTGCCGAGCGCGCTGATGAGGAAATGACCGCCGGGGTCGTAGCTGGTGTTGGTCTCGCCGATGTAGTGATAGTCGCGCCCCTCGAAGATGCGGCCATCGACACCGAGCAGGAAATGATAGGGCACGTCCCACCAGTTGCGATCGGACGCGCCCCACGACTGCAGGCCGCGCAAGCGGCGCACGGGATCTTCACCGGGCAGCAGCGGCTGCGCATCGCCGGTGTGATGCAGCGTGACGTGCGTGATGTTGTGCGCGACGCGAAGCCGGAGTGACGCACCGCCCGCTACATCGGAGCTCGCGACCTCGGGCGGCAGCGATTTCACGGTGGCGACTTCGAGTGCGACGAGTCCGGCACCGAGTTCGCCGGGACCATAAATCGCGACGACCGCGACGTGGAATCCATTCCAGTTGAACGCAGATCCTTCGCGCGCGAGTCGTTCATCGTTCGAACCACCACGCGCGAGGCGCAGGCGTACGACGTCGGTGGGTTTGGGTGTGCTCGAATCGACGCTGGTTGCGAGCACCGCCACGGTAAGGTCGTGGAACGCGAGCGAATCGCCCGTCTGCTTGTTGCGACGGGTCGCGTCAGCGACGTGACCGAGCGCGGGTTGCGTCTGCCATGCGGTGTGCAGGATGATGTTCGGCTTCGCGACGGTACGGGCGGTGGGCCGCGCGGTGCACGCGAGCGCAGTCAGAAGGACTACCACGGGCAAAAATCCGGGAGTTCGCATGGGCAAGGCTATCGACGAACAAGTTCGAGGTCGACGCCCGTGTACTCCCAGCCCAGCGTTATCGTGCGCACCGCTGCCACGAACCCTTCCTTCCGCGCGTGGATCTGGACCTGAACATCTGTTCCGTGGCCCGGGATGCTCGGGCAGAGCAGATAGCGCCCTTCGCCATCCGTCACGCTCGTCGAGATCAGGTCGGAGCCTATGGCCATTTCCATCGTCACCCCGCTCACGGCTCGTCTGCCCGCCGACGTCGTCTCGAAGACGGCGCCTGATGTCGAGATCGTGCCAACTGGCAACGCGACCGGGGTGCCGCTGTTCGCGAGCACCGCGTTCGACACCACGTGCACATTGATCGTCATATTCGCCGGGAGTACGCCCGCTCCAGCCGGACATGGCGCGCTGTAACGGGAGTTGGGTGCCGGTGCGATCGAGACGGAACCTCCCCGCACGCCCGAAACCGTGAATCGTCCCGCTGCGTCGCTGGTCACTTCAAGAAATCCGGTCCTCGTTCGTAGTCGAAGGAGCAACCCAGGTAACGGTCGGGAACTGCTCACGGTGTGTTCGTACACCGTTCCGGACACCGTGGACTCGGTGAGCACTGGCGGCAAAGCGGGTGACATCGGCGTCGCTGCTGCGGGAGCAGCGGGCGACTCGGTACACGCCAGTGCAGCGACGACCACCATTGCGAGCCGAAGCGCGCTGCACCTTATGATGGGTCCGGACATGCGGCCCTCCGAGGAGGCCTGCGGGATGCGATTCTGTATCCTGGGGGATAATCACGCATGCAGCCAAGACCTTCGTCAGTAGCGCGCCTTGGCCCAAGGTGGCCCCGGTACGGGCCATTTCGGGCCCCGTGAACTCCTAGCCCTCTGCGGTGTGAAAACATGACGCGATCTTTCACGGCTCGCTCATGCCCGAATGCGGGCCAAGGTTGTCTTACATCACCAAACCGTCACGCACTTACATGACCACTCGTTTCCTTCCGACCGCGATTGCGATCGCGCTCGTTGCCTTCGCCGGTTCGGCGCAGGCTCAGGCTGCCGCGGCTGGCAATGCACCTGGCAAGCCGGCCATGGCCAAGCCCGCGCGGCCGCCCGCATCGCCGCGTGACTCAGCGAGCGCCACGATTTCGGGCGCCACGGTGTCCGTGAACTACGGCCGTCCGTCGAAGCGTGGCCGTGTGCTGTTCAACGGCCTCAACGACATGAAGTGGGGCATGGTGTGGCGTACGGGCGCGAACGAGGCGACGCACTTGACGACGACCAAGCCCCTGATGTTCGGCAGCGCGATGGTGCCGGCCGGTACGTACACGCTCTTCACGCACATTGTCGAGGACGGCAAGTGGGAGCTCGTGATCAACAAGCAGACGAAGCAGTGGGGCACCGCGTACGACGCGAAGCAGGATCTGGTACGCGTACCGCTCACGGTGACGTCGAATAATCCGTTGCAGGAGCAGATGCTCATCACGGTCGCGCCGTCGGGAACGAACGGTGTGCTGACGATCTCGTGGGACAACTACAAGGCGTCTACGACGTTCATGGTGCACTAGGCGTTTTGCCGGGAACATGTTCTTGATCGACAGCCCCACGGTGATGTCTCCACCGTGGGGCTGTCGATTTTGATACTTGAAGCTCTCAATCACGTTCGCCATCAGCTCCGGCGATGTCCCAATTCGCGAAATTTCGCGCTCATTCGCGACTGTTCGCGTCATTCAGTTCGCGGAACCCGCCACCGCGCGCGGCCTGCGGCTCGCCACGAGAATGCCCGCCAGCACCGCCGCGAGACCGACGACAAACCGCGACGTGACCGGCTCACGCAGCACGAGCGTGCCGAGCATGACGGCCGTGATCGGATTGAGTGTGATGAACACGGCCACGCGAGATGGGGTCGAGCGTTCGAGCGCCCAGTTCCAGAGTCCGAAGCTGAAGGCGCCGCCCAGGGTGCCGAGAAAGACCAGCGCCGCCCAGCCCGCCGGCGTGAAGTGCGGCGCGTGCGAGAACACACCCTGCACTGCGGCGAGCGGCGCGAGGAACAGCACGCCCGCGACCATCGCGAGCGCTGTCACCAGCAGCGACGGGTAGCGCTTGAGATACGGTCGCGAGAACACGTTGAAGCACGCGCCGATGAGTGCGGTGAGACCGGCGAGCGCGTCGCCCTTCCACGCGTCCGGTGCGGCAGGCGTGGCCACGCCCGACGGATGCAACGCGATCCAGAGCCCGCCGAACGCGAGCAGTTGTCCCGCGAGTTTGGGCAGCGTGATCGTGTCGTAGCCGCGGAGCCGTGACACCAGCAGCGTGACCAGCGGCATCGTCGCGAGGATGATCGCCACGCGGGACGACGGGCTGTGCGTGAGCGCTGCGCTGAATGTCCACGGAAAGAGGCCGAAGAAAATTGCTCCCATGACCGCGATCGCCAGCAGGTCGCGCCGTGCGACGACCGTGCGGCGCAGCACGCCGCTTGCGACTGGCAGCAGGCACGCCGCGCCGATGCAGTAGCGCAGGAACGCGAGCGACAGTGGCTGCGTCTCCCCCACCACGAACCGCGTAGCGACGACCGACGCGCCGAAGCACACCGCGGCGAGAGCGGCGGCAAGGTCGGCATGACGGTTGGAGGGGGTGCTCGCCACGGCTGAATTGACGAATGTGGGATGAGACGTACGTGGGTCACATCGCTGGCGAGCCACCACGGACCTCGACAGGCTAAATTAGGTACGAACCACCACCGTCCCACCCCCCAACTGACAATCGGCACGCGTGTCCAAGCTCTTATCACTCGGCACCGCTGCTGCTGTCCTTCCCCTGCTCGTCGCCTGCGCCACGGCGAAGCCCGCCGCGACACCGGAGCCGGCTGCAGGAGCGACGACAGTGGTGGCACCGGTTACCGCCTCTCCGCCCGCAACCGCGCCAGCGACTGCATCCACCGCTGCAGCGGCAGCACCGGCACATGACATGTCCGCGCACGCGCACATGGCTGGCATGGCGCCCATCGTCATCCCGCCGGGTGCACTCTTCACCAAGGCCGACGTCGAGTTCATGCAGGGCATGATCGCACATCATGCGCAGGCGATCGCGATGTCGCGCCTGGCGGAGAAGCGCGGCCTCAACCCGCGCGTGCTGCGCTTCGCGATGAAGATCGATCAGTCGCAGCGCGCCGAGATCCGCCAGATGCAGGAGTGGCTGATCGCGAACAAGCAGATGGCGCCGGACACAAACTCGCACAAGACGATGATGATGACGGGGATGCTCACCCCGGAGCAGATGACGATGCTCGAGGCGTCCAAGGGCACGGTGTTCGACCGGCAGTTCCTCGAGCTCATGATCAAGCACCACCAGGGCGCGATCCAGATGGTGAAGGATCTCTTCGCCTCGCCGCGCGCCGCGCAAGACGTCGACATTTCGGTGTTCGCGAACGAAGTGGAAGCGGTACAGACGGCGGAGATTGGAGCGATGCAACAGATGCTGGCCGACCTTTAAGGGAACGGAGTCACAACACGATGGGAATCATTCGTAATCACGCGCTCGCGCTGACGCTTGCGCTGTCTTCCGCTGCAGCGCTCGGGGCGCAGACGTACCCGACGGGCAACGATCCGCGCAACGGTCTCAAGTCCGGTACGCTCGACGCCGCCGTCGCGATCCAGGGCATGCGGCAGCTTTCCTTCACGCCGAAGGCGGCCGAATTCGATACGGCGCGCGGCCTGACGTTCGTGAACTCCGACATGGCGTTCAAGGGCAAGTATGTCTATCAGGGCAACTTCGCCGGCTTCTCGATCTGGGACGTGAGCGACCCGACGAAGCCCGTGAAGGTGTCGGTCGTCTCGTGCATCACCTCGCAGGGTGACCCGTCGATCTACGGCAACCTGCTGTTCCTCTCCGCGGAGGGCGCGGGCAACCGGAACGACTGCGGCAAGGGCGGCGTGACGGATCCGAAGGATCACATGGCCGGCGTGCGCATCTTCGACGTGTCGAACCCCGCCGCGCCGAAGCTGCTCAAGAACGTGCAGACGTGCAAAGGCTCGCACACGCACACCATCGTACCGCACCCGACCGACAAGAGCGTGATCTACCTGTACGTGTCGGGCAGCCAGGGCGTACGCCCGGAAATGCCGGAGTGCGTCGCCAAGGAAGATCCGGCAGATCCGCAGAACTCGCTCTATCGTCTCGACGTGATCAAGGTGCCGCTCAAGAACCCGGAGCAGTCGGCCGTCGTGACGGGCGCGCGCATCTTCACGGGCATCGAAGCGGCGCCGCGCAGTGCAGCGCAGATGGAGCGTCGCCGTCCGCGCGACACGACCGCCGCTGGTGCCGCTGCGCCGGTCGTTGCACCGACGGGCCCGCGCAACTGTCATGACGTGAGCGCGTACCCCGAGCTCGGCCTGCTTGCCGGCGCGTGTGGCAGCTACGGCCTGCTCGTCGACATCCGCAACCCGGAGAAGCCGGTTCGTCTCGACGCCAAGGCCGACACGAACTTCTCGCTCTGGCACACCGCGGTATTCAGCAACGACGGCGGCAAGGTCGTGTTCACCGACGAGTGGGGCGGCGGCACGTCGCCGAATTGCCAGAAGGGCAACATGCTGGAGATGGGCGGCAACACGACGCTGGTCATCGGCAAGGACCGGAAGATGAAGCAGCATGCCTACTTCAAGATTCCGTCGGCGCAGACCGCGCAGGAAAACTGCGTGTCGCACAACGGTGCGCTGATCCCGGTCCCGGGCCGCGACATCATGGTGCAGGGCTGGTATCAGGGCGGCGTGAACATCATCGACTTCACCGACCCGGACAAGCCGAAGGAAATCGGCTTTTTCGATCGCGGCCCGGTGGATGCGCCGCCTCTCGTGGACGCGGGCCCGGCCAGCACGACCACGGCGGCGCCGCCGCCGCCGCCGCGTGGCACGATCGCAGGCTCGTGGGGAGCGTACTACTTCAACGGCGCGATCTACTCGTCGGAGATGGCGCGCGGCCTCGACATCCTCGAACTGACGCCGTCCGAACACCTCTCCGCCAACGAAATCGCTGCGGCGAAGCTGGTGGTGCTCGACGAGTTCAACCCGCAGAGCCAGCCGAGGATCAAGTGGCCGGCGGCGTTTCCGGTCGTGCGCTCGTATCTCGACCAGCTCGTGCGAGGCCAGGGTCTGGGCACCCAGCACACGACGCCGATCGACGCCGCGTTGACGGCGGCCGAGGCCAAGACGGGTGCAGCGCGCCGCTCGGCGCTCAACGCACTGGCGGTGAAGGTCGACGGACATGTCGCGGCGGCCAAGGACAAGGCACGCGTGCGCACGATGGCGGCGGAGATTCGCCGATTGGCGGCGGTGAGGTAAAAAGAAGGAGAGAAGGAGAGAAGGAAAGAAGGAAAGAGGGAAAGAAGGAAAGAGGGAAAGAGGGAAAGAGGGAAAGAGGGAAAGAGGGAAAGAGGGAGAGAACGAAAGATCGCAACTGTCGGAGCGGGCATCGGAGAGTATCCTCCGATGCCCGCTCGTCGTTCGATCGCTGCGCTGTTCAGTCAGCCCGGCAGCTTGGCCGCGAGCAGGTCGACCATTTCGATCTTTGGGGGTTGGCTCAGCAACGCGTCGGCGTTGGCCATCAGTGCGGCCGCGATGGGCCCGTTCAGATGCGCCTGCCGTCCGCCGTCGTCATCGAACGTGTCGAAGACACCGAACGTGCTCTCGTCGAACTTGAGCGCGAACCAGGTGGTGGTGCCGGCTTCGGCGTTGGCGAGGGGCAGGGCGCCGGCAAGGAAATCGGCGAGTGCCGTCTCCTGACCCGGCTTGGCGTGCAGACGAACGAACAGGGCGAGCTTGGCCACGGGGTGTCTCCAGTCGATGGGGTGAGCTGCGTCTACGTATGCATGGCGGTTTTGGATCCCCGCGACCTGCGCGCTACAGCTGCCCGACGAGCGACCCCCACTCCGCCATGAGGGAGCGGTACTCCGGGCTGTCATAACGCGACGGCAGGAACCACTTTGCGTAGTCCGGCAGTGCTGCACCTGCCACATGCTGCGAGAGCAGCTCGGCGCTCGCGTGCGCGGCCATGAGGCCGCTGCCCGAGAGCGCGCCCAGCACGAATGCGCCGGGAACTGACAGCGGGCCGATGAGCGGGCGATTCTCCGGCGTCTTGCAGTAGTACCCACCGTCCGTGATGCCGCCGTGCTGACCGACATACGGCTGCATGCCCGGCACCATGCGCGCGCAGCCGCGCATCACGACGTCGGCGTAGCGCGCATCGAATGTCGGCGGCCACACGTATGGATGCTGCTCCGTTTCGAACGTCCAGATGAGATACAGCTCGTCCCCGTGCAAGAGATCGACGGGACGAAGGTGCACGCCACCCGGCAGCATGCCGGCGAGACGCTTGCCGTATGCGTCTGTGCCGAGCACAGCACGATCGGTATCGCTCCACTCGAGCTGGATCGGATCGTTCCAGATGGTGAATGGTGCATTCCGCGGAACCACGCCGCGGGTGTCGCGCATCGTGACCTTGGCGTGCAGCTCGTGAAAGAGCGGCAGCTCGATGTCGAGCAATGCGGCGACGTTCGGCAACGCAGGACCTGCGGCGATGACGAATCGCTCGGTGTCGATGATGTCGCCCGACGCGAGCGTCACGCTGCGCACCGCGCCGCCGGTCGTATCGATTGCCGTGACACGGTCGCGCACGAACGTCACGCCGGCCGCGAGCGACTGTTGCAGCAGACGTCCGCCGAGTGCGATGCCGACGAACGTGCCCGCACGGCGCACGTGCAACGCCGCAACCGTATCGGGTGAGAGATACGGAAATGCGCGAAGTGCCTCCTCGCCCATCAGCAGGTCGGCGCCCGTGGGCAGCCCATCGTATCCTTCGGCCGGTGCCGGCTCGTACTTGCCGGGCGCGTTGTGAATACGCAGGTCGCCCATGCCGAGTGCGGAGACGGAACGCGCGGTGCGCTCGAGCTGCCGTGCCTGTTCGTCGCTACCGGTCGCGAACAGGTAGCCACGACGGCTCACGCGAAACGCGTTGCCACAGTCTGCGGCAGTCTCCTCCAGCAGGTCGAGGCTGCGCGACACGAGCCGCAGCATCGTGTCGTCGGGACCGGGCCACCAGTTGCGGTAACCCTGGGTGCCCTTGTTGCTGGTGAGTGTGAGGGGCTCACGCTCGTCGACGAGCACGACACGCGTGATGCCCTGGCGCGCCGCGAGGTGGTAGGCAGCGGCCACGCCGGCGATGCCGGCGCCACAGATCACGACTTCAGCAGACGTTCGCATGGGCTGCAATGTACGGGGGACGCGCGGACGATGTATTCTCCGCCGCATGAGTGACGACGATACGAGTCCACGCATTCCGGCGTCGCGCGTTCGCCGATTGCGCGTGCCGCACTGGACGACACTCGCATTCGTCGCGCTCGGCATCTGGGCACTGCCCCGACTGCTGCCGCACGTCGGCGCACTGCTTGGCGTGCGGGTGCGGGATGCAGCACACCCCGTATTCAGCGTTCAGACGCTCGACGATGGCGTCCTGTCGGTGACTGGCCTGCGCGGCCGCGTGGTGCTCGTGAATGTCTGGGCAACATGGTGCCTGCCGTGCCGCGCCGAGATGCCGCTGCTCGAGGGTACGTGGCAGCGGCACCGCGCCGCGGGGCTGGTGGTGGTCGGTGCGTCGGTCGACCGTGGCGACCCGCAGGTGGTGCGGGAGTTCGTTGGATCGCGTGGCATCACCTATCCCGTTGCGATAGTCGGGCGCGAGGTGATCGAAGCACTGGGCGGCGTGCGAGGGTACCCGACGTCGGTGCTGATCGGCCGCGATGGGACCGTGCGGCACCGAGTGCTCGGACCAATCGGGCCGCTGTCGCTCGAGCCGGCGATCCGGCGCGCGCTCGCGGACAGCGCCGGAGCGGTTCGCTAAGGCATGCAGGCGCCGTTGGCTACGGCATGCGCATGTACGTGGCGAACGTGACGCCGGTGGTCTTTCCGGCGCCGTCGTCGCGCATGTAGATCACCGCAATCGAGCCGCCGTCGGGCGAGAGCACGTTCGTGAGTCGTGTCGTGACGCGCCCGTCCTTCTTGTTCACGATCTCGTTGATGCGCTCGTTTACCGCACGCACCGACGCGTGCGACTGACCGGCATTGCCGGTAACCGGCATGTCCTGCCCGTCGAACGCGGTCGTGTACCACCAGCGCGTGGTGTCGCCGCGCGCGCTCACGGACTCGATCGTGACCTTCATGCCCGTCACCCCGAATGGTTCGTAGGTCATGACATTGCTGGCGGGTGCCGGCGCGTCCGACTTGAGCAACCAGCGACCGAATCGCGGATTTGTGGATTGCGCTGCAGCGCCTACGGCAGCGAATGCGAGGCCACACGCAATGAACCCGACGCGCATCACGACCCTCCGCAGACCCTGTTCCATCATGGTGCGCACTGGAAGTAGAGCGCGCTCATGCCCGTGGGATACAGCACGCGCAGGCAGTTGCCGATTCGATTATTCGGCCACAGCGGTGCGGTGCGCCCCATGTAGACGGTGAGACCAGAGCTCGTCCCTGTTCCCATATACAGTCGCACCGTTGGTTGCGCTGCGGTCAGTGTGAGACCGTTGGGG
>Ga0136611_10004277_pt1 | contig 10001 bp, 10 predicted proteins | sample AntDrymUQ2232306_2_FD_106645 | JGI IMG/M metagenome (GOLD analysis project Ga0136611, IMG submission 106645) | Polar desert sand microbial communities from Dry Valleys, Antarctica - metaG UQ223 (23.06) | ecosystem: Environmental > Terrestrial > Soil > Desert | place: Antarctica: Dry Valley... | reverse complement strand
GGGGCGGCCGTACGCTGCCACCGCCCGTGACCGCCTGTCCGCGTCGACCCGTCCCCGCCCCAGGAGCCCGCGATCAGCACCCGCCGCCGCCCGCCCGCGCGTCCCACCGGCGCCCCGTCGCCGACTGCCGACCCGGGGACGGTCCCGGTCGTCGGAGCCCGTGAGCAGTGCCCGTGCGGCAGCGGCAAGCGCTACAAGGCCTGCCACGGCAAGGGCACCGGGGAGGACAGGCGCCTGGTGACCCGGCCCTTCGCCGGCCGGGTCGACGAGACCGAGTGGGTCGCCCTGCGCGAGATCGTGCCGGCGGCCACGGCTCGGCTCATCCTGGCGGCCGACCCGGAGCGCGACGTCACGCTGTCGACGGTGCTGCCGTTGGCCTGGCCTGCGCTGGTGCGGGCCGACGGCCGGATCTTCCTGGGTCTTCAGGTGCAGTCCCGCTCGGGCGACGTCAGCCGCGACCTGGGCCACGCGCTCGAGACGGCCCTGACCTCGGCCCCCGGCAGCAGCGTGGTGCCGACCGGGCTGCCCGGGCCCGGCGCGCGACTGCAGGACCTGCTCGCCGATGACGCCATCGAGGTGACGGTGCACGACGGCTTCGACTACTGGGTCGAGGGCGCCGCCGACCCTACCGGCGAGGTCGCGGCCTCCATGGAACGGGCCAACGCCTCGGTGGTCCCGACGGTCCGACTGTCGTCGGTGGCCTCGGCCTACTGGTGCCGCATGGGCTCCAAGACCCACCTGCGCTGGGTGCTCCCCGAGGACGAGGAGCCGCTGCTCGACGCGATGGCGCGGCTGGGCTCAGCCGGGCTGGCGATCGGTCCTGACACCCGGTACGTCGGCAGCTTCCGCGCCCACGGCCTGCTGGTGCCGGTGTGGGACATGCCCGCGGATCGCGAGCCGGCCGAGGTCGAGGAGCACGCGGCGGCCCTGCGGGTGCGTCTCGACGAGCAGCTGGCCTCGCCGCGTCCGCTCACCGGGGACGAGCGCCGCGCCCGCGCCGGCCTGCTGAGCCGCCAGCTCACCCTACGCTGACCCGGATCGGTCGGATCAGACCACCGAGGGGAGGGGGTCGCGGGCCACGGGGCAGCTCATGCAGCGCGGGCCGCCGCGCCCGGAGCCGAGCTCGGACCCGGCGATCCGGACGACCTCCACGCCGGCGCGCTCGAGCGCGTGGTTGGTGACCACGTTGCGCTCGTACGCCACGACCAGGCCCGGCGCCAGGGCCAGGGTGTTGTTGCCGTCGTCCCACTGCTCGCGCTCGGCGGTCACCGGATCCAGGCCGGTGTCGATCGTGCGCAGCTGGTCGATCCCCATCGCATCAGCTGCGGCCAGCAGGAACGGGCGGGGGTCCGAGACCTGCAGCTCGCCCCCGCCGAGCGGCGTCACGGTGTAGGCCGACAGAGTGTCCGCGACCGCCGGGAACATGACCACCGCGTCGCGGTCGACCATCGTGCAGATGGTGTCCAGGTGCATCGTCGCGCGCTCCTGGGCGATCGGGACGGCGAGGACGGTCGACGCGATGCCGGCGGCGAAGGCCCGCAGCGCGAACGCCTCGACACCGGCGGGGGTCGTGCGCTGGCCGGTCCCGACGGCCAGGACCCCGGGCGCCATCACCAGCACGTCGCCGCCCTCGAACCACGCCTCCTCGGTGCTGCCGCCGTACAGCAGCGGGGTGCCGATGAACCGCGGGTGGTGCTGGTAGATCGCGCCGGTCACGGCCCGCTCGCGCTGCCGGGCGTGCATCGACGGGGACGTGATGGCCACGTGGTCCTCGACCCAGACCGAGGAGTCACGCGTGAAGAGCAGGTTGGGCAGCGGCCGTACGACGAACTCACCCGCGACCGCGAGCCGGGCCACCACGCCGTCGGCGCCGTGGCGGGGCAGCTCCTCGTGCGTCAGGCCGGCGGAGATGACCCCGGCGAGCTCGGCGCTGGGCAGGTCCAGCAGCCACGCCCGCAGGACTGTCGCCAGCTGGGGGCCCACCACGGTCGGGGCGACCATCGACGCGACCACGGACTGCCGGGCCGCCGGGACGTCCAGGGCCTCGACCAGCAGCTCGGTCAGGTACAGGACCTCGACCCCGCGTGAACGCAACGCGTCGGCGAAGCCGTCGTGCTCCTCCTGCGCTCGGGCGACCCACGGCAGGCCGTCGAACAGCAGGTCGGCGTTGTTGCGCGGGGTGAGCCGGGACAGCTCGGCTCCCGGGCGATGGAGCAGGACCGTGCGAAGGCGTCCCGTCTCGCTGGTGACCTGGTGCGGCAGCGGCTCCGTCATGCGTCCAGACCCTAGGGCGCAGGACGTCGCCGAGGGTCAGGCGGCCGCGCTGTCCTCGCGCAGGCCGTCCTGCAGCGCGGTGAAGAAGCGCAGGTTGATCGACGAGCGCCACCAGGCGCCCTTGACCAGGCGTGGGCCCCAGGACGGCCGCTCGGCCGCGAGCGGCTCGATCGCCTTGTCCATCCAGTCCTTGCCGTGGACCGGGTCGACCTCGGCGTGCTCTGCGTAGAACGGGTACGCAGCCGCGGGGGCCCCCAGCCGCTCGAAGGCCTGCAGCACCAAGCGGCACCGTGGTCCGGCCTGCAGCTCCAGCAGGCCCAGGGCGCCGACCATCTCCGGTTGCAGCCAGCGGTTGGTCGCCAGCAGCCCCCCGAGGGCCGCACGCTCGAGCGCCTCGACCGGCAGCAGCTCGCGCGGGATGCGCGGCATGGCGATCGCCTCGACCAGCTGCTCGTACAGCGTGGTGTGCACGCCGGCGGCGTCGCCCTGACCCATCTCGTCCCAGTAGTTCTTGCCGAGCTCGAGCTTGGCGCTGCCGGACAGGCCCACCTGGCACACGGCCACCAGGTCGTCGAAGCCGCCGTCGGGTCCGCCCTCCAGGGCGAGGAAGTCCACGACCTGGCGCCAGTCGGCGGTCTTGGCCAGCCACCGGTAGGCGTCAGGCAGCCGGTCCTTCGCCGCCACGGCCCGCATCGCCCGTACGACCTCGTCGGCGCTGCCCGCGCGGGTGAGGTGTCCCGCCTGCTCCCACGCCAGGTCGAGCTCGCCGAGCCACTCCGCCTCCAGGCGGGCCTTGATCTCCGCGACCGCCGGGTGGCCCTGGTGCCGCACGGCGTCCCCGACCTGCTCCAGCGGGGCGGTGTGCAGGTCGTAGACGGTCAGCAGCGTCAGGAAGCGGTCACGGCGGTCGTTGGGCGCCGCGTCGCGCAGCTCATGAAGAGCGCGCGGTCCGGACGACAGCGCGGCGGTCAGACGGCCGGACAGGTCGGTGGGCACGGGTGCAGCAAGTCGTGCGCTGGGGCGGGTCAGGGTCACGGCACAGCTCCTTGTCAGCAGTGGGGCGGTATGTCCACCCCTGATGCTTCCCCCGGACCCGCGCACGACACCCCGCGGCAACACGCTCACGGTGCGGTCACGCTGAGGTCACAGCGCGGACACGCTCCGCGCACTAGGGTCCGGGCGTGCGCGTCTTCCTGACCGGCGGTACCGGTCACCTCGGCAGCGAGGTGGCCCGGCTGCTCGTGAAGCGTGGGGACCAGGTACGCGCCCTGGTCCGCGACCCGGACAAGGCGGGCGCCCTGCGCGAGCTGGGCTGCGACCTGGTCCCGGGGGACCTGTCCGACGAGCCCGCGCTGGTCATGGCGCTGCGGGGCGCCGGAGCACTGGTGCACTGCGCCGAACGCGCGGTGGTCGGCGCACCGGACAGCGGCCGCGCCGAGCTGGTCGACACCAACGTCTGCGGCACCGAGCGCATGCTGGGCGCCGGCCTGACCGCCGGGGTTCACAAGGCGGTGCACCTGTCCTCGGTCGAGGTGTTCGGCGACACCATGGGGCGCGTCGTCGACGAGAGCTGGACCCGGGACCCGGCGCTGCCCTGGCGGTCGGTGTACGAGGAGACCAAGGCGGTCGCGCACGGGCGCGCCCAGGACCTCGCCGCGCGAGGCCTGCCGGTCACCGTCGTGCAGCCCGGCCTCGTCTACGGCCCCGGTGATCCCAGTGCGTTCGGGGAGCTGCTGCGCCGCTGCGTGCAGGGCCAGCGCACCACGCTGGCCTTCGCCGACCACGGCGTCGTCCCGGTCCACCGCGACGACGTCGCCGAGGGCGTCGTGCGGGCCCTGGACAAGGGCGTTCCGGGCGAGTCCTACGTCCTGGCGGGCCAGCCGGTGCGCGTACGGGAGCTGCTCGCCGAGCTCGCCCGGCAGTGCGAGCGCCGGGCGCCGCGCGCGGTGCCGAGCGCCCTGCTGCGGCTGCTGTCCCCCCTCGGCGGGCTCGCCGGTCCCGCCCTCGGGCTGGAGCCGAACCTGGCCGAGCTGCGTCGGGCCTGCGACGGGGTCACGTCCTGGGCCAGCTCGGACAAGGCCGCGCGCGAGCTCGGCTGGACGGCCCGGCCGCTGGCCGCGGGCCTGGCGAGCCTGGTCGCCGAGCACCGCCCGGCGGTCGGCTCGCGCTAGTCGGTGGCCGGCCGGGTCGCACCGGCGGCTCGACGCCGGTTCGAGGCCTGCTGGGCGGCGGTGTGGGCCTCGCGCAGGACCTGCTTGGCCGGCCGCCCCAAGGCGGCCGCAGCGGCCGCGACGTCCTCCCACTCGGGCATGGCGTTGACCACCTCTCCGTGGAGCAGGCCGAGCTTGACCCGCACGGCCTGGCCGTCCACCATGACGGTGCTCAGCGCGCGCTCCAGCGCGTGCTTGGCGACCCGGTGCTCACGGATCCCGAGCGTGCTCGTCTCGCGGAACACCACGTCGCGGACCGTGCCTGCCACGGCCGGCTCGACCAGCACGGACAGCACGTGCGCAGGCCTGCCCTTCTTCATCAGGACCGGCATCAGCCAGGCGTCCCGTGCCCCCGCCGCCATCAGCGCGGTCAGCACGCCCGGCCACAACCGGGGGTCGAGGTCGTCGACGTTGGTCTCCATCACCAGCTCTGTCGACGCGGGGTCGGGCGCGGTGTCCGCGTCGCCGAGGACCAGCCGCAGGACGTTCGCGACCTCCGCCGGGTCGCGCCCGCCCGCGCCGTACCCCGCCCGGAGCAGCACCATCGACGGCAGCGGGCCGTACGCGGTGACGCAGGTGGCGAGAAGGGCGGCGCCGGTCGGGGTGGTCATCTCCCGCGGAACCGGACCGGCCACGACAGGGGCCCCGACCAGCAGGGCGAGCACCGCCGGCGCCGGGACGGGCAGGGGACCGTGCGCCCCACGGGTCGTCCCGGAGCCGACCACCACAGGGGACGCGGTGAGGGCGGTGAGGCCGAGGGAGTGCAGCCCCGCGCAGGCACCGACGACGTCGGCGACGGCGTCCAGCGCACCGACCTCGTGGAAGTGCACGTCGTCGGTGGCCACCCTGTGCACGGCGGCCTCTGCACCCGCCAGCCGGGCGAAGACCGCCAGCGCGGTGGCCCGCACGGGATCCGGGAGCGCGGCCCGCTCGAGCAGCTCCCGCACGTCGCGCCAGGTCCGCGTCGACGCCGCGTCGCTGACCTCGACGTCGACCTTCGTCGCGCCGAGGCCGGCGCGGGTGACCGTCGAGGCAGTCAGTCGTACCGGCTCGACACCGACCGCGTCGACGGCGGACTGGAGCAGCGCCAGCGGCACGCCGACGTCCACCAGCGCGCCGAGCAGCATGTCCCCGGAGATGCCGGCCGAGCAGTCCAACCAGCCGATCACGGCCGGGACCTCACGGCTGGGACCTCTGCGCCGACTGCGACGACGGTGGCGGCTGGGCAGCGGCGGCGATGCGCCGGGCCACTCGGGCCGCGAACACCCCTGCTCCGAACCCGTTGTCGATGTTGACCACAACGATTCCCGGCGCGCAGGCGTTGAGCATCGCGAGCAGTGCGGCCAGCCCGCCGAAGCTCGCGCCGTACCCGACGCTCGTGGGCACCGCGACCATCGGCGTGCCGACCAGGCCGCCGACGACCGACGGCAGCGCCCCCTCCATGCCGGCCACGACCACCAGGCAGTCCGCCCGGTCCAGTGCCGGCCGGGCAGCGAGCAGCCGGTGCAGCCCGGCCACGCCGACGTCGTCCACCCGCTCGACCTCGGCCCCGTGCGCCCGCGCGGTGAGCGCGGCCTCGGCGGCGACCGGGCCGTCGGAGGTGCCGGCAGCCAGGACCGCCACCAGCCCGCTCGCCCGCGGCAGCGGCCCGACCGCGACGGTCGCACCCGAGGCCGTCACGTCGTCGTGCGCCGCCCGCAGTGCGGCGACGGTCTCGGCGGACGCGCGCGTCACCAGCACGGCTCGGTCGCCGGCTGCCCGCAGCGCCTCCACGACGTCGAGCACCTGAGCGGTGGTCTTGCCCTGGCCGTACACGACCTCGGGGTCACCGGTGCGCAGCTCCCGGTGCACGTCCACCAGGGAGTGCGCCAGCTCGTCGTAGGGCGCGCTCACCAGCCGGTCGAGCGCGTCGTCCGGGTCCAACGAGCCGTCGGCGACGGCAGTGAGCAGCGCCTGCGCCTGAGCCCTGTCCACGGCGGGGAGCCTACGGCGGGTCGTACCCTGCGCCCGTGGACCTGACGGCTCTGGCGGTGGTGGCGCTCGGGTTGTCGGTGTTCGCCCTGCTGGTGGTGCTCGCGGTGGCGGTGCGGGTCGGTCGGCTGCTGCGGGCGTACGACGGTCTGGTCGCCGGCGACGAGCAGGCCTCGTTCACCTCCGCAGTCGGCCGGCAGACAGCGATGGCCCAGGCGCTGCGTCGCGAGGTGCATGGCCTGCGCGAGGACGTGGCGGCGACGCGGGGGGACCTGGCGGCCGCTCTGCGGCACGTCTCGGTCGTGCGCTACGACGCGTACGGAGACACCGCCGGGTTGCTGTCGTTCTCGGTCGCGCTGCTCGACGACGCCGGTGACGGGCTGGTGCTGACCTGCCTCAACGGCCGGGCCGAGACCCGGACCTACGCCAAGGGCGTGTCCGCGGGCACTGGCGACCAGGACCTCTCGCCGGAGGAGCAGGAGGCGGTGCAGCAGGCGAGCAGCACGCGCGACCTGCCTGCCGGGTCCGAGCCGTGATCGAGCCGAGCACCTACGGGTTCCTCGGCCCGGCCGGCACGTTCACCGAGGCGGCGCTGCGCACGGTCGCGCCGGCGGGCGTCGAGCTCACGCCGTACCCGTCCGTGGCGGCCGTCCTCGCCGCCGTGCGCGACGGCAGCCTCGACGCAGCCATGGTCCCGCTGGAGAACTCGGTCGAGGGCTCGGTGGCCACCACGCTCGACGAGCTGGCCGTCGGCGCCCCGCTGCAGGTCGTGCGCGAGGTGCTGCTCGCGGTGTCCTTCGTCCTGCTGGCCCGGCCGGGGACCGACCTCGACGCGGTCCGCGTCGTCGCCACCCACCCGCACGCCGAGGCGCAGTGCCGTCGGTGGCTGCGCAGCCGGCTGCCGCAGGCCGAGGTGGTGTTCACGACCTCGACGGCCGAGGCGGCGCGGGCGGTGTCGACGGGGACGTACGACGCCGCCGTCGCCGCGCCCGTCGCCGCTGCGCACTACGGTCTCGAGCTGCTGGCGGCGGACCTGCAGGACAACGAGGGAGCGGTCACCCGCTTCGTGCTGGTGACCCGTCCCGGTGCGACGTCCGGCCCGACCGGTGCGGACCGCACGACGCTGTTCGCGTTCATCCGCGAGGACCACCCCGGGGCGCTGCTGCAGGTGCTGACGGAGTTCGCGGTGCGCGGCATCAACCTCTCGCGCATCGAGTCGCGGCCCACCGGCGACCGGTTGGGGCGCTACTTCTTCTCCGTCGACTGCGACGGCCACCTGGCCGACGCCCGGGTCGGCGAGGCGCTCTCGGCGCTGCGACGCGTGTGCGCGGACGTGCGGGTGCTCGGCAGCTACGCGCGTGCGGACGGCTCGTCCACGACCGCCGGACCGGGTACCAGTGACGCCGACTTCGCCGACGCAGCAGCCTGGTTGGCGAAGGTACGGGCGGGTCGCGGCTAGCTGAAGAGCCCGCCGCCGCCGCTCTGACCGTGGTTGTGCTTCGGCACGACGGGCCCCTCGCTGGCCTGCACGACCAGGAACCCCTGACCCTGGAAGGCCAGCTGGAAGGCCTCGCCGCTGCCACGGCCGATCAGGGCGCTGGCCCCGGCGGTACGCACGAGCCGGGTCTGCAGCGAGCTTGTCCAGGCGATCGCCGCCTGCAGGTCGGCGAAGGTCGGCGCCTCGCCGGTGTTAAGCACGACGGGGGTGCCGAAGGCGCTGACGACCAGGCGTCCGGTCCCGGTGAAGACCATGTTGAAGACGCCGCCGGACAGCGCGGAGGCGCCCTCGACCCGGCGGATGTCCCAGGTGAGCCCCGGCTCGAAGGCCAGCACGTTGGCGCCGTTGACGGTGACCGAGTCGCCGTCCAGGTCCAGCACGTGCAGCTCGTTGCCGTCCTGGGCGAGGAAGACGTCGCCCTTCCCGCGGCAGCGCATCAGGGGCACGCCCTCGCCGGTGAGTGCCTTCTTGAGGAACTTCCCGACCCCACCGGCACCCTCGTAGGCGAACTCGACCTGACCCTGGTAGGCGACCATCGCGCCCTGACGGGCCAGGACCTCGCCGTCGAGGCGGACCTTGAGCATCCGCGGGTTCTGCAGCGACAGGGACTCCTCGCTGGTCGTCTCGAGGTTCTCGCCGAACAGGTTGCTCCTCATGGCCGGGAGCCTAGTCAGCCGGTCCGAGCGCCAGGCGTGGCTCATGAGAGGGCTCTCACCGCGCGCTCACCTGCGGCTCATACGACCTGCCCATGGTGCGGGGGTGAACGACACCGTGGACCTCGCCGGCAGCCGGCTCGGCGGCGGCGCCCTGCCCGACGGACGGGGGTGAGCGACGATGTTGACGTGCGAACCCGCGGAGCCTCCGTCCGCACCAAGGTCCTCGGCTCGGTGCTGCTGATGGCGGCGCTGGGGATGGCGACCGCGGAGACGGCCTCCTACGTCGTGCAGCTGCGCCGGCTCGACGTGCGGCTGGACGCGGCGCTGCTCCAGGAGATCGAGGAGTTCCGCAACCTCAACGCGAAGGGCGTGGACCCGGCAACAGGACGGCCCTTCGGCGGGGTCGAGCAGCTGCTGGAGACGGCCCTCGCCCGCAACGTCGCCGACGAGAACGAGACCTTCCTGGCTTTCGTCGACGGTGAGCCGCGCTTCCGCCCGCTGGGCGAGCGGCCGGTGCGCCTGGAGGACGAGATGGCGCTGCTCGAGGCGCTGCGCGCACTGCCGCGGGACGCGCAGGTGCAGCTGGCCAGTGCTGAGACCAGTCGGGGCACCGTGCGCTACGCCGCGGTGCAGGTGGTCAAGCCCGGCAGTCCGAGCGTCGGCACGTACGTCGTCGCGTACGCCGCCGACCTCGAGCGCCGCGTGCTCGGCGACATCGCCCGGACGTACGCCGTCGTGGCCCTGCTCTCGCTGCTGCTGCTCGGCCTGGTCGCGTCCCTGGTCATCGGAAGGATCCTGCGTCCGCTGCAGCTGCTGCGCGAGGCCGCCCAGCGCACGGCCGAGACCGACTTCGCCGAGCCGATCCCGGTGCGCGGCAAGGACGAGGTCTACGACCTCACCCGCAGCTTCAACGCCATGCTCGTACGACTGCGCGACGCCTTCGAGGAGCAGCGCACGTTCATCGACGACGCCGCGCACGCCGGTCACCATCGTGCGCGGCCACCTCGAGCTGCTCGACCCCGCCGATGAGCAGGAGGTGCGCGAGACCAGGACCCTGCTGATGGACGAGCTCGACCGGACCAGCCGGCTCGTCAAAGACCTCATTGTGCTCGCCAAGGCCCGGCGCCCGGACTTCGTCGTGACGGGGGTCGTCGACGTCGCGCAGCTCACCGACGAGGTGCTGGACAAGGCGATTGCCCTCGGCCCGCGGCGGTGGCATGTCGACGCCCGCGCCGAGGTGGAGATCGAGGCCGACCGGCAGCGGCTGAGGCAGGCGCTGCTGCAGCTGGCGGACAACGCGGTCAGGTTCACCGCCCCCGGTGCGACCGTCGCCGTCGGCTCCAGCGCCACCGACGACGAGGTGCGGCTCTGGGTGCGCGACGACGGACCCGG
>Ga0136611_10004276_pt1 | contig 10001 bp, 10 predicted proteins | sample AntDrymUQ2232306_2_FD_106645 | JGI IMG/M metagenome (GOLD analysis project Ga0136611, IMG submission 106645) | Polar desert sand microbial communities from Dry Valleys, Antarctica - metaG UQ223 (23.06) | ecosystem: Environmental > Terrestrial > Soil > Desert | place: Antarctica: Dry Valley... | reverse complement strand
GGCGGCGGCGACGCGGCTCGCCACCCGCCTCGTCGGAACCGCCCTCGGAGGCGTCGGCGGGAGCCGTCGCCGAGGCGGTGCCGGCCACCGCCTCGGCGGCCGCGCCACCACCGCGGGTGCGACGGCGGGTGCTGCTGGTCCGCTTGGGCAGCACCGGCGCGTCATCCCCTGCCGCCCCGGCCGGTGCGGCGTCGCGCCCGCTCGCCCGTCCCCCGTCACGTCCGTCGTCACGTCCGCCGGAGCGACCCCCCTCGCGGCCGCCGGCCGCCGGACGGCGCCGCCCGGTCTCGCCGAGGTCCTCGACGTGCTCCGCCTCCAGTCCGGCCCGGACGCGGGCGGACCGGGGCAGCGTGCCCTTCGTGCCGACCGGGATGCTCTGGTCGCTGAACAGGTGCGGCGAGGAGCTGTAGGTCTCGACCGGCTCGGGGAAGGTCAGGTCGAGGGCCTTGTTGATCAGGCCCCACTTGGGCATGTCGTCCCAGTCCACGAACGTCACCGCGACGCCGTTGGCGCCGGCGCGGCCGGTGCGGCCGATGCGGTGCAGGAAGACCTTCTCGTCCTCGGGGCACTGGTAGTTGACGACGTGGGTGACGTCCTGGACGTCGATGCCGCGGGCGGCGACGTCGGTCGCCACGAGGACGTCGATCTTGCCCGAGCGGAAGGCCCGCAGCGCCTGCTCGCGGGCGCCCTGCCCGAGGTCACCGTGGACCGCCGCGGCGGCGAAGCCGCGGTCGGCCATGTCGGCGGCGACCTTGTCGCACGTGCGCTTGGTCCGGCAGAAGACCATCGTCAGGCCGCGGCCCTCGGCCTGCAGGATGCGGGCGAGGATCTCGCCCTTGTCCATGGAATGGGCCCGGTAGACGAAGATCTTGGTGTTGGGGACGGTGCGGTTCTCGTCCGGCTCCTCCGCCCGGATGTGCGTCGGCTGCGTCATGAAGCGGCGCGCCATGGCGACGACCGGACCGGGCATCGTCGCCGAGAACAGCATGGTCTGACGCTCGCCGTGGATCTGCTCGAGGATCCGCTCGACATCGGGCAGGAAGCCCAGGTCCAGCATCTCGTCGGCTTCGTCCAGGACGAGCACGCTCACCTGGTTGAGGTTGAGGTGCCCCTGGCGGGCGAGGTCGAGCAGTCGCCCGGGGGTCCCGACGACGACGTCGACGCCCTTCCTGAGGGTCTCGACCTGCGGCTCGAACGCCCGGCCACCGTAGATCGTGACGACCCGGATGCTGCGCACGCTGCCGGCGTTCTCGAGGTCCTTGGCGACCTGCACGGCCAGCTCGCGGGTCGGGACGACGACGAGTGCCTGCGGCACGCCGTTCGCCCCCTCGGCTTTGCTCTTCACCCGCTGCAGGAGCGGTACGCCGAAGCCGAGCGTCTTGCCGGTGCCGGTGCGGGCCTGGCCGATCAGGTCGTGCCCGGACAGCGCGATCGGCAGCGTCATCGTCTGGATCGCGAACGGGGTCGTGATCCCCATCCTGGCGAGCGCCTCGACGGTCTCGGGCAGCGCGCCGAGGGCCGCGAAGCCGTTTTCCGCCGGGGCCGCCGGGCCGTCGGGGGCGGGGCTGGCCTTCTCGGGGCTGGGCGTCTCGGTGGTGGCGTCGGTGCTCAGGGGACTGCCTCTCCGTGCGGTCGCGTCGACCGGCGACAGGAGCGGGCTCGCAGCGGACGGGTCTCGGCTCGCCCGAAGGGGAGCGGGACCGACCGGCGCGCCGCGGGAACAGCGGCCAACGCACAAGGTCGGGAGCGGCGAGCGCCGCTCCGTCGGAGCCGAGCCTACCGGTCGGCCCACCTGTGGCCGGGACGCGGAGCACGTACGGCAGGATCGCGGCATGACATCGCCGCTCGACCAGGCCACCATCGACCTGCTGGGGGTGCTCGCCTACGGCGAGCTCACCGCTTTCGAGCGCCTCGCCAGCGATGCCCGGCTCGCTCCGTCGCTCGGCGACAAGCACGAGCTCGCCACCATGGCGGCTGCGGAGTTCGAGCACTACCGGCGGCTGCACGACCACCTGGTCGCCTCGGGCGTCGACCCGAAGGAGGCGATGGCGCCGTTCGTCGGACCGCTCGACGGCTTCCACGACTCGACGCCGCCGAACGACTGGCTGGAGGGGCTGATCAAGGCCTACGTCGGCGACGGGCTCGCGACGGACTTCTACCGCGAGGTGGCGGCCTTCGTGACCGACCCGCCGACGCGCGACCTGGTCCTCGAGGCGCTCGCCGACACCGGCCAGGCGAGCTTCGCGGTCGGCAAGGTGCGCGAGGCGACGGCCGCGGACCCGGCGCTCGCCGGTCGGCTCGCCCTGTGGGCCCGGCGCCTCGTCGGCGAGGCGCTGATCCAGGCGCAGCGGGTGGCGGTCGAGCGGGACGCCCTCACCGAGCTGCTGGTCGGCGGGAGCGGTGACCTTGCCGGCATCGGCCGCCTGCTCGCCCGGCTGACCGACAACCACACCGCGCGGATGCAGGCCTTGGGCCTGCAGCACTGAGCTGCGAGTGCCCCCGGTTGATGGTGGGCGCGGGGTCTGTGGTCGGTGGGGAGGTCGATGCTCCGGGGGCCTCGGACGTGCTGACCCGGGACCCGGACGCGACGAAGGCCGGCACCCTTGCGGGCGCCGGCCTCCGGCCTCGATGCAGGTGCTTACGCGTGCGAGCGGTGCTTCTTCTTGCCCGTCACGGCGTTGTAGACGAGCAGCGCGACGATGGCACCGATGATCGAGCCGATGATGCCGCTGGCGCTGAGCCAGCTGCCGTCACCGCGGCCGATCAGGCTGGCGAGGAAGCCACCGACGAACGAGCCGACGATGCCGAGGACGATCGTCGGGAGGATGCCCATGCTGTCGTCCCCGGGAACGACGGCGCGGGCGATGAACCCGGCGATGAGACCGATGATGAGAAGGGTGATGATGAAGCCGAGCATGAGTCCTCCTTCAGTGCTGGGCCGGAAGACCCGGTCGAGCACCTGCATGCCCGGCTTGCGCCCTGCCTGAACCTGTGCAGGGGCGCAACCGCGTGGGCATGCTCACACTGGGTGACTTGCCCACCCGACCGGACGGGTCAGAGGGCGCCGAAGCCCACCCTGCGTGACTCGCTCTCGGCGATCTCGACGTAGGCCAGCTTGTCGGCCGGAACGAGGACTCGACGGCCCTTCTCGTCGACGAGGGTCAGCACACCGAGGTCGGCCTTCAGCGCGTCGTTAACGGCCTTGGTCACCTCGTCGGGCGACTGGCTGCTCTCCAGGACGAGCTCGCGTGCGGCGTACTGCACGCCGATCTTGACCTCCACCGAGGACTCCTGTTCGTGGGGGGCGGGACGACCTCCAGGAAGGCTAGTCCGTCCGTCCGGAGCCGGCAGCGGCGTCCGCCGAGGGCAGAACCCCCGCGGGGTCGTGAGCCGTGCGCGGCGAGCCGGAGATGCCGCGCCAGGCCAGGCTCATGAGCAGCTCGATGGCCCGCTCCTTGGGGATGCGGTCCGGCGAGGACAGCCACCACCGGGCACCGACCTCCATGAGGCCGGAGATGCCGATCGAGAGCAGCTGCGCCTCGTCCGCGCGGTAGCCGGTGTCGTGCGCGATCGTCTCGGCGATCGCGTCGATGCAGCCCTGCGTCATCCGCTCCACGCGCTCCCGGACCACCGGGTCGTTGCGCAGGTCGCTCTCGAACACCAGGCGGAACGCGCCCTCGCTGGCCGTGCCCTCGCCGTCCACGAAGTCGAAGTACGCACGCACGGACGCGGCGACGCGCAGCCGGTTGTCCGTCGTCGACTCGAGGGCCTCGCGCACGCGCGCCACGAGGGACTCGGCGTGTACGTCCAGCAGTGACAGGTAGAGCTCGAGCTTGCTCGGGAAGTGCTGGTAGAGGACCGGCTTGCTGACGCCCGCGCGGTCGGCGATGTCGTCCATGGCCGCCTGGTGGTAGCCCTGTGCGACGAAGACCTCCTGGGCAGCCGTGAGCAGCTGCGCCCGCCGGGCGGGGCGGGACATGCGGGTGCCCCGGACTCCCGGACCGGGGCCCGCCGGCATCGTCGTCATGACCCGGACCCTAGCGGCGTGCCGGGCGGGGTCCCGCGGTCAGTCCTGCCCGGACAGCTCCCGTGAGCCGTGCCGGGTGCGGCGGGCGTCGACGACCCGGTCGGGGTTGCGCCGTAGGTAGTCGGCCTCGAGCTCGACCGTGCGGTTGGTGTGGAACTGCAGCGCGTCCTCACTACCGTGCAGGAAGGTGTCGTGCCGGGTCGCATGCAGGTGCTTGAGCTCCCGTTCCAGGTCCTCGTCGGGCAGCTGGTCGGCCGGCACTCCGGTCACGGTGTCCTCCTGGGGTTCGTCGAGCGCATGGTCCCGCAGCCCGGCCGGGAGAGCCGGCGTCGCGGGTGATCAGGGCCTACCCGGGTACCGGCCGGACCATGACCCAGCCTGCCCCCGGCGTCAACCGACCGGCTGCCCTCGTCCTGCCGGAGCCGTGAGCGCGTCGCCGCTGCCAGGTCATCGCTTCTGCATGGCGTCCAGGCAGATGGCGAGCGCGATGGCGAGCCGGGCGTCGCGCGTCGGGTCGGACAGCTCGAGGACGTAGCGGTCGCGCAGGCCCCACACCCGGGTGTGGGTGAGGACGGGCTCGCCGGTGGCCGTCGTGCCGTCGAAGTGGAAGACCCACGGGACCGGGATGGCGTTCAGGAACGGGATGAGTCCCCAGACGCGACGCAGGACGGCGACCGCCATGCTCCGCTCCTGGACCACCACGACCGGGTGGCCGGGCTCGTCCAGCTCCCACGTGGAGCGCACGAGGCTGGCGCCGGCGCGCTTGCGCAGCTGACCGACCGGTCGGCCGGTGCTCGGGTCCGACACGGTCATCGCCGAGCTGATGTCCAGCTTGCGGTCGGCCTTGATGGTGAGCACCGGCCGACCGGCCTTCTCGTCCGAGTAGAGCGTGAAGGACTCCTCGAAGGCCAGACGCTTCTGCTTGGCGAAGGCGACGAGCGAGCCCGGTCCGCCGTCGCCGTCGTCGCCGAAGACCCGGTACGTGTTCTGCATCGGCGTGATCTTCTGCCGCACGTGGAAGCGGGCAGGCGGTGCGGGCGGGGCGGTCACAGGTCCTCCTGGGTGGGCGCCGGGGTGCCGGCGGACCACACCCTGCCCTGTCGGAGGGCGCGCTGTCAGGGCCAGCCGGGGATGGCGGGGGGCGTCACCTGGAGCACCGACCGCTGCACCCGCGCCGCCAGCTCGAAGTCGGGCTCCCCGTCGCCGAGCAGGTCGCTGTACACCAGGGCCTCGCCCAGCCGGACGAAGACGAGCGCGGCCTCGGCCGGAGGCATGGGCAGGACGGCCTCGCCACGCGCGACTGCCCCCTCGAGGAGCCCGCGCCAGTGGTCCACGAGCCGGCTGTGCACCCGTGCCTCCCCCATGAGCAGCACCCGGAACGCCGTCACGGGGTCCTCGCGGAGGAACGTCTTCAGGGCGGGGTAGTCGCGCAGCTCCCGCTGGAAGCGCTCGGAGATCGTGAGCAACCGGTCGAGCCCACGCCCGGCCACCTCCGCCTCGACGCTCACGAGCAGGCGGTGCCCCTGCCGCCACAGCACGTCCCCCAGCACGCGGTCACGACTGCCTGCGACCCGGTAGAGCGTCGCCCGGCTGACCGCCGTCGCCGAGGCCAGCTCCTCCATGTCGAGCCGGCTGGTCGTGTGGAAGAGCCGGACGGCGGCGTCCACCACCTGTTCGTAGCTGATGACCCGGCGGGCTCCCACGCTGCGTGATCCTGCCTCACGGACAGCGACCGGGCCAGCGCTTCGTGAGACGCGCGTCTCACGCTGGAGCAGCAGGTTGCGCCCATCCGGCCCACCGAGGCACGGTCCCTGCGCGCAGTGACAGCGGTCACCGCACGAGCGGAGGAGCGCACGTTGAGGAGTCCCACGTCGTCGAGCGGCAGCACGTTCAGGGCAAGAGCGGTGCTGGGAGCGGCCGTCCTCCTGGTGGCGGGGGCAGCGAGCCCCGCCGTCGCAGCGCCCCAGGGATCCCCGCCCGCGAAGGGCGGCTCCGCGCCGCTGGTCGTCGAGACCTCCGACGGGGCCGTCCGCGGCGCGCTCGGCGACGGGGTCCGGACCTTCGAGGGCATCCCCTTCGCGGCGCCGCCGGTGGACGAGCTGCGCTTCCAGCCCCCGGCACCGGTCGAGCCCTGGGACGGCGTCCGCGACGCCACCGAGCCCGGCAGCCAGTGCGCCCAGCTGACCCGCCAGGCCAACCCGGAGACGTTCGGCGAGGACTGCCTCTACCTCAACGTGACCACGCCCGCCGGCAAGAGCGCCAAGGGGCTGCCGGTCATGGTCTGGATCCACGGCGGTTCGTGGGTCTACGGCACCGGAGCCAACTACGACGCCAGCAAGCTCGCGACACAGGGCGACGTCGTCGTGGTGACGATCAACTACCGGCTCGGCCCGCTCGGTTTCATGGCCAATCCCGCACTGTCGGCCGAGCGTCCGGAGGCGGGCTCCGGGGACTACGCGCTGCTCGACCAGCAGGCGGCGCTGCGCTGGGTGCAGGACAACGCCAAGGCCTTCGGCGGCAACTCGGACAACGTGACGATCTTCGGCGAGTCCGCCGGTGCCTCGTCGGTCTGCGCCAACCTGGTGTCGCCGACGGCGGCCGGGCTGTTCGACCGGGCAATCGCCCAGAGCTACAGCTGCGCCCAGTCCTACGCGACGCAGGCGACGGCGGAGGCCGCCGGTGGAGGGCTCGCAGCCGCGGTCGGCTGCACCGACCCGGCCACCGCTGCGGCCTGCCTGCGTGAGACGTCCGCCGAGGCACTGCTGCGCGCCTGGCGGGGCGGCTCGTTCGTCGTGGGCGGTCAGCACCTGCCGCTGCAGCCCGCCGAGGCGATCGCGACCGACCGCTACAACCACGTGAAGTCGGTGATGCACGGCAACACCTACGAGGAGAACACGCTGTTCGCGCCGCTCACCTACGGCTTCGCGGTCACGCCCGCGCAGTACGAGGCGATCGTGACTCGCCTGTACGGCGTCGTCAACGCCCCGGCCGTGCTCGCCGAGTACCCGGTGTCGGCCTACCCGGCGCCGATCTACGCGCTGGCCGACCTGTCCTCGGACAAGGGGTCGGCGCTGTCCACGTGCGAGCACGTGCAGGCCTACGACCTGCTGGTCGACCCGCCTCGGCCGACGAAGACCTTCGCCTACCAGTTCCAGGACCGGACGGCCTCGCCGCTGATCGACTTCCCCGGCTTCGAGGAAGGCGCCGGGCACGCAACGGAGCTGCCGTACCTGTTCCCGGGTCTGTTCGGTGCTCCGCTCGACGCCGCGCAGGAGCAGCTGTCGGACACGATGGTCGCCTACTGGACGAGCTTCGCGAAGAGCGGCAACCCCGACACCTCACGCGAGACGCCGCGCTGGAGCCGGTACCGCCAGGGCTCGGGCGTCGTGCAGGCGCTCGCGCTCGAGTCGCAGGGCGGCGTCCGCCCGGTCGACGTGGCGGCGGACAGCAACTGCGACCTGTTCGCGAGCTTCGCGCGCTGACCGCTCCAGGGCTGTGACCACCTCCCGATGAGGCCGCCCTCCTGGCGGACCGCCCCGTGACGGCTCACGGGGTGGTCCGCCAGGTCGTGCCCGCCGGGGTCGAGGCGACGTTCGACCTCGTGCACGACTACCACCGCCGGTTGCAGTGGGACACCTTGCTGCGCAGCGCGTCGACCGTGGCCGACGCGCCGGCCGGCAAGGGGTCACAGGAGGAGGGCGAACAGGTCGCCGTGGCTCGCCACCCGGGCGAGCACCTCGGCGCTGTCGAAGACGAGGTCGCCTGCTGCGCGGCAGTCGGACACCTCGTCCCAGGTCACGGGCGTCGACACGGTCGGTCGGTCGCGCGCCCGCAGGGAGTAGACGCTGACGGTCGTCTTGGCGGCGCTGTTCTGCGACCAGTCCACGAGGACTTTGCCCGGTCGCAGCGCCTTGGTCATGCGGTGGACGACGAGGTCCGGGTGCGCCTTCTCCAGGCGCTGGGCCAGCCCCTTGGCGTAGGCCGACGTCTCCTCGCTGGAGGCGAAGCCGTCGGCCCGGGCGTACAGCTGCATGCCCTTGCTCCCGCTGGTCTTGGCGACCGGGGTCAGGCCGTCGGCCGCCAGGAGCGGCTGCAGCAGCTGGGCCACCTGGCAGCACTCGACGATCGTCGCCGGGGGACCGGGGTCCAGGTCGAAGACGATGAGGTCGGGGGACTCGCGGTCGACCCGCCACAGGTGCGTGTGCAGCTCCAGGCTCGCCAGGTTGGCGGTCCACACCAGCGTCGCGAGGTCGTCGACGACGACGTAGTCGATCGTGTCGCGGCCCTTGCTCGACCCCGGCGAGGGGAGCTCGACCGTGCGCACCCACTCCGGGGTGCCCCGCGGCGCGTTCTTCTCGAAGAACACCTGCCCGGCCACGCCGTCGGGGTAGCGCTTGCGCGTCACGGCGCGCTCGGCCAGGTGCGGCAGCAGCACGGGGGCGATGCGCGTGTAGTAGTCGAGCACCTCTCCCTTGGTGAAGCCCACCTCCGGGTAGAGCACCTTGTCGAGGTTCGACAGCACGACCGACGTGCCCTCGACGTCGACCGCGACCCTGTTGGCTCCTGAGCCGCTCACTCGCGCGCCACCTCCTCCGGCGGCACGTCGTCGCGCAGCCCCTTGTACGACGGGTGGCGGAGCCGGCCGTCGCGCGTCCACTGGACGTGCTCCACCTCGCACACCAGCACCGGTTCGGTCCAGACCACGTCGCGCGCGTGCTCCCGGGGCACCGCTGTGGCGAACGGCGAGGTGTCGCGCTGCAGCTTGCCGAGCCGTCGCTGCAGGTCGTCGAGCACGGCGGCGGTGAAGCCGGTGCCGACATGCCCGGCGTACTCGAGCCCTGACGGCCCCTGGACGCCGAGGAGCAGGGAGCCGATGCGGCCCGACCGACCGCCGTCGCCCGGCTTCCACCCCACGATCACGGCGGAGGTGCGGTGGACGTGCTTGACCTTGCGCCAGGAGTCGGAGCGCCGCGCCGCCTCGTAGCGGCTGTCCCGCCGCTTGGCGACGACGCCCTCCAGCCCCTGCGCGCGCGTGGCGTCCAGCAGGGCGCGGCCACCGCTCGGGAAGGAGGCGGGGACCTGCCAGCACTCGCCGGGCAGGCCGAGCTCGTCGAGGGCAGCGCGCCGGTCGTCGTACGTCTCGTCGACCAGCGACCGGCCGTCGACGTGCAGCAGGTCGAACACGAGCAGCTGCACGGGCGCGGCCCGGCGGAGGGCGGCGCTGGGCGACCGCACGTGCATCCGTGACTGCAGCAGGCCGAAGTCCGTGCGCCCCGAGCCGTCGAACGCCACCACCTCGCCGTCCAGGAGCAGCTGCCGGTCGGCCACCTGTCGGGCGAGGCCCTGCAGCTCGGGGTAGGCAGCGGACACCTCGTTGCCGTTGCGCGAGGTCATCGTCAGCTGTCCCTCGGACAGGCCCACGAGGGCTCGGACGCCGTCCCACTTGACCTCGAACGCCCACGCGCCGTCGTCCGGCGGGAGCGGGGCCGTCGTCGCCAGCATGGGACGCAGACCTCGCGGCAGCGGCGTCCAGCTGTCGTCGGGCACGGCGTCGTCCTACCCCGTCGCGGGTCGCTGGCGCAGCGCGGTGGTGATCGGCGGGTGTGGCCGGGCGTGTAGCTGGCGGGTGTGGCGTTGGGTGTGTGGTCGGGGCTGCGACCGGCTGCGACCTGCTGCGGTCAGGCGGCAATGGCCTGCTCAGCCACCCAGCCGAGCTCGTCGATGAGCCGGCTGTCTGTGAGCCGGAGGGTGCGGTGGTGCTCGTGGAGGTCGCGGTGGTCGGGGGTGCAGATCGGGATCAGGTCTTTGAGCACCGTCTCGCGGGACAGCCACCAGGGGATGACGTGGTGCGGAGTGGTGATGGTGCGGGTGCAGCCGGCGATCGCGCACCACGGTCCCCATCGGGCTCGGAGGGCCCGGCGTTCTCGTCGGGTGGCGGTGCGGTGGGTGCCGCTGGCGCCGATGGGCTTGCCGG
>Ga0136611_10004275_pt1 | contig 10002 bp, 14 predicted proteins | sample AntDrymUQ2232306_2_FD_106645 | JGI IMG/M metagenome (GOLD analysis project Ga0136611, IMG submission 106645) | Polar desert sand microbial communities from Dry Valleys, Antarctica - metaG UQ223 (23.06) | ecosystem: Environmental > Terrestrial > Soil > Desert | place: Antarctica: Dry Valley... | reverse complement strand
CCGCCTGAGTCGGGGTTGGTCGACATGATCGTTCGGTGTCTGTTTCGCGCTTGCTGTCGCGGCCAAACCAGAGAAGTCAAAAAGGTGGAGGCGGGAGTCAGCAACGCAACCGAAACGATAACCACGCATTTGAAGGTATCGGCGTGGGTAACGTCCGTCCCGGACGCGCCGTACAAGGAAGTAACTGTGCATCTGTATCCGCAAGAACCTTAAGCGGTCCCATTCCCGGAATTTCGTATGAGAGAAACCTCTGTGCCGACTCCTGCTTCCCTCCTGCCAGCCACTGCGCCGTCGCGCGCGCAGCGTTCGGAACAAGAACTCATTGAAGCCGCACAAGCCGGCGACAACACCGCCTTCGATAACTTAGTGCGCCAGTATCAGGATTATCTTTACCGACTTATGGTGCGTGCGTGCCACCACCCTCAGGACGCGGAAGAGGTGGCCTCCGAAGCGTTCGCCCGCGCCTACGAACGCCTTTGTCAGTTTGAAGGCCGCTCCTCGTTTGTCACCTGGCTTGCTCGTATCGCCACAAACCTTTGCTTCCGACGCCGCGAAAAGGCCGAGATTCCCTCGGTTTCCTTGGAAGAGATGGGCCGCGAAGCGCCGGGACATCCCGATCAAACTCCGGCTGCCGATACCCCCGGCCCGGAAGCGCACCTGATCCAAAGTGAAGTCAAGCAGCTCATCTACGCCGCCCTTTCAAAGATCCCGGAGCCGGACCAGACCGTTCTTCGGCTCCGAGACATCGAAGAGCTCTCCGCGATTGAGGTGAGCGAGCAGACAGGACTTACGGTGCCAGCGGTCAAATCGCGGCTGCACCGGGCCCGCAAAACGCTCCGCGAAGCCCTCAATAACTACTTCCAGGTCGAGAACGTTTAGCCGCCGCCGCCGCGTTGTCGGATGCGTTCGCTGCGCTCCTGCCGGTCAGCAACAGCGAGGAGAGTGACAGCAAAGCCAGCAGGCCCCGGCCCATTCTGCCTCCGCACAGGCCCCCTGTTTTTTTATCGCTCATCCGTATTCCTCATTTGTTTTACATTTCCATTAGATTTCTTTGCGGGGTCGCTCTGCCGAGACTCGACAGGACATTTTGCTGCCGACAGTCAGGTGGGCACTCCCATCGCCGGAAGCAGCCAGCGCTGCAAGACCACGTACGCCACCACAAACAAGAGCGGCGCGAGCCAATCGATCATCATTTTCCTCTTCGCCATAACGGGGCCTAACGCTCCGCCAGGAGCGCGTCCAGGTTTGCCTTCAGGGCCGCTTCCGACACCGCGCCTTCGTACCGGTTGGCGATGCGGCCCCGGCGGTCGATCAGAAACGTTGTGGGCAGCGCCTGCACGGGGAACGACTGTTGAGTGCCTGCCCGCACGACGCGGTACGGAATCCGGTACTCGTCCACGAACCGGCGAATTACGTCCCCGTTGCCCTCGTCCATCGAGATGCCAACGACGGAAAGGCCCTTGGCCTGGTATTGATTCGCCACATGCACGAGATCGGGCGTCTCTTGCCGGCAGGGCGGGCACCAGGTGGCCCAGAAGTTTACGAGGACCACGTTGCCCCGCTCGTTTTCCAGGCTCCAGGGTTTGCCGTCCAGGTCCGGCGCGGTAAAGGCCGGGGCCGCCGTTCGCTTCGATTGCCCAAGCACGGGTGTATTGCTTTGCACGTTCGCACCGGCGGCGAAGGCGTACAAGAGCGCCCCCGCCACCAGGAAAAGAAGAAGGGCCGTGACGCGGCGTCTCATCGCTGGGCCGCCTTCTCGCCGTGGAACAGGCCTCTCGCCTGGAACAGGTCCTGGGCGTCCGGCTCCGCGCAGGGGCGGGTGGTCCAGGCCGACCACCCGCCCCGGACGTTCACGATCTCCTTCACGCCCGCGCGCTCCAGAAGACTGGTTGTCAGTGACGAGCGATAGCCTGAGCCGCACATGGTTGCCAGGGGACCGGCCGGGAGTTCGGAAAGTTTGGCGGGTAGCTGGGGCAGCGGAATCCACTGCGCGCCCTCGACATGCCCTTCGTCCCATTCGCCCGGGGTGCGCACGTCCAGCAGGTGCTTTCCCTGGTCGAGCCACCCTTTCACGTCGCAAACATCCATTTGCGGCGTGGTGCGCACATCGAGGCCAGCGGCACTCCACGCAGCCCCGTCCGTCAGTACGTAGCCCCGGACTGTGTCGTAGCCGATACGAACGAGTTCGAGCCACGCCTTGTCGGCGGCTTCGGGCTGGTCCACCACAAGAACGATCGGCGTGCCGGGCGCGACGAAAAAGCCGGTCCAGGTCGAGAACATGGCGCTGGCGGCCCCGACGTTGAGGCTTCCGGCGATGTGGCCAGTGCCGAAGGCCTCGGCACTTCGTGTGTCCAAAAGGAGCACGTCTTGAGACAGCGCACGGAGCGCGCTCGGCTCCCAGCGCTCAGGCCGGGAAACGGCGGAAAGCGGTGCGGCGCCTTTTAAGTTTTGCACGACGTCGAAAGCGAAATACGCAGGTCGGTCCGGCAGGTTTGAGGTCATCGCGCGCACGAAGTCTTCCCGGTCCGGGAAGTTGTTGGCCCAGTTGGTCCGTTTTTCGGCCCCGATGGTGGTCTCGGGCGCGGTTCCGATCTTTCGCCCGCAAAGGGATCCCGCCCCGTGCGCCGGATACACGAGCGTGTCGTCAGGCAGGGTGAAGAGAACCCTGTGCAGCGTGTCGTACAACGCGTCTGCCATCGCCCGCGGGTCGGCGGTCGCGTCCCGCAGGTCGGGACGCCCCACATCCCCCACAAACAAAATGTCGCCGGTGTAGACGACCTTTCGCTCCCCGTCTTCAACAAAGAAAGACATCGAATCGGGCGAATGGCCCGGCGTGTCCAGAGCGCAAACGCGAAGCGAACCAACCGTCACCGCATCGCCCTGTTTGAGCCCGTGATGTGGGTACTCGGCCCCCGCCTTATCCGAAACGTAGATAGTCGCCCCGGTACGCTGGGCGAGCTCCACATGGCCCGACACAAAGTCCGCATGCGGGTGCGTCTCGAAAACGGCGATGATTTTCGCGCCGTGCCGTTCGGCCGCGGCGAGGTAATCGTCCACGTCCCGCTTGGGATCCACGACTGCTGCCTCGCCGTTCGCGCCAAACAGGTACGAGGCATGGGCTAAACCTTCAACAAAGAACCGTTCGGTGAACATTTTTTACTTCTCCAATAAATCCATTCAGTGAGTCATCAGCGCCCAGAGTGGGCCGAGGTTCATCGCGATCAAATACGCGGCTACCGCGAGCGACACAGCGCCAAAGACGGTTTTTAAGCGCTGAGGCTTCATGCGCTTTCCCAGCCGCATGCCGGCGAAAAGTCCCACGAGTGCCGCCGCGGTAAAGGCCAGAACCAGGCTCATTCCGCTTTGCACGTCGGAAAGGTGGGCCGCAAAGCCCGCCGCCGAGTTCACCGCGATGATGACGAGCGAGGTCCCGATGGCGAGCGGCATTCGCATCTTCGCGAAGCGCAACAGGGCGGGAACGATCAGAAACCCGCCGCCCACCCCGAGAAATCCCGTCAGGGTGCCGATTACCAATCCGGCCAGGGCGCACTTCCAGGCGACGCACTCGGCGCGCTGGGGAAGATCGCCCTCCTCGGAACGCCCCCGCGCCATTCGAAGCCCCACCCAGATCATGAGCGCGGCAAACAAGGTGAGGAGCACGGGCGCGGGAACAAGCGGCGTCAGGCGCGCGCCGATAGCGGCCCCTACCATCCCCGTGCCGCCGTAGAGGAAAGCTGCCTTCCCGTGGACGTTTCCGTCTCTAGCCTGAAAGATCGCCCCGACAGCCGCCGTTGTTCCGACCACGGCGAGCGATAAAGCCACCGCCTCCCGCACCGGAAGCCCCGCCACATAAATCAGGACCGGCACGGTGATGATCGAGCCGCCGCCGCCTATAAGCCCCAGCGAAAGCCCGATGGCGCCGCTCAACACGACCGCTGCCCAAACTCCCGCCGTCCACATGGTTTCTCTCCTACTGCGCTGCCGGGCACGCGGCAGCGGAAGGGGAACCGGCCTTCGGGCGATTCCAGGGAAGACGCGCCAGCAGCATTCCCATCGCGCAGCTGTCGGTGACCCCGGCAAAAACGAGGCCCGTGCCGACTACGTAGGGGAGGAACCGCAGGCCCGGAACGAAAAGCCCGGTCAGCACCAGAGCGCCCGCGGCGATCCGCACCTGCCGTTCCAGTGAAACGGGGCCCTTTTGCCCCGTGACCGGGAAGCCGGCTTGCTTCCACGCCTCGATACCCCCCTCAACCACGAGGGGCTGGGCTAGGCCCCGTTCCCGAAGGATTTGCGCCGCTTCCTGGGCGCGGCGGCCGCTCCGGCAAAGAAGGAAAACGTCCTCCCCGCCCCCAACGAGTTCCGGGTTCTGGCGCAGTGACTGAAGCGGAACGAGGCGTGCTCCTGCAATGTGGGCTTCGGCGTACTCCGGATACTCGCGCACGTCCACGAGAGTCACTGTGCCCGCGTTGATTTTGGCGCGCAGTTCGTGCACCGAGCAGACTTTGTTTTCCATGATTGGTATGCCTTTTCTTTGAGGACCGCTTTTTCGGCCCTTCATCGAAATGGATACGGTCAGGAAGCAAAAGGGTGCATAACGCCGGGAAGAAAAAAACGCTTTCCGCAAAAGTGAAAAAAGCGTCGAGCCTTGGGCTACTTCTTCGCCGGCGCGCCCAGAGCGCGAAGCCGCGGGTAATCAACCGCGCCGAGCCAGGTATCCCGCCGTTTCCCTCCGACGGAAGGGCTGAGCGAGACCACCTCCACCCGGAAGCGGTCGGCCACGAGGACCGCGACCCCCCCACCCATGGAGGTCAATACGGCCGGGTATCCCTGCACCCGCCGCGTCGCGCTTCGGAACACGTCTTTGAGCGCGGGATCTTGTCCCGAAAGGTCACGAACCGAAAAGGTCGCGGCGAGGGTCCCGGCACGCCGGATGTGGTAGGTGACGCGGCCGGGCCGCTGGAGAAACAGCACCCTTTCGTACTCGGCGGGGAGGCGGGGAACGACCCGCTGAAGCGCGTTTGCGGAAACAAGGGGGGCGGGCTGCGGCGGCGCCTTGGGCAGCGGCGGGGGCGCAAGCCGGCGGGGAGTGCAGCCCGGTGCGGCGAGCAGCAGAAACGCGATCCCGCGAAGCGTTTTGCTGATCTCGGGTCGGACCTTCACCTACACGGCCACCACGGTGTTTTGTCGTTCCACCGTGACGACAGGGCGGCTATGCGGCGCGAAGTACTGCTGCAACGCCGCCACGGCCTGCGCCCTTCCTTCTCAGCGGAAACACCGATGAGATTGGGCCTGACAGATGGCGTCAATCCCATCCCCATCTTTGAAACACGCGGTGCGCCTCGTCCGTCTTGAGAAAACGAATGAATTCTCGTGCGAGACTTTGCTGCGTGGTTCGCTTGGTGAGCGCGATGGGTGTGCCCCGATAAAGCCGCTCTTTTTCCGGGACACGTACCAAATCAGTTAACTCTTTCAACCGGTAATGCCAGGACTCATAGGTAATCCAGGCGTCAATCTCCGGGAGGGATTTGAACTTCGCGATCGCCTCCGCGCTGCTCGCCACGGAGACGGCGATGTTTTTTTGTATTCCTTCGATCAATCCGTGGCGGCCCGCCATGTCTTCCCAAAGACCGAGTTGCCCCGCGCCGTTGGCGTCCACGATCCGCACGCTCGCTTTGGTCAGGTCCGCGAGCGAGCGAATCTTCTTTGGATTTCCTTTCCGAACGAGGATGCCCGCCGCGCGGCGGTATAACTCCGTGCGGGTCGTTGCATCCAAAAAGCCCGGATGCTTTTGGTCGAACTGGGTGAGCATGTATTCCGCCCCGCCGAAGATGAGGTCGGCGTCCTTTTCTGCCCGTGCGATCCACTCCGCTTCCGGCCCCGCCACGACGAAAACCGAAACACCCTTCGCCCGCGCGAAACGGTCCGCACACTCGTTCAGGGGGCCAAGCGGCCCGCCGGGGCCGTAGATATGGAGTACGCGCTCCGAGGACTGTGACCGAGCAACAGAGACGAACAAAAAGAGCGCTGCCGTCACGCAAAGGCACACACAAGCAGCCCCTCGAAACCCCTTTGTCTTCACCGCTTTTCCGCCCCGGCCGTGACCGGCGTTCCCTCGGCCCGGTTCCACTCAAAAAACGAGCCGTCGTACATCACTACGTCATAGCCCAGGTACCGGGCCAGGAAATAGGTGTGCGCCGCCTGCCCGCCCGTGCGGCAGTACGTCACGACCTTTGCGTCCGCCCGCGCGCCGGCCGCCTCGTACAGGCGCCGCAGGTCGGCGACCGGTTGGAGCACCGGGTTTTCCTTGCTCACCAGGTTCTGCATCCAGAACACGTTTGCCGCTCCCGGAATGTGGCCGGCGCGCGCGACGCCCTCGCCGGGCTTTGCCCCCGTGTACTCCTCAAAGGGGCGGGCATCGATGAGTGCGACGCCCGGCGGGGTCAGGTTGCCTGCGGCCCACGAGATGTCCCGCATGACATCGAGTGCGGCCACCGCGCTTGGCCGCACCTGGGGCCGGAAAGGAGCCGGCGCTACGGGGGGCGCTTCCGTCGAGACGGGCCGCTGCTCGGTACGCCACTTCTCGAGGCCACCATCAAGAATCGAGGTCCGGTCGCCGTGGCCCAGATAATCCAGGGTGAAATAGGCGCGCGCCGCCGACAGGCCGGACTGGTCGCCGTAAAGCACGATGCGGCGCCGGTCCCCCACGCCCACGCGTTCAAAAAGTTTCTGAAGGTCTTGCACCGGGGCGAGTTCGTTTGGCACGCCGGCCCGGGTGGCCGTTATGTCGCCCCAGGAAACGAAGCGCGCCCCCGACACGTGTCCCGCGTCGTAGTGCGTGCGCTCGCGCGCCACGTGGAGCACCACGACGCCCGGGTCCCGCAGGTGCTTTGAAAGCCAGTCCGTTGAGACCACCATGTGGGAGCGGACGGCAGGCGCTGCGGGCGGTGCGGACGCCGCCGATACGGCGGGGAGGGAGGCCGCGCACACCAGCAGCAGTGCACAAAAGGTCCAGAGGTATTTCATGTTATTTGATTCCTTGATGGTCCGAAGGGCGTCACGCTCGCCCCGAGAAAGCCGGAGACGGATGCGTGTCAGGGCCGTCGCCGCCGCGCCCCGCGTTGATGAGGGCGCGCCCCAGGACGATGAAGAGGACCCCCCCGATGGCGAGAAAGAGCCAGTCGGCGATGGAGACACCCAGCCGTTCGACGACGTGGTGGAGGTTCAGAAGGTGATGGTCGATGATCCCCTCCACCAGGTTAAAGATGCCCCAGCCCTGGAGGAGCGAGCCAAGAAAGGTTTTCGTTGACCAGGGAACCTCACGCTTTTGCCCGGCCTTCCAAAGCATCGAAAGGCCGATGGCCGTCATGAGCCAGGTAAACGCATGGAAAATGCCGTCCCAGACCATGTTGATCTCGACGTTGGCAAGGGTATTGGGCGGCAGCTTGGCCGACAGCATGTTATGAACTTGCAAAATCTGGTGAAGCACGATGCCGTCGACAAAGCCGCCCATGCCGATGCCCAGAAGGGTTCCTGCGGCGATGAGGGGACGAAAGTTTTGGGTGACTGCGTTCATAGGAGGGACTTCTTATAAATGGTTAACGGGTGGGAGCCTTTAGATCGGCTTTATCCGGCGGACGCCGCTGGATAAAGGCCGGGGGACCGTAATACAGCAGCGCGATGATCGCCAGGAAAATGGGAAAGGGCAGAACGGTCAGGAGCAGGTTTGTCCCGAAGTCCGGGGAAAACAGTCCCCGGCGTACCGCTTTTCCGGTTTCGCTGTCACAAACGGGACACGCCAAAAGGGATGCGGCGTTCAGGAAAAGAAGGGTCGCCAAAACAAGAGCCGCCCGAAACCTGGGGACAAAGTACGGCCGCAACGTTGACTTCGCCCTCTCTGTCCCCACGGTAGCTGCCCGGTTGTCGCTTTTCACCCGCCCGCCTTGATGTAGCTCCATCCCGCTTCCTGGCGTCGAACGAGTTCCCCCACTCCCGCATCCACCGTGGTGACAAAAGGAAGAAGCATTTCCTTAGTTACCTTCATCTTCTTCATAGTGTTTTCACACGCGGCAAAGCGAACGCCGCTTTTCGTCAGTCCCCGTAGCTTTTCGACTGACTTCGTGTTCGTTCGCTTTAAAAGAGGCAGGGCCTTGCCGTGCACAACGACTTCCACTTGCGTCGCGTTTTCGCCCAGGGAAGCGCGCACGTTTTCGACGTTCCGAAGCATTCCCTCCCACTTCTCCTCGCCGTCCATGCTTACGTCGAAGACAACCCGGTGTGTCTTTTGCCGCCCGTGGCTTTCCTGGCCCAGCGCTGGAAAAGACGCGAGCGTGGCCAGTGCGGCCCCCAGCAATTTTCCGACAATAAAGCGTCTCTTCATTCAAATTCTTTCCGGTGAAAACTACAGGCCGCGCGTTTAACCCGCGCCCGAAGTCCGCGCGGCAAAGCCGCCCCGTGCCCGCTCCAGCAGCCACACGGTAAATGCCCCTGTTAAAACCAGTCCCGCGATCCAGAGCCAGGGTGACGTTCCCGTGACCTGGGGCAGAGTCACCTTGCCCCAATCGGCGAACGCGTTGATCAGAGGCTGCCACGCGGCATACCCGGCGACATAAACGCCCGCGCCTAAAAGCATGCCGGCGACGCCAAAGAAAGCGTCCCGACGCCCCTCGCCGCAGGCAGCGACGCTCGTGCCCGGGCAAAGGCCGAAGACGGCGATCCCCACCCCGAACAAAAGTCCCCCGAAAAGTACGCCGCCCACGGCGGCGGGCTTGACGTGGAGCGTTGCGCCCCCGGAGTTCACGAGCGCCCAGACGCCGATCGCGCCCACGACCACCGCGGTCAGCATAATTTTCACCACGGTCCAGTCCTTAAGAAGAAACTGTCCCATGATGACCGTGTACTTCGCCGCCCGGCCTTTTTGCAGCAGGAACCCGAAGCCGATGCCGGTGAGAAAGCCGAGAAGGAGTTTGGTAGGGGGGTCAAACATGCTGTCTGCCCTCCGTTCCGAAAAGAAGAAACGCGGTCGCTATGGCCGAGGCGAACAACATGGGAATAAACAGCCAGCTGGAAACCGCGAGCTGGAGCGCGCCGCTGATGCCGTGTCCACTGGTGCAGCCCTGGGCCAGCCGCGCCCCGAACATCATCAGCGCGCCGCCCAGAAAGGCGCCCGTGTAGCGCCGGGCCGGACTGTCGCCGAAGCGCCACCGCCAAAGGGCGGGGACCTTTTCCCCGGCCCGGTCGCCGGAAAGTCGGGAGCTAAGGGCCGCACCGACGAAGACGCCCGCGACGAGCGCCCATTCCCAATCGATCTTCGGCGGCTTTTTCTCCTCGGCGCGGTCCGCGTAGTAAGGGTTCAGGTCGGCAGCCTGCGGAAGGGCCGCCTTTTGGGCAAGCGCCGCGGTGTACTCAAAGGCGGTCGTGATGCCCAGTGGTCGGTCAACGGTCGCGAACGAAAACCAGCTGAGGACGCCAAGCAGCGCGCCTACCGCGTAGGGTGACCAGGATTTTTGCCGTAACACGTCTATCCCTTTCCTCCCGTTTCAAGCCGCTTTGGGCGTGCCTCGCTCGTTACGCTTTTTTCTGGTGCGAGTCCACGTACTGTTCGAAGTACTGCTTTAACTGCGGCTCGCTGTTGCAATCAAAGCCCATTGCCTGCGCCTTATCCATCGCGTCTTTGGCGTTCATGCCGGAGCGCGTCGCGAGATTCATCATCGTCATCGCTCCCGCCCGCATGCCGCTCGCGCAGTGGATGAGGGCCGGTTTCGGAAGATTATCGATCTCTGCCAGAACGCGTGTGGTCAGTTCGTCGTTGATCGCGTCTTTTTTTACCGGGATGTTGACGTAGCGAAGCCCAGCGGCTTCCGCCTGCTCTTTTTCATCAAGAAGGAATCCTTCTTCATCGGATGCGCGCAGGTTCAGCACCGACTTAAAGCCCTCTCCTGCCGCTTCTTTTAGCTGCTCCGCCGTAACCTGACCGGTCACGGTAATTTCGTCGTTAACTTTCAT
>Ga0136611_10004274_pt1 | contig 10002 bp, 10 predicted proteins | sample AntDrymUQ2232306_2_FD_106645 | JGI IMG/M metagenome (GOLD analysis project Ga0136611, IMG submission 106645) | Polar desert sand microbial communities from Dry Valleys, Antarctica - metaG UQ223 (23.06) | ecosystem: Environmental > Terrestrial > Soil > Desert | place: Antarctica: Dry Valley... | reverse complement strand
TCTGAGAGCTTGACCTCATCCTTGTCGCGGCTGCCGAACAGCGCGTTGAGGATCGCCTGCTCGTGCCTGGCGAGTGCCAGCGAATGATCGACGCGCCGGAAGGTGAAGTCGCGACCGCCGATTCCGAGTGCAGCCAGCGTTCCGGAGACGCCCTTCGCTTCGAGCTCGATAATCTGAATGACGCCCTTCTCACCAAGCGCGACGATGCCAGCGATGATGTCGTGGTCGTGGGCGCGCTCGTCGATCAGTGTGCCGACGGCGGCGGGCGGGGTGTCGTCCGGCGGCTCGCGTAGCAGATCGATCGGTAGCGCGACGGGTGCGTCGCGGCCCTTCGTGAACCAAAGGACGTAGACGCCGATCGCTCCCCCAACCAGCAGCAGGATGCCGACACCGACCATGATGGCGTTCGCAGCTGCCTTGTATGGTGCCAGCTCTTCTTCACGGGCACGCTGCTCGTCGTCCGCAGCCTGCCAGCCGGGAACGGTCGCCGTCGTCATGCGGGGAAACTCCAGCCGTACCTCGAAGGCGCCGCCTTGCTCGATGTTGCTGGCAGTGAAGACCGCCTGTGTTTCGCTGGGCACCTGATACTCGGCTTCATACTCGCCGCGCTGGAACCATTCGAGCGAAAGCTGTTCCTGTGGGACTGGCTGCGGCAGGTTGACGGTGACGGTCGTGTTGGAGATATCGGCGGCGAAGTCCTCATCGACCGCGCGCCACCAGAGCTGCTCGCGATCCTCGTAGACACGCAGTCCGCCCTGGACAACGTAGGAGATGGTGAACTGACGACTCTCGTTCTCGGCGGGCGGGAACCACCAGAGAATTTCGATCTCCCCGCCGACGATCGACGCCTGGTACGTGCCCGGCGTCCCGTAGCCCTCACGATACGGTTCACCGTCGGCTGATACCTGGATGTTGTCAATGTCTTCGAGACGATTGAGCGGAATGATCGCGTAGCCTTCCGAGAACGAGCCATCCGTGAAGTTGATGACCTGGTCCTCGGTGACGGCAAATGAACCGTCCTGGTTGAGATCAATCGTGACATCGTAGCGTTCCCAGAACAGCGACTGCGCCGCCGCGTCACGCGCCAACGGCGGAAAGACTGCCGCCAGCAGCGCGACGAACAACAACAGCAAGGGGACGAACGCCGCGATGCGCTGCTGACGACTGGTCGATTGACGAATATTGTTCACGTGTTTCCCCTGAAGATCGAGTCAAATACCCATGCGGGCCATGCCCGTTCGCGACACTATGACTCGTGTTTCATACGATCAGACAGTATCCGATTGACGAGATGGCGATTCAACCCTATGATCGTGCCAGATAGCATGAATGTACGTACACGTCGGCGGCATCCCCGTCCATCAAACATTCAACGCCCACGTGAATCTTACCCGTGTCGGTCGCGTCGTGTGAGCGAGGCGTCAGGGATCAGATAGGCGAATTGGCAGGATGTCGACAATGCCGCACACGCTATCGCCACTGCCAGCCACCGATGCGGCCATGCCACGACCAGCCGCGGTTCGCTGGGCCGCTGATCTGCTCGCGCTCTCGAGCGTTGTATTCCTCGATACTGAGACGACCGGCTTGGGCGAACGGGCGGAGATCGTGGAGATCGCCGTGCTGGACGCGAGTGGGAAGGTTCTGCTCGACACGCTCGTGCGACCGGAAGGCCGCATTCCAGCGGAGGTAATCGCGATTCACGGAATCGACAACCGGATGGTGGCCGACGCACCGCGCTGGCCGGAGGTCTACCCGCTCGTTGTGCAGGCGCTGGCGAAGCGCACGGTTGTCGTCTACAACGCGGCATTCGATGCACGGATGCTGGCACAGATGAATGCGCGTCACGGCTTACCGCAGGTCGCTGAAGAATGGCATTGCGCGATGCAGGGCTACGGTGCCTGGGTCGGTCGGCGTCACCCACGCTACGGCAACTTCCGCTGGCACAAGCTGGATGCCGCACTCTCCGCCTTCGGCCACGCCTGCGGCCCGGACGCCCACCGCGCCCGATCCGACGCCAACGCCTGTCGGCTGGTCATGCACGGCATCGCGGCATCACCCCCGTAACCCACGATCACGCCCCTCACGCATCACACGTCCCACGTCCCACGTCCCACGTCCCACGTCCCACACGCTCATTGTGACGCTTTCGTGTCCTCCATTCCTCGCCAGCCGCCGTAGAATGAGTAATAGACATCTGCACCGGCTGGTGCGATGATGGCAACGGTGATATTTCTTCAATCCGCAGACCAGAATTGAGCTTATCGGTGAGGCCGTACCCACTTCAGTCCCCAACCATGACGCGACACTCGTGTCTCTTCGATATCGTTGATTCCGACACACCGCGCGCCAGCAGCCTGCTGCTGGTAGATGAAGGCCGTTTCCTGCTCGGTGTCCGTCCACCGGTCTTCGAGCGCGGACGCGTCCTGCTCCGGCTGACCGGCATCGGCGGCTGGGCGGAGGGCGACGAAACATTCGCCGCCACCGTGCAGCGCGAATCGCTGGAGGAGACGGGCAGTGCTGTGCGCCTGCTCGACCTTGACCAGACCCTCATCGTGCGCTCGCCGGACGACATCACCCAGACGGAATTGACCAACGAGGTCGCACCCGCCGCGCTCGTCTTCCGTCGCTTCGGCACTGCGCCGTTCGACCCCTGGTCCAACACCTTCCGCTCGGTGTCGCCGGTGGCGGTCTACGCTGGTGTGCTGAGCGCGCGCGCCCGGATCACCATGCGCGACGAGCATCCGCTGTTCCTCTGGGTCTACCCGGAGCAGCTGATTACGCTCTCTGACTGTGATGAACCACTGGAGTTCCTGCTGGCCGATGGGGCGGAGGTGCTTGGCGCGCCAGAGTTCGATCCGGAGCGCGCGATCGTCCGCCTGACCGACAGCATCCAGTCGCTCGTCGCCGCGCTCGGTCCGAGCGCCTTCCAGTTCCTCTGCGAGATCGCCCGGCTGACGCAGCCGACGCGGGCGGAATAGCTGTCAGCTGTCAGCGATCAGGAGCTCATGAACCTCATTTGCACTTTGTATCGAATCCGTCCGTCGTTTTGCTGACCGCTGATCGCTGACAGCCACCCCGGAGGCACCGTGACCATCGCCGCATTCGAAGCTCAGGCATCCTGGTTGCCGCTCCTGGTCGGGATGCGCTGCTCGGCGGTGCAGTCCGATGGTATGCAGATGCTCTCACTTCTCTTCGGCACGCTCAGCGAAGGGGTTGACGGACACACGGAAGGCGAACGGACGATCTCGCTCGAAGGTGCCTGGCGTGTCGAGCATGGCAACGAGGTCACGGTCGGCTCCGCCGATCCGGACGACGAGCGCGAGCCGTTTCTCCAGGACCTGGTCGATCGGACCCTGGAGCGTTTCGACATCGCCCGTCCTGGCTACGACCTGACCCTCATCTTTCACGACGCCTACGTCGTCCGCTGCTTCCCAATCGACTCTCTGGAGCACGCCGACGATGTCGAAGACGCCGAAGATGTCGAAGTCTCCTGGTGGATCACCGGCCTCGGCATCCCCGACGACTGGGAAACCTCGAACACGCTGACATAAGAATCGCCTGCAATATCAAATCCCGTCGTCGTTCTCCGTAGGGACAATGCTCAGCCTTGTCCGGCGCCCGCTGGCGCAGCGTCGATACGAATTCGCTTCGCGATGTGCGTACCAATCTGGCTAAAGCGTTGCCACGGTACGTCTATCGACGCTGCGCCAGCGGGCGCCGGACAAGGCTGAGCATTGTCCCTACGGAGAACGACGACGGCCCCGCTCAATCGAGCAAGGCCGTCGACTCTTAGTTGCCTGTTGCCTGACCAACCTACTGGACGATCGGCGCTGCTACCTGCCCGGTGTTGTTGATGGCGCTGATCGACAGCGAGATGGAGAGCGAGCCGGTGCTGCCGTCGGTGTTGGTGACGGTGATGCTGCCTGAGATGTCGGTGATGAGGTTGCCGCTCATCCAGACATCAACTGTCCCACTGGCGGAGTCGATCTGACCCATATTGCCTCCAATGCCTGCCAGGAACGAACGCGCCCCGACCTGATAGTGGCCGTCCCCGACTGGGACTGCACGCGGCACGGCGTTGAGGTTCGCGACCCACGTCACCCATGTGGCTGGCTCGCCACTAGCACCTACTCCGATATCGGCGATCGTGCCATCGGGCTGCTTGCTGTACTCGAAGCCGCCGACGAGCCATTGCTCAGTCGTCGTTCCAGCCTCGCTGCCAATCACATGGTAATTGTCGATGCCACCGCTCTGGATGGTCAGTGCGACCGACGCGTTGCTCTTGCCAGGAACGTTGGAGCGATCGAGCGCATACGAGAGAGTGTAGTTGCCTGTTGGGTCGAGCGTGCCAGCATCCGCGAACGGGCTGGCGACCGTGTTGTCCTCAGGCTCAGTGGGTTCTGGCGACGGGGTCGGGGAGGGAGTTGGCGTCGGTGTCTCAACCGGAGCGGTTGGCTCAGTTGGCTCGGTTGGCACCGGCGTCGGAGTCTCTCCACCAACTGGCTCAGTCGGCGTCGCGGTTGGCTCAGCCGGCACCGGCGTCTCCTCGACGACCGGCGTCTCATCAATCGGTTCGTCTGTCTCGCCTGGGTCGATCGGGGTCTCCTCGGCTGAAGGCGTCTCCTCAACCGGTGCTGGCGGGACTTCCGGCACGTCAGGTGGCGTCGTGGTGCCGAGATGGAAGACCTCGACGGTGTTGTTGCGGTCCAGGCCAAGCGCGGTGAACGCGTCCCAGTTCATCTCCACAACCCAGTGGGCCAGCCATGAGCCGAGATGCGGGTCGGCCACCATGTCACCGATCGTGCAAGTGATCGTGGTGCCGTTGGCGACGAGCTGGAGCTTGTAGCCCGGCACGTAGCCAGGGCGAACGCAGTAGTAGCCGTTCGGATCGTCCTGCCAGCCATCAGCGATCAGGTTCCACGACTCGTACAGGCGCAGTGTGCGCTCCCACCACGGTCGCTCGTAGCTGGGCGAGTAGTAGGCAGCATGCCCAATGCCGAGCACCTGTCCTGTTTCGGTACCAGCGGCAGGTAGTACCGCCATTGGATATTTCTGCGCCAACTCATCTCGAATCGTAACGACACGATCGACGAACGCAGCCTGCTTCTTGTCATCGTCCTGCGGCTTGCCACCGGAGTAGTAGTCGGCGGCGATGCTGGCGAAGTTGAGCGATTCGGGGTTCCACTTCGCGACCTCGCGCGCGGCGTAGGCGATGTTCAGCTCCGGATCGCCCAGAACATCCGCCACTATCACGTTCGCCAGCGACATCTGAATGCTGGCCGTCGCCGCTTGGATGGGATCGGTCGATTCGGGCGTTGTCGTCATCGTTGCGGTTGCGTTGGGTTCCTCGGTTGGCATCACAGTGGTCGTGGTCGTGGTCGTGGTCGTGTTCCGAGTCTTCTTCGCCCGTTTGGTTGGGACACCGAGCGTGCGAACGGCCTCGGCACGTAACCCAGCAACGCCCTTGCCGCCATTAGACAACTTCGCGGTCGGATCGCCTTTTGACGCCGCCATGACGATCGCCGCCAGCAGATGCGGGTCGATCAGGTTGGTCTGTGCGGCGGAGATGATCTCTTCACCGAACGGGATGCTCGACGCCATGGTCGCCAGCGCCGGGTCGACCGGCTGGGCGAGTGAACGCCATAGTCGATAGTGCAGACCAACGTTGCCGGATTCGATCTTGAAGCCATCTGGATTGCCGGGCGTAAAGGTCAGCACGCGCCGCTCGAACGCCTGGAACAACACGCGCTGCGACACTCCGCCGACGACGGCTTCAGTCCAATATGGCTCTGTCAGTGGACGCCCGAGCAGATACAGGTCAGGATATGGTTGCTCCGCTGCCCAATCGACAAACGGCTTGGCGATGTTGTGCTTCGTGACATCGTCGTAGGCTCCAACGGTCACGCCGCCAACCTGCATGCCGTCCGGCGTCACGATTCCCCGGCTGTTGACCAGCGCGGTGACGGACTTGTCGACCTCACGGAACTGATTGTCTGGCAGCCCGACTTCGTCCATTCCTTCCGGCAGAAGCGGCGCGGCGTCCTCCTGCGGCTTCGCGTGAATCGACGCGAGCTGGCCGAGCGTCGCGTAGGTGATCGCGTTTGTCTGGTTGAGATCGCCGACAACTGGAATCGGCGGGGCGACACGTCCAGCAGACTCCTGCTCATCCTCGCCGAACTGAATCGCCCCGGAGAGCATTTCGCGCACGAGGGCAGCGGGGGTCACGAACCAATCCGAGGTACGTTCCTGCCTCGGATCGAGGATATCGAGACGGCCCTTGTCGAAGTACGCCATCCGGCGCACGCCGCTCGACGAATCCCGATAGAACTCGACCGACATGGCCAGCGGCTGGTCGCCCCAGACGAGCGGTCGCGCGATCTCTCCATTGAGGACGGCGGCATCAGCCTCGTCCCAGGTCGCTTTCATCTTTGCGTTGAGCGTCAGTGGCTTAACCTGTGATTGTATCTGGGCATTGTCGATCGGGCCAATCTCGTCTGCCAGCGCTAGCAGATTGAGCGGTGCCGCGACAATGAGCAGCATGCCCAACGCCAGCAACGATGTGCGCACGCGACTGTGGCGGCGCTGCGGGCCATGTCGGCCCTTTCGGAGCAATGTCAAAGCGTTCCCGTACTTCCCGGCCGTGCGATATCTGTGGCTGAGCCGAATCACACGACGTCATGACTGGATTGAATCTGTCGATCGCCCTGGCCCTGTGGACGGTAAGAAAGTGTAACCTATCCACTCGTCAGGCCAAGGGTGAATTGTTCTCATTTCCCTCACAATAGTCGCCGTTTCAGCGGCATGTGATGGTTGTTGGAGATAAGCCATGCGCGGTTCGAGCGTTACTGGTCCGTTGCGCAATCAGCAGTTAGCAGATCTATTATGGTCGAGCCTGCACGCTCGAAGGCAACCGTACACCCCCTTGCTTAGGGCATACTTAGCGCGACGTTATGCAATGGTAACGAATCAGATGAAGGTTTGGATGCATGGTGCTGTGGGTCACGGTCGCGACGACCGACGAGATTCCCGTCCGCGAGCCGTTTCAAGTGCTGATTGACGACCGCCCGATCTGCGTCTGCAACCTCGATGGCGAGTTCTACGCCATCAGCGATGTCTGCACCCACGATGACTATTTTCTCTCCGGTGGCGTGATCGAAGGCGACGAGATCGAGTGCCCGATGCACGCGACCGTCTTCAACATCCGCACCGGCGCGGTCGAAGTCCCCCCCGCCGTCAAGCCCCTGCCGACGTATCCCTGCCGAGTCGTGGACGGCGAAGTTCAGGTGGGTATCGTGGATTAAGACGCTAGTCGTCGTTGGATATGCCGTCGATGTCCGCGAACGCCATCATCACGACTGTGCGTATCTGTTCCAGATCACGCGTTACCAACGTAATGGCGAGCGCCTCTGACGGTACAAACCGTGGAACGTAACGCGCGTCAAAGCCACGACGCTGCAATTGCCGGTAGTCGATGCCTATTGTTCGCAATACGGATTCAGTCTCAACGAATGACTGGCGTTCACCGTGATTCGCTGGCTCGATTCTGAGTCGCCCCCAGATATACGCGTTGACGAGATGCACAGCAGCATAGAAGGCAGCAGCAATCGCCCAGCGTCGCGCGGCTGGCTGGAGATCACTGTGCGACAGTAGACGTTGCGCGACGGCGCGATTCTCATCAGCAGTGTGAAGGAACGCCTGCGTTCGTTGATCCACGGTCAAGTCGTCAGTGACACAGGCTGTGCGTCAGTCGGAACGAGCTCGAAGGGATCGCCGGTAAAGAAACTGGGATTGTAGACAGCGAGTTGGACGTTGGCATCCGGGAACTCGCGAATAAGCTCTCCCTGAATGCGAAACAGCCAGCGCTCGGCGTCGCCATCCAAGGGTTCCGTAACCGTGACGATTTCGACGCCACACATGGTGTCGCGCACCCAGACGCCGAGAACCGAGTCATCGCCGTTGATGGCTTCAACGAACCGATGGGCCACGGTCATAGCATCAGTTTTCTCTCGGATTACCATAGCGAGACTCCCAATGCCCTCGATACTGCCCTGAATCTACGCTGGAGTATAGCAGCGCCGGATTCCTGCCTTGCTGTTACAGTCCCGTGCGGCGCGCTTCCAGTTCGGGCAGGTGCATCTGCTCGTGGCGGGTGAGGTAGGCGGCCAGATCCAGCGTCGTCATGCGGCCAAACTCAGGATGATGACCAGCCCGTTGCCAACCGTCACGCGATACGCCACGAAGTCGGGCCAGCGATACCGCCCGGCGGTCGGCGAAGGCCGCGAGCATGGTCGCCATCGTTGGCGCGCCGGCGTGGTCGTCGGAAATGTCTTCAGGGTTTATCGAACCGAGCAGCGGGTGATCTTCCGTCAGGACGCGCTCAATCCGGGCCATGAAGACCGCCTCGGAGCCGAGCAGGTGTTCGAGTATCGCGTGGGCAGGCCAGACGCCCTGGTCTGCGGTCTGTTCGTCAATATTGGTCAGGCAGACGATATCCTCCTCGCCGCTCGTCGCCAGCGTTTCCAGCACGTCGTCAGCCGAGATGGGAAGGGTGTAGAAGACGGTCGGGATCGACTGGAGCGTGACAGGCCGCGCGCCACAGCCGCCGCAACGGCCTGGTTCCGCGCCGAGCTGCGATTGCCCGCAAGAGCGACAGACGGATACCGGTGGCGCGTCGACCAACGTCGGCCAACCGTCAGCGCGGACCGCCTTTGCCGCGTTTCGCAGCGTCGCGATCAGGGCTTGGCCATGTATCCCCGGATCAAGCTCCGCGACGACCGAATCAAGCGCATCCTCCAGCCCCTCTCCGAGACGCGGATGGACCAGCGACGCATGCGCTCCCTCGCCGAACGCCGCCGCGCGCAGCAACTTGGCAACGTTGTACTGCCCATCGTCCTCCAACCCGCGCGCCACCGCCAGCATCCGAACGATGCGCTCTCCCGCGTCGCTCACCACGTCCTCCTTCATCGTCTGTTGCCTGTTGCCTGTTGCTTGTTGCCAATCGTCTCAGTCCAGCCATGCGTACGTAAACGACTCCGCCATCTCCAGCCCGACCGGCTCACCGGTCGCGCGGGCGCGCATCTCCATCCGATTGCGAACACCGCCGACGAAGGCGGACGCCTGACTCTCGTGCAGTTCCAGCGCCGCGATCTTACGCTCGAAGCTGGAGGAGATATCGATCCAGAGATTGGCTTCCTCCGCGCTGGGACCCATCAGCAGCAGCATGTGGACGGAGTGCGGCTCCAGTCCTTCCACGGCGTGTTCTGGGAAGAAGCTCGCCAGGTGACAGGCGGGAAACGTTGCCGCCAGCGCCGCGAAACCGACGGCGCGATGGTCCGGGTGCTGGCGCAGCATGCGAGTCAGTGGGTCATGCGTCACGACAACATCTGGTTTCGCACGCCGAATCTCACGGACGATCTCCCACGCAGTTCCAGCGAATCGAACACCTCGCCGTCGCGCTGGCGCAGGAACACGACATCCTCAACGCCGAGGTGCGTCGCCGACGCACGCTGCTCCGCTTCACGCTGGGCGATGAAGCGCGCGGGGTCGTGCAGTTCGTCGTTCGGCACGCCTTTATCGCCCGATGTCACCACCAGATAGCGCACGCGCGCGTCCGCCGCCACCCAGCCTGCAACCGTCCCACCGGCTGCCGCGTCCGGGTCATCCGGATGCGCACCAACAATGAGAATACTTCGCGCACCGAGTACGCGATCGAGAGCGATTTGATCCTGCATAAGGACTCCGTTCTGAGTGAGTGGGGTTAGGGTGTAGGTTCGGGGTCCGAGTCGGGTTGGTCTGGGGGCGACGACTCCCTCTCCCCGGCCCTCTCCCCGACGCGGGGAGAGGGAGACGTTGGACGTACGTTCGCTGCACTCCGACAGGATACCCGTCGTCCCCAACTCACGTCTCCCTCTCCCCGCGTCGGGGAGAGGGCCGGGGAGAGGGAGTCGTCGCCCCCAGACCAACCCGACTCGGACCCCGAACCTACACCCTAACCCCACTCAC
>Ga0136611_10004273_pt1 | contig 10004 bp, 6 predicted proteins | sample AntDrymUQ2232306_2_FD_106645 | JGI IMG/M metagenome (GOLD analysis project Ga0136611, IMG submission 106645) | Polar desert sand microbial communities from Dry Valleys, Antarctica - metaG UQ223 (23.06) | ecosystem: Environmental > Terrestrial > Soil > Desert | place: Antarctica: Dry Valley... | reverse complement strand
GTCCCGTAGTATTTCTCAACGTGCTTGCGCGAGCGTGCGATGGTCAGAAGATCGAGAAGGCTGAAGTAGTCGAAGCCGAGCATCTCAACCAATCGCGACGGGGTGCGCTCGGCCTCCTCGAGGTCGAGCCATCGGTTGAACTGCTTTTGCGCCAGCCGCGTGGTCGCGTCAATGCTCTCAATCCCGTGCTGCAGGAGAGCGGTGTCGTCTCCTTCGGTGGCAAAGGCGATCTGATTGCGGAGGTCAGCCAAGCGATTATTCACTGGCGTGGCCGACAGCATGAGCACGCGTGTTTTTACGCCTTCCTTGATGATCTTGCGCATTAGGCGGTCGTAACGTGTCTCTCCGCCTTTTTGTGGAGTGCGCTTGTTTCGGAAGTTGTGCGACTCGTCGATCACAACGAGGTCGTAGTTGCCCCAGTTGACGTGAGTCAGATCGATGTCGCCCGAACTGCCACCATCGCGCGACAGATCGGTATGGTTCAGAACGTCATAGTTGAAGCGGTCGAGCGCGAGAGAGTTACGACGATCGTTGGACTTGTACAGAGTCCAGTTGTCCCGCAGGCGTTTGGGGCAGAGCACGAGGACGCGATCATTCCGGAGCTCGTGGTATTTGATGATGGCAAGCGCCTCGAAAGTCTTTCCGAGACCGACGCTGTCAGCAATGATGCAGCCTCCGAAGCGATCCAGCTTGTCGATCGCGCCTACAACGCCGTCGCGCTGGAACCGGAAGAGTTTCTTCCAAACCTTGGTGTTTCTGATTCCGGTCGCCGACTTGATGATCCGCTCCTCGTCCAGATCATCTCCTCGGTCGCCGAAGAGGTGGTGCAGGATGAGCGTGTAGACGACAAATGGATCGCGATGACCCGCGATTGCTTTCAACGAATCAATCAGTGCGGTTTTGCCTTCGGCATTATCGGCGAGACTCGTCCACTGAGCGTCGAACCAGTGACTGAGAACGCGAGCTTCTTCGGGCGTCTCGGACGCCTGGATCAGGTTCAGCGGGTTGCCAGGAGCCAGACCGAGACCGTCAGTACTCAGGGCGAGCGAACCAAGAAGAACCTGCAAGGGTTGCGCGGCGTGATCGCGCACAACAAAGGTGCCTTGTGGTACGGGCTTAACGACGCGCCGCAGATCAGCCTTGTGGTCGAGCCAACGAGCGAGCCGGTCCGCGAGCCAGCGCGCCTGCAGTCTGTTTCGCGCTGCCCTGTCGACGTCTCCTCCGAGGATGCCGAGTTGCGCGTTGTCGGCCGGCAAGACTAAGCGGCATCGTGCAAGATCGCCGAGTTCTTGCAACAGCTCGGCAGCCGCGAACAGCGAAAACGCCGGCGTGACAACATCTAGATGGCTGCCGGGCTTGAGCTGCGGCCGGATGTGGTCGATGACCCGGTCGGTGCCTGCGTTGCTGATGAGCTTCATCTCGATCGCGCGCTTTGCATCAGCGCAGGTCCATTAGGCACTCTGCTGGCGGAGCTCACAAGAAACCTTGCCGACAAACAGAGGAGGGATGGTATCCCATAAGTCGCTTTGCGGAAGGCTTATCGGTCCGTACACTCTACCCGATTCAACTTTCGGATCCGATCCGTGAGAGAGTCGATGCAGGAACGCGTTGAGGTCCTGGGCGTTCGATGCGTGCTTCTCGTCTGTTGTATCAGCCGTGCGAAATTCCTGAACCAGGAACACGACCCGGTGATTTCCAATACGGGCAGCTGCTGCGACTGCACCGGCGACACCGGTTAGGAGTTGATAGCGCAGGCGCCCAAGTGCAACCTCACCCTCTCGTCGTGGGCCGAAGAGTGCTGTGGCAAGCTGTTCCACGCGTTGGACACCACGTGAGCGCGGGTTTGCAAGCCTTCGCTCTACAGCGTTCGCAAGAGCATCCGCCACGGTCTCGCCAAAAGATTCATCGGCTTTCGCCTCAACCGCAATGAGGAAGTCCCCGTGCGCGTCGCGCGAGTGGACGAGGAGATCAGTGTTGCGAGGCTCACCACGGAGCTTGTCGAACGGCAGCCGTGCTTCAGGCTCCGCATTCCACTTTGTAACCTTCCCGAAGGCTCGGTTAGTGGCGAGTGCTCTCGAGACCTCTCGAGGGAACTTGGGACTGGAGACCGCGAGCCAACAACGGGCCGCCTCCATCGCGCTCCGGCCCTTCTTCCAGTGAAGGTCGCTCTTGGGACCGGCCAGTTCGAACCATTCTTCCATCGTGCGGATCGCGCGTCCGCCTTTTGCTATGCTCACAGAAGGCTCCGTCGGTGTGGCTCGTATCTAGTTTTCTCAGCAGTTCGTCGTCGAGTGCACAGCCGACGGTACAGCGAAGGTCTGACATTAGCACTTTCTTAGCGTGTCTGCGCTGGATGTGACCATTCGACATACGTTGGGGGCACAGCTGGTCGCCGATGCCAGAGCCAGACCCGTGCGCAGCCAAAATGGCCAAAACCCCGTGCTGCAGTCGCACGTCATTCACAACTGCCTATTAGATAGCGGGAGAGCAGGCGGTCGCTGCCGCGACCGCGATGTCCAGGTTTTCATAACACTCCGGCCTGGCGCGAGCGATCAAACGCTAAGGCTAGTAGAGCCCACACCTTGCGTGCTCGAATCTGATACTTTTCTCATGCACTGAACCTGACCCGATTTGATCGACACCTCAATAGCCTTGATATTCAGGGCGGAGGTGTGTCATGGCCAAGCAGAACCGAACGCGTCGGGTATTCAGTGCGGAGTTCAAGCTGAATGCCGTGCGGCGGGTCGACGAGCGGCAAGCGCAGGGGGGGAGTCTGTCGCAGATCGGTCGGGAGCAGGGGGTCGGGCCTGATCTGTTGCGGCGGTGGAGGCAGCAATCCGCGGAGCGGGTCGGCGCCGCCCCGCGGGATGTGTTCCCGGGGCAGGGGCGGCTTCCGATGGAGCAGGAGGAGTTGCGCCGGCTGCAGCGGCAGGTGCCTCGGCTCCAGCAGGAGAACGAGTTCCTAAAAAAAGCGGCGGCGGATTCAACCGGTCGGTGCAACGCCTTCGGCAAGTATAGCGGCCGGCGTGCGGAAGCCCAGGGTCCATCGCGAGCGCCGGGCGCAGGGGAAGCGCGGGGGCCAGAAGCGCGTCGCACGGCTCATGCGCGAGGACGACTTGGCGGCGCGGCGGCCGCGGCGTTTCGTGCGCCCGACCGATTCGGTGCACGGGGCGCCGGTCGCCCCCAATCACCTCGCGCGGCGCTTCGCGGTCCCGGTGATTGCCGGACCGGATCGCGTCTGGGCGAGCGACATCGTACGTCCCCACCCGTGCGGGCTGGCTCTATCTCGGCGTCGTGCTGGATCTGGGCTCGCGCCGGATCGTGGGGTGGGCGATGCACGACACGCTGGCTGAGGCGCTGGTGCTCGATGCGCGGCGCATGGCGCTCAACCAACGCCGGCCCGGCCCTGGGCTGCTGCACCACTCCGATCGCGGCAGCCAATATTGCGGCGGCGCGTACCGGGCCCTGCTCGCCGCGCACCACATCACGTGCAGCATGAGCCGGAAAGGGGACTGCTGGGACAACGCGGTGGCGGAGAGCTTCTTCGCAACGCTTGAGCACGAGCTCCTTGCCGGCGCGGACTTCCCCTCGCGGGAAACCGCACGGCGCGCGATCTTCGAATTCATCGAGGTCTGGTACATCGCGAGCGCCGGCACTCCAGCCTCGGCTACGTCAGTCCAGTCGAGTACGAAAGACAACAGGCATCCTAAACCCGGTGTCCATTAAATCGGGTCAAGTCCAAAGAGCACAAACGTTATGACGCAAACCCAAGTCCTCTTCGTGAGTCGCGGCTCTTGCATTCGCTACTGATCACTGCCAATTCATTGATCAATATCTTCGCGCAGAATATGAAATGATCCAGGGCGTCGACCAAAATCCCCTCAATCGTCAGATCAAGATAATTGGGGAGTCTTTCGCGGCTGCAATTGCCCGGGGCGATAAAATCGGTACGAAGTCTCATCCATTCCGGAAGCAGCTCGGGGAACTGAAAGGAGTTCTCAAAGCAGCCCAGCCGATCGCCCGCCGACCGTGGCTTGATCTCAGTCATCACGTATCTCAAAAGCAACGGATTGCGTACGTAGAGATCTCTGGAGACATGGGATGGCGCACCACCGACCGGCTCATACTTTGGCTGCTGTTCTCGCCTTCCGCCCTGTTCGCCTATCTGGCCCTCCTCCCTTACTCTTCGGAGACCGGCGACGCGAGTTCAGCCGCGTGGAATGACGACGATACAACTGTTGAGAGCGGTATTTATGAAGGCTATCCCAAGAATTATGCAGCTGCGATGGCGAAGTTCGAACCAGCTGTTGCTCCCTTGCGTGAAAACGGTTTCGTGTTGGAGGCCGCTATGGAAGACGGCGCTTCAATCCCGGAGGACGCCATTGACTGGGACCGCTCCGGCAACTCGGCGTGGAAGCGCTATGACTTGGCGAGTCTTCCCGGAGAGGATACTTTCTTCGATGATCTGGACGCAGCACTCGAGGCGATGGATCGGGCTATTCAGCTTGATGGTGGGTCTATTGCCAACAGAGATTCCTCTACCAAGTCGGCTGCCCGACTCTCGCGATCGTCGGCGGGATCCCCTCCTCGTTACGCCGCCGACGGAATTAATGACGCTGAGTTCGACGCGATGTGCGCTGTCTTCCTTAGGTACTACGATGACGAGTTCGGGCACTTTACCGACCAATTCGGTCCTTATTGGCTGAATGAACGTGCCTATAAAGACGAGCTCGCGATACGCGCTCGCAAGAGTCTTCCATCCGCAATGTTCGATAAGGCGCCAAAAGCAGACAATGCATCTGCGGTCATCACTGCTGTCCAGCGCGTACTGACAAAACCTCTCACACATACAGGAAAGCCGCAGAACCTGGTTGGATGGCGTTATTCCTTGTTTTTGCGCGAGCTCAAGACTGCAGAGAAGGCCGTATTCGTGCGTGCCCTAGGGGAACTGCTGTACAGCGACGAGGAGGAGGCCGGAAACCGGGCGAACCGCTTCACCGACGCCCTGTGGCCGGTGTACCGGCGAACCGCGGGCCGCTCGAACCCCTACGCACTAGCGCGCATTTTCCCAACCTTTTTTCTCATGCTTTTTGAACCGCTCGCCAACATTGCGGTGCGGACCGATATGTTCGACGCGGCAGCGCGACGACTGCTCGGTCGGCGAATACTTCGCAATGAGCGCTTCTCCGCCAGTGAATATCGTGAAGTGCTGGACTTCGCTTTGAAGATTCGAGATCGATTTGAGGTCAAGGCTTGGCGACCTCGCGACTTGATCGACGTACACAGCTTCCTATGGGTGGCGAGAGAAGATTCAGAAGGGGACACGGAATAGTGGCGCGCACCTCTGGATCTGAGGCCATCCTTGATGCAGTGGCCCATTGGCGAGATCGCTGCCTGTTGGCGAATGGATCGGTGTTCACTGGAGAGCCTCTTTGGTCACTTGAACACCTGGCCGAGCTCAACGAGCATTTTGTTCGGAGCATCGATGAGTCTGACAGGAAGTTTCTAGAGAAATTACATGACCAGGTGGCTGGGACGTCGCCAAATGCGATAAAGCTCATGGCGGAATTGCTTTGGGTCATGCTGCTTTTCCCAAATAACATCACCCGAGGAAAAAAAGTAGAGATTGTCACCACTGTGTGGGGATGGTCGGGAGACAGGCTACCGAACAACCACGATTACCTTGTCCCGTTCGAGGTGGGAATCGGCAGCGCCGGCATGGGCTACAACAGTTACCGTTACCTGGAACTGGCTTTCCTCATTCGGGCGATAGAAGCTTGGAAGGCGGTGCCATCCGCTGAACAATTCCGATTGGTGAATGACCCGTGGGCGTTTGCAGAATTCCTGGATGGAGTCGATGGGGCCGACAAGCGTCAACTCCGCCATATGCTGCCCACATGCTTTTCCCGGATACTTTCGAGCGCGTTTCGTCAGGAGGCAACAAGAGCGCTATCGATGCAGCTTTCGCGACTGACCTCAACGGTCATGTCCTTGGTCCCGACGAGACGGGCACCACGTTACTCGCTCGTGATCGCCGGCTTTTCCGAATCAGGAATCTCCTTCAGGCCGCCAATCCCGGCGCTCCGCTTGATTTCTATGTCGGCGATCTGGCGCGAAGATGGAATACTGATGGAACGCCCCCATCTCCTGTGTCTCCCGCTAAGAGGACACGGGAGACTTTGTCGGGCTATGCCGTCGATCAGTTTCCCAAAAGGGTGGATGCCGACCCAGATGACTCGGAACGGTCACTAAGCGCGATCATAGAGGCGATCAAGTCTCTAGGAATGCGACTCGACGACCGAACAATTCGTCGATACCACTTGGCGCTCGCCACTCGTGGCTTTGTCATTCTCTCCGGCGTAAGTGGTTCGGGCAAGACGTGGCTGGCCGACGCATACGCTCGGGTCGTGGACGCCGCGCGCCTCATCGTTCCTGTCGCTCCTAACTGGACGACAAACGAAGACCTGCTTGGTTTTAGTGACCCGATGACGGGTGACTATCGCGACACGCCATTCAGTCGATTTCTCCGCGAGGCTGCAAGCAAATACCGGGAAGCACGGACAAAGGGCTTACATCCCCGTGAATATCACCTGATTCTCGACGAAATGAATCTCGCACGGGTCGAATACTATTTTGCTCGGTTCCTGTCGGCGATGGAAACACGTATGCGTGATGGCGAAGCTGTCGTCGAGCTCGGTCCCAATGACCACGTTGTGCTTCCGCCAACTCTTCGCTTTATCGGCACTGTCAACATCGACGAGACCACTCAAAGCTTCGCGGACAAGGTTTACGACCGCGCACAGTTAATCGAGATAACAGCATCTCGAGATGAAATCGACACTCATTTGGGGGCATCGCAGTATCGTACCATCGTTCTTGAAGTTTGGGACGCGGTTAACGACGTCGCACCGTTTGCTTTTCGCGTGTTGGATGACATTGGCCGATACGTCGACAACGGGAAGAATCTGGACGCAGAATGGCTCGAACTCCTCGACGAACAAATTCTTCAGAAGATTCTGCCGAAAATCCGTGGAACAGATCCGCGTGTCGGAGATGCGCTGGACACTCTCGAAAACATTATGCGCAAACAAGAACTTTCGTTGAGCCTCGCAAAGATCCTGGCGATGCGTTCGCGCTTCGAGCAGCAGGGCGTGGCGTCGTTCTTCTAGCTGGTATAAACGCTTCCTTGCTGCGGTTTCTAACGAAAAGCGGGGATGAGGTGCCGAATCCCATCGAATGGGAGCCAATGCTGGTTGAGATGCGCATCCCGACAGATCAATGGGTTACGGCATCCCTCGTTGTTGGCCAGCGACCGCTACCAGTTTCTCTGCAGAAAGTCTCCGGCCGGGCTGCGGTCATAGCTGAATGGCCTATAAGCGGCCCTGGCCACTACGACCTGAGCTACAAGTCGCAAAGCGGCGCCGGCAAACTCACCGTCAGTGTTCATCCGGAGAAACTAAGTTCCGTAGAATTCGGCCAGCTCCTGAATGAGTTAGAGCATGGCCTGCCGCGGGACGTGGCGATCGCGCTTCAGAACCTTGGCGGGCTGGCCGGTGTGCAGTTGGACCGGGGGCGTCCTTCGAGTCTGGCCGAGGAGTTACAGCGGGTACGAGAAGCCATTCACGGCACCACCAAAGTACGCGGGCTTACGCAACTCCTCACCGAGTTAGCTCGCGATCCGTATGTGCGCTTACGCGCTTCGACTCATTGGGTGCGCCGCGAGTTCGCCCGTCGCCCCTCGCCGTTCGGGCTCGCGGTGGCGCTTCGGCGACCTGGAAACCTCGCGGAAGATCGCAAACCGGTGAACGTCCTCGATACGGGCGTTGGTCATTCTGCTGACGTGTACGAGAACAGGATTGTCCGCACGTTTGTAAGTCAAGTCGAGCAGCGCGCTCGTCGGCTTGCCGTGGTGCTGCGGCTAACGGACAATCTGAGCCTGGCGGATGAGGCCGACGCACTCGTCGACTCGGTGATGCGTTCGAAACGTATTGCCTCCTTTCTCAATGATGTCAGCGCGCTTGCCACTCCACCGTCACATGTGACGATGGTGTTGCTGAAGCGGCCTGTATATCAGGCCGCACTGAAGGCTTACCTCACATTTCAGCGGCGGCTATCCATACGGTTCGAGACACCGGCTCTTGATGCGCCTCTTCGAGAGTTGCCGTACCTCTACCAATTGTGGGCGACGATGTACGTCATTCAGGAACTCCTCGAGGTGGGTCGAGACTTGGGATACAAACTCTCATCGCAGCTTTTGATCGGGCGAGATGCGCGTGGGGCCTTCGTGCGTCCGATGCCAGATGGGCAGCCGGTGGTGCAGCTCACCCATCCGTTTACCGGCAGGCAGGTATCCTTGATACCAGAGCGGAGATATTCAGATGCGATTGGATCAATCGGACTCCGCACCAACACCTATCTGCAGCGACCGGACATCGCGGTAGAAATCCGCGACCCTGACGGAAGCATCAACGTTGTACTGTTCGATCCGAAGTACAAGGTCGCTGAATACTCAGGAGTGTTAGACAAATCGCTCAAGCCGCTCAAAGCTGACATAGATAAGATGCATGCCTATCGCGATGCGATTCGCGACCAGGATGGAGTCCGCGTTGTAAGCTTTGCAGCCATTCTTTATCCCGGCCCGACTGTTCAGTTTACTGGAGGGATTGGTGCGATAGGCGCTCAGCCTCTTCGGGCACCGGTGCTTCGGTCAAATCTTCGCTCGATCCTCATTTCCGCGCTCGGCGACACATCAGGTACGTCAGCCTGAGTTCGCGTTTACGGACGTGTGAACTATGATCCGCGGTCGGGAAAGGAGGAGACGACCCCTATCTCTTGCCGCGAAGGTCGCAAACAACCTTCCCAACGTACAGAGACGGTACTGATTCGAATAGCGGGCTTCCTGGAATACTGAAGGGACCGAAGAGTCTTGCGGCGTCAGTAGCTGAACCGTGGGCGAGTCGCGTAACGAAACCCTGAAGGTCAACCGCATTCTTGGCGTGTTTGGCATCGTCGGTAAGCTTCGATTTGAACTCGTGCACGAGCAACACGGCACGGAGGCAACCGAGAGTCGATGCAGCATGAAGGGCTCCAGCGGTTGCGGTCAACAACTGATAACGAAGGTGCCCCAGCCCGACATCATGTTCCAGAGTCGATCCGAATATCGCCGCCAAAAGTTGCTCAATACGGACGATCCCGTTCGAACGCGGATTCTTCTCCTTTCTCTTCCGCGCTGCCGCCAATGATTCATCGATCGTTTCGCCGAAGGCTTCATGACCTTTTGCCTCCACTGCGATTACGAACTCGCCAAACTCGTCTTTCGCGGCCACCAATAGATCGGCGTTGCTTGGCTCTCCCCCGAAATCGTCGAAGTGAAGTCGCGCTTCAGGCTCTGCCGTCCAACGACTGACGGTACCGAAGTCAGGATGCGAAGCGAGTAGGTCAGCTAATCCGGGTGGCAGTCCTGGGCTGGCAACCTCTAACCACGCGCGCGCACCTTCCTTCGCGCTGCGATTATCCTGCCAATGATTAGCACTTTTTGGCGGCGCGTGGAGTTGCCATTCCTCGAGCGTCCGGATCGGAATACCGTTCTTGCTTATGGCCATAAGAATTTCCGGGAGACTGATAAAGGCTGTCGATGAAGTCGTCGCAGGCTGGGATGGCAGCCCTAAGAAGTAATACGCTTGCGGAGCGCTCTAACACGTAGCATCGGTTGCGTGTGGTGAACCATGCGATGACAATTGGAACATAGGATCGACAACTCCGATAGCTTCGTAACTCGAACACCTCCCGTGGCAATCGGCCTGTCGTGATGAATTTCGCAGAAACCCTCTCCCAACTCGCCGTATTTCTCGGCGAAATCAAAATCGCACGCCTCACACAAGAGCTTTTTCGTCAGCTGTAACACGGCGTGACGTTTCTTTTTTCTGAGCCCCGCACTTCGCTCGCGGCGAAAATGCCTGATCCACCGCCCTCGTCCTTCGGTGGCCATCGCTTGCTCATCGACG
>Ga0136611_10004272_pt1 | contig 10004 bp, 8 predicted proteins | sample AntDrymUQ2232306_2_FD_106645 | JGI IMG/M metagenome (GOLD analysis project Ga0136611, IMG submission 106645) | Polar desert sand microbial communities from Dry Valleys, Antarctica - metaG UQ223 (23.06) | ecosystem: Environmental > Terrestrial > Soil > Desert | place: Antarctica: Dry Valley... | reverse complement strand
CGCCTCGTCCAGGAGCGCCTGGCCGCGCTCGACGACAGCCTGGGCCACCGCCTGACGGCCGTCGACACGACGGTGACGCGCCGTGCCGACGAGGTGCAGGCCGGCATGACGGCGCGCGTCGGCGAGCTGCAGAGCGCGATGACCGGGCGGGTCGACGAGCTGGGCGCTGCGGTGTCCGCCAGCACGGCTGCGACGAGCGAGGCCGGCGAGCGGGCGACGGCGATGGAGAGGGCACTGACCGGTCTTGGGGAGCAGCTCACCGTCCTGGACGTGACGGTCGACGAGCGGCAGGCCGACGTCGTGGAGCGGCTCGGCGACATGAGCTCCGCGGTCGCCCGCAGCACCAGTGCCAGCGAGCGCACCGCCGCAGAGCTGGCCGACGTGGGGACAGCCACAGCCGGGCTCACCGAGGCGATGGCGGTCTTCCGCTCCGAGTGGCCGACCCGCACCTTCGAGGTGGTCCAGGGTGCCAGGGCGGTGGCGGAGGGCGTCGTGACCGAGGTGCGGGCCGAGGTCGGTGTGCAGCTCGAGCAGGTGCGGGCCGAGCTGGCCCGGGCCGCGGACGAGGTGCAGGACGCCAGCACAGGGCTGAGCAGCGGTACCGACCGTCTGTCGCGGGCCGGCAAGGTGCTCGTGGCCTACCTCGAGGAGCGGGACCGGCTGCTCGAGGCCGAACGCGACCGGGTGCTCCACGAGGTGCTCGACGCCTTCGCCTCCGGGCTGTCGAACCGGGAGCGCGCAGCCCTGTCCGGCCGGGTCACCGACGCCGTCGCCCGGCGCCGCGACGCGCGCGACGCCGACCGGTACCGCTCGGCCGTCGGCGCCCCCGTCCCGCCGGTGATCGACCTGCCGGACGAGGTCCGGGCGCTGGAGCCCCTCCCGGCCGACCCGGCGAATGCCGCGGCGCAGGCCCGGCGCGTGGCCAGTCGCCCGCCGGGCTCGGCTGCGCCGGTCCGTCCCGCGTCGATCGCCGCCGTCGCGGCGCGGCCCGCTGCCGCCGACGCTGCGCGGTCGCCGCTGCCGATGCGGACGGTGACCGCGCGGCCGAGCGCGGCCTCGCCCTCGGGGGCGGCCCGTGTGCCGGCGCCTGCCGCGGCCACATCTGCCAAGGCCGACCCCGCCATGGGGGCCGGCCCCGCGAGGGTCGGGCCGGTGACGTCCTCCCGGTCCCCTGGCCGGCCTGCGTCCAAGGCGGCCCCGGTGTCCAAGGCCTCGGCGTCCAAGGCCTCGGCGTCCAAGGCCTCGGTGTCCATGGCCTCGGTGTCCAAGGCCTCGGTGCCCAAGGCGGTCCCGGTGGCCAAGGCGGTCCCGGTGTCCAAGGCCGCTCCGGTGGCCAAGGCGGCCCCGGCGTCCAAGGCGGCGGCGTCCGAGCCGGCGGCGCCTGTGGCCATGGTCGGGCAGGTCGGTCCGACCGGGCCATCGGCGAAGCCCGGTCATGGTGTCGAGGTCGACCCCCCCTCGGCGGACGCGACCGCTCACACGGCGGGGTCGGTCGACAGGACTGTCCCTGCGGCGCAGGATCGGCCGGCACCGGGGCCATGGCCGGCCCGCGCCGCAGCACAGGCCGACTCGGTCGAGCAGTGGCCGAACCCGTCCTCGGGGAGCGAGCCCCCCCCGGCGCCCGCACGTCGCACCTCCAGCGGAGCGGCCCCGGCGCGCGCTGCACCCGCCCCGGCAGCGGCGCTCGCCGACGCCGTGACACCTGCGCAGGTCTCGGCCGCCGATGGCCCTGCCACCCCGGACGCTCCTACGGGCGGGGCACCTGACGCCGCGCAGGCCGACGCCGCGCAGACCGACGCCGCGCAGGCACCGGCTGAGGCCGGCCCGCGGGCCGATCGCGAGGCCGAGGCGTCGACCCCTGCCGCGGCCGAGCGGCCCGCGCCGGCCAGCTCGCCGGTCGTGGCTGCTGCAGCGACCTCGGGCCAGGGGGCAGCAGCGCCAGCTGCTCCGTCCTCGCCTGAGGCCCCCGCCGTGACGGCTCTCCCGGTGCCCGGCGTGTCGCCGGGCCCTCGCACGAGCAAGGGGGACCGACGAGCACGCGTTGACGTCATGCCCAAGGCCCGGAGCCCCGAGGTCGCCCTCAACGCCGCGGCGCCGCGTCCACCCGGAGACGGGCCAGCGGCGCCGACAGCGCGCCCGGCGTCGCCGGCTGCCGCCGCGACGGCGGCGTCCGAGCCGACGGACGAGTCTGCCGCCGGCGCAGGCACCGGCCCCCCGTCGCCTGGTCCCGCCGACGCACAGTCCTCGTCGAGCGAGCCGAGCTGGGCCGCGCGCGAGACGCCCGGCGAGCCAGGGCCGGATCCCGCCGATCCCCCCGATCCCGCAGATCCCGCCGCCACCGAGGATGGGCTGTCCTCGGTCCGGCGCCCCTGACGCCCGGCCCCCGGGAGACGGCCGGCGGCACCTGCTCGACAGGCCAGCGCGACACGCCCGTACGGCTGTCCAGCGCGGCACGCCAGCCCCTTGACGTGCACGCGGTACACGTGTGTAGTTACAGCAGTGTCGTTCCCCCTGCACAGCCAGTCACCGACTGCCCCCGGTCGACAGCTCTGAGCAGTGACACCCACCGCGGTCCGGCGCTCGCCGGACCGACCGAGATCTGGTCCGAGGAGACGAGATGAGCGAGCCGATCCACCTGGCCGCCCTGGGTGACGACGATGCCGTGCTGCTGTCGTGGCAGGAGCAGGCGCTGTGCGCGCAGACCGACCCGGAGGCGTTCTTCCCGGAGAAGGGCGGCTCCACCCGCGAGGCCAAGCGCATCTGCGTGGGCTGCGAGGTCAAGGGCGACTGCCTCGAGTACGCCTTGGGACAGGACGAGCGCTTCGGCATCTGGGGCGGGCTGTCCGAGCGCGAGCGCCGCCGCCTCAAGCGCGCCGCGGGCTGACCCCCTCGGCGCTGCCGGTCACCGTCACCGCCGTCCTGGTCAGCCACGACGGCGCTCGTTGGCTGCCGACCGTCCTGGCCGCGCTGTCACGTCAGACCGTGCGCCCCACCCATGTGATCGCCGTCGACACCGGCAGCGTTGACCAGAGCCCGGCCCTGCTGGAGGCCGCGTACGGCCCGGTCCTCACCCTGCCCCGGGGCACCGCCTTCGCCGATGCGGTCGCCGCCGGCCTGGACGCCGCGCCCCGCTCGACCTGGGTGTGGCTGCTGCACGACGACGCCGCCCCTGACCCCGACGCGCTCGAGCACCTGCTCGCCGCCGATCCCGACGCGGCCGTACGCGGGCCCAAGCTGCTGGACTGGGACGACCCGGGCAGGCTCGTCGAGGTCGGGCTGTCCAGCGACGGCGCGGGCCGCCGGCTGACCGGGCTGGACCGCGGCGAGCTCGACCAGGGCCAGCACGACAGCCGCCGGGTCGTCCTGGCCATCGGGACGGCGGGAGCGCTCGTCCGCCGCGACGTATGGGAGGCCCTCGGCGGCCTGGACCCGGCGCTGCCCCTGCGCGAGGACCTGGACCTGGGCCGCCGCGTCTGGGCCGCCGGGCACCGCGTCGTCGTCGTCCCGCCGGCCCGGCTGCGCCATGCCAGAGCCACGGCGACGGGGCAGCGCCGCGCCGGACGCGTCGTGGCGCAGGACCTGCGAGCCGGGGCGTACGCCCTGCTGGCGAACGCCACTGCGGCCCAGCTCGGTCCGGCTCTGGTGCGGCTCGTGCTCGGCAGCGTCCTGCGCGCGCTGGCGCTGCTGCTCGGCCGACGGCCGAGGGCGGCCCTGGACGAGCTCGCGGCGCTGACCCCCCGCGGGGTCGGGCGGGCCCGAAGGGCCCGGCGCCGGACGAGGACGACCGCCGTCCCGCGTCACCTGCTGAGCAGCCCAGCCGTGCCCGTGCGTGCGGCGCTGGCGGGGCTGGCCGAGCGCCTCGCCAGTCCGGGGCGCCGCACTCGCCGACCGGGCCCCGGGGTGCTGCTCGTCGTCGCCCTGGCCGTGCTGACGCTGACTGCCGAGCGCGCACTGCTGGGCGCCGGGCCGCTCGCGGGCGGCCGTCTGCTGCCGGCGCCGCCGGGGGCGTTCGACCTGCTGCGGTCCTTCGGCGCCGGCGGGGATCCCGCCCTCGCAGTGCTCGGCCTGCTGTCGCTGCTGACGCTGGGGCGCGCCCCGCTGGCGGTCGACGTGCTGCTGCTGGCGAGCGTGCCACTGGCGGGAGCGGTCGCGTACGCCGTCAGCGGCAGGGTGGTGCAGCGGACGGCCCTGCGGCTCTGGGCGGCGGCGACCTGGGCCGTCCTGCCGGTGGCCACGGGGGCTGTGGCTGGCGGTCGGTTGGACGCTGCCGCGGTCCAGATCTGCCTGCCGGCGGTCCTGCTCGGGGGCCAGCGCGTCGCCACGACAGACCCGCGCCGGCGCTGGCAGCGCGCGTGGGCCCTGGGCCTCGCACTGGCCGCGCTGACCGCGATCAGCCCGCTGGCCTGGGCCCTGGCCATCGTCCTGCTGCCCGCCACCGCCCTGCTCAGCCCGACCCCCGCCCGGGTGCAGCGGCTGCTCGCCACGGTCGTGGTCTGCGCCGTTCCCCTTGCCCTCGGCGCCGTCGTGCTGACGCTGCACGGCCCGGGGCGGCTCGCCCCGGAGCTCGTCGACCGGGCTCTGGCCGCCTGGCAGCTGCTGCTGCTGCACCCCGGCGGCCCTGGGCTGCCGGCGAGGGCCGTCACGGCCGGCCTGCTGGTGGGCGCGCTGGCGGCCCTGCTGCGGCCGGGTCCCGGCGCACACCTCGTCACCGCTGGCTGGGCGCTGGCTGGGTTCGGCCTGGTGGCGGCGCTGGCGCTGGCCCGGGTCGACGTCGACGGCGGCCCGGTGTGGCCGGGGGTTGGGCTCCAGCTCGCAGCAGCAGGTCTGCTGTTGGCAGCGCTTGTCGGGGCCGACGGGCTGCCCGAGCAGCTGCAGCGCAACGCCCTCGGCACCCGCCAGGTTGCCGCAGTCGCGGTCGTCGCGGTGGCCGCAGCGGTGCCGGTGCTGTGCGCCGTCGCCTGGGTTGTTCGCGGCGCCGACGGGCCCGTGCAGCGTGGACAGCGCACGGTGCTCCCGGCCTTCGTCCGCGCTGAGCTGGCCGAGACCGGTCAGCGGGCGCTGGTGGTGTCGCCGCAGCCCGACGGGTCCGTGCGCTACGCCGTCACCACGGCCGACGGCCCACGGCTGGGGGAGCGACCGCCACCGCAGCCCTCGGCCGCGGTGGCGGACCTGCTGTCGGCCCGGGGTACGGACGGCGCGGGACGGCTCGCCGACGCCTCCGTCCGCTACGTCGTCCTGGTCGGGGGAGACTCCTCGGACGAGGCGGTGCTCGACGCCCAACCCGGTCTGCTGCGCCAGGCCGGGCCCCCGCTGTGGCAGGTCAGCGCACCCGCCGGGCCACGGCCCGAGCCGGACGGCCGGCGCCTCTGGCCGCAGGTCCTCGTCCTGGCAGGGGTGGTCGTGCTCGCCGGGCCGGGCGGACCTCGCCGACGTGGGCTCGAGCGGCAGCCGTGACCGCGGCCCGCCCGCACGGACACCGCGGCGCCGTGCGGGTGGGCGTCGCGGCCGCGGTGCTGACCGCGTTCGTGGGAGCGGGAGAGCAGAGCCGACGCACCCTGGGCGACCCACCTGCAGCAGCGCGGTCCGGCAGCGCACCTGTCGTCGGGGCCACCGTCACCTGTCCCGCGGCCGACGCGGCGGCCGCTGTCGTGGCCGGGTCCACCGGGGTCGGCCGGGGCGCGCTGCGGATCGCCCGGCTGTCATCCGCGGCGGCGCCCCCTCAGGCAGCGCCTCCTCAGGCAGCCCTGCCGGTCGAGGAGGCCGGCCGGGTGGTCCTGCTCCCGCGCGGCGACGGCGCTGTCGTCGTGGAGGGGGCTGGGGCTGTGGCCGCGGGCCTGGGGGTCGAGCTGCGCAGCGTCGACCGGGAGGGTCCGGTCCGCGGGACGTCGGCCGTGCGCTGCGGCCCGACCGGCACCTCGGCGTGGTTCGTCGGCGGCGCCACGACCGTCGGCAACAGCGCCCAGCTCGTGCTGGTCAACGCCGACGACGCGCCCGCCCTGGTCGACGTCGGCGGCTGGAGCGCGACCGGACCGCTCGAGAGCCGCGCCGGCCGGGGGATCGCCGTCCCACCGCGCGGCCGCACCGTCGTGGAGCTCGACACGGTGGCCCCGGACCGGGACCTGCTGGCCCTGCACGTGAGGACCACCCGCGGCCGGGTCGCCGCAGCACTGCGCCACGTGCGGGCGGACGGGCGCACGGCCGGGGGCGTCGACTGGGTGCCGGCCGTCGGCCCGCCCGGGGTGGAGGTGCTCGTGGCCGGCCTCGCGCGCGGCCCGGGGTCGCGCCTGCTGGTCGTGACCAACCCCGGGCCCGACGCCACCACCGTCGACCTCCAGCTGCTCACCGACGACGGCGCCGTGGACCTGCCGGCCCTGGAGGTGCCTGCGGGGACGTCGGTCTCGCGAAGCCTGACGCAGGAGCTCGCCACGACGCCGGTGACCGCAAGGGTCCGCTCGCAGGGAGGCGCCGTGCTCGCCGGGGCCCGGGTGCTCGACCTGCAGACGGGTCCGGTCCGCGAGCTGTCGTGGGCCGGGGCAGCGACGGTGCTGTCCGGTCCGGCCCTGCTGGCCGACGTCGCGCTGACCCCGCCGGCGGAGGTGACGCTCCTGCTCAGTGCCCCCGGGGCCGACGCGGTCGCGGTCCTGGCGCCCCTGCCGGTCGTCGGTCGACCTGCTCCGCCGGCCGGGCGGACGGTGGCGGTCCCGGCCCTCACGACGGTCGCGGTCCGGCTCTCGACCCTGCTGCCGCCCGGGAGCACTGCACGGCTGGCGCTGGAACTGCGGACGAGCGGCGGGCCGGTCGTGGCCGCCAGGGTCCTGCGAGAGCGGGCCGCCACCGGTCCGCTCACCTCGGTCCTGCCGGTGGTGTCGAGCCCCGGTCGTGTCCGGGTGCCGGTCGTGCGACCTGACCCGCTCGCCGGCCGCTGACATACAGACGGGCTCAGGCGGCAGGCGGGTCGACCTCGTCGGGATCGAGGCGAAGGAGCCGGGCGACCTGGTCCACGACCACGTCGTGCACCAGGTTCGCCAGGTCGAGCCGGTCGGCGGCGCGGGCCTCCAGCGGCCGGCGGTAGACCACGACCCGCGGCGCGGTGGGGCGGCCCTCGTCGTCCACACCCGCCGGCAGCAGCCGGCCCAGAGGCACGGCGCCACCGGCGGTCTCGTCGGCGATCACGTCCTCGTCGCGAGCCGCGTCGACGCCGAACGGGACCGCCGGCACGTCCTCCACGGCGAACTCCACCCCCTCGAGCTCGCTGGCCCAGCGCTGCTCCAGGTCCTCGACGGCGTCCAGGACGAGGTCGTCGAACTGCTGTCCCCGGGTCTGCGACACCGGCACCCGGACGTCCTTGCCACCGACGTTCACCGACTGCGGGACGAGCGGGCCACGCAAGCCCCGCCCGTGCCTGTCGCGCCGCCGACGGGTGGCCGGTCGCGCCGGTGCGGGCCGGTCTGAGGCGGCGGGGTCCACGCCGCAGAGGGTAGGCGAGCCGTGCCGCTGCTCCCGGCAGGCGCGGCGCGTCGCTGGTGGCCGGGCGGCGCGGCGGCTACCGTCCGGCGCGTGAGTCCCGGCCGACGCTGCTCCCGCACGGCCTGCGCACGCCCTGCCGTGGCGACGCTCACCTACGTCTACGCCGACCGGGCCGCCGTCGTCGGGCCTCTGGCCGTGCAGGCCGAGCCGCACTGCTACGACCTGTGCGACGAGCACGCGACCCGGCTCACGGCCCCCCTGGGGTGGGAGGTCGTGCGCCACGAGCCCGAGGCCGCCGACGTGGTCCGGGCCCGCAGCAGCAACGACCTGGAGGCGCTGGCCGACGCCGTGCGCGAGGCAGCCCGCCCCGCTGGCGCAGGCTACGAGGCGAGCGAGCCGAGCACGGGACGCCGCGGCCACCTGAGGGCGCTGCCGACCCCCAGCTGACTGGCGGCGTGTCCGATTCCTGACCGACACGCCGTGTTCTCAAGGACGGGCGGCTGGGTGGCGAAGGTGTGGTGACGCACCCCGCCCCGTACGCCTCAGGAGTCCCGATGTCGCTCGTCACCACCCCTGCCCGCCAGCTCGCGATCTGCGCGACGTGCGCCGGGACGCGCGTGACCTCGATCAGCATGACCCTGACCGACGGGACCCCCGTGCACTTCGCCTCGTGCCACTCGTGCGAGCGCAAGAGCTGGACCCAGGCCGGCCGCGAGCTCGACATCACGACCGTGCTCGGCAAGGCCCAGAAGCACAAGCCCGTCTAGGGCACCTCTAGGGTCGCCCTCGTGACCCGCGACCTGTCGACCATCGTCAAGGCCTACGACGTACGGGGGCTGGTGCCCTCGGAGCTGGACGCCGAGGTCGCCCGCGCGCTCGGCGCGGCCTTCGCCCGCTTCGCCGGGTCACCGACCGTGGTGACCGCCCGCGACATGCGCGAGAGCGGGGTCGAGCTGTCTGCGGCCTTCGCTGACGGCGTGACCAGCCAGGGCGTGGACGTCGTCGAGGCCGGGCTGGGCTCCACCGACCTGCTGTACTGGGCCGCCGGGACCATGGACCTGCCCGGCGCGATGTTCACCGCCAGCCACAACCCGGCCCGCTACAACGGCATCAAGCTGTGCCTGTCCGGTGCCCGCCCGGTGGGGCAGGACACCGGCCTGGCCGAGATCCGTCAGCAGGCCGAGCGCTTCCTCGACGACGGCCTGCCCGCCCACGACGGGCCGCGCGGCACCGTCACCCAGCGGGACGTGCTGTCGGACTACGCCGCGACGATGACGACGCTGGTCCCGGGCATCGAGGGCGTGCGGCCGCTCACCGTCGTCGTGGACGCCGGCAACGGGATGGGCGGGCACACCGTGCCGGCCGTGTTCGCCGGGCTGCCGCTGCAGGTGACGGAGCTGTTCTTCGAGCTCGACGGGAGCTTCCCGAACCACGAGGCGAACCCGATCGACCCCGCCAACCTGGTCGACCTGCAGGCCGAGGTCCGGCGCGTCGGTGCCGACGTCGGGCTGGCCTTCGACGGTGATGCGGACCGCTGCTTCGTCGTCGACGAGCGGGGCGAGATCGTCAGCCCGTCGGTCCTGACCGCCCTGATCGCCGCCCGCGAGCTGGCCAAGCACCCCGGCGCGACCGTGATCCACAACCTGATCACCTCCCGTACGGTCCCCGAGGTCGTCGCCGAGCTCGGCGGGACCGCGGTCCGCACCCGCGTCGGACACTCCTTCATCAAGGCCGAGATGGCCCGTACGGGAGCAGTGTTCGGTGGCGAGCACTCCGGTCACTTCTACTTCGCGGAGTTCTTCAACGCCGACTCCGGCATGCTCGCGGCCCTGCACTGCCTGGCCGCTCTCGGCACCCAGGACCGGCCGCTGTCGCAGCTGCTCTCGGAGTACGACAGGTACTCCGCCAGCGGCGAGATCAACTCGACGGTCGACGACCAGGCCGGTCGGGTCGAGGCGGTGAAGCAGGCGTACGCCGACCTCGAGCAGGACGAGCTCGACGGGCTGACGGTCAGCTCGCCGCAAGGGTGGTGGTTCAACGTGCGCGCGTCCAACACCGAGCCGCTGCTGCGCCTGAACGTGGAGGCGCCCGACGACACGGTGATGGTCCGCGTGCGCGACGAGGTGCTGGCGCTGATCAACTCCTGACGGCCGGCGCGGAGCCCGCGGCCCTCGAGAGGTCGGTGCCTGCTGGAGGTCGGTGCCTGCTGGAGGGCGGTGCTCGCTAGAGTCGGGTCATGAAGCTGGACGCTGCCCTGCTCGACATCCTCGCCTGCCCGGCGTGCCTGTCCCCCCTGCGCGCCGACGAGGCCGCCGAGGAGCTGGTGTGCACAGGCTGCGCGCTCGCCTACCCGGTCCGTGACGACATCCCCGTGCTGCTCGCCGACGAGGCGCGCAAGCCGGCGTGATCGCCGCCCCGGACCGCTTGGACGACCCGGCGGGCCTGGAGGCCGGTGACCCGGGGGGCATGATGCCCGCGATCGCCTCCAGCGCGGCGCAGGTCCGCGAGGCTGCCCTGCTGGCCGCCGAGGCCGGCGT
>Ga0136611_10004271_pt1 | contig 10004 bp, 12 predicted proteins | sample AntDrymUQ2232306_2_FD_106645 | JGI IMG/M metagenome (GOLD analysis project Ga0136611, IMG submission 106645) | Polar desert sand microbial communities from Dry Valleys, Antarctica - metaG UQ223 (23.06) | ecosystem: Environmental > Terrestrial > Soil > Desert | place: Antarctica: Dry Valley... | reverse complement strand
CTGTCGGTGCGGCCACCTTCCTCCGATCCCTGGAGGGCCGACGCCCCCTCCGCGTCGGGCCGGACCATCTCATCTGGCCATCGCAAGGTGGTGTCGTGGGCCCGGCCAGTCCGCCCAAGCCGGCCGCTCCCGACGCGAACCAGTTGGCCCGGCGCCGCGAGCTGGCTGAGATCAGGGCCAAGGTGCGCGTCGCCGTCATCGACACGGGGCTCGTGGCCGGCGAGCTGGCCGATCCGCTGTTGGCCCCGAACCAGCTCGCGGCCGTGACGACCATCGCGAACCCCGAGGCCGACCCGCTCTGGGATGGTGGCCAGTTACTGCACTGGACCGGTGGCCATGGCACCCACGTCGCCGGCGTCTTGGCCGAGGCCTCGGGCGGGGTGGCATCCATCATCCACTTCGCCATCCTCGTGGGGAACGGCCTGCCGTGCCGCTCGTCTCCGACAGCCAGGTCGGCCTCGCCGTCGGTCGTGCCCTCCGGGAGGGGTGTCGGGTCATCAACCTGTCGCTGAGCGGGCCCACGGCCGCCGACTACGAGACGATCGCCACAGGCCTCGTGCTCGGCCTCGCCGCTGGCAAGGTCGGCCAAACGGGTCCCCGCGCCGACGACGCCGTGCTCGTCGCCGCTGCGGGCAACGACGGGACGTCAGATGCGCAATACCCGGCGGCGCTGAAGGGCGTGCTCGGGGTCGGTGCGCTCACCGTCGACGGCAGCAACCGGGCTCCCTTCAGCAACTTCGGAGCCTGGGTCGACTGCTCCGCCGTCGGCGAAGACGTGTTCGGCCCCTACGTCAAAGGCCTGGGCGGTCCCCTACCCGGCCCCGGCGGCATCCAGACGCCGTTCGAGGGCTGGGCCACATGGAGCGGGACGTCCTTCGCGACGCCATGGGTGGCGGGGCGGATCGCCGGGAGGATCGCCCAGACCACGTCGGCCCGGCTGGCCGCAGCCACGGTGCTGGCCGAAGCCGCGCCCATGGATCCGGGACTGGGCCTGGGCGTCAAGGTGATCTGAGTGGCCTGGTGGTCGGCGGCGCTCAGACCAGCCAGCTGCTGACGACCCGGCGTCCGTCCGCCAGGCGCACCACCAACCGGGCAGGAGCGTCGCCGGGAAGGGTGACCCGGAAGGCTCCGCCGCCGTCGAACTCCACCGCCACCGCCTGCGGCGGGTGGCTGGCCACCTCGGCTGCGATCGCCACGATCCCGGTCGGCGCCGTCACCTGGCCGGCCACCACGGAGGTCCCCGACACCGGGTGGCGCTCGCGGTCGACGTCGATGAACACCTCGTCGGCGGCGTAGGTCACGGCTGCGCCGTCGCCGGCCCGCAGCACGGCCTGCTCCTGCTCGGCCAGCTCGGCCAGCTCACTGTCGATCAGCCGCCAGGTCCACGCGCCCCGGGCGCCGGCGAGCACCGCGTCGGGGACGTCGTCCACCGGAAGCGCTTTGTGCAGCTCGCCGGCGAGGCGAGCGAGGTGGTCGGGCAGCGGCTCGTCAGATGTCCGGGGGTCCGGTTCGGTCACGACGCGTCCTCCATGCCCTGACTAGAGGCCCGGCCGCCTTCGGTGATGCACGCGATGGCCGGATGGCTGGCGAGCTGCTCGAGGCAGCGCTGGCGTTTGGGGCCGATGCTGCCGACGGCCAGGTCCAGCGCCTCGGCCACCACTTTGTACCGCACCGGTGGGTCAGCGCACAGCAGCCGGAGCAGGTTCCGGCACCGCTCGGGCAGCGAAGCGAAGGCGAGCCGGACCGCCGCCGCCCGATCGGCCGCCTCGAGGGCGGAAGCGTCCACCGGGTCCACGACGGGAAGGCCGCCCCGGTCCTCGAACTCCACCAGGTCGATGGGCACCGACCGCGCCCGCCGGCGCGACACGGTTGCGCACTCCCGTCGGGCCGTCGTGGCCAGCCACGCGCCAGCCCGGGCCGGGTCCCGCAGCCTGGTGATCTGCTCGACGAACCGGAGCCAGACGGTCTGGCTGACGTCGGCGGCATCGGTGGCGTCCAGGCCGGCGCTCCGGGCGATGTGCCACACCAGGCGCCCGTAGCGCTCGACCAGCGCGTCGTACGCGTGCCGGTCGCCCTCCGCCGCCCGGGCGACGAGCCCGGCCACCACCGCGGCGTCGTCGTCCACCAGGGCCCAGGCTAGCGGGCACAGCGTCTTTGTCATCTGATGCATCAAGGACGCCACCGCCGCCCCCTCAAACTGGCGCGTCTGCGATTACGCCACCACCGCGGGTGCGGCCGGCGAAGGTACCCCAGGCCCCTCAGGACTCCCTGGCGGCCAGCGGGTGGGAGGCTCGGCCCATGGCCGACACCCCCCGGCCGTCGCCGCCCCGCCGGTTCCGGCGGCGCCTGTCGCCCGTCACCCTGCTCGCCAGCGAGGTCCTCGGCACGGCGGTCGAGGGTGCCGTGCCGCTCCACTCGCACCACCCCGGCCTGGTCCTCGGCCTCGGAGTGGTCGAGATCGCCCTGTTCGTCCTGGTCATGGCGACGGGGTCGGCCGCCGCTCTCGGCGCCCTCGCCGTCGCCGCCACCGCCTACGTCGCCCTGCACCTCACCGACCGGCGGGCCGTCCTGGTGCGGGCTGCCGAGGGCGACGTCCTGCTGGCCGCCGGTCGGCACGGGCGGCCGTTGTCGGTGCTGGCCGCGGTCCCGGCGACGAGGCTGCCCGCCCCCTCGGGGATCGCCGCCCCGGTCGAGGCCGGCGGGCGCCGGTGGTGGGTCGACCGGTCGGCCTACCCCCTCCTGCGCCAGGCGGCTGGCCTCACACCACCTCGATGACCTCGGCGTAATGGCAGGCCACCGGGTGTCCCTGGCCCCGGTCGACCAGGGCCGGCTCCTCGGCCGCGCAACGGTCGGTGGCCTTCCAGCAGCGGGTCCGGAAGCGGCACCCCGACGGCGGGTTGGCCGGGGAGGGGACGTCGCCGTGCAGGACGATGCGCTTTCGGGCACGCTCCCGACGGGGATCGGGGATCGGCACGGCCGAGAGGAGGGCCTGGGTGTACGGGTGCCCCGGCCGCTCGTACACCTCGTCACGGGTGCCGATCTCGACGATCTTGCCGAGGTACATCACGGCCACCCGGTCACTGATGTGGCGGATCACCGACAGGTCGTGGGCGACGAAGACGTAGGCCAGGCCCAGTCGGTCCTGTAGGTCCTCGAGCAGGTTCACCACGCCGGCCTGGATGGAGACGTCGAGCGCCGAAACCGGCTCGTCCAGGACCAGGAGGTCGGGATCGAGGGCAAGGGCCCGGGCGATCCCGATGCGCTGGCGCTGCCCACCGGAAAACTCGTGCGGGTAGCGGCTCACGTGCTCGGGGTCGAGGCCGACCGTGGCCATGAGGTCCCGGACCTTCTCGCGCCCCCCTCACACCACAGCCCGTGGACCCGCAGGGGCTCGGCCAGGATGGCCTGCACGGTCATCCGGGGGTTGAGAGAAGCGTAGGGGTCTTGGAAGACGATCTGGATGCTGCGCCGCAGCGCCCGGATCCGGGCCGATGAGGCGCCGACCAGCTCCTCGCCCTTGAACCGGATCGAACCGCTCGTCGGCTCGATGAGCCGCAGGAGGAGGCGTCCGGTGGTCGACTTGCCGCACCCCGACTCGCCGACGACGCCGAGGGTCTCGCCCCGACCGACGTCGAAGCACAGACCGGTCACCGCCTCGACCTGCCCGGTGACGCGGCGCAGCAGGCCGGAGCGGATGGGGAAGCACTTGACCAGGTTGCGCACCTGCAGCACGGGGTTGGTGACGAGCATCGTCGCCCCGCCCGCCTGGGGGTTCCCCGCCGGCGCCTCGGCCGGCGGCGGGGCGGCGGTCTCGGTCACGGCGCCTCCACCTCCTTCGCCGCCTCCTTCGCCGCCTCCTCCGCCTGGCGGCTCCACGCCTCGGGCTGGAGGTCTTCGACCTCCACGGCCCGCAGCGAATCGGCGAAGTGGCAGGCCGACACATGGTCAGCCGCCACCGACCGCAGGGCCGGGACCTCGGTGGCGCACGGCTCGGGGAGGCGAGCGTGATCGCAGCGGGGATGGAAGGCGCAGCCGCTGGGCGGCCGCAGCAACGACGGCGGCTGCCCCTTGATCCGGTACAGGCGGGTGTTCCCCCCGCTGCGGTCGAGCCGGGGCAGCGACGCCAGCAGGCCCAGGGTGTACGGGTGCTGCGGCTCGTAGAAGATCTCGTCGACGGTTCCCTCCTCGACCCGGCGGCCTGCGTACATCACCAGGACCCGGTCAGCCACTCCCGCCACCACACCCAGGTCGTGGGTGATGAGGACGATCGACGACGACGTGCGGTCCTGGATCCGCTCCAGCACCTCGAGCACCTGTGCCTGGATGGTGACGTCGAGAGCCGTGGTGGGCTCGTCGGCGATCAGGACGATCGGGTCGTTGGCCAGGGCCATGGCGATCACGGCCCGCTGGCGCATGCCGCCGGAGTACTCGTGCGGGTACTGGTCCACCCGCTCCTTCGGGCTGGGGATGCCGACGAGCTCGAGCAGCTCGACGGCCCGCTCACGGGCCTCGTGGCGACTGACCGACTGGTGGGCCCGTACGGCCTCGGCGATCTGGCTGCCGACCGTGAAGACCGGGTTCAGCGAGGCCAGGGCGTCCTGGAACACCATCGAGATCCGGCCGCCCCGCAGCTTCTGCAGCTCGCTTTCAGGCAGGGCCAGCAGGTCTCGGCCCTCGAACCAGATGTGGCCGCTGACCTTGGCCGAGGCCGGCAGGAGGCCGAGGATGGCCATCGAGGTGACGCTCTTGCCCGAGCCCGACTCGCCGACGACGCCCAGGACCTCGTTGCGGTGCACCTCGTAGGAGACGCCGTCGACCGCCTTGACGTCACCGTCGTCGGTCGGGAAGCTGACGTGCACGTCCTCCAGCCTGAGGACCGGCTCGCCGGCCGGCGGCGGCGCCACCTTGCCCTTGTCCTGCAGGGGAGCGCCCGGCGAGCCGGAGGTGCTCACGTCTCAGTGCTTCTGGCTCTGCGGGTCGAAGGCGTCCCGCAAGCCGTCGCCCAGGAAGTTGACAGCCAGGACGGTGAGCAGCAGGGCCAGGCCCGGGAAGTAGATGAGGTAGGCATTGGAGTTCCCGACCGCCGTCTTGGCGTCGAACAGCATCGTCCCCCACGACACGTCGGGCGGCCGGATGCCGAAGGACAGGAACGACAGCGTCGACTCGGTCACGATTGCGGTGCCGACCACCAGCGTGGCGTTCACCAGGATCGGGCCCACGATGTTCGGGAGCATGTGGCGGACCATCACCCGCAGGCTCGAGGCGCCCGAGGCCCGGGCGGCCTCGACGTACTCCTTCTCCTTGAGCGACAGGAACAGCCCCCGCACCACTCTGGCGATCGGCTGCCAGAACAGGAAGGACAGGATGAGGATGACGGTGAGGGGCCGCCCCCCGAACCGCTTCTGGGCCAGGGCGAGGACGACGATGCTGGGGATGACTAGCCACAGGTCGGTGAAGCGCATCAAGAGCTGGTCGACCACGCCGCCGAAGTAGCCGGCGACGGCCCCGATGGCGGTGCCGAGCATGGTGGAGAGCAGGGCCACCGACAAGCCGAGGGTCAGCGACACTCGGCCGGCGTAGAGGATCCTCGTCAGCTGGTCACGGCCGATCTCGTCGGTGCCGAACCAGTGCTCCGCCGACGGCGGCTTGTTCTGGTTCAGGATGCTCTCGGCCGTGATGCTCGTCGTCAGCGTCTCCGGCGCCAGCAGCGGGGCGAAGATGGCGCTGGCGAACAGCAGGAGGAGGACGACGGTGGCCGCGACGGCCGCCTTGTGGTGCAGGAAACGGCGCAGGAAGAGCCGCCCTTGCGAGCGAGGCGGTGGCCCGCCCGTCGAATCGACCAGGTCCGGTGTCAGCTCGGGCGGCACCACCTCCATCTGGAGGGGAGGCAGCGAGGTCACGCGCTCAGCGCCCCCGCAAGTCGGCCGGGCTCGTCATGCCAGGCGGATCCGGGGGTCCAACAGGCCGTAGGCGACGTCGGCCAGAAGGTTGAAGGAGATGATGAAGGCGGCCGTCACCATCAGCCAGGGCAGCATGACGTTGGTGTCACCGTTCTCGAGGGCCCGAAGGAACACCCGGCCCATGCCCGGGATCGAGAAGATCTGCTCGGTGATGACGAGGCCGCCGAAGAGCAGGCCGATGTCGACCGCCATGATCGTGACGAGGGGGATGAGCGCGTTGCGCAGACCGTGCTTCAGCACCACCCGCCGGCGGGGCAGGCCTTTGGCCTTGGCCGTGCGGATGTAGTCCGAGCCCATCACGTCGAGCATCGCCGACCGCTGGTAGCGGCTCCAGCTGGCGATGATCTGCACGGTGAGCGTGGCCACCGGCAGGGCCAGGTGGCGCAGGTAGTCGACGTTGAAGCCGCTGTTGCCGCTCGAGTGCAGGCCGATGGAGAACAGGGGGGTGCTGTCCCACCCCAGCCCGCGGGGCAGCTTGAAGGTGACGAGGTCGATGAGGATGAGACCGAACCAGAACGGCGGCATGGACAGGCCGACGAACGAGGCGCTGGTGAAGACCACGTCGCCCATCGAGTACTGGCGGGTGGCGCTGTAGATCCCGATGGCGATGGCGATCAGGGCCGACACGGTGACCCCGAAGAACATGAGCTGCAGGGTGGTCCACAGCGCCCGGGTGATCTTGTCCTTCACCCGCTCGCGATCCACGAAGGACTGGCCCCAGTCGCCCCGGGTGAAGCTCGACAGCCACTTCACGTAGCGGGTGGTGACCGGCTTGTCGAGGCCCAGGCGCTCGGTCTCGGCCCGGATCACCCCGGGGTCACGGGAGAAGCGCAGGCGGGCTGTCGGGTCGCTCGTGGCCGAGACGCCGACGAACACGATGATCGACGCCACGAGCAGGACCGGCAGAGAGAGGGCCACCCGACGGATCACGAAGGCGAACATGAGGAACCTCTTTTCCCGACGGGCGGCACGAGCTGCCGCTACTTGGCGTAGATGCCGTCCTTGCCCTTCTTGAGGCCGGCGGCGGTGAGGAGCTCGTCGACCTTCTTGGTGTCCCGCTTGAAGCCGGCGAAGGGCTCCGAGCCGTAGAAGTCCTTGTTGGCCGGTGTCATGAAGGCGTTGATGACCTCGATCCCCGGCTGGATCGGGTCGAACAGGCCCTTCACGATGGCGGCCCGGTCAACGGCGTAGAACAGCGCCTCTCGGACCTTCGGGTCGTCGAACGGCGCCTTGGCGTTGTTGATCCACAGGGCCTCGTAGGACAGCCCCGTCACCGCGTCGACCTTCACGTCCGGCAAGGTCCTGAGATCCTTGAGGTCCGGCTGGGCCTGCGGGTAGATCATGTCCAGCTGCTTCGACTTGAAGTTGCCGATCTGGGCGCTGGTGTCGGAGTTGAACTTGAACGTGATCTTGTCGAGGTTCGCCTTCTTGGCCCCGTACCACTTCGGGTTGGGGGTGAGGACGACCTCGTTCTCCTTGGTCCAGTGGTCGATGACCCACGGGCCCCCCGACCACTTGTAGCCGTCCTTCATCTCGGCGTTGCGGTCCTTGCCGTCGAGGAGGTGCTTCGGGAAGACACCGTAGAACGCGCCGAAGAGGTCCCGGTAGTCGCCGTAGGGGGTGGCGAAGGTCACGACGACGGTCGTCGGGTCGGGCGTTCCGACCGACTCGATGTCCTTGTATCCGGTCTTGTCGTAGATGTCCTTGCCGTTCTTGATCTGGTCGGCGGTGTACTGGAAGTCGGCCGAGGTGATCGGCGTGCCGTCGGACCAGACCGCCGCCGGGTTCAGCTTGTAGCTGACGGTCTGCTTGCCGCCGACCGTGCTGAGGGTGGGCTCGGCGGCGACCAGCTCGGTCGTCTTGTAGCCCTCAGGCAAGTAGTCGTACACCCGGGGCATCGTGTTCACGTTCATCGTGTAGACGCCCCAGGCGCTGCTCGCTGCCGAGTTGATCCAGTCGGCGGTGTCCGGTTCCTGCTCGGCGCCGAAGACCAGCTCGCCGCCCTTGGCCGGAGCGGTCTGGGTCGGCGACGTCTTCAAAAAGTACTCGTTGACGTTGTACCAGGGCCCCAGCGAGAAGTTGTGGAGCACCGGGCCCCCGATCTTGGTCGGATTGTAGGCCACTATGTCCGGGAACGGGTCGACCGGCAGGCTCGTGAAGACGTCGGCAAGGGCCTTCTGGCCAGCGTCCGAGAGCGCCTTGCGCTTGACGACGTCGGGCTCGGTGTCGGCCTCCTTGTAGGCCTTGTCGACCGCAGGGCTGTTCGTGCGGGTCCAGTTCTGGCCGGAGTTGTCGTTGGCCGGGCCCGGGATGTTCTCGGAGCAGAACAGCTGGCACAGGACAGGGGAGGCGGAGGCCGGGGTCTGGGCGTACAGGGCGACCTGGAAGTCGCCGGCGGGGACGCGCTTGCCGAACAGCTCGCTCGACTTCTCGGTCTCGATCTTCATGTCGATGCCGACCTCCCTGAGGCCGCTCTGCAAGATCTGAGCCGTCAGCTCGCGTCGCTTGTTGCCGGCGGTGGTGTGGAGCGTGAACGCCAGCCGCTTGGCCTCGGCGCCCACCGCTGTGGTGGCGGGGGCAGGGCCTTCGTCGTCATCGCTCGAGCACCCTGACGCGACGAGCGCCAGCGAGAGAGCGAGGGAGAGCCCAAGGCCTCTGGTTCGACCGTTTCGCACGTGGATCGTGACCTCCGTTGGTCAGCAGTGATGGGTGCAAACAGGCGCCCACCCGGGGCGGCACCTTCTCAGCTCATTGGTAGCGGATCCCGAGGATCATGGTAGTGAAGACCCAGGCCACGGCGGCGGCCACGGTGATCCGGTCGAGGTTCTTCTCGACGACGGTCGACCCGGCCGCCAGCCCGGCCCGGCCTCGCAGCCAGTACGGCGTGGCGTCGAGCGGCAGCTCGACGGGGAGGCTGGTGCGCACGCCCAGGCCGGCCAGGAGCCGCTGGTGGGCCTGGACCGCCGCCGGGGTGAGGCGATGGCCGGCCTCGAAGGCCTGCAGCTCGGCGGCCAGCGCCGGGCCGGCCCGGCCAAGGCGAGGCGAGGCGAGGCGAGCCCAAGACGGGTCGGACGCCGCTCAGGTGCGGGGCGCCACCCGGCCGATCGGTCGTCGCTCCCATACGTCGGGCATGGTCAGCAGCTCGGCGACCGGTGGGGGCAGGGTGCCGGCCAGGATGTCGGCCAGGGTGACGGACTCCAGCACGAGGCGAAGGGCGGCGCGCACCGCGACCCACACCTGCTGGAGATGCGCGGCCGGGCCCTCGTAGACCATGTCCTCGGGACGCTCGCCGCGTACCTCGGCGAGCGGGCCCTCCAGGGCACGGAAGATGTCGGCCACGGCGATCTCGTCGGCCGGCCGGGCCAGCCGGTAGCCGCCCTGGGGGCCGCGCTGGCTGGTGACGATCGACGCCCGCCGAAGCTCGACCAGGGTGTTCTCGACGAACTTGACGGGCAGGCCCTGGGTGGTGGCCAGCACCTCACCCGTCATCGGCGGCCCTGCCGGCGCTGCGGCCAGGCCCAGGAGGACGCGGAGCGCGTAGTCGACCTTGGCGGAGATGTACACGGGCGCCATCGTCCCAGACGAACCGCCCCCCCGACTCCACAGTGTCCATTACTCTTGTGGAGATGGATGAGCTGCTAGTGGTGTTCCTCGCAGGGTTCGCGGCCTCCTTCGTCGACGGGGCCCTCGGCATGGGCTTCGGTCCGACCTCGTCCAGCATCCTCCTCGGGACCGGGCTGTCACCCGCCGCGGTGTCCACGACCGTCAACCTGGCCAAGGTGGCCACCGGCGTCACCGCGGCGGTCGCCCACTGGCGGTTCGACAACATCGACCTCCGCATCGTCCGACGGCTGGCCATCCCCGGCTCACTCGGAGCCCTGGTGGGCGTGACCGTGCTCGCCAACGTCGACGGTGACCGGATCAAGCCCCTGCTGAGCGTGCTGCTGCTCGTCATGGCGGGGCGGATCCTGCTGCGCTTCAGCCGGTCGCTCCCACCGACGACCGAGGACGAGCTCGAGGACGGCAGCGGTCGCCGCTACGAGG
>Ga0136611_10004270_pt1 | contig 10006 bp, 7 predicted proteins | sample AntDrymUQ2232306_2_FD_106645 | JGI IMG/M metagenome (GOLD analysis project Ga0136611, IMG submission 106645) | Polar desert sand microbial communities from Dry Valleys, Antarctica - metaG UQ223 (23.06) | ecosystem: Environmental > Terrestrial > Soil > Desert | place: Antarctica: Dry Valley... | reverse complement strand
TCAGGTCGAACCGGGCGGTGAGGTCGTCGACCACGGTGACTCCGCTGATGACCAGGGTGGACCCGGCGGTCCGCGACCCGGTGGCCTTGTGGTACTCCATGAAGTTGTGCCGGATGGTCTCGGCATTGAGCGGCGTGTTGTCGTGGAACATCACACCGGGACGCAGCTTCAGCGTCCACTGGGTGAAGTCGGCGTTGGGGGTCAGCGACTCCGCCATGTACGGCTTCACCACACCCTTGGCGTCTTCCGCCATCAGGGTGTCATAGATGGAGGTCAGAACCAGTGTCCGACCGAGCTCCAAGGGCGGGAACCAGCCGTTGCTCTCGGCCTCGGTGGCCATCACCAGATTGCCGCCGGCCTTCGGCGTCAACTGGTCGTCGTCACCACCGGCGTCACCACCATCGCTCCCGCCGCAGGCCCCGACCAGAGCAACCGACAACGCCACGGCGGCGGCCGGCCAACGGCGGCGCCTCTTCCAGGATGACACCTGCATACGGTTCCCCTTTGCTCAGCGGGACTGCTGCTCCCCCCCCTGGGGCGCACCGCCGCCGGCAACCGTAGCGCTCGCAGGTCGGTGTGTGGCAGTCGCGTTACAAAACGCGTTTACCCGGTAACCGGCCGGAAACGGTACAAAGCCGTCCCGTCCCCTGCGTCCTGGAAGACCACCTCCACCGCCTGGCCGATGGCCACCGACTCGGGGTCGCACTCCACGATGTTGGTCAGGATGCGAGGGCCCTCCTCGAGCTCCACGTACGCGACCACGAACGGTGCGGCGTCACGGTAGGCGCCCTGACCTCGACGGACGATGGTGAAGGTGTAGATCGTGCCCTTGCCCGAGGCCTCGAACCACGAGGTCTCGGTGATGTGGCAGTCGGGGCACAGGAAGCGCGGGTACCAGATGATGACGCCACACGAGTCACACCGCTTGAGGAGGAACTTTCCCTGCGCGGTGGCGTCCCAGAACTCCTGGGTGTCGAAGTTGGGCGAAGGAGCGGGCACGGGCAGCGGGTTGGCGGTCATGCGTCTTCCCTTCCGAGGATGAGGGTGGCACTGCCCATGCGGGTCGACAGAGCGCCTCCGGTGCCATGGGCCAGGACGATGTTGCAGTTGGGCACCTGCACGGCGGGATGGGCCTCGCCGCGCACCTGGCGGACTGCCTCCAGGACCTTGGTCATGCCACCCCGGTTGGCCGGATGGTTGTTGCAGAGGCCGCCGCCGTCCGTGTTGAACGGGAGCTTCCCGTGGGGGGCGACCAGCGCACCGTCGAGCACGAAGCGGCCACCCTGGCCCTTCTCGCAGAACCCCAGGTCCTCGATCTGCTCCAGCACGGTGATGGTGAAGGAGTCGTAGATCGAGGCGTAGTCGATGTCGGCCTGGGAGACGCCGGCTTCCTCGAACGCCCGGGGCCCAGACCAGACGGCGCCGGAGTAGGTGAGGTCGACCCGCCCGTTCATGGCGTGCTTCTGGGCCTCGCCGTGGCCGAGGATCTTCACCGTCTGACGTTCGAGGCCGCGAGCCACCTCGGGGCTCACCACGACCACTGCTCCCCCGCCGTCGGTGATGACGCAGCAGTCGAGGCGGTGCAGGGGATCGCTGACCATCGGCGAGGCGAGCACCTCGTCGACCGTCACCACGTTCTGGAGAAGTGCGTGGGGGTTGTACTGGGCGTGGATCGACGCAGCCACCTTGATCTCGGCCAGCTGCTCGCTGGTGGTGCCGAACTCGTACATGTGGCGCCGAGCGGCCAAGGCGTAGTTGTACGGGGCGCCGGCCAGGCCCCAGAGGCCCTCGAAGCTGGTCTCGGGCGGGGCGTCGACACCTCCGCCTCCGCCTCCGCCACCTCTCGGCGGACCACCCCGGCTGCTGCGGGGCTTGCCGGCCAAGGTGACGAGCGCCACCGAGCACTTTCCGGCGGCGATGGCGGTGGCCGCATGGCCGACGTGGCCGAGGTAGGACGAGCCACCGGTCTCGGTGTTGTCGAGGTAGCTGCACTGCAGGCCCAGGTAGTCGACCATCGAGATGCCGCCCATGCCCGGCACCGTGGAGTCGCAGAAGTAGCCGTCGACATCGCTCAGGGTGAGCCCGGCATCGGCCACCGCCCCGAGCGCCACCTCGGCATGGATCTGCGTCAACGTTCGATCAGGGATCTCCCGCCGTGGATGCTCGTAGATCCCGGCGATGAACGCCTTCCCTCGAATGCTCATGCGCGCCCCCTGGTCGTCTCCCACCGGCGCTCCCGCCGACGGAACTTCGAGACTCTAACCAGCCGGAGCATGCGCATGGTCACTTCCTGAGCCGGATGAGGGTGCCCGAGTGGTCACCTCCGGCCATATGGCGGATGGTCCCTCAAGCCGGGACGGGCAAGCGCCGATCCACGCCGTGCGCCACCAAAGACGCAGTCGCGTCGGTCGGTGGGCGACAAGAGACCAGGACAGGGAGATCGTGAACGTTCGGCGTGGTGCAGGTGTGGCAGTGGCTGTCGTGGCCTGGTTGGCGATGGGGTCGTCCGGCGCGTCGCCCGCGGAGAAGGGCACCTACCCGGTCTTCGAGTGCGCGGCCCCGAACAGTGACGGGACGTTCACCGGGTTCTTCGGCTACGAGAGCGACACGGCCGAGCCCGTCGTCATGCCCGTCGGAGCCCAGAACCAGTTCACCAGCCCGCCGAAGGACCGGGGCCAGCCGACCACGATCACGCCCGGGCGGCACGTCGCCGTGTTCTCGGTGCGATTCTCCGCCGGCGATCAGGTGATGTGGCACCTGGAGACGGCGAATGCGGTCGCCGACGCCACCAAGCTCTGCGCCGCGCCGGCGGAGCTCTCCGAAGCCGGCTCGTGGCTGGCCCTTCCGGCCGCCTCTGCTGCCGCCCTGGCCGGATGGGTGCTGATCCAGCGCCGCCGTCGGGACGACTCGGTCAGCGCGACCGCGGCCGGCTGAGGGCGCCGGACCACATCGCCATGCCAATGACCACGACGCTACCGGTCGGTGACACGGGCGCCCTGCCGCTCAGGACCGGCCTTCTCCCCCGTGGCCACTGGGCTCCCGGCACCGCTTGGAGGCTTTCGGTGCTCGTAACCGCGGTGGTCGTCAGCCACTTCGCCGCGCTGCGAACCACGTTCGCCCCCGTGCTCGGAGCCATCGGTCGCGACGGACCGGCTGCGCTCGACCCGAACGGGCCGCTCGTCTTCGTTCCGTTCATACCCCTGGCCGCCCTGGCGGTGGCCGCGAACCGTTGGCGTGGAACGGAGCAGGAGCCGGTGGCCGTGCCGCAGCGGGCGGCCGACGCGGTGATCGCCGCCTTCTTCCTGAGCATCGCCTGGCTGGCCGCCAAGGCTGGCCCGGCGGTGTTCGACACAGACACGCTCGCCTGGCGTGCCGATCTCCTGTCACTGGCGCCGTTCACCGCCGCCATGGTGGTGGTCCTGTTCGGCAGCCGGATGCTCACCCGCCTCCGACCCGCGCTGTGGCTGCTCACCCTTATGGCACCGGCGTTATACCGCCCGGTCATCGAGCTGGCCCGGCAGGGCTCGAGCTACCTCACCATCGAGACCGTCACCCGCCTGGCATCGGGCGTGCCCGGCCTCACCATCGCCGGGCGCGTCGACGGAAGCTACCTCGTGCTGGGCCGGGGGGCCGAGCGCACCGTCGTGGCCGTGACCTCTGCGTGCGGAGGCGGTGGATCGGTGCTGGCGGCGCTAGTGGTCGGCGCGGTGATGTGGCAGCTCACCGGCGGCAGCCGGCGCCGCAAGACCCAGTGGACGGCCATGGCGGTCGGCCTGGTGTGGACGGCCAACGTCGTCCGCCTGGCGCTCTTGGCCGTTGCCGCATCGGTGCTCGGCCCTCAGACGATGCTCCGCGACATCCATCCGTGGCTCGGCACGCTGACCCTGGTGGTGGCGCTGTCTGCGGCCACTGCCCTCATCCCCCGCTTCGGGCTGACCGGCCGCCGGGCGTCGACGCCGGTGCAGCCCTTTCGGGCGCTGTCTCGGCCTGACTTCTCGATCGTGGCCCTCGTGCTCTCGGGCACCCTCCTGGTTGCCGGACCAGCCCACGCCGCCACCGTCGGGTGGGACCTCACGACCGGGGCCTCGCGCCAAGGCTCTCCGAGCGCGTCCGGTGCCGTCGACGACCTGGCCAGCGCCCGTCAGTTGGACGACGTGGCCTGGGCCGGCGAGTACCTCGGCCCCGGCTCGAGCTGGAAGCGCTGGTTGCTGTTCGACGCGACCGGACGGGCGCCCGTGGCCGTCGATGTCACCACGGCGGCCGACGCCTCCCGCTTCGATCAGTACGGCATCGCCGCCTGCCTTGGGTTCCACGGCGCTGTCATCCTCGAACGGGACCTCGTGGGCCTTCCCGGTGGCCGACGAGCGGAGCGCATCACCTACCGCCCCGACGATCGCCCCATCACGTCGGTGCTGAGCTGGCGCCAGCGCGTCGGCGACAAGACGGAGCGCGTCGTGTTGCACCGAGCCGTGCTGGACGGCGAGTCGTACGCACAGTCCACCGAACCACTCCAGCTGCTGGCCACCGAGATCCTGATGGGAGTCGACCATGCCGTCGTCGCGTGAGACCACACCCGAGGTCGCACGACGTTCGCGGCGTCTCCGACGTTGGGACGACAACCGCCACCGGCTGACACGGCTCGTCGCCGTGCCCCTGATCACCGTCGTCCTCTTCGCGCTGCGCGAGGCCTTCTTCCCGGAAGGCAAGATCCCGCAGCACTGGTGGGAGCGATCGCTCGTGATGGCCTCCTGGCTTTGGGTGGGCGCCGTGCCGGCCGCGGCCGCCGGGCTCGCCGCGCTCCTCGTGCCTCAGGGGCGCCGCCCGGAGGACTCGGGCGGGGCGGTGGCCCAGCTCGTGGCCTTTCGGATCGTGTCGCGCGGCACCAACGCGTCCGCCCTCGCCGACACCGTCGCCGCCATCCGCCAAGCCATGACCCAGAGGGCTCTGTTCGACTACCGCATCGAGGTCGTCACCGACCAGGCGGTGGAGCTCCCGGAAGGGCCGGATCTGGAGGCACACGTCGTCCCGCCCGCCTACGAGACGCCGAACGGGTCGAAGTACAAGGCACGCGCCCTGCACTACCTCTCGGACACGTCGGACCTGCCGCTCGACGCCTGGGTCTTCCACTGCGACGAGGAGTCCCACGTCACCCCGGGGCTGATCGGCGGCATCCGCGACGCCATCGTCGAAGAGGAGGAGCGGGCGGCGCAGGGGCTCACACCGCGGATCGGGCAGGGCTGCATCCTGTACTGGCGCAACCTGCGAGCCCATCCCCTGCTCACCCTCGCCGACTCCCTACGGACCGGGGATGACGTCACCCGGTTCCTCGCCCAGTTCCGCAGCGGGGCGCTGATGTGCGGGATGCACGGGTCGTTCATCCTTGTGCGGGCGGACATCGAACGCACCGTGACCTTCGATGTCGGGCCCGAGGGCTCGGTGACCGAGGATGCGTGGTGGGCCTACTCGCAGGCCGAGCAGGGCCGGGAGTTCCGATGGGTCGACGGCTACCTCATCGAGCAGTCGCCCGAGCACTCGCTCGACTTCGTGAAGCAGCGTCGCCGTTGGTACTCGGGCCTCTGGAAGGTCTGCCTCTACGCCCCGGCACCGTTCGTGGCCCGAGCTGTGCTCATGGGCTTCTTGTCCGGGTGGCTGCTGTCCGCCCTCGGCGGGATCTACACGGTCATCAACCTCTTCACCGGCTACTACACCCCCCTCATCCCCCGCGTGCTCGGAGCCGTCGTGATGGCCTGGTACGTGAACTGCTATCTCACCGGGCTCTGGCTGAACCTCCGAGGCATGCCGGCTGATGTGCGACCGGGCCGGGGGATGCGCCTGCTGCTCACGGTCGGCCAGGTGCTGCTCCTGCCCGTGTTCGGCATCCTCGAGGGTCTCGGCGTGCTGTATGCGCTGGTCAAGCCGGAGCGCGGCTTCCACGTGGTGAAGAAGCGTGGCTCAGCAGGCGAAGGCTCCGCCGACGCCGGCCTGGCCGAGGCGACCACGCCTCCGAAACCGGCCATCGCCGCGTAGCGGCCGAGCGACGCGCCCGGCGCAGAACGCTGACACGGTGGCCGTGGTGTTCGACAACGCCTTCTTGCCCAACGTCGAAGCGGTCCGGCCGGCGGTGCCCAGCGTGCGGCTGTGGTTGTGGGTGGACGACGGCACCGGGCCGTGCCCGGACTGGGCGGTGCCGTACGAGACAGCCGCTGCATCGGCGTCATCTCGGGTGGTCCCGCCGTGGGGTCGCAGCGCCGACGACATCGTCATGATCTACACAGGGGGCACCACCGGCATGCCGAAGGGAGTCATGTGGCAGCAGGGCGACCTCGGCCAGGCCCAAGCCGCAGCCACGACGGGTCCGGCCGTGCCGACGCTCGACGACCTGGTGGCCGCGCTCCCCGAGACGCCGTCGGTGATGCTCCCGGCGTGCCCGCTCATGCACGCCACCGGCCTCATCACTGCGCTCGGCAACCTTCGCCAAGGCGGCACCATCGTGACCCTCCCCTCCCCCGCATTCAATGCGACGGAGCTGCTCGACGCGGTCCAGCGCGAGCACGTCACCTCGCTCGTCATCGTCGGTGATGCCGTCGGCAAACCCATCCTCGGCGCCCTCGACGCGGCGCCCCATCGATGGGACCTCACCAGCCTGCGGGTGATCGTGTCGTCCGGCGTCATGTTCAGCGAGGGCACCAAGGAAGGCCTGCTCCGGCACCGGCCCGAGATGGTCATCCTCGATTCGCTCGGCTCGTCCGAAGCGGTGGGGGGTCGGTTCGTCCATGTCGACCGGCACCGGAGGGGCGTCAACCGCCTCGTTCAAGCTGAGCGAGCACACCCGGGTGCTCGCCGAAGAGGGCGGCGACGTCGAGCCCGGGTCAGGACAGGCCGGCATGCTGGCTCGGAGCGGCAACATCCCGGTCGGGTACTACAAGGACCCGGAGAAGTCGGCCCTGACCTTTCGGATCCTCGACGGCGTCCGCTACTCCATGCCCGGCGACTGGGCCACCGTGGAGGCCGACGGCACGCTGCGGTTGCTGGGGCGCGGCTCGGTGTGCATCAACACGGCGGGCGAAAAGGTGTTCCCGGAAGAGGTCGAGGAGGTGTTGAAGGAACACGCCTCCGTGCATGACGCCGTCGTCGTGGGTGTGGCGGACGAGAGGTGGGGCGAAGCCGTGGTCGCCATGGTCGAGCCCGTCGCCGGAGCTGACCTCGACGAGGCCGGCCTGGTGGGCCACGTCAAGGCCAAGCTGGCCGAGTACAAGGCTCCGAAACGGGTGCTGGCGGTGTCGACCATCGGGCGGGCCGCCAACGGCAAGGTCGACTACGCCCGGCTCAAGGCCGAGGCCACCGACCGCCTGCAGGCGGCCGGCCGTTGACCCACCCCGCGCGCGCCGCCGCCTACGCTCGGGGACGCCCATGCGCTTCGTCCCCCGGCTGACCTCGATCGTCGTGCTGCTGGTGGCGCTGCTGGGCGGCCTCACGGCCGTCGATGAAGCGGTAGCGACGAGAGCCGGGCAGGGCCTGCCGGGCGGCCCGTCGGCCATGGTCGCCGCGCCTGTCTTCGACCGGGCGGCCACCATCGTCCGGCCGGTGGCCACTGTGGCAAGCGGCTTGGCCTCAGGCGGAGGCGGTTCACCTGCGTACCCCGGCCTGGCGCCGGCCTTCGCCGCGGCGGTCCTCGTGCTCGTCGTCGGTCTGCGCTTGAGCTCTGCGTGCCTCGGGGGCGGTAGTGGGCGCGAGCTCGGCCCGGTCTCCCTCCGGGCGCCTCCGCAACCCGAGGCCTGAGCCAGCCCGCCGACGGAGGACCGTCCCTGTCGGCCGTCAGAGAGGCCGTCGTCGCGGCTTGATCCGGAGGAAGACATGAAGAAGCTCGCATGGCGCATGTTGCTCGTGATCGTCGTGCTCGGCCTGACCGGAGCACTTCTCGCCACCCGTCCCGCCCGGCTCGGACTCGACCTTCGTGGCGGCACCCAGATCGTCCTCCAAGCGCAGGACACACCACAGCAGAAGGTGGACGACGACACCGTCGACCGCACGCTCGAGGTCCTTCGCCGCCGCGTCGACCAGCTCGGGGTCTCGGAACCGAACCTGCAGCGCTCGGGCGCGGACCGGGTGATCATCGAGCTACCCGGCGTCTCCGACCCCGACGACGCCATCGCCGTCATCGGCAAGACGGCGCAGCTGGCCTTCCACCCGGTGCTGGGCCAGGCGGCCACGCCCGACCCGGCCAACCCTCTGCCTGCGGTTGACGGTGAGCTGGTGCTCCCTGATGAGGACGGCAGCCCCCTGCGCCTGGGTCCGGCTCGGGTCACCGGCAACGATGTGGCCGACGCCCGCCCGACCCTTGGGGGCAGCGTTGGTACCGAGTGGCAGGTCAAGGTCGACTTCCGCAACGGCGGCAGCAGCTGGGCCGAGCTCACCGGCCAGGCCGCGTGCTTCCCGGCCGGGAACCCGCAGCGCCGAGTGGCCATCGTCCTCGACGGCGCCGTCGTCCTGAGCCCGCAGGTCGACCCTGGAGTTCAGTGTCAAGAAGGGCTCACCGGCGGCACCACCGTCATCACCGGCAACTACACCGAGGACGAGGCCAGTGACACGGCTCTGCTGATCCGAGCCGGCGCCCTCCCGGTGCCGGTGGAGATCATCGAGCGCCGTACCATCGGCCCCACCCTCGGGGACGCCGCCATCAAGGCCAGCGTGCAGGCGGCCATCATCGGCGCTTCGCTCACGATCCTCTACATGCTCTTCTACTACCGGCTCCTCGGAGCGCTGGCCGCCATCGCGCTGCTCAGCTACGGGGCCATCGCTTACGCCGTGCTGCTCGCCCTGGGTGCCACCCTCACCCTCCCGGGCATCGCCGGCTTCGTGCTGGCCATCGGCATGGCGGTGGACGCCAACGTGCTCGTCTTCGAACGCATGAAGGAGGAGCACGCCGGCGGCGCGTCCGTGCGTGGCGCGGCGCGAAACGGGTTCAGCAAAGCCTGGACGGCCATCGCCGACTCGAACGCCACCACCTTCATCGCCGCCGTGCTGCTGTTCTTCCTGGCCTCCGGCGCCGTGCGTGGGTTCGGCGTCACGCTGACGGTCGGTGTGGCCGTGTCGTTGTTCACCGCGCTGGTCGTGACCCGACTGCTCGTCGACCTTGTGTTGCGCCGCAAGTCCCTCGTGGCCAAGCCCAAGCTGTTGGGGTTGGAAGTGGGTGGCGGCTTTCGGCAGCGGCTCCTCGAGCGACGGCCGCGGGTCGTGCACGGGTACCCCAAGTGGCTCGCCATCTCGGCCGTGGTCTTGGTGCTGTGCATCGGCGGCCTCGTCTTCCGGGGCCTCAACTACGGCATCGAGTTCTCGGGCGGCACCCTCACCGAGTTCGATCCCCGCAACGACGTGTCGCTCGACGACGTGCGCGTCGCCGTCACCGGCGCCGGATTCCCTCGCGCCATCGTGCAGGAGTCCGGCAACGCCAACGTCGTCATCCGGACCGAACAGCTCTCGCTCGAGCAGGAGGATGCACTGAAGGAGGCGGTGGACTCGGTGGGCGGCGACTCGACGGTCGTGCGGGAGGAGTTCATCGGCCCGACGATCGGTGACGAGCTCCGCCGCAAGGCGCTGATCGCCCTGGGGCTGGCCCTCGGCGCCCAGCTCTTGTACCTGGCCGTGCGCTTCCGGTGGAGCTACGCCACGGCCGCGGTGGCCGCCATGTTCCACGACCTGTTGATCCTGCTCGGCATCTTCGCCTGGACGGGCAAGGCGGTCGACGGCATCTTCGTGGCTGCGCTGCTCACGGTCGTCGGCTACTCGATCAATGACTCGGTCGTGGTGTTCGACCGCATCCGCGAGCTACGCCGGGCCCGACCGCGAGAGCCGCTCGTGGACGTGGCCAACGATGCCTGCCTGCAGACGGTGCCTCGGACGATCAACACCGGTCTCGGTGCGCTCTTCATCCTCTTCGCGCTCTACTTCCTCGGTGGCGAGACCCTGACCGACTTCGCCTTCGCGCTGCTCGTCGGCATCCTGGTCG
>Ga0136611_10004269_pt1 | contig 10006 bp, 10 predicted proteins | sample AntDrymUQ2232306_2_FD_106645 | JGI IMG/M metagenome (GOLD analysis project Ga0136611, IMG submission 106645) | Polar desert sand microbial communities from Dry Valleys, Antarctica - metaG UQ223 (23.06) | ecosystem: Environmental > Terrestrial > Soil > Desert | place: Antarctica: Dry Valley... | reverse complement strand
TCGAACCGGTGTCGACAAGGATAATGTCGTGGCGATCAAACCCGGCACCAAGGAGGGACTCTACCCAGCGATTCACATGGGCTTCCTCATTGAGGGCGATGGAGTAGGCAACAAGCTTCGTAGCCGTCGTACTGGTCATACTCATTCCTACATTGTAGCACTTTATTTCTCGATAAGCGGTACGGTCCAACTCTCCCCTTTTTATTTAAAGCTGAGTCCGCCGGTGAGAGCGAGGCCAACAGCGTCCAACACGAACCCGCCGTGCAGGTTGGCTGCGGCCGACACCACCGGCGAGTTGCCCGGCGAGGTGTACGGCGTGCCATTAACGTAGGCGATGCCGACCATGAACAGGTCTGCCGTCGTCCAAGTGGCGGACGGCATGGCGAACGTCTTGACGAACGTTTGGGGATCGCCCGCTGACACGGTGAGGGGGTGGGCGAGGATGGTGGCACCAGCCCCAGCGGACACCCAAGTGAGCGCCGCCGTCAAATATTCGGGGCGGCCGAGGGCCTGATTGAACCGGGTGAGGAACACCGCCGGAGTCGGGGAAGCGTCCGGGGTCACCAACTTGCCGGTGGACGTGTCGACCATCACCACCCCCACGAGCAGCGTGGACCCCGGCACCAGGTGGTTGTCCTCGCCGCCAGCGGGACCGCCGCCCACGATCACCCGGTAGTTCGGGTTGGGGGCCAACAACACGAGCGTGTCTCCGCCGTTCACGAGGTGGGTGTCGGCGCTGATGTCGGCGGGGGCCGTGATGTCCGTCGTTTTGAGCCAGTTGCCGCCCGGCTTGGATGCGGTCCACGCCAACAAGTCCGTCCACCCGGCCTGGCTGTCGCGGGTCGCCGAAACCGACGCTCCAACGATGGTCGTCCCCGGCCCCACCGGGTCAAGGGTCTGGGTGACGCTCAAGCCGTTCACCCCAGCAAAGGTGCGAGCAGTAACGAAACGAGCGGCAAGGAATCCGGTCTCTGTGCTGAGCATCGACTTGGAAGGCCGGTTCTTCGCCACGGCGAACACTTCGTCGTCCACCTGGAAGTGGTGGGAGGCGGTGAGCCGCGGATCGACGGTGATCGTGTCGTCGGTGATGGACGAAGATGCCGGAACCCCGGGGCTGAGGTGCCACAAACCTCTGGTGGTGGCGTCGGACACGAACGGTGTCGTTGCTGGCGTGTAACCGGATGCCGGGTAGCGAACGATGTTGCTGACCCGCACCTCGTCAATAACGCCATGGAACGGGTACGGCCACAGACCGATGTCGTTGCACCCGGTGACGGCCAACGCACCGATCGAGAATGGCGGGGAATAGGGGCAGACCAAGTTGGTAACGGCAAGGGAGCCATCGAGGACGCCGTTGAGGAACAACCGCAAGGTCGTGCCGTCGTAGGTGCCAGCTACGTCGTAGTCGGCACCTACCACCAACGTCGTCGTGCCAAGAATGCCCGTCGGACCACCGCCGGATGCGTTCACGGCGAAGTTCATCTTTGCGACCCCACTTGCCGTGTTGAGGTAAAGCAACCAGTTGAAAGGCGCCTGACCTGCGACGGCCGACCACACACCGCATATGATTGCCGAGTCGTTGGTTGGTGTCGAGCTAAACCTGAACTTCGCCTCGGCGGTGAAGGGTTGGGAGCCGAGAAAAACCAACCCCGTGCTTGGTGCCTCGATGACGGACGAGTTCGCATCTCTATCCACACCATCGAAGCTCATGGCGTCACCGAACCCCGCCCAAGGGGAGGAAACGACCGCTGGCTTGACTGTGCCCCGCAACGTTCCCGTCAGGTTGTTGGGCGAAGAGTCGGGCGTTGAGTTCGCGTCGGCGAGGGAATCCAAGTGCCACAAGCCGAGGGTGTTGGCGTCGGCGGTGAACGGGGCTACGGCGGGCGTGTAGGTGGCCGTGTAGCGGGCCGTCTTGGACCACCGCACTTCTTCGATGATGCCGTTGAACGGGTAGGGGTTCAACTCGTTCCAGCGGCCGATCCAGAACAGTGCCGTGGAGTCCGGTGCCTGCACTCCCGACACGGCGAGCGAGCCGTCAAGCACGCCGTTGACGAACAGGCGCATGGTCGTTCCGTCGTAGGTGGCGGCTACGTCGTGCTTGATTCCTGCCGTGAGAACCGTTGTCGATGTTATGAAACGATTGACCCCGCCATTGTCACGCATCGTAATAAGCACGGTGCCGTTTGACTCCATGTAGATCAGGACCTGCTGTCCTGCCACCGCCTCCGCCCAGCGCCCAACGATCATCTGGAGCACGTTCACGACGGTCGGTTGGATCTTCGCTTCCAAGCAGAACGCCGCCGCTGCTCCAACACCCGACACGCCGGGAACACCCGACACGGAGTTGCCGCAGTTCACGCCTTGCGAGTTGGCAGTCCCACGATCCACGCCGTCGAACGACATGGCATTGCCGAACCCCGTCCACGGGCTCGCCACCAACACCGGGAGCACGGACCCCGACACGGTGGCTGTGTGTGGGGCCGTAGCCGAGTCGGGGGTTGTGGTGTTGGTGGAGGTGGAGGTGGCGCCAGTAGAGAACGCCGTGAACGGCAGGCCCGTCAACGTAGCATTGCTTGGTGTCACCGTCCAACCCACCACCGTCGCGGCAGCGGCGAACCGGGAATCAACGACGGCCGGGAACGACACGTCACGAGTAACAGCCGTCGTTGAGTTCGTCAAGTTCGACAACCCACCCGCCGACGACTGCACCGTCAACGAACGGGCCACGTAGGACACGGCACCGAGGGTGGTCCGCACGAACAACGACTCGTCGTACTCAGCGGGCTGGTTCTTGGCCCCGCCCGCCGCCACGTTCGATACCGCTTCGACGAGCGTGGTGGTGCCACGAATCCAACCACGATCAAGTTGGTTTGTTGTGTACCCGGTCGGCGGCGTGTTTGGGGAGCCGTCCGTTTCAGCGTCGAACGTGCCAAGGTCCGTTCGTGTGGCGCGCACACGGATTTCGACGGTCCCACAGCGAGGCGCTCCACCGATCAGACCAGTGTCAGTGAACGCGAAAACATCCTGTTGTGTCGCGGCGTTGGGATTCAAGCTTGATTGCTTGATAAGCACCCCGGCGTCGGTGTAATAGCCGAGCGTGAAAAGGTTGGCGGCGCCGGGGGGGGCAAGGCCGCCGAAGATGGTGGTGGCCTCAACGGTGATCGAACCCCCGGCCGGTGTGTCTTGCACGGGGGCCGTAACCTTCCACTGGCGGAAGGAACCCACGTTGTTGTCGAAATGGATGGCCGCGATGCGGCTGATGACGGCCACTTACAGCTCCTCGGCGGGGATCACCGAAACGCAGTTCCCAGCGGCGTGGTCCGGGCACACCGGCACCCACATGCCGAGCGTCACCTCAACGAACCCAGACGACGGCATATCGCGACGAACGCGGGGCACCGCCGGGTCCGGGTCTGCTTCCATGAGCATCCCGCAAGCAACGTGGTCGCTCACGAATACACCTCTGCGGCCCTGTTCGTCCACGACGCTGTGCCAACCGCCGTCCACGTTTCGTCAATCAGCGTGGTGCCCGTGAACACAAACCGCTGGATCGTCCACTCTGCTGCGGAATCGAGAGTACCCACGGGTGCGTATCCTTTATAAATAGTAATCGGTGCGGCGCTCGACGGAATAAACTCCACATGAGTTTTCTGGCGACCGCCCGGTAGATTAGATACAGATACTGTACCCGAAACAACCGCTGTTATATTTTCCAGAGAAGTCAAGGTGGCAGCATCAAGAGCTATTGCCTGCCCTGTTTCTAACTTCTGACCTAACTCTGTGAGAAGAGCATTAAGAATAATTATAGCTTCGTCTTGTTTGGATTCTACTGATAGATTCTCGAAAGCGTTTCGAAGGACCATTAGGTATTCACCCAGAATGTCTTAAGTGTATCGTCGGAATTAAGTTCCACCCAAATACCGGGAACGGTCAGATTCGGATTAGTCTGTGATACTATCAAATTCTCTGGCCCGGCAGCACCAGTTGCGCCTGGCCCGGGAGCACCAGTTGCGCCGATTAAACCCTGAGGACCTGTAGAGCCGGTTGCGCCTGTAGAGCCGGTTGCGCCTGTAGAGCCGGTTGCGCCTGTAGAGCCGGTTGCGCCTGTAGGTCCTGTAGGTCCTGTAAAGCCTGTAAAGCCAGTGTCTCCTGTAGAGCCCGTAGGTCCTGTAGAGCCAGTGTCTCCTGTAGGTCCTGTACGTCCAGCACCAGAATTAGTAGCACAGGGACCACAGGGAGCGCAGGGGCTGCCCACAGGAGCATAGGGAGCACAGGGGGTGTCCGGAAGAGTGTTACAGTCCTTTGTATTGCCGCTACCGGGAAGAGGGGCGAAACTTTTTTTATTGCCGCTACCGGGAAGAGGGGCAAAACTCATAATTGATCCGCCTCCCAGGTTATACCAGAATATCCATTAACCGCAAGATGTAAAAGTCTGGACCATAGCGATTCCACAAGACCATCCAACTGAGTAATAGCGCTCGGCTCGGACTTCGATCTGGTTGATACTACGATTGATTGCTTCAGACGTTTTATCTGGTACCATCATCACGTCACCACGGACCACCACCATCGGCCCGGTCGCCACCATCCAGGTTGCTCCGGCAGTGGGGGCGGCTCCACCGGGGCCAGTGCCGGGGTAACCTGCTCCAAAGACGATGGGAGTCCCGGCTAGAGTGAAAAACCGATCCCCCTCTTTAACCATTAAACTGTGACTAGCCAAAACCGCAGCCATCCTCACAGACGCATGAATAATGCCACCACAGGGAACAAGATCAGCGAGAAACTCCTCCATGGCTGCAATAGCCTCACAGGCGGCGAGAGGCCCCGCTGAAGAAAGGACGACGGGTACAATTCCACAGGTGTCATTGCCAGTCTGGAAGCTGGGGTTGACATCACCATTTGCAGTAGTCCCCGTCCAAGCGATGCGCTCTACTTCCCATTGTTCCCAGGCCAGAAGCCGGTCTTTAGAAATGTCGAACCCTTCTCGTACCGGACGTCCCCCGGTGGCACATTCAAATGAGCCATAGACTACAAAGGGGTCGGCGTGACAAAAGTTAAACTCTCGCTCTGCGTCCTTGGTGAAGGTTGCGGGAGGACACTCAGCAACGAAGCCACTGACTGAGGGTGAGCACAGAAAGTCTTCCCACTCGATTCCACCAGACTGCCAGTGAGGATCGGTAATGGTGCGTGGTTCGACAACCTCAAACAAGCCGTGGCAAGGTGAAGATGGGAGGGCTGGTGCAGGTACGAGAAACCCTCTGGGGGAAAAAGCCATTTAGCTTTCCTTTCGGGGCCGACCGGCCTTCTTGACAAACTCGGACTCAGCATCTGCCTTAACTTCCGGCTTGTCGAATTTAGGCTCGGGTTCAGCATCTGCCTTAACTTCCGGCTTGTCGGATTTAGGCTCGGGCTCAGTATCTGCCTTAACTTCCGGCTCCACTGCGGGTAGTTCCGTGATGACAACAGTATCACCGATATATTCGAACGTACCGCCAGCGGCTAAAATCTGTGAGATGTACTGATTCAGTTCAATAGGTCCGCCATCGAATGAATCACCAACTTCATAAGGAAAATCGCTCATATTCCACTCCATTTCTTGTCCCCATTATACCACGAACGAATCATGGGATCTGCGTAGTGTTTAGGGTGCTTGGATCAAATAGGATCGGTGCTGTCTTTTTGCCGTTCGATGGGTGTCCTTTTTAGTTTCTAGAATGCTAAGCATCCGTCGGCGGTACGGTCCAACGACCATAAGCGGGAAGGATAAAAGTGCGGCTGCCGTCCAGCGTGCCCGACTATTTCTCGACTTAACCCTCTTACGCTTCGCCTGCTGCACATTACTGGGCCTATATTTCCAGTTATACTTACCGTAATTGTACTCATTCTGAAAGGCACTGCCCTTCTTATAGTACGATGACCTCATCCCCGCCGGTGTAAGAGACCTAAGCCGCCTTTGGATGCTATTACCCTCCCGTGTGGGGTCACTGGCAATTCGACGACCTTTCTTGTCTTCAGGAGCAACCCCACTTTTACCGGGTCCATCGTCACAGAACCTGCCGTCTTTTTCCGTATGACACTGGTTGAAAAACTCCTGAATTGCTCCGTACTCCAACCCTTCATAAGCCCCTGCGGCTGTTAGGGGTTTAAGCTTAGGGTCCTTGAGTCGCTTCTGAGTCTCTGCAAGAACTTCAACGAGAATCTTACGGTCCTGAGGAGCTAAATCCTCTTCATCATCATCGAGAAGCTCTTTGACTAACTTTACAGCTGACAGGATGCCTTCCCGAGACAGACCTTCGGAGATCTTTAGGAATTCTTTTTCAGAGGGAATGCTATCCCCCAACCAAGTTTCAAGGCGATCGTTATCACCATCAGAAGATGCACTGATTTTAATAGCCAGTTCAACCCGACGCAGCCGATTTGTAAGCTCCTCCCTGCGTCCACCAGTAGTCATTCCACTATGTCCAATCTTTCGATGGGTTAAATCGCATCGGAGGGCGTTATTTACCCATTATACCAGAAAACCTCGACAGGAACCATCCGTCCCTACCTAGGAGCGGAAGGTGGGGAAGACGGCCCCTGTCGAGGTTGACAGTTTACTTATGTGAAGTTATTTGACTGTTATGCCAGTACGTTAGGAGCTACTGGCATCACCTTAACACCACAGTCATCGTCATCAACCGCACCTGTGACGCAGCTAGGATCGGACTGACAGGGCGGTGGAACCGTGGTGGTCTGAACGTGTAGGGCGGTGTTACACCCGATCGGAGCGAGCAGCGAGCCGCCCACCTGATCGCCCAGTGAAAGGGGAACCACGTTGTAGGGACCCCGGCCCCAGGCGTGTGACGGAATGGCATCAGCGGTGAAGCTGAACTCCAACGGACCATTCTCAATGGTGATGTCGCCAACACGGCCGTTCTGAAGGCAGGGAAGAAGCCAGTACACGTACTTGCTCTCTTCGCCCGGAAGGCACTGGTCGGTCGGAACACGGGTCCAGAACTCCATGGAGAACTTACCGCAAGAACCGAGATCCTGGTCGATTTCATACCCGACAGCATCACCCTTGAAGTCAAGAACCTTCGAAACGCCGCCAACAATCTCAAAGAGGTCCGGATCAGCGTTGCAGAGGGTGATTTCGACAGTATACCGCTTGAGGGTAGCGCAACCGATTTCATTGATACACAGTTTACCGTTGGCCAATTTCAACGTGAATTCGTCAGGCTCTTCAAGTTCCGCCGTAAGGCCGAGGCTAATGAAGGAGTCCGAGACTACGAGGGAATTGGGGGTGCCTGCCGAAGGGGGCTGGCAACAGGTGTCTAGTCGCGTTAGACGCAGACAAAGACCCTGGATTGATTGAAAACACTGAGTCGCTATGATAACCACGCCCCTTCTAGATTGGTTGTTGACATAATTACACTCCTAAAGAGAGGTGAGGTCCGTCAGCTTTTTGAGTAAGAATTGAAGCTATGTGCTATCGTTCTTTGGAACCGGGGGGAGGGAGGTACTATCCTCCTCTCCCCCAGTTCCTCAGGGGTTATGCGATGGGGCAGACGACTTCACCGGAGCTTGGGTTCCGACCGCCGACTTCGCCTGAGGGGCAGACCGGGATCGTGGCGAGGTAGCTCTTAGGGCCACGACGGCCGACGCAGTAGAACTCCTCAAACCAGACAGCGGTGTAGTCGTTCGTGGCGTTCAGGACGCTGTCACGAATGACACCAAGGTCTAGGCGACCCTGGTTGAACTCCACATAGGAGCCCGGGTAGCCGATGAGGGCCTGAACGCTTGCGGGCCATGAGGTAGCCGGGTTGGTTGCGAAGTTCTGCCAGTGCGAGATGAACTTGATGTTCAGGCCAACACCCTCAAACCAAGACTTAACTTCAGAGTCGGAGGGAAGTGAGCCAACGCTGAGCGTCGAGTCCTGACGAGCTACATCAGCCTTAATCATGTCAGTAACCCAGCACGGAAGGATGAGATCAAGCGTCTCGTTGCAGCAGAGGCCGTTGGCCTGACGATAGCTGTTGGCGAGGAGCAACAGGCCGCTGATTAGAGCGGAAGTTGCACCAAACGTGGCAGGCAGGGCGACAGGAGTGGTATCAGCGAGGACGAGGTTTAGCTTGCGGGCAGCCACGTTGCGCTCGTAGGCACGCATAGCCCGGTTAAGGAACCAGCGAACCTGCTCCGGATAGGCACGGTCGATAAGGTTACCAGCCGTCACGCACAGACCAGAAGCGTCTAGGCGACACTCCGAGAAGGTGGGACAGTTGATCCGCACGCAGGGCTTGGTGGGGTTGCCACCAGTTGCAGCGATGTCATTCTGTTCGGTCCAAGTAAAGCCGGGGTTGTACGCCTCGTCGTGAGGAACGAACACGGGCCAGCGGATGCCGCCTCGGGTCACCCGGAAGGTCGGAAGGGCGAACAGAAGGTCGTTCTCGCACTCAACCTCGAACAGGTCGTAAACGATCTGCGAGGGGGCACACCAACCACCGGAGGCAACAAGTGCTCCCGGCTTGGACATCTCATTGAGACGGTCCCAGGTGCCTGCCTGGTCAAGACCCTCAAGGTCGTAACCGTCACCGAACGGACGCTCGATGGTGGCAACCGGGTAAACGGTCTGAAGTCCGCGACTGTCACTCAGCATGCGGGCCTTGTTGTGCAGGGCGTCCGCAAGGGTAAGAGGGTCAAGACGCTGCCCGACGTAGAACTGCGGTACGTCCTGGGCGGCGGCGATAAGAACCTGAGACACCGTGTCCTCAGGAACTGAAGTGTCTGGAGCGATCACGATAAGGTTCTCCTTGGTTTCTGTGGTGGTTGCAAGAGCTACTCCGGACGCCTCGACCTCAGCCGCTGCCTCTACCGAAGTTTCGGTTACTTCTACTTCGGGAACTTCTACTTCAGGAGCTTCTGCTTTGGGAGCTTCGGCTTTGGGAGCTTCGGCTTTGGGAGCTTCTGCTTTGGGGGCTTCTGCTTCGACAGCCGGGGCCTCGGCCTCAGCTTTTACATCGACCTCGACTTCAACAGTCTCGGCCGCTGCTTCGACAACCTCAACCTCAGTGACTCGGCCTGCAAGCTCTTCTCGCTTAACACGCCGACCCTGCTCAGACTTGAGGGCTTCGATTGACTCAACCAGGAACTCCATGCGATCCAGGGTGTCGTCACTGACATCATCCGAAGCGTTGAGAACATTGAAGGAGTCCCGGGCTTCAGTGATTTTACTTGAGATCTCTTCGGCGGTTAAATCGCCGGGAGCCTCTGGCATTTCGAATGAATCCATGAGTCGAACTCCTCCATTGGCTGTGATAGTATTATATCACACTATTAGGGTTTACTTTTACACAAACCCAGCTGGGCGTGAAAGCGGCGGTGCTGGTTGCTTTACAATCGGCGGTTGGGGTTTACCGTAGTCTAACCCAAAAGGAATGCCGGTGATGTTCTTCCAGCCCGCAAGTTGTTCGGCAGAAAGTTGTTCGGTGGAAGGTTCTTGAACTAAGGCTCTTGACCCATCCTCAATGACCGCCGGAACATCTTCCTTCTTAACTGGAAGGATCTCATAAACCAGGTGAACATCCACAACTTGGTGTCGACTCTGGTAGAGAAGAATGATACTAATTGCTAGTGCTACCAAACTAATGGCTAAGGCCAAAAGTTCCATTTGATTCGCTCCTGAGGTAATTATACCACATATTTAGTGGGTGTTTTTCCCAATACTAAATTTGTGTTATCGGGGATGATTGCCAGCTTCGATTCCAAAGCCCGAAGGGCTAAAGTGACGTTCTCCCCACCGTTAGTCTGGAGAATTATTTCATTGCGGGCTTGGTTAACGGATACAACACGACAGGCCCCAAAATCAGGGTGCCATACGGTGCGACCTTCAAAATGACTGGAAGGACGGATTTCTTTCGGCTTCGGTGCGGGGGGAAGCTCTTTGAATGAAACATCCCGATAAGCTACTCCACTCACCGGATCCGGTCGAACAATAGGATCGATGAAAGTTTCTTCAAAACGATCTGGA
>Ga0136611_10004268_pt1 | contig 10008 bp, 9 predicted proteins | sample AntDrymUQ2232306_2_FD_106645 | JGI IMG/M metagenome (GOLD analysis project Ga0136611, IMG submission 106645) | Polar desert sand microbial communities from Dry Valleys, Antarctica - metaG UQ223 (23.06) | ecosystem: Environmental > Terrestrial > Soil > Desert | place: Antarctica: Dry Valley... | reverse complement strand
GCCCGCGGCTACGGGCCGGGACGGTTCAGCTTCAACGTCAAGGGCGGGCGCTGCGAGGCCTGCCAGGGCGACGGGCTGATCAAGATCGAGATGCACTTCCTGCCCGACGTCTACGTCACCTGCGACGTCTGCCACGGCAAGCGCTACAACCGCGAGACGCTGGAAATCCTGTTCCGCGGCAAGAGCATCGCCGAGGTTCTGGACATGACGGTGGAGGAAGCCGCCGACTTCTTCAAGGCGGTGCCGAGCGTGCGCGACAAGATGGCGACGTTGAAGCGCGTGGGGCTGGGCTACATCAAGGTGGGCCAGCAGGCGACCACGCTCTCGGGCGGCGAGGCGCAGCGGGTGAAGCTGTCGAAGGAGCTGAGCAAGCGCGCCACGGGGCGGACGCTCTACATCCTGGACGAGCCCACCACCGGACTGCACTTCGAGGACGTGCGCAAGCTCTTGGAGGTGCTGCACGAACTGGCCGACGCCGGGAACACGGTGATCGTCATCGAGCACAACCTCGACGTGGTGAAGACCGCCGACTGGATCCTCGACTTCGGGCCGGAGGGCGGGGACGGCGGCGGACAGATCGTGGCCATCGGCACGCCGGAACAGGTGGCGGCCAACCCGGAGAGCTGGACGGGGCGCTACCTGGCCGAACTGCTGGAACGCGGGCGCGAGCGGCGGCTCAAGCGGGCGTAGGCGAGGTCTCGGCGGGTCGCGACCGGGTCGGTGGCGCGTATCGCCAGTAGAGGATGGCCATCGCCGCCAGCGATCCCTGCGCGGCGGCCAGCACCATCGCCCCCTGCAGGTCGTCGAAACCGGTGCCGGCCTCGCTGACGCCCTCCCAGATCCGTGACGGGGCGAAGCCGACGCTCCAGGCGCCGGCGACGGCCAGCACGGAATTGTAGCCGCTGTGCAGGGCCGCGGCGCTCCACAGGTTGCGTCGCTTCAGGGCCACGGCGCCGAACGCCGCGCCCATGCAGGCGAAGCTGAGGAAGCTGAGCAGGCGCGCCGGGTCCGCCCACTCCCAGGGGAAGACGTGCAGGGCGCCGAACGCCGCCGAACTGAGCGCCAGCGCCCACACCGGTCCCAACCGCGTGGAGAGGGCGGAGAGCGCCCAGCCGCGGAAGACGACCTCCTCGGTGGTCGCCAGCACGGCCACGACGGCCAGAGTGGCCAGCACGACCGTCGCGGCGAGCCCGAGAGACGAGACGGCCCCGGCGGCGACGTCTTCCCCGAACCGCTCTCCGGCGAACAGCATCAGTCCGCCCGCCAGCAGCGTCGACCATGCAGCGCCCACGCCCCACCAGACCAGATCGCCAGACCGGGGCCGCACCACGCCGGCGCTGGCCAGGGACCGCCGCTCGCCCTTGCGCACCCACGCCAGGGTGACGGCCGACATCGCGCCGAACAGGATCAAGGTCATCGGCAGCGCCGCCCACCAACGCTCGACGAACCGCGGGTCCGAGACCCGGCCGCTGAGAGCGACGCCGGTCCCGAGCACGAAGGTGGCGACGACCATGACCAGCAGCGCCAGCACGAAGAGCAACACCGGCACCAGCGGCAGCGCCCACAGCGGCGGCACCCGCGCGCCCTCGCCGACCGGCGCGTAGGCCGACCTGCGGTCGCTCGCGTCGGCCGTCGCCAGGCTCAAGCGAACACCTTCTCCGGGCCGCTGAGCTGACGCCAGGCGGCGGCGGGCGGGGCCAGCAGGATGGCGCTGAACACCGCCGAGATCAGGGAGTTGGCCACCGAATAGACCACCACCACCGGGGTGGCGGCGCGCAACAGCTCGGCGGGATTGCTGATGCTGGCCATGGCGCCCCGCAGCTCCTCACCGAAGGCCAGCAGGACGCCGGCGCCCACCGCCACCAGCACGATCAGCAGCAGCAGGAAGACCAGGAAACCGAGGATGAACGACAGCAGGTAGGCGCCGAACAGCGGCCAGAAGGCGCCCTGGGTGGCCCGCCAGGACTCGAACACCCGGAAGTCCTTCTGGTCGAAGGTCATCACCGTCGACAGCGACAGGCGGACGCCCGCGAAGATCAGGACGCCCAGGACGACCATGCCGATGGCGAAGGCGACGAACCCGCCGGCGGCGCCGCTCCCCGCCGCGGCCCCCACGCCGCCGCCGACTAGGGCGGTCAGCATGACGCCCACGAAGACCACGACGAACAGCAGCAGGACCAAGGCGATGGACACGACCAGCACCCGCAACTCGTCGCCGCCGAGCCTGAGGCCGGCGAAGCTCCGCTCCTGGGGCCGAAGCACGGCGCGATAGACGGCGCAGGTGAGCACGGCCTGGATGATCAGGGAGAGGGGCCAAATGATCGAATAGGCCGGGGCCAGGCGGCCATAGGCGGCCATCACCGCCTCGGGATCGGGGCGGGCGCCGCCGGTCGCCGCCTGCAGATCGGCGAAGGCCGTACCGCCGAGGGCGCCCAGCACGAGGAGGGTGCCCGCCTGCAGGAGGAACAGCAGGCCGGCCCAGACCAGAACCCAGCCGGGCCGCTCACGCGTGATCCGGAACCCCTCGAACGCGACGTCGGACGCGGAAAACGCCGCCATGTGACCCGAAACCCTGAAATTGCCCGACGCTACAATCGAAGAGGCCAACGCTTGGTTCAAGGGCGCGTCGGCATTGGCCGATGCATCCGGGCCACGGCGCGTCTATTGTGCAACGATGAAACCCGTACACGTGATCGGCGGCGGCCTGGCCGGCAGCGAGGCCGCCTGGCAACTGGCGGAGGCCGGGGTGCCGGTCGTGCTGCACGAGATGCGGCCGGTGCGGACCACCGACGCCCACCAGACCGACGGCCTGGCCGAGCTGGTCTGCTCCAACTCGTTCCGTTCCGACGACTGGGCGCACAACGCCGTGGGGCTGCTGCACGAGGAGATGCGGCGCTGCGGCTCGCTGATCCTGCAATGCGGCGACGCCAACCAGGTGCCGGCCGGCGGGGCGCTGGCGGTGGACCGCGAGGGGTTCTCCGCGGCGGTCACGGCACGGCTGCAAGCGCATCCGCGGATCACCATCGTGCGCGAAGAGGTGGCCGGCCTGCCGCCGGGCGAGTGGGACAGCGTGGTGGCGGCCACCGGCCCCCTCACCTCCCCGGCCCTGTCCGACGCGATCCTGACACTGACCGGCGAGGGCCAGCTGGCCTTCTTCGACGCCATCGCGCCCATCGTCCACGCCGAGACCATCGACTTCGGCACGGCCTGGAAGCAGTCGCGCTACGACAAGGAGGGGCCGGGCGGCGACGCGGCGGCCTACGTCAACTGCCCGATGGACCGGGACCAGTACCAAGCGTTCATCGACGCCCTGCTGGCCGGGCCCAAGAGCGAGTTCAAGGACTGGGAGAGCGTGCCCTATTTCGAGGGCTGCCTGCCCATCGAGGTGATGGCCGAGCGCGGGCGCGAGACCCTGCGGCATGGGCCGATGAAGCCGGTGGGCCTGACCAACCCGCACCAGCCGACGGTGAAGGCGCACGCGATCGTGCAACTGCGCCAGGACAACGCGCTCGGCACCCTGTTCAACATGGTCGGCTTCCAGACCAAGCTGAAGCACGGGGCGCAGACCGAGATCTTCCGCACCATTCCGGGGCTGGAGCAGGCCCAGTTCGCGCGGCTGGGCGGGCTGCACCGCAACACCTTCCTCAACAGCCCCCGCCTGCTGGACGGAACCCTGCGGCTGAAGGCCGAGCCGCGCCTGCGCTTCGCCGGGCAGATCACCGGGGTGGAGGGCTATGTGGAGAGCGCCGCCATGGGCCTGCTGGCCGGCAGGTTCGCGGCGGCGGAGCGGCGGGGCGAGCGGGCTTCGGTTCCACCGGAGACCACGGCGCTGGGCGCGCTGATCGCCCACGTCACCGGCGGGCACCTGGAGAGCGGCGGGACCTTCCAGCCGATGAACGTCAACTACGGCCTGCTGCCGCCGATGGAGGCGCCGCGGGTGGACGAGGCGGGCGCGAAGATCCCGCTGAAGGAACGCGGCCGGGCGAAGAAGCGGGCGATGAGCCTGCGGGCGCTGCGCGATCTGGAGGGGTGGCTCGGGCCGGAGCGGATGGCGGCCGAGTAGGCTATCCCGTTTCGCCTGGACCCTGAGCGTGTCATGCTCCGCCGATGTTCCGCGCCCAACCTGCGCTGTTATCCAGCTTGCCCGGGGCCGCCGGGTGGCTCGCGCTCCTGGTGACCGCGGTTCCGCTGGCGGCCAACGTCGCTTCACCGGGCTGCACTGGTCCGCCGGCTCGGCAGCCATGCGACTTCGTCGAGCTGTTCAAGTCGGCGACTTTCGTAGACTACCGTCGAACCTTCGCCATCCGGGTGGCGGACCTGGGCTCGTCGGTCTACGTCAATCAGCCGTTGCTGCCGCAGTTCCTCAGCCATGAGCCCGGCGTTCTCATCGACAAGCGCAGCTGTCGGGTCTGCCGCGTGGACGGCTACGCCATGCTTCTGGACTATCCCGAGCCGCCTTTCGACCCGCCGATCCGCGTGCTCGCGTGGCATCCCCCGGAGGACCGGTGCCGCTACGGGGAGCTGTTCCGGGAGGCGGAAATCTACGCACGCGAGCCTTGGATGCGACGTGCCTTGGCGTTCACGCCCCGGTGGCACGAGGGACCAGGCTCAGAAGCGTCCGGTCAAGACTGCCAACGTCAGCCGGACGCGGTCCCCGAACCCCTGCCGCTGTCGCCCTACCCTCTCCCGTAGGACGAGGTGCGCCACCGCCGGAAAGGCGGCGGGGCTAAGCGCCTTCGCCTCGGCGCGAGCCGCAGCCAGGTGCCCCGTGGCCGCGCGCACGGCGTCGTAGGCGGCAGGCAATCGGTCGCGCGGAAGGCGGCTCAGCCCCCACACCCGCGCGACGGAGCGAACGGAGGACGGATCGGCGACGGGGTCCAGCATCCTGACCGCCGCCGCCATGATCGCCCCGTAGGCGGCGTCGAGCCAGGCGTTCAGGGCGGCTTCGTCGGCGAAGGGGGCAGGGTCCAGGTCGGCGTGGCGGGCGTCGAGCGGCGTCTCCAGCAGCGCGCGCGGGAGGGCTCGGCGGGCGACGGCGAGCGCCAGGGCTTGCGCCGTCGGCTGGCGGCGGACGGGGCGACCTTGATAGATCTCGTCCAGCGCCTCGCGCCACCAGGCTAGGCGGATTTCGCCGAGCAGCGGCTCGGAGACCACCTGCGCCGCGCGGGTGATCTCGTGGTCGTAGGCGTAGAGCGCGATCAGGTCGGCGCGGGCGGTCGGGTCGGCGACGTAGCGGCTGGACAGCCAGCGATCGGGATCGACCCGGCGGATCAGGGCGTCGAGGTCGTCGAGCGGCGGCCCGGCCTCGCTCACCCGCCTCAGCCGAACAGGGTCTGGTTCATGCTCATGGCCACCAGCATGGGGATCGACAGCAACAGGTTGGTGCGCGAGCCGAGCATGGCGATGCGAGCCGAGCGCGCCTTGACGTCGTCGGCGGCGGGAACGATGCCCAGCGCCCGCTTCTGGTTGGGCCAGATGACGCCCCAGACGTTGAGGAACATGATCACCGCCAGCCACACACCTATGCCCATCAGCGGATACTGACGGTCGACTTGGTGGTCGAGGCCGCCGTATAGGCCAAAGGTCAGCACTTCCAGCAGGTAGTTCTCTACCTGGTAGCTCTTCAGAACGGCGATGCCGAGCCCCGCCAGCACGGTGAACAGCGCCGACCAGCGGAACCAGAACAGCGCCTCCGGCGCGATGTGCTTGGAGATGGCCGGTTTCATCTCGGCGGGAATATCCGGCATCTTGCGGATCTGCACGAAGTTGAAATAGTAGAGCAGGCCGATCCAGAGGATGCCGAACACCACGTGCATCCAGCGGAACACCGCCTGCCAGAACAGCAGGTCGAAACCGCCGTGGTGGATGCCGTAGCCGACCACCATCACCAGGCCGAGCAGCACGCCCAGCGTCAGCGTGTTTCGGAAGTTCCCCAGCAGCGCGCCCATGACGATCGTCCCCCGCTCTCCGGGGAAGCCTAGACGGATTCAGCGTGCGGCGGAAAGCCTTGTAGCGTGACCGGTTCAAGTTGAACCGGTCACGCTACAGAATTCCGGAGTGGTCGCGCGTCGAACGGCGCAACCGGAGTCCACTTGCGCCTGACGCGCTCTAGCGGTCGAGCCCCTCGTCGAGCGCCCGAAACGCCCGCAGCACCAGTTCGGTCGCGGCCGCGAACACCTCCGGCCGGATGCGCGCCACGTCGTCGGTCGGCTGGTGGTAGTCGGCGTGATAGTCGGCGCCGAGGTAGACGAACGGCACCCCGCGCGCGTGGAAGGCGGCGTGGTCCGAGGCGTTCACCCAGTTGTTCTCGCCCAGGTCCTGCGGCGTGTCCTTGCCGAAGCGCAGCCGCACGGGACCGACCGGCGCCAGCGCCTCCAGCGGCGGTCGCAGGCTCGGGTTCTGGTGGGTCCCGGTGACCCAGAGGACGCCGTCGTCTTCTCGCGCGGTCATGTCGAGGTTCAGGTTCACCGCGGTGGCGGCCAGCGGCACGACGGGATTCTCCACGTAGTGGCGGGCGCCCGAGAGGCCCTGCTCCTCGGCGTCGAAGGCGACCAACAGCACCGAATGCCGCGGCGCCGTCCGCCTGAGCCGCCGCGCCAGTTCCAGCAGGGAGGCGACGCCCGAGGCGTTGTCGTCGGCGCCGTTGTAGGTCTGTCCGTCCCGCACCCCGAGGTGGTCGTAGTGGGCGCTGACCACGATCCAGCGCTCCGGCGTCGCCGTGCTGCGCACCACGCCCAGCACGTTGAAGCCGCTGACCGGCCCCCGACGGCCCTGTCGCTGGAACGGCTGCAGCCGCCCGCTCGGGGGCGCGGCCAGCCCCAGCGCCTCGAACCGCGAGACGACATAGGCCCGCGCCCGCTCGCCGCCGGGCGTACCGGCGCCGCGGCCCTGCATGTCGTCGGCGGCCAGGATGGTTAGGTCGGCCATGAGCTGCCGCCGGTCGACGGCGTCGTTCGCCTCCCGCGCGACGGCCGGCGTCGCGTCGCTGTCCGGCGCAGGCTGCGGGACGCAGGCGACGAGCGTCGCGAACGCGGCGACGGCGACGAGACGGATCACCATCGCCTCAGGCCGCCAACGGCCGCGACTTCGCCAGAGCGTCGAAGGCCTGCAGCTCAGCCACGAGCGCCTCGAACTCTCCCATCGGCACCATGTTCGGGCCGTCGGAGGGGGCGTTGTCGGGGTCCGGGTGGGTCTCGATGAACACCGCCGCCACGCCCACCGCCACCGCGGCGCGGGCCAGCACGGCGACGTATTCCCGCTGGCCGCCGGAGGAGGTCCCCTGCCCGCCCGGCTGCTGCACGCTGTGGGTGGCGTCGAACACCACCGGGGCGCCGGTGCGGGCCAGTTCCGGCAGGGCGCGCATGTCGCTGACCAGGGTGTTGTAGCCGAAACTGACACCCCGCTCGGTGACCAGCACGTTGGGATTGCCCGCGCCGGTCAGCTTGGCGACCACGTTCTTCATGTCCCAGGGCGCCAGGAACTGGCCCTTCTTGACGTTGACCGCGCGGCCGGTGGCGGCGGCGGCCAGCAGCAGGTCGGTCTGGCGGCAGAGGAAGGCCGGAATCTGCAGCACGTCCACGGCCTGCGCCACCTCGGCGCACTGCTCGGCGGTATGCACGTCGGTCAACACCGGCACGCCCAAGCTCTCGCGGATCTCGGCGAAGATGGGCAGGCTGGCGTTCAGCCCCGCGCCGCGTTGCGCCGACGAGGAGGTGCGGTTGGCCTTGTCGAAACTGGTCTTGTAGATCAGCCCGAAGCCGAGCCGGGCGGCGATCTCCTTCAGCGCCTGGGCCGTCTCCAGCGCGTGCCGGCGGCTCTCCAGCTGGCAGGGCCCGGCGATGACGGCGAGCGGCAGGCGCTGGCCGATGCGCACGGCGCCGGCGCCGGCGGCGAGCTTGACCACGGCGTTGGGCTGAACCAAGGCGGCGTCTCCGTGTTGCGTCTCGGCGTCCGCCGCGAGGGGCCCACAGATGGGCCGCGTCGCGGGCGGAAGCAACGCGAGGAGCGGCTCGGCGCATGGACGACACGGCCCCGGTGATCGTCTGGTTCCGCCGCGACCTCAGGCTGGCCGACAACCCGGCGCTGGCGGCGGCGGCGGCGGCGGGCGCGCCGGTGATCCCGCTCTACGTGCTGGACGAGAGCCAGGCGATCCGGCCGATGGGCGGGGCCCACCGCTGGTGGCTGGACAGGTCGCTGCGGGCCTTGGGCGCCGAGCTGGCCGGCCGCGGCTCGCCGCTGGTGCTGCGGCGCGGGGCGGTGGAGCAGGTCGTGCCGGCGCTGGCGCGGGAGGTCGGGGCCGGCGCGGTCTACTGGACCCGGCTGTGGGACCCCGGCGTGCCGGAGCGCGACGCCGATCTGCAGGAGGCGCTCGGCGACGCGGGGCTGGAGGCGCTGCGCTTCGACGGCGCGCTGCTGATCGAACCCGGCGCGCTGACGACCAAGACCGGCGGCGTCTACGGGGTGTTCACGCCGTTCTGGCGGGCGGCGCGGGCGGCGATCCGCGTGCCGGACGCCCTGCCCGCGCCGGAGCGGCTGCGCCCGCCGCCGGCGCCGGTGGATAGCGACGATCTGGACGGCTGGGCCCTGCACCCGACCCGGCCGGACTGGTCGGAGGGCTTCGACGTCTGGACGCCCGGCGAGGCGGCGGGCCGCGAGCGGCTGCACAGCTTCGTCGACGGGGCGCTCGGCGGCTATTCGCGCGGCCGCGACGCGCCGGCGGAGGACGGCTCGTCGCGCCTGTCGCCGTATCTGCACTGGGGCGAGGTCGGGCCGCGACAGGTGTGGCGCTCGGTGCAGGCGGCCGCCGCCTCCGGCCGCGTGGCCGAGGCGCAGGCGGACAAGCTGCTGTCCGAGCTCGCTTGGCGGGAGTTCAACCACCACCTGCTGGCCGCCCGCCCCAACCTGGCGACGCGCGCGGTCAAACCCGCCTTTGAGCGCATGCCCTGGCGGCGCGACCCCGCGGGCCTTCGCGCCTGGACACGTGGCGAGACCGGCTACCCGATCGTCGACGCCGGCATGCGCCAGCTGTGGACTACCGGCTGGATGCACAACCGCGTGCGGCTGATCACCGCCTCCTTCCTGGTCAAGCATCTGCTGATCGACTGGCGCGAGGGCGAACGCTGGTTCTGGGACACGCTGGTGGACGCCGACCCGGCCAACAACGCCGCCAACTGGCAGTGGATCGCCGGCTCCGGCGCCGACGCCTCGCCGTTCTTCCGCATCTTCAACCCGGTGTTGCAGGGCGAGAAGTTCGATCCCGAGGGTGCCTACGTGAAGCGCTGGGTTCCAGAGGTGTCGCGCCTGCCGGCCAAGGTGATCCACCAGCCGTGGACCGCCGACACCGACCTGCTCGGCCGGGCGGGCGTCAAGCTCGGGCGCAGCTATCCGCGCCCGATGGTGGACCACGCCTTCGCCCGGGCTCGGGCCCTGGAGGCGCTCCGGGGCCTGCGGGATCCTGACGCCGCCTGACGCCGATCAGGGCCGCGGCGCCGTCGACGCGGGCGCTGCTGCCGATGGCGCGATCTCGCCCATCGGCAGGGGGTAGTGCAGGCCAGGCTGGGGCGCGTTCCACAAGGCGTTCAGCCCGCGCTGCAGCCGCAGCGGCGAGCGGGCGCCGAGGTTGCGCTCGAACAGCTCGCCGTAGTTGCCCACTTCGCGGATCACGCGCACGGCCCAGTCGTCGTCCAGCCCCAGCGCCCGTCCGGCGCCCGGACCGCCCTGCAGCAGCCGTCGGGCCTCCGCGTCCCGCGCCGGCGGATCGTCGTCCTCGACGCTGGCCGCCGCCCGCTGGGTGACACCGACCTGCTCGGCCAGCACCAGCACATTCAGCGTCCAGCGCACTACGTCGGCCCAGCCGCTGTCGCCCTCGCGCACCATCGGCCCCAGCGGCTCGCGGGAGATCACCTCCGGCAGCAGGACGTAGCCGCCCGGATTGTTGAGCACGGTGCGCGAGGCCGCCAGCGCCGAGACGTCGCCGGCCATGGCGTCGCACTGTTCCTCCTGCAGGCG
>Ga0136611_10004267_pt1 | contig 10008 bp, 8 predicted proteins | sample AntDrymUQ2232306_2_FD_106645 | JGI IMG/M metagenome (GOLD analysis project Ga0136611, IMG submission 106645) | Polar desert sand microbial communities from Dry Valleys, Antarctica - metaG UQ223 (23.06) | ecosystem: Environmental > Terrestrial > Soil > Desert | place: Antarctica: Dry Valley... | reverse complement strand
CATTTGTTTTCCCAGCAGGCGATTGACCGCCAAAAAAGTCGCGGTCAGCAAGAGCATTCCGATCACGCCCAGCGCACACGCGAGATATGTTCCGCCGTGAAGGCCGAGCGACAATTGATAAATCGCTTTAGCAAGCGGAACCGTGTTGGGATCAACGGCCAAAATGAGGGAATCGGAAACTTCCAAAACCGCGAAAGCGAAAGTCAAAAGCGCGGCGGCAATCAAGTTGGCTGAAACCAGAGGCCGCGTCACATTCCACACGGTTTGAAACGGCGAAGCGCCCAAATTCAAGCTCGCTTCTTCCAACGCCACGCTGGTTTGCTGCAAGCCCGAAGACACCGCGCGCAACGCATACGGCAAGCGGCGAATCGCATAGGAAACCACGAGCAAAGGCACGGCATACACAAGCGGATCGAGCGGCGTGCCGATGAAAGACACCAGCAGCCCGAACGCCAAAATCAAGCCCGGCAAAGCCAAAGGCAGCATCGCCACAGTGTCAAGAACGCCGCGCCCCCAAACTTTTCCTCTCACAATCGCATAAGCCAAAGCAGCGCCGGCGATGATGTCAATGGTCATCGAAAGAACGGCGCAGATGAGGGAAATCTTGATCGCGCTGACGGCATAATCACTTTGCTCGCCGAAGATGCGCCCATAGTTTTCGGTCGTCCATTGGGGCAAAAGCGAGTTCGTCCAATCGCGCGCAAAGGACGCCGCAATCACGCCCAGATGCGGCAAAAGCGCGAGCCCGATAACAACTGCGAATGCGAAATAAATCAATGGCAACTGCCAGGGCGAAGCCGCTTTTTCGCGCTCGCGCCGGGTACCGCGCGCGACTGTCGCAATGCGATTGGAATCTCCTGTGCGCCGCGAAATCCAGAAAATGATCGCCGCCACAACCAGCAGCCACACCGCCAAAACGTAGCCCATGGGATTGGTGACATCCGAACGCGCATCGAAAATCTGCACGGCAGTCACGCGCTTGAAGTTGAAAATCAAGGGAGTTCCCAAATCGGTGAGGGCAAAAACGAAAACGATCAATGCGCCCGAAAGATAGCCGGGCCATAAGAGGGGCAAAGTCACTGTCCGCAGCACGCGACTGGTGTTTGCGCCCATGCTTTCCCCTGCTTCTTCGAGCGAGGAATCAATGTTGGCCCAGGCCGAGGACAAGTTGAGATAAATCAGCGGATACAAATGAAAGGCCGCCACCAAAACCACCATCGGCGCGGCGAGCTGGAGGAAATCTATGGGCGCAGGGAGTACTCCCATCTTCATTAAAAACGTGTTGACGGTTCCTTCGCGCGCCAAAATCTGGCGCAGCCCAACCGCGCCGACAAGGGGCGGTAACAGCAAAGGCACCAGTAAAAGCCCGGTCAAAAGCGGCTTGCCCGGAAAGCGCAATCGCGCGCCGACGTAAGCGAGGGGAACAGAAATTAACGTCGCTAAAAGCGTGACGCTAACGCCGATCAAAAACGCGTTTCGCAATCCTTCGCGCGCGACTTTGTCTTGCAGCGGCAACAAAAGTAGCGATGGCGTGAACTGGCCGCCAATGCTGATCGCGCCCATCAAAACGCGCCCGACCGGATAAATCAGAAACGGTCCAAAAAACAGCGCGCACAAAATCCAGGTGATGGCAGATAACGAAAAATTTCTTGGCAAGCGCATAAAGAAAATTTGGTTTGTGAACCCGAAGCGTCAAAGAGGGAGTACTCCCTCTTTGCTTCCTCGCTCACGCTACGGTTTCGCTTGGAAAAATCAAATCGTCGGCATGACATTGCCGCCGCAAACAGGCAGCCACGCGCCGGTAACAAAGCCCGCCAAATCGGAAGCAAGCCACGCCACGGCGTTGGCAATATCCTGATCGTCGCCGCGACGCTTCAAGGGAACATTATCTGAATAGCCCGGCTGTATTTCGCTTCCGGCTTCGCGGTCGCGGTCGGAAATCGTCCAACCCGGCGCGACCTGATTGACCGTGATTCCATTCCCGCCGACTTCGCGCGCGAGGGTTCGCAGTACGCCGTCCATGCCGCGCTTGCCCGAAACATAAGCGCCCTGCGTGGGCGCGCATTGCATGGCGCATTCCGTGCTGATGGCGATGACGCGGCCCCAATTCTTTTCAATCATGGCCGGCACAAACGCCTGCGCCATCAAGACATTGTGCAAAACATTGGAGCGAAACTGGCCTTCATAATCTTCAATCGGCTGATTCAAAATGGTTTGCCAATCGTATTGAGAAACCGCGTTATTCACGACGATATCCGGCGCGCCCAGAGTACTCCCTACAGCGTCGCGCATCTTCAAAACATCGCTTTGGCAAGCTACATCGGCCTGCACGATGATGGCGCGCGTGGAGGGAGTACTCAGTTCCGCGCGCAAGGCTTCGGCCTGGCTTTGATTGGAGTGAAAGTGAATGGCGACATCCGCGCCACAAGCCGCCAGAGTGCGCGCCATGACGCGGCCCAGATCACCGCTCGCGCCAGTAACAAGAGCGACTTTTCCCTCAAGATTGATTTGCATGAAATTATTGAAAAGGTCTAATTTAAATGATTGACGAGGTTGATATTTTGTGTGTCCGGGTCGCGTTTCAAGGCGCGCAATTGACCACACGCGGCGGCCACATCGGCGCCTCTTTGTACACGCTGCGTGACGGCGGTTCCGCTTTCTTCCAATATCTGCCGAAAGCGTCGCAGTTCGTTGGACGTGGGCGCATGAAATTCCATGCCTTCCAGACTGGCGTCCGGGACGGCATTCCAGGGAATGAGATTGACGTGGCACGGCCAGCCTTTGCACAATTTCGCTAATGCTTGAGCGTGTTCGATGCGGTCGTTAATGCCGCCCAAAACCACGTATTCAAAAGTCACGCGACGCCCGGTTTTCTGGACGAAATCGCGCGCAGCGCGCACAATTTCAACAACGCGGGTTTTGGTCGAAGTCGGAATTAATCGGTGGCGCAATTCGTCTTCAGGCGCATGAAGGGAAACCGCCAATGTGAATTGCAATTTCTGCTCGGCTAATTTTTCGATGCCGGCAATGATGCCGACGGTCGAAACCGTAATGTTACGCATCGCAATTCCCATCTCGTCGTGCATCAGATGAATCGCGGGCAAGACATTTTGCAGATTCAAAAGCGGCTCGCCCATGCCCATGAAAACGATGTGTGTGGGAATTTGGCCTTGCGATTCGCGCGCGGCCAAAAGCGGCTGGGCGATGATTTCGGCGGTCGTCAAATTGCGGCGAAACCCGCCCAAACCAGTCGCGCAAAACGCGCACGCCATGGCGCATCCGGCCTGACTGGAAACGCAAACGCTGGCGCGGCCTTCGTATGGAAGATGCACCGCTTCAATTTTTTCGCCGTCGCCCATTTCCAAAAGCAGCTTGCGGCTGCCGTCGCTGCTGGCGTGATGGGCTGTGATCTGAGGGAAATCAAGCGAATAATTTTCTTCCAAAAGCGCGCGCAACTCATGGCTGAGATTGGTCATTTCGGCGAACGACGACGCGCCTTTGCGGTAAATCCATTCGGCGATCTGGCGGCCTCGAAACGCGCTCTGGCCGCGCGTTTTGAGTTCGGCTTCCAGGAAGGGAGTACATTGTCCCAGCAAATTCATAAGTGCAAGTTTACTCACATTGCGGCGCTCTTAAAAACAAAGGGACGCCCATTATTGGGCGTCCCTTTGTTTTCATTTTATGTCTGGCTCAAGATTATTTTTCGCGCTCGGAAGCTAAAAGTGCGCCGGCAACAAAGATTCCCGCGCCCGCAAGAAGTTGGACAATGGAAACCGCAGTCAGGCTGTTCTGAGCGGGCGTGTCGTCGCCGAAGTTTGGCTCATCTTCGTTGGACTCGACCGGAGAATAGTCCGTTTCCTGATGCACGACATATTCCCCCAAAGCCATGCTGGCAACCGATGAAACCGCGGCTACGGCATAAAGCGCATCTTTGACGTGAGCCGTATTCTTAAACTTCCTACTCACTTTTTTGGGTGGGTGGCGGCGCATAATGACGTGGCTGATAATGGCGGCGGCCAGGCCGGCGGCGGCCCAGGGTTGGAAAAGCGCCCAGCCTTCGTCTACCATTTTGCCTCTTTCGTCCGGGTCGTCCAAAACTTCGACGGCGGGATTCATCGCCATCGTTCCCATCAACGAACCGCCCCACCAAACCGCCAAACCTAAATCGTGAATCGCGCGTACAGTGCTTCCCATGAAAACTCCTGTTTATCTTTTAATGAATTTGCAACGTCAGTTGATGCGGCCTTGATTTTAACCGATTGCGCCCTTTCACGGGCAATGCCAATGCCGTAAAAAACCAATTCTCAAATCGCCTCGAAGACAGGACGCGCGGCTTCGATCAAATGACCGTCGCGCATCCGAAAAACCACATCGGCCTGAACCAAAATGTCCAAATCGTGAGTCACCACAATCAAAGAACCGTGCTCGCGCTGCGAGCGCAAGACTTCCATCACTTTGTTTCCCGTCGCTCCATCCAAACTCGCGGTCGGCTCGTCCACAAATAAATACTGCGGCCTGTGAACCAAGCCGCGCGCCATCGAAGCGCGCACTCGCTCGCCGCCCGAACATTCGTTGGGAAATTTGTGCGCCAAATCCGCGATGCCCAATGAGTCAAGCAATGCCATCGCGCGCGCGATGTCGTCGGGTTTTGCGTTTTCAATCGGCACCAAGACGTTTTCCAAAACGTGCAAATAGGGAACAAGAAACGGTTGTTGAAAAACAAAGCCAAACAGCCTGCGCCGCGCATCAAGGCGTTCTGTGGGCGAAGCGGCTGAATACTCCCAATCGTTCAAAAACACCGCGCCAGAAGTCGCGCTTCTCAGGCCCGATAGCAAATACATCAGGGACGTTTTGCCCGAGCCAGACGGCCCGACGATGCCGGCGAATTCGCGTCCGCCGATTCCGAGGGAAACTTCGCGCACGGCAAATGTCGTCGTGCGCGAAGTCACGAAAGTGAGCGTAAGCTGCTCTGCGCGCAAGCCGCTTGAAGCCGAATTTTGATCGCGCATTTCGCTCATCGGCGCTCCATGATTTCAATGGGATCGAGCGTGTAAAGCCGAATCAAAACCGTGCCCAAACTCGCCACGCCGACGATGATCGGCGTGGGCAGCGTGTATAAAATCGCGGACGAGTCAATGTCGGCCAAAACTAATCCGTTTGGCGTCATGTAAAAGTGATCGAGCAGGCGAAAAACCAAAGCCGTCAAAAGCAAACCGACGATCCAACCGGCGATAACTAATGAGCCGCTTTCGATCATCAAGCGCCGCGCCAATCGCTCGCGCCGAAAGCCGAACGCCGACAGCAAACCGAATTCGGCAAGGCGCTGCTCGAAATAAATGTTGGCTAAAAAGCCAGATAGCAATGCCACTGCGCCGATCACCAATCCATCGGCGACGGCTAAAAATTTATATAAAAATCCCAGGTTGTCGCGCAGTTCCTTGACCAGTTTTTCAAACGTGTAAAGCTGCACGTAGTTGGTTTCTTCGGGCTTGAGATTGTTGTGTTTGGGAGACTTCAAAACACGGTTCACATCAGCGTTGAGGGCGCGCAATTCGGTGGGATTTTTGGGCAAAAACAAATATGACGAGCGCACCACGGCTTCAGGCAATTCCAACAAAACATAAGCGCGGTCGGTGATGGCGATGTTGTCGCCGCCTTCCAAAATGCCGACCAGTTTTTGCTTGCCTTTCAATGTCGGCAAGCGTTCGTGACTGACTTCAACAATTCCGCCCAGGCGCGCTTTTTTGTTGTTGGCCCATGTGCGCGTCATCACGATTTCCGGCTCGTTTTCAGAAGGCCAGCGGCCTTCGACCAAACGATTGCCCGAAAGCGCGGCGATTTCGCGGGCGGCTTTTGGCTCCAGGCCGTAAATCGGAACCGGCATCTGGCCGAACACGGTTTTAATGGTCACGAAATAAGGAACACTGACAATGACGCTTTTGACGTGAGCGGTGCTTTTGACTTTGGCCAAAACACGAGAGGAAACATTTCTTTCATATTGCGTGCTCAAAGCCGAAAAGCGGCGCAGAAAACCGTAGTTCACCAAAATCGAATCGTCCACCGAATTGAGGAGGGTGACGATGGAGGAAATCAGGAAAACTGAAATGGCAATCGCGCCGCCGACAGGCAAAGTGCGCCAAATGTTGCGGCGATAATAAGTGAGCGGCGAAAGCGGCGGCAAAACGGCGGGCGCGGAAATTGGGGAAGCGGGCGGGGAAGAATTGGTCACTGGAAAATAAAAGTGTGGGGCAATGAGTGCTTGAAAGCGGTTATGAACGAGGTTTGAGATGGTAAAAATATGCGATACTGCGATGAACTTTGGGGCGGTGCGCTTGCATCAGAATCAAATGAAAAACCGACTTTGTGCTGGTAGAGGGAGTACTCCCTGCGCTTGGCATAATACAAAATAAAACACGTTTGGTTGCCGATAGAAGTAAGTTTAGCAAGGCGTTTCAATAGCGACTTAAAGGCATTTTATTTATGGCTCATAAACTGGTCAAATATCTGGAAGATAATTCGTTAACGGTCTTGCGCGACGCGACTGCTGACGTGCGCGCCAACGCCGGGCCGACTTTGCAAAATGTGTCCGAAGACGATTTGCAAGTCGCCATGTACACGGTTTTGCTCAAGATCATTGATAACCTGCGCGAAAAAACCGAAGGCGCCACCACCTCCGCCGAATCCGCCGCTGACGGGCCGCGCAATGTCAAAGCGTTTTATCTCGATCAAGTCAAAGACATCATGACTTTCGTGGATTCGCAAAGCAGCTACACCGTCGGCCACACGCCCGCCGTGGTGCGCCACGTCGTGCAGATCGCGTCCCTGATGGGCTTGAACGACGAGCAAATTGACGACTTGGAATATGCCGCTTGGATTCATAACATTGGCATGCTCAATCAATCGCAAAGCCTCGATACGCTGCCGCGCGTGCTTTCTTCGGATGAAATCAAGGCAGCGCGCAATCACACTGTTGTCGGCGCGGAAATGATTCGCCCGCTCAGTTTCATCGCGCATCTCGTTCCCGTCGTGCGCTATCACCATAATTATTTCGATGGTTCGGCGGGTGGCCCGCAAGGCGAAGGTCTGCCTTTGGGCGCGCGCATCATCGCTCTCGCCGATGCTTATCAAGCGATGATGGAGCCTCGTGCTTATCGCTCGGCGCTTTCGCGCAAAGATGCTTTGCTGGAAATCGTTAAAAGTTCCGGCATCCAATTCGATCCGCGAATAGTGCCGCTGGCCTACGACTTGTCTTAGAGTTCATATTAAAAATCGGGGCGCAAGCCTCGCTTTGAACAAGATTTTGAACAAGATTCAGCCTTCCCAAATTGGCTTTTCCTTCAACAAATCCCAGTGAACACGGCGCGGCAACGCCGCCCACACGCGCGCTTTTAAATTCATTTGCCCGGCCGTTTCTTTGACCGCCTCGCGGATTTCGCCATCCGTGTAGCGCGTCGAAATGTGATACAAAATCAAGTTCTCAATTTCGGCATCGCGCGCCAATTCGAGTACTCCCTTCATCGTCGAATGGACATGCCCGACATCTTCTCCCGCTTCTTCCGCGTCGTAATCGTCGGCATGTAAAAACGTCGCTTCGTGAATCAATAGTTTGGTGCCGCGAATTTCTTCAGAAGAAAGCAACTCGCCGTCGCCGCCAATTGAAATCCATTTTTCATCAACCGGGCTGGTAATGCCCTCGCGCCCCAAACTGGCGCGCATCGCGTCAAGTTCTTTTTGCGACAGCTCGCGCAATTCTTCCCGCACTTTTTGCTTGCGCCACATCAAATGAAAACCCAGCGAGCGCGGCTTGTCGTGCGGATTTTCGTCGGCGTAATGGCGCGTGCGAAAAGACTTGAGAAACTTGCCTTCAACGCTTGTCGGCAGTTCGTCGCCTTCTTCCAAAGCGTGCCACACGGCGTTGCGCGAAGATGCGGGATTGAATTTGTTGGAAAATTCTTCCAATTGAAAAAACGAATTGCTGCCGCACGGAAACGCCAAAGCGAAACTGCCGGCTTCGCCGCGCTGATTGATAACTTGCAACAATCCGCCCAGATGATCGCGGTGCGCGTGCGTCATTGCCACAGTGTCGATTTTGCGGAGCTTGTAGCCCAGTTGCTGCGACGCGCCATCGCCGGCATCAAAGAGCGCGCGCCATTCTGGAATCCATAGCCAGGTCGAAAAACGAGGCGAGGAATGAAGAGTTATTTGAATGGCCGATTGAATGTCCATGATTTTCTGTGCGCGGGCAGTGTAGTATTTCTCGCATTGAAGATAAAGCAGATGAAGGGGTTTTTGTTATGTATGTCGCGGGGCCGGGTGGTGAAGGCTACGTGACATACATAACAAAAACCCCCGCAAAAAATCGCCGCGAAGTTGCGCCAGCTTTCCCGCGCCGCCTACAATGAACAGCCGATGTCAAGTACTCCCTTTGCGCGCCGCGCCGCGGCTTGGCCGCATTTTTACTGGCTTTTGATGGCCGCGCTTTGCATCGCTTTAGCGTGGCGTCCCTTGTCGGGCGATGATGACATCTGGGCGCACGCCGCGATAGGGCGCTGGATGATTGAAAACGAACAGTGGCCGCGCCAAACCTTGTTTTTGTGGGGCGCGCCGCCCTTGCCGTGGGTTTATCATTCCTGGCTTTCTCAACTTTCTTTTTACGGCTTGCTGTGGGCAGGCGAAACCAGCGGCGCAATCGCCGCCATCACTTTGACATGTTTGGTAGTCATCGCAACTTTCACTTTGTTGTGGCGCGCCTGGAGCGCGCAAATCGGCGGCGTTTCCCCTGTCATGATCGGCGCTTTCATTCTCGCCATCTACTGTTCCAGCTTGCGTTTTCATCCGCGCCCGGAATTGTTTTCCGCTTTATTTTTATGCGTTTTGCTTTTGCACCTGACGCGATTTCAACGCTCGCTTGCGCTGGAGGGAGTACTCCCTTTGGGCGCTTTGTTCGTGCTCTGGGCCAATTTTCACGGCGCGGTCGCCATCGGCTTGTTGCTGTTGGCTGCAACGGTGATTTGTGAAATCGCGCAGCGTAAATTTTCGCATTCTTCCCTGCGCTGGATGTGGCTTTTAATCGTCGCGGTTGGAGCGATTTGCATCAATCCATACGGCCTGAAATATTGGCAGGCATTAAGCCCGGTCGGAGGCGAAATGTTTCAACGCATTGACGAATGGAAGCCGTTTTGGAAAGAGCCGGTTTTGGACATCAAGTTCGTCGCGGGCGAATGTGTTTTGGTTTGGTTCGCGTTTCTGAGTTGGATTCTCAACGCCGAAAAACGCTGGGCGCACGGCGCGTGGCTGCTGATTATGCTTCTGCTTTTCATCAGCGCGCGCCGGCATTTGTGGCTGCTTCCGATCACTTCTCTGGCGGTTTTGGCGGCCAATGCACAAACCCTGAGTACTCCCTTCGCGATGCGCGCGATGGGCCTGGATGCCGACGCAATTCCGCGCGTTGCACGCTTTTTTTCGCGCGTGGCGATGACGGCGATTTTCGGGATGGCCATTGCCTTTGCCGCGCCTCCCAACATTTTTTCGAACGGCCCGCTTTCAACCGATGTGCCACTCAAAGCCACCGACTTTTTCTTAAAAAATCCACTTGTTTTGCGAGGGCGGGTTTTCAACGATTATGAGAATTCGAGCTTTTTGCAATGGCGTTTTGGCGGAAAGCCGCCGCTTTACATTGATCTTCTAAATGCCTATCCCGACCAGCTTTTGTTAGATTATCTGGACATTGTGAACGCCAACGCGCGAGGGCAGCAATTGCTGGAAACACTTAAAATCCAAAGCGTGATGTTGCGTTCTTATGCCGATGATTCCTCGCTCGCAAAATTAGCGCGATATTTGAACCGAAACCCGCGCTGGCGATGCAGTTATCGCGGCGCCGATGGCACCATTTGGACGCGGCGCAAACGAAAATAACGATTGGACATGATGGCCTGATAATGATTTTGAAAACGATTGCGCCCCGCTTATATTTGCCGCTCCTATTATTGCTGTGCGTCGCGTATGCGT
>Ga0136611_10004266_pt1 | contig 10009 bp, 8 predicted proteins | sample AntDrymUQ2232306_2_FD_106645 | JGI IMG/M metagenome (GOLD analysis project Ga0136611, IMG submission 106645) | Polar desert sand microbial communities from Dry Valleys, Antarctica - metaG UQ223 (23.06) | ecosystem: Environmental > Terrestrial > Soil > Desert | place: Antarctica: Dry Valley... | reverse complement strand
GCGGAGAGGATGAGGTACTCCTCGCCGGAGTACTTGACCTCGGTGCCGCCGTACTTGCTGTAGATCACCTTGTCGCCGACTTGCACGTCCAGCGGGACGCGGTTGCCGTTGTCGTCGATGCGGCCGGGACCGATCGCCATGACCTCGCCCTCCTGGGGCTTCTCCTTGGCGGTGTCGGGGATGACCAGGCCGGAAGCCGTGGTCTGCTCCGCGTCGAGCGGCTTGACGACGAGGCGGTCCTCGAGGGGCTTGATGTTGACCGACACGATGTCGACCTCCACTTTCTCACTCTTGATCGGACTCGGGAACGGGATCGCCCCCGGACGTTTGAGCCTGCGTTGACGGACGCCGTCGCGGGGGTCGTCCGTCGTTCGCAAGCGCTGGCACCCTCGACTCGAGAGTGCCAGGTCTGACGTTAGCACTCACCCTGAGCGAGTGCCAGACCGGTGGTCAGCGACGTCGGCCCCCGTCCCAGAGATCGTCGAATCCCCGCAGGTAGCCGGCATACGCGGGGGCGTCCGCGCTCTTCAGCACCAGCTCGTCATGACCGCGCGAGGGGGCCTACCAGTTCTCCGAACCCGCCCAGACCCGGGTCTGCCTACGTCCGTCGCGCTCGTAGGACGCGGCCATGAACTTGTGGTGGTGGTAGCGCCGCGGTCCCTGGTGGGCGTTACGCACGCTGGCGCCTGCCGCCACGAGAACCCGGCGCACCCACGACTAGAACGGCCGGCTCGCGACCACCCGGACCTCGGCGCCCCTTCGCAGCCGGTCCCCGAGCGCGCGGGCGATCCGCACCCCCCGGCCGTCCGACCAGTTCGAGACCGCAATCACGACGACGGCGTCCGACGGCAGGTCGCGAATCCGGTGTACGACGGGGTCGTGCTGGCGTGGTGAGTTCCACGGACCAACGGTGACGGCCAAGGACCCGTCGACCTCGATCCGACGGAACGGCCCACGCACTACCCGGTCCCGGCGCTGCTGGAGGAACACCTGCGCCAGGCTGTTGTGCAGGGCCCGGTTCCCCGCCACCTGGTAGGCATCGTTGTGCTGGTGGGCGTCGGCGGCGGGGGTTGGTTGGCCGAGGTGATGACGGTGACCCAGCGGACGGACCCGATCCGGGAGAACGTCCACGACTTCTGATGCAGCTGGGTCTCGCCGCCCGCGAAGGTCCGTGCCCAGCGAGCCGAGCGGTAGGCGCACGTCGCTCGGGACGTCCCGGCCAGACCGCGCCGCAAGCTCACGCACGCCGGCCGGCGGCAGGAGACGCCGCCGACGACGACCTGGACGCGCACCCCACGCCGGGAGGCGGCCACCAGCCATGTCGTCGGGGAGTACGCCGCTCGTCCGGCGGCTGCAGCCGTGTCGCCGCTCTTGGGCGTCCCTCCAGCGGCCGCTGCCGGACTGCTGGTGGAGGTCAGCAGCAGGGCCAGCGACAGCACGGCGGCGGAGGCGAGGAGGCGGAACAGCGGCATGGGTCGAGGACCGTAGGAAGGGTCGATGAGACCAGCCTGCGAATCAGATGAAGGTGCTCTCATCCGGGTCGGTGACAGGATGCGCCCGTGGACGTGGAGACCTTCGAGTGGCTGCTGACCGCCAACGGGCAGCGGTTGCTGGTCCAGGCCGCCCACAGCTACGCCGACCACCCGGGCGACCCGGTGGCCGCGGCGTCGTCCCTCCGGTCCGTCGGCGGTGCGGACGCGGAGCGCAGCGCCGCTGCCCTGACCCAGGTCCAGCTGCGGGTCCGGGCCGTCCCCAAGCTCGGCGAGGACGCGCTGCGGATGTACTTCACGCCCGACGGCCTCGAGCAGGCGACCCGGACCCGGGTGGCCGAGCACCGCGCAGCCCGACTGGTGGCCGCGGACGTCGGCACGGTCATCGACCTCGGCTGCGGGATCGGCGGCGACCTGGTGGCGTTCTCGCGGGCCGGGCTCACCGCGGCCGGCGTCGACCTCGACCCGGTGCGGGTGGCGGTGGCGCGCGCCAACCTCGGCGCGCTCGGGTTGCCGGGGGCGGTCCAGGTCGCCGACCTGACCGAGGTCGACGCCTCGGGGTTCGGCGCCACCTTCGCGGACCCGGCCCGACGCTCGGGTCGGGGGCGGGTCTTCGACGTGGAGGGCTGGACACCGCCCTGGTCGTTCGTCGCTGGGCTGCTGCGCGGACGCAGCGTGGTGAAGGTCGCGCCGGGCATCCCGCACACCCTCGTGCCTGGCGACGTCGAGGCGGAGTGGGTCAGCGACCACGGTGAGGTCAAGGAGGCGGCGCTGTGGTCGTCATACCTCGCGACCTGCCGGCGCCGCGCGACCGTCATCGGCTCGGGTGGGCTCGCCACGTTGACCGAGGAGGACGACCCGTACGACGGTCAGTCCCGACCGGTGCGGGACGTGGGCGCCTATCTCTACGAGCCGGACGGCGCGGTGATCCGCGCCGGCCTGGTCACGGCCGTCGCGGCCGGGGTGCAGGGCGGCCTCCTCGACCCACACATCGCGTACGTGACGTCGGACATGGGGTTCCGGTCACCCTTCGCGCGTGCATACAGCATCATCGAGGAACTGCCGTACCGGGAAAAGCAGCTGAAGGCCGCCCTGCGAGCGCGCCGGATCGGCGCGCTGACCATCAAGAAGCGAGGCGTCGAGATCTCCCCGGAGACCCTGCGTCAACGCCTCGCCCTCCGTGGCGAGACCAGCGCGACCCTGGTCCTGACCCGTCGGGCCGGGACCGGGATCGCGCTGCTCGTGGAACCTTCCGTGAACTAGGGAAGGACGTTGTCCGCGCACGGCGCACAGCGCAATGTCGCGGTAGTCCCCGTGCAGTTCGTCGGCGCCTTCACTTCGACCGGGCCGAACGTCACACCATTGACAGTGAAGGTGACGTCTAGGAAGGCGCCACTGTTGCCGCCCTCGAACCGCAGAACTGTAGTGCAGCCGCCGAGGGTGCCACCGGCGCGCCCTGGCGTGGTCGTGGTGCCCCCTGCCGGGAAACAGTTGTCCGGATCGAAGACCAGGACATTGCCCGGACCCTGGGTCACCTTGGTGATCTCGAAAGTCCCGCTGCCGTCGCCAACCACCTGGCAGGCGATGTTCTGTGAAACGCAGAACTTCAAGAAGAAAGTGAACTCCTGGCTGCCGACGGACTGCCCCGGGCACTTGCAACTGTCCGGGTCGAGCGTCAATGTGGGAATACAGGGCGGACTGGCGGCGAAAGCCGGCGCAGCCGTAGCGACTGCTACCACAGGCACGGACCAAGCCACGCCGCGGGCGACCGTTCGCCTTGAGATTTGAGTCCCCCCGGACTCCATGCGCGCACGCGCATCCTTGTTAACCATTAGTAACCCCCCGGTTTCATGGTTGAGAGGCAACCATAAGCCCACATACCCACGGTTTGGCAAATCACCACTGTGGATTAACCGAGTGGGCTGGACCAGCCGATTTCGGCCCACCCGTGAGGGGTGAATCAGCACCCGGTGCGCCGAACGCCGGCAACCGGCACCGGGAGCCGACCCGGCCCCCTGGCCCTCCCGGTCAGCACGTCGACCAGCGCCGCCATCGCACCGGGGGTGTCGCCGTACGTCGCCACCTTGACCGTGGCCCGTGACCGGCCGAGCACGTAGGGGCTGTCGACCGCGACGACGACGTCGCCCTGGACGCTGAGGTCGCCGTACCCGGCGAACGCGACGCGCGTCCCGCCCTTGCGGACCCGGAGGCCGGCTACGCGGGCGGCAGCGGCGAAACGCGCCACCGCGACCGGGTCGCCGACCGGCTGCACGGCCCGGCCCACGAGACGTCCTTGACAGGGTCCGGCGACGACCGTGACGGCCGCGGCCGACAGCGCCCGTGACGCGCCCCGGCCGGAGCCGGGCGGACGACCGCTCCGGCCTCGCTGGTGCAGCAGCAGGGCGACCTGGCGCGCCGCGGCCTGCTCGAGCCGGCCGCGGGACAGCCGGCCGGACCGGACGGCGCGGACGATGCCGGTGCGCGCGTACGCCGGGTCGGGCGGCATCAAGATGACGTCGACGCCGGCAAGCAGAGCCGCGACGGCCGACTCGGCCCCGTCGTGGGTGGCTCGCACCCCGGTCATCGACAGCGAGTCGGTGACGACGAGGCCCTGGAATCCGAGGTCCCCCCGGAGCAGGCCCGTCACCACACCTCGCGACAAGGATGAGGGCATCCGCGGGTCGACCGCGCGGACGTCGAGGTGGCCGACCATCACGGCGGGCAGCCCGGCCGCGACCCCGGCGCGGAACGGCCGCAGGTCGACGCTGCGCAACTGTCGGAGGGTGCGTGTCTGGACGGGGAGGCCGAGATGACTGTCCGTGGGCACCGAGCCGTGACCCGGGAAGTGCTTGAGCACCGGGACGATCCCGGCCGAGGCGAAACCCTTCCCAGCCGCGGTCACGTGCTCGGCAACGACCGCCGGATCGGAGCCCGCCGAGCGGGAGCCGATGGTCGGGTCGCCGGGTCCGGTGGTCACGTCGGCGACTGGGGCGAAGTCGACGGTGAAGCCGAGACCCCGCAGCTCCGCCCCACTGGCTCGCGCCGCCGCCCGGGTGAGGCCGGGCCGCCGCGCTGCGCCGGCGGAGAGGAACGTCGGGAACCGGGTCGCGTCGCCGCGGACCCGCTCGACGATCCCGCCCTCCTGGTCGGCGGCGAGGAACAGCGGCCAGTCGCGACGGGTCGCCCGGGTCAGGGTCCTGTTGACCGCGCGTATCTGGCGGGTGGACACCACGTTGTCGGCGAACGCGATCACGCCACCGAGGTGCAGCCGTTTCAACATCCGGGTCGGTGCCCGCGTGCCGGTCCACTCAGCGACGATCACCTGGCCGGCGAGGTCGGGCAGCGGCAGCCTTCGCACCAATCGGGCCGCTCGGTCGAGGTCGGCGACCGAGGGGCCCCAGCCCGTCACGAGGCCGAGCCGCTCGGCCGGCGGCAGGGGCAGCCTCTTCTGGGGTTCGGCCACCGGGGCGATGGTGGCCTCGGGCTCCGGCGCGGGGTCGTCGGTGCAGCCGCCGGCGACCAGCAGGGTCGCGAGCAGCACCGTCACTCCCCCGCGGTGCGCCTTCACGGGTCCATTCTCGCCCACGACGGTGCAGGCGACCGGGTCAGATGCCCGCCCGCTCGGCACCGATCGTCGTGTCGGGGCCGTGGCCGGTGTGCACCACGGTCTCGTCGGGGAGGTCGAGGAGCCGCTTGCGGATCGAGTCGCGGATCACGTCGGCGTCGCTGAAGGAGCGGCCGGTGGCCCCGGGACCGCCCTCGAAGAGCGTGTCCCCGGTGAAGACGCAGCCGAGCTCCGGCACCGAGAGGCAGACGGCGCCGGGCGCGTGGCCGGGTGTGTGCAGCACGGTGATCTCGGTGCCCGCGACCATCAGCGTCTGCCCGTCGGACAGATCCACGTCCCAGAGCAGGTCGGGGTGAGTGAGCTCCCACAGCGGCTTGTCGTCGGGGTGGAGCAGGATCGGTGCACCCCGAAGCTCCCGCAGCTCCGGCGCAACCCGGACGTGGTCGTCGTGGGCGTGGGTGCAGACGATCGCCTTGAGCTTGCGATCCCCGACCAGCTCGAGGATGCCGTCGACGTCGTGTGGTGCGTCGATGACGACGCACTCCGTCTCGTCACCGACCACCCAGACGTTGTTGTCCACCTGGTGGGTCTCGCCGTCGAGGCTGAAGGCGCCGCTGGTGACGGCGTGGTCGATGCGCGCGGTCATGTGCTTAGCCTAGGCCTAGGCTCCACGCAGTTCGCGCCTCGCTCAGCGCCAGTGCCTGGAGAGCCAGGCCAGATCGGCTGCCGTGTCAGCACGGAAGGCGGTGTACTCCACGTCGAAGGGGGTCCGTGCGTGGTACACGAAGTTCCCCTGGTCGACCACTGTCACCAAGGTCCCGCTGGCTCGGCTGAAGAAGTCGCGGTGATCGACCATCCTGAGCTCATCGTTCCAACGCACCATGCGGATCGACGCGGTGCGGGCGAGGTAGACCTGGGCGATCTTGTAGCGGACCGGTAACCCGCCGATGAGTTCGCCGAAGGTACGAACCGGCTTCTCGGCGCCCGGGAAGAGAGCATCCGGACCGGTGTCGACGACGTACCAGCGCGGCAGTTCGACAAGAGTGAAGCCCACGATGTCGACGTCTGGGTTGTCTTCGAGGTAGCGCCGGGCGGCCGTGACGTCGCTCGCCTTGGTGAAGACGATGTCGTCGTCGGTGACGAGCACGAACTCCGAGCCGACGGCGTCGAGGGCCGCGTTGCGTCCCTTCGAGACACCGCTGTTGAACGGCAGCGCCAGCACCTGGACCCGCGGATCACGATGCACCATGGGTCGGCGCGAGTCGTCAGCGATGACGATCCGGCCGTCGAAGGTGGCACGCGCGCTGCGCACGAATCTGCGGGCGACCGCTGGACGCTGGAACGTCTTGGCCGCGATCGTCACGCGTTCGGCCGTCGCGGCACGCTCCGCTGGCGGCTCGCGGCGGACCCGCGCGCGGTCGTACGTCGCGATCAGCTTCCGCTGACCCCAGGTGACGGCCTGATACCCGGTGCGGGCGGGACCTCCGAACCGGCTTGCGAGCAGATTCCGCGCACGATCAGGATCCATCACTGACCCTCCGGTTCCGGTCGAGGACGACGATGGAGCCTCGCAGTCATCCGAAGATCACCACCGAGCGCAGCACGTCGCCGCGGTGCATCTTCTCGAAGGCCTCCTCGACGTCGCCGAGGGCGATCTCCTCGGAGACGAAGGCGTCGAGGTCGAGGCGACCCTGCTGGTAGAGGTCGACGAGCAGCGGGAAGTCGCGGGAGGGCAGGCAGTCGCCGTACCAGCTCGACTTGAGGGCGCCGCCGCGGCCGAAGACGTCGATGAGCGGGATGTCGGGGATCTTCATCTCGGGTGTCGGGACGCCGACCAGGACGACGGTGCCGGCGAGGTCGCGGGCGTAGAAGGCCTGCTTCCAGGTCTCGGGACGGCCCACGGCGTCGATCACGACGTCGGCGCCGTTGCCGTCGGTGAGGGCCTGGATCGCCTCGACGGGGTCCGCGTTCGTGGAGTTCACGAGGTCGGTCGCGCCCAGGTCCTTGGCCCAGGCGAGCTTCCGGTCGTCGAGATCGACCGCGATGATCCTGGACGCCCCGGCGAGGGCGGAGCCGGCGATCGCGGCCATGCCGACGCCCCCGCACCCGATGACCGCGACGGACATGCCGCGGGTGACGTTGCCGGTGTTGAGGGCAGCACCGAGACCGGCCATCACACCGCAGCCGAGAAGGCCGACAGCGGCGGCTCGGGCGGACGGGTCGACCTTGGTGCACTGACCGGCCGCGACCAGGGTCTTCTCGGCGAAGGCGCCGATGCCCAGGGCGGGCGACAGCTCGGTCCCATCCTCGAGCGTCATCTTCTGGGTGGCAGTGTGGGTGTCGAAGCAGTACCATGGCTCGCCGCGCCGGCAGGCGCGGCAGCTGCCACAGACGGCACGCCAGTTGAGCACCACGAAGTCACCCACCGCGATGCCGGCGACGCCCTCGCCGACCGACTCCACGACACCGGCGGCCTCGTGGCCGAGCAGGAACGGGAAGTCGTCGTTGATGCCGCCCTCCCGGTAGTGCAGGTCGGTGTGGCAGACCCCGCAGGCCTGGACCTTGACCACGGCCTCCCCGGGCCCGGGGTCGGGGACGTTGATCGTCTCCAGGGAGACGGCCTGGCCCTTGCCGCGGGCGATGACGCCCTTGACCTGCTGCATGAGTGCTCCTCTGGGATCCGTTGGCGTGGACTGCGGTGCCACGATAGAGCCCGGCCCCAGGGGAGGGACAGCATGCCGACGACATGGGTGGAGGGCGGCAGCGGGGACTTCGCGTCCTGGCTCGCCGCGCGCGAGCCCACGCTGCACCGACTGGCGACCCTGCTCACCGGCGACTCGTACGCCGGGCACGACCTGCTCCGCCCCGTGCTCGCCCGGCTCTGCCACGACTGGGCCCGGGTCGGGTCCGCCGACGCCGAACCGCACGCGCGCGAGGTGCTCCTGGTCGAACATCGGCGGACCTGGGACCGGCGGGCGTCGGAGACCGCGCGGATCCGCCTTCCCGAGGAGTACGACGGGCAGTACGACGGGGCGGACGCGGCCGCGTGGGCCCTGGTCGGCTCGCTGCCCGCCCGGGAGCGCGCCATCGTCGTGCTGCGCCACCACGAGCAGCTCGACGACGCCGAGACCGGCCGGCTGCTGCGACTGCCTACCGGGCTCGTGGAGGCGGAGGACCGTGAGGTGCTGACCGCGCTCCGGCTCCAGCTCGACCGGCAACGGGTCCGGCACCCTGAGCGGACCGTGCCGGCCGACCCAGCGGAGGTGCTGGCCGCGACGCTGCGGGCGCACGCCGAGGACTCGACGTACGTCCCCAGCGACCCCGGCGAGGTCCACGCGGCAGCCGCGACGATCCGCACGCGGGGGCGCCGGAACGCCGTCTTCGGGCTGGTCGTCGCGGTCGCCGTCGTAGCGGTGCTGCTCGCGCTGGTGGACCCCCTCCCCGCCACGCCGGACCTGCCTCGGCCACGTCCCGAGGCAGCCGTGCCCACGGGGGTGCTGGACGGGCCCGAGGGCGGTGCCCCGCCCGGCGTGCCCTACCTCATCGGCAACCTCCTGGTCGCCGACGACGGCAGCCGGCGGGCGCTACCGGTCACCCATCCACGGTCGGCCACGCCGTTCGGCGAGGACGTCTGGGTCACGGAGCTCTACTTCGACGTCACCGACACCCTGCGCCGGTACGACGCCGACGGCACCCAGGTGGGGAAGTGGCCGACCAGCGGCGATCCGGTCGTGAGCGACGACGGGAAGGCGTTCGCCTGGGTCGAGGTCAGCGGCACCCGCAGCCTGATCCACGCCGGGCGGGACCGGCAGGACGTGGGCGAACCCATTTGGCTCGTCGGGCTGCTCGGCGACCGCGTCGTCTACAACGGCACCGAGGCCGGCGGGGCCTGGGTCACCGACCTCGCCGCCCGGCCCCGCCGCATCCCCGGGCTGGCCCTGGCGCGCGGCATCGACCCGGTCAGCGGAGCCGTCTCGGGCACGGCCGACAACGGCGACGGGGTGGTAGTCGACGCCGACACAGGCCGCTACCGCTGGCGCTCCTCGGTCTGGCGGCCCGAGGACTTCAGCCCGCGCGGTCGGCACGTGGTGGCCTTCAGCGGCAACCGCGACGAGGTTCAGCACGCGATCCTCGACGCGAAGACCGGTCGGGTCGTGACCGTCGTCCACGACCAGAGCGCCGGGCCGGGATCCGTGCTCGACCTGCGCTGGGAGGACGACCAGCACCTGCTGATGCTCGTGACGGGTCAGGGCCAGAGTGCCTTGCTGCGCGTCGACCTGACCGGCGCCGTCACCACCGCGGCACGGGCGCTGCCCGCCGACGAGGTGGGCGGCTCGGCGTACCAGTTCGCGGTGCGCTGACCCTCGCGTGACCCTGCGCCGTCAGGGTCCACGGGGCAGGATGGGGTGATGGCGACCCGCTCGGAGGACCCCGAGGGCACGTTCACGACGTGGACGGCGGCGCGCGAGCCGGAGCTCCAGCGGACCGCCCACCTGCTGACGGGCGACCTCGGCACCGCGCGTGCCCACGTGGAGTCGGCCCTGGCCGCGGCCCTGGGCGCCGACTCCTCGGGCGGGGCCGGTCGCGACGGGGCCGACCGTGACGCGGTCGCCCTGCACGCGTTGGTCGGCGAGGTGCTCGGCGGGCGCGGCGCCGGGCTGGACCGCGAGGCGGGGGACGTCGGGGATCCGCGCCAGGAGCTGGTCTGGGACTTCTTGTCGACCTTCTCGCCCGCGCATCGGGCCGCACTCGTGCTGAGGCTCCACCGCCAGCTGGGCGACGTCGAGATCGCCGGCCTGGTGGGGAGCACGCCGGCCGCGGTGGCCGACGACCTGGCCGGTGCCCTCGACGACCTGGCCGCGCTCCTGCGGGCGCCCACCGCCGAGGCGGTCCTCACGGCGCGGTCCGCCCTGGCCACCCGGGCGGACGCCACCCCGGTCGTACCGACTCCATC
>Ga0136611_10004265_pt1 | contig 10010 bp, 10 predicted proteins | sample AntDrymUQ2232306_2_FD_106645 | JGI IMG/M metagenome (GOLD analysis project Ga0136611, IMG submission 106645) | Polar desert sand microbial communities from Dry Valleys, Antarctica - metaG UQ223 (23.06) | ecosystem: Environmental > Terrestrial > Soil > Desert | place: Antarctica: Dry Valley... | reverse complement strand
GCGCTCGCGCTGTCCGGCCGGGGTGTCGGCGTCGGGCCAGGTTTCGATCGAATCAATCCAGTCCTGCAGCGCCGAGCGCTGGTCTTCGCAGATTTCGTCGAGCTGGTGCAGCGCCAGCCGCGCGTCGAGCACCGCGCTCCAGTTGGTGAAGCGGCTGCCGGGCTTGAGCAATTCAGACTGCCAGTGGTCCATCTGGCGCGTCAGTTCGCGCCGCAGTTCAAGGTAGCCGTCGACCATCTGGTTGACGATGCGCAGCATCAGGTCGGCAGGACTTGTTGGCAGCTTGACGCCGTTGCCACGGGCCTCGCTCGAGGTGGCGTTGAGCAGCTTCAGCGCATAGGCTTCGCGCACTGCGCAGTCGGCCGGATGCACCGTCAGCAGTACCCGGTCGAAGACGGTGAAGCCGACCGGACTGGTGTCGATGCGCTTGAGCACGGGCGGCCCGCTGCGCTTGGGGGCTTGCCGCGCGGGCGGGCTGGGCTCGGACGGGCCGGTTTCCGTATGGCCGCTCGCCAGCCGGCGAAACACCAGGATGTCGTAGAGCGAGGTGTAGTCGTAATGTGACGGCAACTGGTTGTTGAGCAGGTCGGTGACGTGCAGGTCGACCAGCTGCGTGCCGCACAGCATCTGGAGCGTAGCCTGGACATTCGCCTGCATGACCTCGAACTCGCGCCGGGCACAGGCGATCCAGACGAAGCCCTGCGGCGGCAGGGCGGTGGGCAGCGCGTCGGTTTCGCTGACGCTCTGGCTGCCGGCGTTGATGGTGAAGATGCGCATGGCCCCGGACTTTCAAATTTGAGTATCAAACAGGCGGTTTGCGCTTACTCCATGCGCGTAGGAAGCTACAATTTTGATAGTGCGACAGACTGGCTGGCCGGCATGTCAGGCGTGGCGCAGCTTCCGCGCCGCGTCGATGGCGAAGTAGCTCAGCACACCGTCGGCGCCGGCGCGCTTGAAGGCCAGCAGGCTTTCCAGCATCACCGCGTCGTGGTCGAGCCAGCCGTTCTGGGCGGCAGCCTTGAGCATGGCGTATTCTCCGCTGACCTGGTAGGCGAAGGTCGGCACTCCGAACTCGTCCTTGACGCGCCGCACCACGTCCAGATACGGCATGCCGGGCTTCACCATCACCATGTCGGCGCCCTCGGCGATGTCCATCGCGACTTCGCGCAGCGCCTCGTCGCTGTTGCCGGGGTCCATCTGGTAGGCCTTCTTGTCGGCCTTGCCGAGGTTGCCGCTGGAGCCGACGGCATCGCGGAACGGTCCGTAAAACGCGCTGGCGTACTTGGCGCTGTAGGCCATGATGCGGGTGTGGATCAGGCCTTGCGTCTCCAGCGCCTGGCGGATGGCGCCGATGCGTCCGTCCATCATGTCACTCGGCGCGACGATATCGACGCCGGCCTCGGCCTGCGTCAGCGCCTGCTGGACAAGCACTTCCAGGGTTTCGTCGTTCAAGATGTAGCCGGTGGAGTCGAGCAGCCCGTCCTGGCCGTGGCTGGTGAACGGGTCGAGCGCCACATCGGTCATCACGCCGAGAGTTCGGGAAAGCGCTTTTTGAGCTCGCGCACCACGAGCGGCACCAGGCCCTCCGGATTCAGCGCCTCCCGGCCGTCGTCGGTTTTCAGCGAGGCGTCGATCACCGGAAACAGCGCCAGCGCCGGAATGCCGAGCGCCACGCATTCCTCGGCGACTGGCAGCAGCAAGTCCAGGCTGAGCCGCTCGACGCCGGGCATCGAGGCGACGGTCTCGCGCCGCCCGTGTCCGGCGAGCACGAAAACCGGATAGATCAGGTCGTGCGCGGTGACGGCGTTTTGACGCACCAGGTTGCGCGTGAAGCTGTCGCGCCGGAGGCGGCGGGGGCGGCCCATCGGGAAGGCGGCGAAGTTGGAGGCATGGACGGTCATGCTAAATTTTGCCAGAGCTCTGGACTCGCGGGGCTCCTCAGTGAGCGCTGCGCCCAACCTCTTTCGCCCAGTGTTGCTTACATAACTTTACATTCACTTCAGGGTTTACCTCAAAAAACGCTGGTTTCAGATCGATTATATTTAATTGTGCAACCATCGGTATCGGTGGCAGCATCCCGCTTTTCCTCCCTGAGCGGGGCGTTTGCGTGTGACAGCAAAAAGGCGTTCATCCCGGTCGGCTATTGGCTGACCGGGATTTTTTTTGCCACTGCCGCCACACTGCGCGCGGCCCGCCACACCCTGGGTAATCGCTACACTTGATTACGATGCTCTGGGTTAAATCACTCCATATCGTTTTCGTCGCCAGTTGGTTCGCAGGGCTGTTCTACCTGCCGCGAATTTTCGTCAACTTGGCGATGGTGCCGCCCGAGAGCGTCGCCGAGCGCGAGCGGCTGATCCTGATGGCGCGCAAGCTGCTGCGATTCAGCACGATCCTGGCGGTGCCCGCTCTGGCGCTGGGACTTTGGCTCTACCTGGGCTACGGCATCGGCAAGGGCGCAGGCTGGATGCATGCCAAGCTTGCGCTGGTGGCGCTGGCGATCGGCTACCACCACGCCTGCGGCCGACTGCTAGGAAAGTTCGTTGCTCAGCGCAACACCCGCAGCCATCGCTGGTTCCGCTGGTTTAACGAAGCGCCCGTGCTGCTGCTAGTGGCCATCGTCATCCTGGTGGTCGTCAAGCCGTTTTGACGACAGGACAATGCCCGGATGACCTCTACGAATTCCCAAGCAGACGCGGGCAGGCCGGCTTTGCCGGATGCAATGCGTCGCCCCCTGGAAGGGGGAAAGGAATTACACGAAGCGCAGCGCAGTGAGGACGATGGGGGTGTGCAAATTCCACTCGCCCTGGCCCTGATCAGCCTGATCATCTACGCCAGCCTTTATCCATTTTCCGAATGGCGCAACCAAGGGATTTCGCCGCTACGCTATTTGGCGGCGCCGCTGCCCAGGTACTGGACCGGCTTCGATGTCGGCGTGAATCTGCTGGGCTATGCGCCGCTCGGTTTTCTGCTCGCGTCGGCGGCATTGCGCAAAAGGCGCGGGCGCTGGTCGGTGCTGCTGGCGGTGCTGGGCGCCGGGTTGCTGTCGCTGACGATGGAAACCCTGCAGGCATATTTGCCGTCGCGCGTCGCGTCCAATGCCGATCTGGCGCTCAACACCCTCGGCGCGCTGATCGGCGCCTTGGGCGCATGGGCGCTGGGGCGTAGCGGTGTCGTCGACCGCTGGACGCAGCTGCGGGCGCGCTGGTTTTCGCCCAATGCCCGCTATCCGCTGGCGCTGCTGCTGCTCTGGCCGCTGGCGCTGCTGTTCCCGGCCGCCGTGCCGATGGGACTGGGCCAAGTGTTCGAGCGGCTGGAGTCGGCGCTGGCCGACAGACTGGCCGATACGCCGTTTCTGGAGTGGATGCCAGTGCGCGATGTCGAACTTCAGCCGCTGGTGCCGCTGGCCGAACTGATCTGCGTGGCGCTCGGCGCGCTAATACCGTGCCTGCTCGGCTACAGCGTGATCCGCACCCTCTGGCAGCGCGCCGTGTTCCTGCTGACGGTGCTGGCCGGCGGCATGGCGGCGTCGGCGCTTTCCGCCGCGCTCAGTTACGGCCCCCAGCATGCCTGGGCCTGGCTCGATGCGCCGGTGCAAGCCGGCCTGGGCCTGGCGGCGGTACTGGCCGCGCTGGCGCTGGCGGCGCCGCGCCGCGCCGCCGCGGCGCTGACGCTGCTCGCGCTGGCGTTGCATCTCGGACTGCTGAACCAGGCGCCGGCGGACCCTTACTTCTCGCAGACCCTGCAAATCTGGGAGCAGGGCCGCTTCATCCATTTCTACGGCCTGGTGCAGTGGCTGGGCTGGCTCTGGCCGTATGCGGCGCTGGTATACCTGCTGGTGCGGCTGTCAAGCCGCGAGCGCGGGCGCATGCCCGAAAAGTAAAATCGGCCAATGAGCCTTATTTCCGAACACGCCGCGCTGGCGGGCTATTACCAACGCCATATCTTCTTTTGCCTGAACCAGCGCGGCAAGGGCGAAGCGTGCTGCGCCGACCAGGGTGCGCAGCAGGCCTTCGACCGCTGCAAGGCGCAGGTCAAGGCCGCCGGTCTGGCCGGGCCGGGAAAAGTGCGCGTCAACAAGGCCGGCTGCCTCGACCGCTGCGCCGGCGGGCCGGTGGCGGTGGTGTATCCGGAGGGCGTCTGGTACAGCTATCTGGATGCCAGCGACATTGACGAGATTGTCGAGTCGCACCTGAAAAACGGCCATGTGGTCGAGCGTTTGCTGACGCCGCCGCACCTGGGGCGGTAGCCGTGAACAGCCTCTGCTTTGAACGATTTAGGCTGCTTGCGCAACATCCACGGGCGTAGTTAGCTATAAATTTGATAGCGTGTACCTGGCAACCACAATTTCATGAATCCAAGAATTATTAGATCAAGCTTCCAGGGACCAGCCGGCGCGCTCGAGATCGCACTGGACCAGCCAACGGGCGAGCCGCGCGGCGTCGCCGTCATCGCGCATCCGCATCCGCTGTTCGGCGGCACGCTTGACAACAAGGTGGTGCAGACGCTGGCGCGCGCCTTCGTGCAGTGCGGCTGGAAGGCGGTGCGTTTCAATTTTCGTGGTGTCGGCGGCAGCGCCGGTAGCCACGATGAGGGCCGCGGCGAGCTGGACGATTTTCTGGCGGTGGTGCGGCACGCGGCACCGTCCGGCGATGGCGAAACGGCGCTGGCGCTGGCCGGTTTTTCGTTCGGCGCTTTTGTCACGACGCATGCGTTCAGGCGCCTCGACCCGCTGCGCCGCATCGAAAAACTGGTGCTTGTCGGCACCAGCGTCAGCCGCTCGCCGGCAGCGCCTGTCAATCCGGCGGCGCATGACCGGACGCTGGTGATCCATGGCGAGCAGGACGACACGGTGCTGCTGTCCGACGTGATGGACTGGGCGCGGCCGCAGGCACTTCCTGTTACGGTTGTACCGGGGGTGGGCCATTTCTTTCATGGACAATTGCCTTTGCTGAAAAATCTGGTGGTCCGCCACCTGGCTTGACCTTCGATCTGAATCGGGTTGACTCGCCGCCCGGCCTCCCTGCCTTTGTCTCATCACCAATCTCCTGCCATGCAAAGCTTTCTCAAGGCGCCCGCCGGCCTGCGCGCCGTCGCCGCTACCTTCATGGTGTCGGTTTTCATCGCGCTGTCCGCCGCCCACGCACAGGTGCCGCCGGCGCCTGAAGTCGCCGCGCGATCCTACCTGCTGCTCGACGTCACGGCCAACCAGATCCTTGCCGCCAAGGACATCGACTCGCCTGTAGAGCCGGCGTCGCTGACCAAGCTGATGACCGAATACCTGGTGTTCGTAGCGCTTAAATCCAAAAAAATCGAGCTGAAGCAAACCTTTGGCGTCAGCCAGCGCGCCTGGAAAATGCCCGGATCGCGAATGTTCATCGACCCCAAGATGCAGGTGCCGGTGGAAGACCTGATCAAGGGCATGGTGGTGCAGTCGGGCAACGACGCCACCATGGCCCTGGCTGAGGGCGTTGGCGGAACGGCCGAGAATTTCGTCAAGCTGATGAACGACCAGGCCAAGGTGCTGGGCATGAAGTCGACCAGCTATAAAAATCCGGAAGGCCTGACCGAGCCGGGCCACACGACCACGGCGCGAGACCTGAGCATTTTGTCGACGCGCCTGATGCGCGATTTCCCCGACTACATCGGCTTCTCGGCGCTGAAGAAATACCGTTACCCCGGAACGCCCGTGTCCAACGACACCAACCGCAACACGCTGCTGTTTCGCGACCCGACCGTTGACGGACTGAAAACCGGCCATACCCAGGCGGCCGGCTACTGCATGATCGCGACGTCCAAGCGCGATTTCCCCAACCTTGGGCCGGCCGGCTCGCCCGGTGGCCGGCGCCTGCTGGCGATTGTGTTGGGCGCTTCCAGCGACAGCGCGCGCGCCAGCGAATCGCAAAAACTTCTGAATTGGGGTTACACCGCCTTCGAGGCCGTGAAACTGTTCGATGCCGGCCAGGCGGTCGCGACGCCCGCGGTCTGGAAGGGCAAGGCGCCGACGGTCAAGCTGGGCCGTCCCGAAGCCATCGTCGTTGCCGTGCCGGCTGGCAACGCAGCCAAAGTCAAGACGCAGGTGGCCAGGCCCGATCCGCTCATAGCGCCGTTTATCAAGGGCGAGCCGCTGGGCGCCCTGAAGGTCATGCTGGGCGACAACCCGACGCCGATGATCGAAATGCCGTTGGTGGCGCTAGAAGGCGTCGAAGAAGCCGGTATTTTCGGCCGCGCCTGGGATTCGATCCGTTTGTGGATCAAGTAAGCGGCTAAGCGCTGTGGAGTGCCGCTTGAGCTATTTGTTCGAGCAGCTTATACTAGAAGGCTTTTCCGCTTTTGGTGCGGATGAGAATAATCGTATTTTCAGACAGTTTTTCCGGACGTTTAGGGACGTTTTTCAATGCCAACCATCAATCAGTTAGTCCGTCAGGGGCGCGAGGTCGAAAAGATCAAGAGCAAAAGCCCTGCGATGGAAAATTCTCCGCAGCGCCGCGGTGTCTGCACCCGTGTCTACACGACCACGCCCAAGAAGCCGAACTCCGCCTTGCGCAAGGTCGCCAAGGTGCGCCTGACCAACGGCTTCGAGATCATCTCCTACATCGGCGGCGAAGGCCACAACCTGCAGGAACACAGCGTGGTGCTGGTTCGCGGGGGCCGGGTCAAGGACTTGCCTGGCGTGCGCTACCACATCGTTCGCGGCTCGCTCGACCTGCAAGGCGTGAAAGACCGCAAGCAGTCGCGCTCCAAGTATGGCGCCAAGCGTCCGAAATCCAAATAAGCCCATCGGTTCGAACCTTTTTTGGTTCGCGCCGGAAAAAGTCGTCGTGTTACGGCTTTTTCGAAACAGGTGCTTGTCTCATCCGACGGGCGAGATAAAGCGTAGTGGCCCAAGCGCAAAAATGTTTGCGCCGGTCGAGTAAGTGAGGGTTTTTTAACTCTCGCGGTGTCGTGTAAAGCGATGCCAACTGAAGCAAAGAGGTGAAAAAATGCCACGTCGTCGCGAAGTCCCTAAACGTGAAATTCTCCCTGATCCGAAATTTGGCGATGTCGATCTCGCCAAGTTCATGAACGTCATCATGCAGGGCGGCAAAAAAGCCGTTGCCGAGCGCATCATTTACGGCGCTCTTGACCAAATCGAGAAAAAGAACCCCGGCAAAGACCCGCTGGAGGCCTTCCACATGGCCATTGGCAACATCAAACCAATGGTTGAGGTGAAGTCCCGCCGGGTCGGCGGGGCCAACTACCAGGTGCCGGTTGAAGTGCGTCCGGTCCGCCGCATGGCGCTGGCAATGCGCTGGCTAAAAGAAGCCGCCAAAAAGCGCGGCGAGAAATCGATGTCGCTACGCCTGGCCAATGAGTTGATGGAAGCCACCGAAGGCCGGGGCGGCGCCATGAAAAAGCGTGACGAAGTGCACCGCATGGCCGAAGCCAACAAGGCGTTCAGCCACTTCCGCTTCTAAAAAGCGCTTGAAGCCTGGGGCGTTAAGTTTCGGCTTTCGGTCCCATTTACTGCCAGCTACGCTTACAGCGTGTAGCTGGCATCTGCGTTTTGTACGATGTTCGAAACGCGATATTGCTTGAGTACCCATTTTTTGTTCGGAATCCGAACTGAAAGTAATTTATGCCCCGCGCTACCCCCATTGAAAACTACCGCAACATCGGTATCTCCGCGCATATCGACGCCGGCTAAACCACCACCACCGAACGGGTGCTTTTTTATACGGGTGTGAACCACAAGATCGGTGAAGTCCATGACGGCGCCGCCACCATGGACTGGATGGAGCAGGAGCAGGAGCGCGGCATCACGATCACCTCCGCCGCCACCACCTGTTTCTGGAAAGGCATGGACAAATCGCTGCCCGAGCACCGCATCAACATTATCGACACCCCGGGTCACGTCGACTTCACGATCGAGGTTGAGCGCTCGATGCGCGTGCTGGACGGCGCCTGCATGGTGTATTGCGCGGTGGGCGGCGTGCAGCCGCAGTCAGAAACCGTCTGGCGCCAGGCTAACAAGTACAAGGTGCCGCGCCTGGCTTTCGTCAACAAGATGGACCGCACTGGCGCCAACTTCTTCAAGGTCGTCGAGCAGATGAAGCTGCGCCTGAAAGCCAACCCGATTCCGATGGTGATCCCCATCGGCGCTGAAGAAAACTTCACTGGCGTGGTCGACCTCATCAAGATGAAGGCGATTATCTGGGACGAGGCGTCGCAAGGCATGTTGTTCGACTACCGCGAGATTCCAGCCGAACTTCTGGAGCTGGCCAAGGAATGGCGCGAAAAAATGGTCGAGGCCGCCGCCGAAGCCAATGAAGAGTTGATGAACAAGTACCTCGAGGAAGGTGAATTGACCGAGGAAGAGATCAAATTCGGCATTCGCACGCGCACCATTGCCAGCGAAATCCAGCCGATGTTTTGCGGCTCCGCATTCAAGAACAAGGGTGTGCAGCGCATGCTCGACGCGGTGATCGAATTCATGCCTTCGCCGGTTGACATCCCGCCTGTCAAGGGGATGGATGAAGACGAGGCGCCGGTGACCCGCAAGGCCGAAGACGCCGAAAAATTCTCGGCGCTCGCGTTCAAGCTGATGACCGATCCGTTTGTCGGCCAGTTGACGTTTGTCCGCGTGTATTCGGGTGTGCTGAAAAAGGGCGACAGCGTTTTCAACCCGATCAAGGGCAAGAAAGAGCGTATCGGCCGTATCGTGCAGATGCATGCCAACGAGCGCCAGGAAGTCAGCGAAATCCGCGCCGGCGACATCGCAGCCTGCGTCGGTCTGAAAGACGTGACCACCGGTGAGACGCTGTGCGACCCGGATGCCGTCATCATGCTCGAGCGCATGGTGTTCCCCGAGCCGGTGATTGCGCAGGCTGTCGAGCCCAAGACCAAGGCCGACCAGGAAAAAATGGGCATCGCCCTGCAGCGCCTGGCTCAGGAAGATCCCTCGTTTCGGGTCAAGACCGACGAAGAATCGGGCCAGACCATCATCGCCGGCATGGGCGAGCTGCACCTCGAAATCATCGTTGACCGCATGAAGCGTGAGTTCGGGGTCGAGGCCAATGTTGGCAAGCCGCAGGTGGCATACCGCGAAACGATCCGTAAGACCGTTGAAGACGCCGAAGGCAAGTTCGTTCGCCAGTCCGGCGGCAAGGGCCAGTATGGCCACGTTGTGCTCAAAATCGAGCCGAACGAACAGGGCAAGGGCATCGAGTTCATCGATGCGATCAAGGGCGGCGTGGTTCCGCGCGAATACATTCCCGCTGTGGAAAAAGGCATTCACGAGGCGGTGACCGCGGGCGTGCTGGCCGGCTATCCGGTGGTCGACGTCAAGGTGACCCTGCATTTCGGCTCGTACCACGACGTGGACTCGAACGAAATGGCCTTCAAGATGGCGGCGATTTTCGGCTTCAAGGAAGGCTGCCGCAAGGCAGGCCCGGTAATTCTCGAGCCGATGATGGCAGTCGAGGTCGAGACGCCTGAGGACTATGCCGGTAATGTGATGGGCGACCTGTCGTCACGCCGCGGTATGGTGCAGGGCATGGAAGACATGGTCGGCGGCGGCAAGGCCATCAAGGCCGAAGTGCCGTTGTCCGAAATGTTCGGCTATTCGACCACGCTGCGCTCCGCGACCCAGGGCCGCGCGACGTATTCGATGGAGTTCAAGCACTACACCGAAGCGCCGCGCAATGTGTCTGAAGCCATCATGGCTGCGAGAGCCAAATAAATTTGCGGGACAGACCGAAAAACGCGCGAAGCGCCTTTTCGCTCTGTCCCCATACTGATTAGTCCCCGAATTCCCTGTCTGCGATTACGCGCCTTTCACTGCCCGTGGTGAAAAATCAAGCAGCGTAGTGCAAACGTTAAACCGTACACGGGCACGTTCTTTATCTGGAGTTAAGCATGGCAAAAGAGAAATTCACCCGCACCAAGCCGCACGTCAACGTCGGCACCATCGGCCACGTCGATCACGGCAAGACCACCCTGACGGCGGCGATCACCTCCGTGCTCGCGGC
>Ga0136611_10004264_pt1 | contig 10011 bp, 7 predicted proteins | sample AntDrymUQ2232306_2_FD_106645 | JGI IMG/M metagenome (GOLD analysis project Ga0136611, IMG submission 106645) | Polar desert sand microbial communities from Dry Valleys, Antarctica - metaG UQ223 (23.06) | ecosystem: Environmental > Terrestrial > Soil > Desert | place: Antarctica: Dry Valley... | reverse complement strand
GGCGATGGGACCGGTCCCATCGCCAGCAGTAGCACGCCACCAAGGATCAGCGTGGTAACGAGACGCATCCGGCTCGACATTGATTGGTCCATGATTCACTTCCAATAGTAGTGGCTAGTAGTGTCCGCATGATCGGGTCGATAATTATACGCATACAACGCTGCGGGAGGATTGCGGTTGCCTCGTGACCAGGGCGATTGCAAAGTCGTGAACTGCGTCCAGTTTCGTCGTCTCCACGGTTCGAACGAGCGCCGGTCTTCGGATGGCTGTATAGGATTACCGAAGATTCGTGCGGCGTTCCTGGATGCTCGAAAGGCGCGACAGCGACTTTGCAATCGCCCTGCCTCGTGACGCCATCCACTGGACAACCACCGTGTTGACCAGTCCGTGAAGCAGACGCTGCTTAAAACGGGCCCATGTCCGTCATGACGTGGTATCGCAAGATTCATGCGGGGCCAGATCGACACCGATTCGAGAGACTAACGAGTGTCAAGCCGGTCCGTCCTAGTACTACAGCCTGAGTTGACGATTTGTCGCTGATCGAGGATGCTGTGTGCCTGACGCGGACGCTGACCAGCACCGTGGAGGTCCCATGAGCGCGATCAATCTCGAGGCCCTTGACGAGCAGTTTACTGCCTTCCATGCGCGCTTCGCGCACCATTTCTATCGTCGTGAATATCGCCAGCGTAGCGCCCACTACCTACGCGCCCTCCTGAGTCCGGTCGCGCGCAAGAACGGCTGGCAACTGGCTGAAGCCATGGGAGAAGCCGACCCCAACGGCACCCAATGGCTGCTGTTTGGCGCTCGCTGGGATGCGGACGCGGTCACTGACGAGCTCCACCAATTCGTGATGGAGCATTTTGGCGACCCGGTTGACGGCGTGCTAGTTCTTGATGAGACCGGCTTTCTCAAGAAGGGCACACACTCGGTCGGTGTGGCACGCCAGTACTCGGGCACAGCCGGCAAGGTCGAGAATTGTCAGATCGGCGTCTTTCTGACCTACGCCTCGGCGCGGGGCGCGACTTTTCTGAACCGGCGCTTGTATCTGCCGGAGGACTGGGCCGCTGCGACGGACCGGCGGCGGGCGGTGCATGTGCCTGAGACGGTCACCTTCCAGACCAAGCCACAACTGGCCCACGCGATGTTGGCGCAGGCGTTCGAGCAGGGCGTTCAGGCTGGCTGGGTAACGGCCGATAGCGTCTATGGCAGCGACCGGTCACTGTGGTTGTGGCTGGCACGCCGCCGTCAGCCGTTCGTGCTTGGGGTGCGCGCGAGCGAACGGGTCTGGCTGGTCGGCGCCGACGGGAGCCGCCGGCAGCGAACGGTTGCTGCGGCTGCGGCCGAGGTGGCGTCCAGCGCCTGGCAGCGGCACAGTGCTGGCGACGGCACGAAGGGACCACGCTGGTACGACTGGGCCTGGCTGCCGATCGCTGGGGTGCGGCAGGACGACTGGGGCCACTGGCTGTTGCTGCGCCGTTCGGTCAGCGATCCAACCAAGCTCGCGTTCTATCTGGTGGGTGGGCCGGCCAGCCTCACGTGTACACAGGCGCTGCGGGTGGCTGGGCCGCGCTGGACGATCGAGTCGTGTCTGGAAGAGGCCAAGGGCGAAACGGGGCTGGATGAATACGAGGTGCGCCACTGGCACAGCTGGCATCGCCACATCACCCTCTCGATGCTGGCGCATGCCTTTCTGGCCAGTAGTCGGCAACTCGCCAACGCCGCCGAAACCGGCTCCGCGGGGGGAGGAAGCCTTGGTGCCGCTCTCGGTGGCCGAGGTGCGGCGGTTACTGGCACTGACGTTGCCGCTGTCACCTCGCACAGCGCGACTGGCCTGGTCACGCTGGCGACGGCAGCATCAGGCGTGCGCCAAACGAGCACATTACCAACGACGGACGGGAGGTGGCCCACCCCGTTCACCTATCTAAGGCTGTAGTACTAGTCTGGCACACCCAGGGGACTGAGCACCTCGACGGTCATTGTATCGAGCGGCTCATCACCTGACTCCGGTAGCAACTCGCCTGTGTACTCATTCTGGACCGGCGTCGTGAACTCGACCGAAATCGAGTCACCCGCCGGGATGACCGCGCCGGCCACGAGCGGATCGATGCGCAGGACATACGCGACATCATCGTTGTTCTGGACCCGCAACACCGTCGGGCGCTCCTCGATCAACTCGATGCCATCCTCATTCAGCTCGCCATCAGTAATCTCGATCGAGATTTCCTCGATGTCCTCCTCAAGTTCATTTGCCGCTTCAGGCGAGCCGATGACATCGCCCTCGATCTGTTCGGCGACTTCGTCAGTGTCGTCCTGACAGGCGGTGAAGAGCAATATGGCGCTACACACGAGCGCCACCATCCGCGTCAGAACCGCGCGGTTTAACATTCGTTGCTCCAGATACCGTACACGGGACCGCCGGAAACTGGCCTCGCCAGTAGCGGCGGTTAGTCCTGTGGAACGCCGCACGTCCCACCTCACGCATCACGGGTGCATGTTGCGTGCCGACAACGCGCCGGGAGCCAGTTACGTATCGCGAGCGGCGTATACTCGTCCGAAGCGCCTGACGTGGTGAGGAAGTGAGTGTCCCGCGTGCCACTGCCAATTTCAATGCCAGTCCTGCATGCTGGCGGCTTTTCGTGGGATGAAGCACTCGTCCTGCTGGTCGCCATCCTTGCCGTCCCAGCCATCTCATGGTTCACGGGTCGCCTCGGGAAGCGCCAGGCCAGCCAGCCAGTGCGCGCACGCCGTCGCCGGACATCCCAACCGGACGACGAGGATGCCAGCACGATCGACTAGCGGCGTCCTCGGAATTCATACAATCCACCCAGGGCGATTGTATCTGAATTCAGTCAGTTACTCCCTCTGACGCATCGAAACGGGCCGAACAGCGATCACCACTCCCCGCATCGCCTTGATTTCACGTCCGTTCTCGGGATTCCCCTCACTGCTGCGCGACAACGTGGTACTGGTCGAATCTGCGTCCCCTTGGGTGCAAATGCGTCCAGTTCGCAGGTTCCTATGCCACCGACGAACGATTAATCACCAGATTGGGTCGATATTTAGATGCAATCGTCCCGTGTTTTCCGGCCTCCGGCCCGGCAATAAGCGGGATCACCGCGCTACCGGTTGAGAGTCGATGCGGAAGCATTCCGCGACCGGACCGCGCCACGCGAACGGTTCGGTTTCGAGCCGGGCCAGCCGGTCACGGTCGCGCCGACCGGAGGCACGATCGCGGATTACCTCGGCAGTACGCGCGCTGCCGTGCAACTCGGTCTGCTTCATCCCACCGCCTGGCGAGACCCAAACGCGGTCACGATAAACACCGCCGGGAGCGTCTCTCCCGGCAGACGCGACTGTCGGCTCGTTCACGATTTCATAGGACAAATTTAACTAAAACCTAGAAAGTGACTACCGTTCCGGTCGGTAGAGTTCTTCAGAAGTGCGTTGAGCGCGACCCTCACAGACGACTACAACCAAGGAGGCTAAAAAATGACACGTGCGTATTCAGAAGAACGACACGATGCCGATCCCGTGTTTACTATCACGCGGAGACGATTCCTGCGCGTCGCTGGAGCGGGATCACTCATGGCCGGATTGGCCGGCACAGGTTTATTGGCGGCATGTGGGGATGACGAAAGCTCGGATAGCAATGCCAGCGCCAGCGAGAGCACCAGCGCGAGTGGCAGCGCGAGTGACGGCACCAGCGCTAGCGACAGCTCCATCGACTCGATCGGACTTGACGAGCCGATCGAGATCACGTTCTGGCACATTCAGGCTACATTGTACGGCGAAGCCGTGAAAGACATCGTCGCAAGCTTCAATGAAGACAACCCCTACAACATTACGGTCAGGGAAGTCTTCCAGGGTGACTACGGAGCGCTCAACCAAAAGCTCCGCGCCGCGCTTCAGGGCGGTGGATTGCCGGATGTCAGCATGGCCTACGAGAGCGACACGCTGGAATATATGAAGGCTGACGTTGTCGTGCCGCTGGATGACTACATCGCCAGTGAAGAATACGGCCTGACTGACGCCGAGATTGATGACATCTCGCCGGGCGTGCTTGCGCGCCAGCGCATCCCCGCGTATGAAGGAAAGACAATGAGTTGGCCCCACGGCAACAGCTCACAGGGGATGTACTACAACATCGATATCCTCAGCCAGGCGGGAATCGATACTCCCGCCGAGACGTGGGAACAATTCCTGGAGCAAGGGCGACGACTGAAGTCGACATCGGATGTGCCGTTACTGGCGAGCGGGAGCGGACCCGGTGGACTGCTCCAGAACATCATGCGTTCTCACGGTGTCGAGCCACTCACGGACGATGGCACAACAAGCAATTACGACGCGCCTGAAGTTGTCGCTGCTCTCGAACTGATCAAGCAAATGTTCGACGAAGGCATTGCCTACACTGCCGAGGACACCGAGCAGGAATTTACGAACGGGCGCGCCGCCATTGAGATTGGCACTACAGCCCGCACCAGCAGCAAAATCGAACTGATCGAGGACAAGTTTCAGTGGGGCATCACGTTGACTCCGCAGGGCACAGCGGAGGAACCAATCACGGCGCTCTACGGAGGCAATCAGGTGATGTTCGATAAGGACGACGCGCGGCGCCACCTCGCCTCATGGCTCTTCCTGCGCTACTTTGCCAGTTCCGAGGGACAGGCAATCTATGCCGCGCGCACCGGCTACTTCCCGGCGACGCTTTCGGCGAAGGACACTGAGCTGCTGAAGGAGAATTACCAGCAGTACCCGCAAAAGCAGCAAGCCTTCGAGGAAGTATTCCCTCACGCACGCATCTACCAACCAAGCGCGGCCGGTAACAGCATTAACCAGGTGGTGTCAGACCAGACAACTGCGGTCATTCTGGGGAGGACGACGCCTGCCGAAGCCGCAGCCGAGATGAAGCGCGAGGCTGACCGCCTCCTGACAGAACTCGCCTCGTGATCGGCAGAGGCGCTGCCGAGCGCGCGACACGCGAACATCCTCTGGTAACCAGAACGGCCGCGTGTACCATCGCCTTTCCAGACTGGGATATGGCTGAAGCGGCGGCTAAACTGACCGGGGAGTTCAACGCCATTGAGTTGACCTTCGATCACGGTGTCAGCCTGCCACCCCGGCTTGGCCTGATCGAAGATCTGGCCGCGTTACAGGCTCGGCATATGCTCCGCTACGTGGTCCACTTGCCATTGACGATCCAGCTCGCATCGGCCAACCCCGAGTTACGCCGGGCTAGCGTCGAGACGTTGACCGATGTCTTCGCTTTGTGCGCGCCATTGAACCCTGAGGCGTGGGTTCTGCACGTGACTCCGCTCTTTGGTGTTGAGCGCAGCATAGCGGGGCGGGCACGCGCCATCCAGCAGCAGGCTCGCGCACTGACGAACGCCAGTGAGGCATTGGACGAGCTGTTAACGCGCACAGACGTTCCAAGCCGACGGATCGCGGTCGAAAATCTCAACTACCCATTTGAGATTCTTGACTCTCTCCTGGAGACGCACGATCTTGGCGTCTGCTTCGACGTTGGGCACTTGCTGTTGCAACGGGGGAACCCGGCAGCATTCGTTCGACGGTACGCGAACCGGCTCACTCACGTTCACCTGCATGACGTGATTGATGGCCTGGATCACCGTCCGCTGGGAGACCCGACTGGTAGGCTCGACCCGATGTCTCTTCTCCGGGCCCTGGATGAATCCGGCTATCAGAAGCTGGTAACGCTGGAGGTGTTCAACGAAGAGCACATCGCGCGTAGTCTCGCCCTGGTGCGAACATTCCGGGAGAACGACATCAGTGACCTCACTGTGGGGACCACGGATTGTGTCGACGCCGGTGCGATCGAGATTCCGAGGGTCAGTGCGGATGACCCACCAGTGCGTTTCACCGGACAGGTAGCGCCAACTCCGCGCAGACACTACCTCTTGCACGAGTTCGAGCTTGCCCCCGGATTGACGCAGTTAACCGTGACTCTGCGCTATCGTAAGGAACACCTTTGCCAGATCTTCCTCGCTGTCTTCGATCCAGAAGAGTACCGCGGAACGCGGATGAACCCGGCTGGTTTCGGGGACATCGCGCTAGAACTGCGGATGAGCGAACACGATGCCAGTCCGGGCGCGCGTCCTGGCCCACTGCGACCAGGACGCTGGCGCCTGTTGGTCGATATCGAGCGGACGACCGAGACTGCAGATTACACCCTGGACGTTGTCTCCGAGGTCCTGCCCACCAATGCTGTGTCTGAAGACAGACCAGCCGTAATGCCGCATGCAATCCATACGCCTGATCCCACAACATTGCGTGGTGGAGAGTCCGCGACGATTGACACACCATCGCATGAGGATGGCACGGAAGCATGGTCCGTCCGTGAAGTGGGCTGGTATCGCGGCGAACTGCATGTGCACAGTTGGCACAGTGATGGAAAAGTTCCGGTATCGCAGGTTATAGAGGCCGCGCGCGGTTATGGCTTGGACTTCCTCGCCCTGACCGACCACTTCACGAACGCAGGCTGGCCCGAAGCGGTTGCTCTGGCTGACCGTGACCTGGCGGTTCTACGCGGGATCGAGCTAACCGGCCACTCGGGGCACGCGAACCTGCACGGACTCGATCGCTGGATCAACGTCTACACTGATGGCCCGGCCACCGACGCACATGGAAACACCGTGACAGTCGAGCCAGGCATTGATTCCTGGGACGTGAACGCCATCGCGCGTGCGACGAGAGATTGTGGCGGACTCTTTTGTGTCAACCACGCATTCGCCGGCGACCTCGGCTGGCGCTATCACGAGTTCGACTGGGATCTCGCCGATCTCATCGAGGTCTATCACCATCTGGAAGGCCCGCACAATGCGCTACAGCTCGGGCTGTGGGATGAGCAGTTGCGGCAAGGCCGACGCATCATCGGAGTGGCCGGCACTGATTCACACCATCCTCGTGAGGCGCGCCACCGCCTGGGCCAATGCTTCACCTACGTGTACGCACAAGAGCTGAGCGCGTCGGGAGTGATTAACGGGTTACGAACGGGACGGGTCTATATCAGCACCGGTCCACGTCTCGACTTCTGGGCGGAATCGAATGGCGCGCGTGCGGACATGGGCGGCGCGGCAAACGTTGCCGAGCAACTGAAGCTGCATGTCACGCTGCGTAATCTACAGTATCCGGCGCAACTCTTCCTGCTCAAGAACGGCTTCTTTCACGAGGCAGTGCGCGTTGAGCCATCTGGGAGGGACAACGAGTGCGAGATCGTGTTTACCGACACTTCACCTCTGACAAGATCGTATTACCGGCTGGAGTTGTACGCTGCTCAGCCGCAAGAATCGCGGATCTACCGCCAGCCGTCCGCTCTGCTTGCGCTCTCGAACCCGATTTTCGTGACGTGAGGAAAATGTCATGCAGGTGAGGGAGCGACTGCGCGCCATACAACCAGCACGAAGCAAACCGATTGAGCGAGTTCGAGGACGGCGAGTTCGCCGTCGAGAGCGGCTCACTCCGTTCTTATATCTGATGCCGACGCTGGTCCTGTTGACGATCTTCGACATCTGGCCGATTGCCCTCGGTTTCTGGATCAGTCTCTGGCGCTGGGGATTAGGCGCGGAGCGGTTCGTGGGGATGGACAATTATCAGCGCCTGCTGGAGGAAACGGTGCGCGTTGAAGGGGGATCGCCGGTCATCGGCGATCTGGGACAGAGCTTCCTCGTCACGCTGTATTACGTGATTGGCGTCATTCCAGCCGCGCTCTTCCTCGCCTTCGTCGTCGCCAACATGCTGCACCAGAAGATCCGTGGGCTGGCCTTCTTCCGCGCGGCGTTCTTTCTACCGCACGTTACATCGACCGTCGCGGCAGGGATGGTGTTTCTCTGGATCTTCAACCCACAGGTCGGCGTTGCCAATTTCGCACTTGGGCGTCTTGGCCTGCCTGCACAGACATGGCTGCAAGATCCAGACCCAGTGATAAAGAAGATAGTTCTCGCGGTTGGGCTGGGTTGGCCGTCTAGCATTTCCGAATCGTTGGCGGGACCCAGTCTCGCTCTCTTCTGCGTGATTGTCTTCAGCATCTGGGCCTCGATCGGCTTCAATATCGTGATCATGCTGGCCGGGCTAGCGGCGATTCCGCGTGAGATTTTCGACGCGGCGCGGGTTGACGGCGCCGGTCCCTGGCAAATGATGCGACGGATTACCTTCCCACTCCTGTCCCCGACGATGTTCTTCCTGTTAACCATCTCGCTCATCAGCGCCTTCCAGACCTTTGAGGCGGTCTATGTTCTCACTGGCGGTGGTGGCTTTGGCAGCCAGGCGGGTGGTCCGCTGCGTACAACGACCACGCTAACGCTCTACATCTTCGACCACTTCTATCAGCGGCCCAGTTCTGTCGGGTATGCCGCCGCTGCGTCGTTCGTGCTGTTCTTCTTCCTGATAGGACTCACGGCACTGCAATTCCGAGTCGGTGAGCGCCGCGTCTTTTATGAGTGAGTGTCGTGAATGGACGGACATCAACAATGATGCGACATGATGGCGATCGGGTCCTCAAGCCTCGGTCGGTTCCACGTCTGAGCCTCGTCGCGCTCTACCTTATCTTGACCGCAGGAGCGGCATTGATGCTCTTTCCGTTCTTCTGGATGGTCATGACTTCCCTCAAAAGCCTGGGAGAGATCAACCTTTCGCCACCAACGGTACTCCCAAATGAATGGAACTTCTCGAACTACGTCGAGGCCTGGAACAAGCCGGAGTCAACCTTCGGGCGATACTTTCTGAACTCGGCGCTTATCGCGATCGTTGGCACTGCGCTACAAATGTTCTCCGCGATCCTGGCCGCCTACGCATTCGCGCGGATGAATTTTCCGCTCAAGGGGCCACTCTTCCTGTTGCTGCTGGGAACACTCATGATCCCGTTCGAGGTGACGCTCATCCCTAACTTCGTCACGATCCGACATATGCCGCTGCTTGGCGGCAACGATATTACCGGATCGGGCGGACAAGGACTCTACGACAGTTACGCGGGGATCATCTTGCCGGGTATTGCCAACGTGTTCTCCGTGTTCCTGCTGCGCCAGGCATTCTTGCAAATGCCACGCGACTTCTGGGACGCAGCACAGATTGACGGGGCGAGTCAATGGACGTTTCTCTGGCGAGTGGCTGTCCCGCTGGCAATGCCAACCTTACTCACCGCGACGCTGTTCGCACTATTGGCGCGCTGGAACGCGGTTCTGTGGCCACTCATCATTACGTCCAGTGAAGAACTGCGACCGGTCCAGGTGGCAATGCTGTACTTCAGAGGCGAGGAAGGCCCGAACTTCCACTATCTACTTGCAGCAGCGACGCTCGTCGCATTGCCAGGCATCCTGCTCTATCTCTTCACTCAACGGTATTTCACCGAAGGACTCTCCTCGGGAGCCATTAAAGGATGATGCGACCGCGGCCTCGTTTGGAGGCTAAACTGATGCCCAATTGAAACCCACCTGGTCGTAGAATCGGCGGGCATATGACCGATCGGCACAGCATGCCAAGGAGTCTGTTATGCCTCTCGCCGCGACCGTGCTTTCCTCCTGGGGACCCGGACGAGGCCATCGTCCGTGACCAGACGTACCGCTCTCCCCCGCCGCGCGACCGCTCAAGCGAGCATCCCGCTTCGCGAGCCAGGCTTCTTCCGCCACGAGCTGTTCCTGAAGCGTCGGCTCCCGCAGCCAGTTGCGCAGTCGTTGCAAGGACAGCACGAGCAGCGCCGTCAGCGGCACCAACAGCAGCGCGTAACCCCAGGCCACCAGCCACCCGGCGGTGACCCGCGACGCGGGAGCCGCTGCGAGGTCGAACCCCGCCGCATAGGCGGCCAGCACACGCGGCCACGCCGACAGAAAGCTGACGAGCCCGAGTATGGCAAGGGTGGCCCAGCCAGCGCGTGCACGTCGACTCGGGATGCGTTCCCAGCGCGCGGCCAGCCAGAGTGATCCGAAGACGCCGAGCGGCCCGAGAACCAGCAGGCCCAACGCCACTGCGACGAGCTGGACCAGCGTCTCCTCACGACTCGGT
>Ga0136611_10004263_pt1 | contig 10012 bp, 6 predicted proteins | sample AntDrymUQ2232306_2_FD_106645 | JGI IMG/M metagenome (GOLD analysis project Ga0136611, IMG submission 106645) | Polar desert sand microbial communities from Dry Valleys, Antarctica - metaG UQ223 (23.06) | ecosystem: Environmental > Terrestrial > Soil > Desert | place: Antarctica: Dry Valley... | reverse complement strand
GCGGTTGGCCGGCTGATGCCGAGCATGCTGCCGGCCGTCTCGATAGAAATCGTCCTGCTTCCGTTTTGAGTGCGGTGTTGCATTATGTTTCCTCCGTCTACCTCCTGCGGCTGTCCACATTTGTGCGACCGAATAACGAAGAAGCCGCATACGGGAAGCTGGGATGCAAAGGACCGAAGTCCAAAACATTGCACGGTTTCCTTGCGTGGCTTCGAGGGTCCCCTCCATGGTGACGGAGGATGATCACAGAATATAACTAATTGATGAAAATATCAACTATTTAGTACGAATTATATCGGATAGTACTTATCTTTCACACATATTGAACCATAGCACAATCGATGTGAGATATATGTACCAAATATGTTCGGCGATTCTGATCACTTTGAGGAGTAAACGGAACGCTATTTTACGTTTCGCAACTACACTCTGTTAGGCCCGCGATATTTTCAGTTAGCGTAGACGATGACTTAGCGCTACGTAATGAGCCTGCCCGCCACGGGTGCAGATCCGGAAATCACTGTGCTCGGTGTAAATGACGTCATAATCGTGTTCGAAACCTGCCTCAACCGTTTCTGACATGGTGGCTTCCTTGCCGTCGTGGGCCATGTAAGTCTCATGCACAACCCGCCACTGCAGCATGCCTATGGACTGCTGCATCGCCTATGTATAGTAGGAGATTGACGGCAGACCCTACGCCTACACATGAACCGAGGTCCTGGAGCGGTCCAGCTGGGCGCTGGGCAGCGAATACGGTGACCGGCTCAATGAGAACCAGTTTGTGCTGGCGCCCCGGTTTGCCGAGGGGCACCAGCTCCGCCTGTACGCACTATGTGGCGGGTTCGATGCAGACACCATCGCCAGTGGCGGCGGGCAGGCAGACCAGCAGCCGGCACAGGTGCCCGAGAGACCAGACGCAGACACCTGTGACCCAAGTTATCCGGACGTCTGCATCCCGCCGATCGAGGTGACGGGAGACCTGAACTGCGGGCAGGTCGAGCACCAGCGGTTCAGGGTGGTGCCGCCAGATCCCCACAGCTTGGACGGCAACCATGACGGTGCCGGCTGTGGCGGGTAGGCCTGGGTGCTGCCGGCACCACGGGGCGATACGGCGCATACGTCATCAATCAAGTCAGCCGTTCCGGTCGCCGGCGGGCGTCAGGAGAGGTGGAGCAGGCGCACCGGTCCAAACAGGCCCGAGACGGTTTGCCCGGCGAGCACGAACGGTGTTGGGCTGGTGGCGTCCAGGTATGGTCCCAGTGTGTTCGCCACATCGATCTCGATTGTGAGTGACCCAGTTGCCATCTGGGCTAGGTCAGTGATGTCGACCCGGAAGGGAGCCACCACGCACGTCCCTGCCGTAGTCCCATTCACTCGCACCTCCGCCGATCCACGGACGTGCCCGAGGTCGAGGAGGACGCGTCCACCAGGCGGTGACTCCGGCAGGGTCGCCTCCTGGCGATACCGCACGATGCCGCTGTAATCCCTGAGACCGAAGTCTTCCCAGTTGCCGGTGGTCATGCGCCCTGGCCCGGTGGTGTAGGCGACCGGGCCTGTGAGCACCGCACCGCCCACGTACCCCAGCGCCGTCGCAACCGTCATCTCCAACGTCCTCCGAGAGCGGTCCGATCCCGGCAACGGCAACGTCCATGGCGTGCCTGGCACGCCGACCGTCTCTCCCAGCGACACGCCGTCGAGCGCCGCCGTGGCATGGCCGACCACCGGAATCGTGGCCGATGTCGCCCCTGGCGGTACGAGCCAACGGAGCTGCTCGGTGCCGCCGTCGCTCTCGGCAAACCAGGTCGTGTGGCGCACGACCCCGGTGTCGGCGGCGGGGCCCTCCAGCCAGGCCGAGCCCGGGAGCGGGTGTGGGCGTTGCCGAAGATGGGCGAGCTGCGGGTCGCCGGCTGGCCGGGGCTCGATCACCGGCGTGGCCGGCACGCCGTTGCGAGCAACCGTCCAGCCGGGATAGGTCATCAGCCACAGGTCGGGCACACCGTTCCCGAAGCTGACGACCCCGTCGACGACGAGCGTGACCGGCGCTCCGGTTTCATCGATCTCGACCGCGAGCTCGTGTTCCCCCGGTGTGAGCTGGGGTGCAATGTCGTACCGGTGCGTAGCCGAGCCATCACCATAGGGCAGGTAACCGCCCTGGCGACCGACCTCGCGATTGTCGACGAGAATACGCGACGGTCCGCGCGTAGCGATCTGGATCAGCGCTTCCTGCACGTCCGTAGCGATCGCAAACCGTGTCGCGAACCGAACGGTCGTCTCTCGCGCAGGCTCACCGTCGATGGCGAGCCTGTCGGGCCGACGGAAATTGGCCACGTCCGTGACGAGAGCCAGCCAGCATCGCAGCGTGACATCGTGGCGGGCGGTCAGCATGAGCTTGACGGTGTGGCTTCCTGGTCCCAAGCGTACCGCTGCCGCGGTTTCATATCGTGCGTTGCCGGCCGGGTCAATCGTGATGGACTCGCCATCGATCAGGAGACGCTTCCCGGCCGCCGCGCCGATCATTAACCAGCCAGAGAAGCCCTCTGGTTCCTCGACTGCGAAGGAAGTCCGGAGGCACACGGCCTCGCCTGCAATCACCGGGCCAAAATCGATGAACTCCTCAGGCACATGCCCGGCCGGGCCCAGATGATGCCGGTGCAGTGGATCCTTGTAGATGCCGCGCGAGAGTGACCACCACGCATCCTTCCAGGGGGCCGTATCCCCGCCCGCCGCCAAGGTGTCCGGCTGGCCCGGACCGATCCATTTCGCGCGCGGACCGAAGGTGGCGACCAGCGGACCGCATGCGCCCTTGAAGCTCCAGTGCTCGATGGGAACGCCCGTGTCGCTGGCGGGGTAAGTGAAATCGCCCCACCGGTTGTCGAGCGTCGGCACCAGGTCAACGTCCCAGGTGTTGTCGAGTTCGACCATCACGCGCGGAACAGCTGCTTCGGGTGCGTCGCTCGCAGTCGCGGCCTGATCCCAGACGAGCACGGCACAGGGGCTGCCATGGAAGGCGAGCTCTACCTGCATCCCGTCCGGAGTTTCGTGGCAGCGGGTCGCGTCCACAGCTTGCCGCCGGCCCGTGAATGGGTCCCACAGTTCGGGCACCCCCATCACCCCGCGCACTGTAATGAGTACCTCGCGCGCGTAATGTGCGCGGTCGAATTCAATCGAGGCAACTGGCCACCCCGAGACCCGACTGGCCCCAGGGAATGCCGCTGGCACAAAGACCACGGTGGTGTCATCGATGCGCCGGACAAGCGTTGGCACCGGGGCCTGGACAAGGGGCGAGCCGGTCAGCAAACGGTGGCGGAGGTTATCCGGGTGGGACTGCACCAAACGGGCTAGGAGGCGTGACAGCAGGCGATCGGGGTCGCCACCGGTCAACCGGGAAGGCGGATCACCGAGCGTGACCACGGTACCGCCAGATTCGGCAAAGGCCAGGAGCCGCTCGGCGCTGGGGCGCTCGAGCACCGTACAAGACGGGAGGATGACGGTCCGGTACGTCTCGTCGGCAATGTGCAGCGCGCCCTCGCCCACGTCGGCCGCGGCGACTGAATCATCGTCCACGATGTCGTAGTCGATTCCAATTGCGTCCAGAACGCCGGTCAGCTGGTCGTACCAGGTCATCCGCCCGACGAGTGTGTAGTACGTCTCATGGGCGGTGCGGGCGGCGTCGGCAATCGTATCGTCGAGACCGAGTCCACCCTGCATTGTGGCCGTTGGATAGAGCAGGGCCACATCACAGGCGTGATCTCCCTGCGAGAGGAGCCAGCACAACCGGGACACGGCATCGGCAAAAATCCGATAGTGAGCCCAATAGGGCTGGCGCCAGTCGGTGGACGGCGGCGCCCACTCGAACCACCCGCCGCGGGTGCCGTAGTAGCTGGCGTGGGGGTTGTAGAGGGTCGCCCCGGCCCGGAGCCAGGGCAGAAGCCAGTCGAACGTTTCCTCGATCGTGCCACCCCATCCCGAAGTGTGGAATGATTCGATCCAGACCCGGTCCCGTCCATAGAGATGCGCCAGGGAGGAATGGACCTTCGCCTCGCCGTGGTGGTCGGAGCCAGGGGCGCTGAACCAGCGGTGCGTCTTTAGGTAGTCGGCGTAGATGCGCACCCCGCCGATGGGGTCGCCAGCCCTCGCCGGATGCTGCTGGTCGACGCCGACTACCAGCCCGCGCCGGTCATGCCACTCAAAGAGAGGCCGGAAGAAGGCGCGCTCGGCCAGCGCCCCACGGGTGGCATGATAGTCATGCCGAATCCTCCACTCCTCGCCATCGGTCTCCTCCCAAAGGGCATCCAACCAGGGCAGCAAATCGTAGCCGTGTTGACTGGCGAAGTCGGCGGCGAACCCTGCGCCCCAGCGCGGCATGCCGGGCAGCTCGTCCTGAAACGAGCCGGGGATGACGTTTCCCAGGAACTCGCCAGCCCGCCGCTCGAACTCGCCGTGGATCGTGTCGATGAGAGCGTTGCACGCCTCGGTGCTGAAGTAATCGAACCCGCGTAGCGCGGAGTAGACGAGGCTGAGTCGAACCCGTCCCGAACCCCGCCAATGGGCAATGCCATCGACAACGGGAACGGGCTCGGCCCGGCCGACCGGTTTCCCGCTGTTGTCCAGGGGGCGTGCGGTGGCTGTCAACGGCTTCCCGTCGGTGGGGCAGGCAACCATCACCTCCCCGTCGCCTTCCGCTGCGACGCGCTCGATCTTCTGCCCGGCGAACTCCGGGCGCCGGCCGATTAGCTGGCCCTGGATGTTCGCCCCCGAGAAGCCAATCTGGTCATAGAACCAGATGTGCATACCGAGTCTCCCGGCGTGGGAGCAGATCTCGCGGAACACGGCCCACCAGCGCTCACTCATGAACGGAGGGTCATCGGCAAAGTGTCCGTAGAGGGGGCCGGCGGGAGCCAGATTGATGACGACGAGGTTCCATACGCCACCTTCGCGGTAGCGCTCCAGTTGCCATTTCAGGCGGTCGACTTCCAGCGTGTCCCCGCTCCACCACCAGAGCGGGCAAGGCGAGAACGCCGGGAGCGGATGCCGGAAACCGGCAGCCAGGTCGCTCTCGGTAGCCGGCTCAGCGTTGGCTGCGGCGAAGGGTGGGGTAGACGTCATCCGCGCTCACTTTCAGGCGTGGCGGTCGTGGCAGGTGGCCTCCTGCTGAGCCTCACGTTCGCGCTAGAGCTTCAAGGCTCCGCTCGTCAGTCCCTGGACGTAATAGCGCATCAGGAACGTGAAGACGATCGCCAACGGGATGCAGGAGATCACATACGCCGCCATCAGCGTCCCGAACTGCGAGGAGGAGTGGGTTTGCGCGTTGCCCTGAAGGCTGACGAGGGCCACCGTGAGGGTGCGGTACTTCTCCGAAAGGAGGAGGGATGGCAGGAGGTAGTCATTCCAGAGCGGCACGACGTTGATCACGATCACGCTGACCAGGACTGGAATCGAGAGCGGAACCACAATCTTGCCGAGGATATGCCATTCGCTGGCGCCGTCCACCCGTGCCGCATCGACCAGATCCTTCGAGATGCCACCGAAAAACGTGCGCAGGACGAAGATCGAGAACGCCTGGCCACCTGCGATATAGGGCAGGATCAGCCCGCCCCAACTGTTCGATAGGCCCATGAAATCAAGACGCTTGATCTGGAGATAGAGCGGAATCAGGGTAAGCACGCCCGGGATGAGCAGCAGCGCGAACACCATCACGAAGAGCAGCCTCCTCAACGGGAAGCGCATGAAGGTGAAAGCGTACGCGCTCATCGCTGCGAGCGAGACGATGCCCAGTACGCTGACGCCGACCACGACCACGGAATTGAAGATGGGCCGGATCACGACATCGTAGGCATCGGTGAAATTGTGCCAATTAAACGATGTGGGCAGCCCCAGCGGATCCTTGGAGTATTCCAGCTCCGTCTTGGTGGAATTCATGAACAGGAAGGCCAGCGGAAACAGCGCCAGCAGTGCCAGGACGATCAGGATTAGGTGGCGGGCGAGGCCGGAGGCACGATTCATCACGGGCTCCCTTCTACCGGTGGTCCGGTGCGTGCTCGCTCATTCGCGGTTGAGCAGCTGGCTGAGTGCGGTCATCGCGATGATGACGATGAACAGCATCAAGGCAATGGCCATGCTGTACCCGAACTCACCATAATCGACAGCCGTTTCGTACATGTAGTAGGAGACGGTGTAGGTGGAATAGCCGGGCCCGCCTCTGGTCATGACCAGGGGCGTGACGATGTTCTGGCCACTATTGATGATGGCCAGGATAAGCAGCAACTTGAACTGGGAGGCCACCATCGGGATCTCAATGGTGAACAGGCGTCGCCAGCCGGCGGCACCATCGAGCCGGGCGGCCTCGATCACCTCGGTCGGGATATTCTGGAGACCAGCGTAGAAGATGAGCATATTGAACGCGTTGACCCATGGGAAGCCCATCAGGGCGAGCGCATACAGGGCAGTCTGGGGGTCGCCGATCCAGGGGCGGGTTACGCCATCGAGACCGACTCCATCCAGGATGTAATTGATCAGGCCGCTTGTTTGGTAGAAGTAGCGCCAGAGGAGGATCGTGACGATGGTGGGCAGGATGATCGGGATCACGAAAAACGATCGGTAGAGATAGCGGGCCCGGTCACTGCTGACGTGAAAAATGAGAGCGGCAACCGCGAAGGACGGGATGACCGCCAGGAGGATTTCAATGGCGGCCCAGATCAGGTTGTTCTTGATGGCGGTCTGGAGGATGTCATCGTCGATCGCACGCTGGAAGTTGTCCCAGCCTGCCCAGATCGGAGCGTTGAATCCATCCCAGTGCGTGAACCCGCCAGTGAGCGCCCTGTAGGCCGGGTAGTAGAGGAAATAGCCGATGAACAGGAAGGTCGGCAGCACCATCAGGTAGGCTGCCAGGTAGCGGTTCCAGCGGTCACGTTGTCGGGCAGAGAGCGCGCCCTCCGACCCAGCCAAGACTGGCGCGGTGGCTCGGGTTGTCATGGAAGTTCGACCCCCAGGATGCCGTTTGTCCATTGCAGCGGCTGGCATGCCAGCCGCTGCAATGGCAGCAAGGCCTACGCGGGTTCAGGGCGTTGCCCTGGCGCCGCTCATCAACCCGAGCAGCTGTCGATGTCGATATCCGGGTTGGCTCGCTCGTAATCCTGCACAGCCCGGTCCAGCTCGGTCTGCATCTGACTGGTGGCGGATTCGAGATCCGTGTTGCCAGAAAGGTAGAGCCCGAACGTCTTCTGCCAGCTCGGGTTCAGCTTGGCACTGGAGTTGCCGATATTGACAACCTTGAGACCCGTGTTGGCCTGTTCGGCGAACGTTTCGAGACCTGCCACGGGGGTTGTGCCCGGCCATGTCGGGGCGAAACTGCCCAACTCGTTGACAACCTTTTCGATGACCTCCGGCGTGCCGATGTACTGCAGGAAGTCAAGGACGGCCGCTTCCTTGCCCTCTTCCTCCAGCGTCTTGTTGGATTCCTTGGTCGACATTGCGTACTGGTAGGCAGCGTTGGGGCCACCCACCACGGCCGAGACATCAGTGCCGGTGGCGAACTCGATGTCGTCCTTGGTCAGCTTCGGGAAGCTGAACGAGCCAAGCTCGAACTCGATCCCAAGCGTTTCGAGATTCCGGGGAATCCAGCTTCCGCTGTAGAACATCGCGACCGACCCGGTCGCAAAGTTCTGCGCCCATACTGCGTCCCCTACGGAGAGGTCCTGGGCCAGGTATTCCTGCGACCAGAAGTCGGTGAACTTCTTGAAGAACGGCCACCAACCCATGAAGCGCGGATCGTTGGTCGAGAGCAGACCACTCTTGATCGCCGCCGCCTCATCCTGGGGCGATTGACCAGGTGTGCCGTCGCAGCCGGCAATGGTTTCATAATCGGGGGCGTAGAACTCCGACATGAAGTGTCGACCGAACCACGAGACGTCAAAGGAACCCTCGCAGACGGTGATTCCAGCATCTTTGAGTTTCTGGCAGGCGTCGAACAATTCCGGCCAGGTGGTGGGGGGAGCGGTAATGCCCGCCTGTGTGAAAAGCTCCGTGTTGTAGAAGAAGGCGGTGCCCACGAAGTCGCCATCGAGCACATAGACCGCACCCGATGGGGCCGTGGTGTAGGCAAGCACCGTCTCGTTCATCGCGTCCTTCCAGGTGGTGTTGCCTTCGATGTAGGGGTTAGGCGTGTTGTAATCGGCCGTGAGGTCCCGCGCGATGCCCCTTGGTAGGACCCCGTTCACTTCGCCGCTCTGGACCCAGAAGATGTCGAACAACTCCTTCCCGGCGCCCTTGACGCGGACGGTCTGGAGGTAGTCAGTGAACTCCTCATCGATGAACTTGATCGTGACGCCCGGATGCTCGGTTTGATAGGCATCGGCGACTTCCTGGAACGCCTTGAGCTGGTTGGCGTTGGGGAGCGCGGAGTTGGGGGTGTAGGACTGGGCGTAGAAGGTGATCTCACCTTGCCACCCGGCGTCCTGGGCTCCACCGGAGCGAGCCAGCGGTGCTGCCAGCATAGCGGCGCCAAGGCCACCAACACCCGCCTTTACGGCGTTGCGGCGAGAAAGCGTGTTGGGAACCGGGTCGTGGCTGCGGTGGGACCCTCGCGATGCAGGTGATTTGGGAGTCATGGGGCATCTCCTGACTGAATGCGACGGCCAGGCACGGCCTGGCACAGGCAGCGTACGTTCCGCAATCCCTCCCTCCGCGTCGGGGCTGGAATCGGCGGAGCACCGTTCCGGTTCGGAACGAGATGCCTATTGTACAACCAGCTCATCGAACGCGGCGTGACAACGTGTAGGTTCGTCAGTTCCCCGGGACTGTAACACCGGCGGTCAGGTATCGCAATAGAGCCATGCATTCAATGCCGGAAGCTGAATCCACCATGTGGCTAGGCAGGGGTTCCAGGCGCCTGGCTGCTGTACCGATGCTGGCGAGCCCGGTAGGATGGCGCCTTCGGGACGACTCCCGAGACCGCCTGGCCGGCCCGCCGGCCGCAATGTCGACGCCTTGCCGCACCCCATGAGGTCACCATGAAGATCACCGGGGTCGACGCAGCGGTCATTCGTACCCCTACACCGGCCGCGGATCCGGCAGCGCGGCGAGACTGAGGGCCTTCATTAGGTCGTCATGGCTCCCGACCCGGAGAGCGCCGAAATTGAGGTACCTTCCGGGTCCCAAATGAATTCGTAGGTCTACGGGGGATGCGCCATCGCCCGCGCCGCCGGATGGTTCGCCGGCAACCTAATCCGAGGGGTCTGGCACAGCGTTTGCGGGCGCTTCACCAAGTACACCCTTCCACCGGCTTGATGCGCTTGCTTCGCCGGTCCAGGGTCTGGCTAAGGTGGAGGTGGCGGCTATGCGCCGAGCCCCGGCGCACTGAACCGCATCCCGCACGATGTGGACCGCCGATACACCGATGCCCGAGCCATCCACAATCAGATCAGCCGAGGAAGTGCATGGTTCGAGGGCACTGCCCGGTCCTCTATTCTTCGGACCCCCTAGGCGACGCCACTCCTGACCGCCAGGTAATCCGTCGAGGGCGAGAGGCGTTCCATGCGGAGCGTATCCGACAGATATTCCGGCATGTGGCCCAGCCCACGGTCCCGTCGATGGCTCGACTCCACATAGTTTTCTGAATCAAACTCTAAGCGGGAGCCGTGAGGCGCGGAGCCGTTGAGAAAAGTCGAATAGTGGGAATGTTCTTCCGGTTGGCAAGATCGCGTGGGCATGGCTCCCACGGGCACTAGTACCCGATACGTACCCACCTTGGATGACATTAATAGCCGGGGCCACTGCTTGATCACCAAGTTCTCAGCGGCTTTGTCGTATTTTGACGACAAAGCGCAAAAGACCGGCACCTCTAGGCAGATGATTGGAGGGAGAGCTTCCTTGGTTCTATGGGGATTTTGAATGGTGCCGACGGGTGGAATCGAACCACCGGCCAAAGGCTTATGAGTCCTTTGCTCTGCCGCTGAGCTACGTCGGCGTATGTTCCGGGCGAAATGCTACCAAACGACGCAACTCCAGTCAAATC